>OLRC01000662.1_pt1 | contig 24936 bp, 24 predicted proteins | sample 1672081 | NCBI WGS metagenome assembly OLRC01 (sample SAMEA3136643, study PRJEB25190) | human gut metagenome | biome: human gut; feature: human-associated habitat; material: faeces | place: Austria | collected 2013
ACGGTACTGGCGGGTGAATTCAAGATTTTTGCCCAAACCGGACCGGCGCAGATTTATTCCGCAACGGAAACCATTGACCATGCCGACTTTGAGGGACAGTATGTGTTGAACAAACGCACCTTCACGCCGCAGGAAACGATGCTGATTCCAAAGCTTCCTGAGTGGTACATCATCCCAAGGGAAGTTGTAGACATCTGCAAGCACGCCAAGGCGACAACCGGCAAATCCATGCAGATGCGAAATTTCCTGCTGCGTGGACCGGCAGGTACGGGCAAGACGATGGGCGCAAAAGCTATCGCTTCAGGACTCGGTCTGCCGTATATGAAATACACCTGCTCAGCCAACACGGAGATATTTGACTTTGTCGGTATGATCTTTCCGGATTCCGAGGACTCTACGGGCAGTGCCCAATTGGACGCTGAACGGGAGACGCTGATGCAGATGGGCGGCATCAACTATGCCAATGTTTCAAAGCTGATGAAGCTGCCTGACCTTGACGATATGGACTACGATCCGGCAGGCGTTTATATGGCGCTGACCGGCGTCGAAAACGCGGCTGCTACCTCACAGGATTGCATGAGCATCGTCCTTGACCGTGTAACGGAAAAGGTACGGGAGCTTTCCAAGACTGTAAAAGATAAAAACAGCAGCGGACAGACCTATCGTTATGTGGAGACTGACTTTGTGAAGGCCCTCAAGCATGGCTATGTGATCGAGATACAGGAGCCATCCACAATCGTCCAACCGGGTGTACTGGTGGGTCTGAACTCTCTTTTGGAACAATCCGGTTCTATCACATTGCCGACCGGCGAGGTCATCCAGCGTCATCCCGACGCCGTCGTAGTTGTAACAACCAATACGAGCTATGAAGGCTGCCGCGGCATGAACCAGTCCGTGCTCGACCGAATGAGCCTGGTGCGGGATGTAGAGCTACCGAGCCCCGAAGTAATGGTGCAGCGTGCCATGTCGGTTACAGGTGCGACGGATGAGTATGAGGTGTCCAAGATGGTGCAGGTGGTCAATGACCTTGCGGAATATTGCCGCAAAAACAGTATCACGGACGGCTCTTACGGTATGCGCAGTCTGATCGACTGGATCATCAGCAGCGAGATCACCGGAGATGTCTACGAATCGGCGCTGTATACCATCATCAGCAAGGCAACTGCCGACGAGCTTGACCGCGAAGCACTGATCAGCACAGTTTTGGAGCCGATTTTTGCACCGAAACGGCATAAGGCGTCGGCATAATAATTTCAGAGAAAGGAGGCTACCCTAAATGGCAAGGGTGAATCATAAATTAGTCAAACAGCGTCTCAACGAGAAACGCAGTAAAATCACGGATAAACAGTTCTTTTCCTCCCGTATGTTGGCGGGGCATTTTGAGGATCTGGCAGCAGCACAGACCAGACGGTATCATTACAACCGTCGAGTCCGTGTGAACCTGTACTGGAAACCAAAGGATGCCTTCACGGCGGCAACGGACAATATGCAGATCCGCATCAACACGGGCCATCCGTTGGTGACCAAGGTCAAAGGACGCGAGAATCGGTATCAGCTCGTGTGCGGTATGTTTGCACATGAGCTGGGGCATGTGCTCTTTACCGATTTTCTTTCTGCCCAGACTTATCACAACTATCTGGACAGCTTCAAATGGTATCCTCGCCCGCCGGCTTTCCGGCTGGCGGCGGATGCCCGGAACGAAAAAGCGTTCTGGGAATATGTCAAGGAGGATCCGAAGAATCTGCAGATGGTCCACCAGATCGCAGCGAACATTGCCAATATCATTGAAGACGGGTACATCGAAAACCGGATGCTGAACAGCTTCCCCGGTACACTCGGCTACGGTTTGGAAACTCTGCGTGAGCGTCATTTTGACGAGATCGATACGGTGACGGAGTTGATCGCCAAGGAGACGGACGACGGCAGGCATATTCTTGAAAGTATCCTGCAGATCATGCTGTCTTACGCCAAATTCGGGCGGATCAAATACGGTGACGAGCCGAAAACAGACGAGCGCATAAAGACGGTATTCGGTCTGATCGATGACATTGACGAGGCCCTGATGAACCGTTCCGGTAAGGAGCGCTGGAATGCCGTCAACACCGTAATGATCCGTTGTTGGGAGTACATTCAGGATTTCTGCGAGGTTTGCAAAGAGCGTCAGGAAGAAGCAGAAGCTGCAGGCGGCACAGTCACTGTGGCGGAAACGCTTTCTGAAATTCTAAGCTCCATTGCCGGCACATCTGAGGTCGGCAGCGGAACCAGCACCCCTGTTCCGGAGGCATCCGGCAACGGCGGTGAATCAGCAACTGCTGCAGCAAGGGCAGAAACACGATCCGAGGCGTCTGAAAGTGAGTCTGACGATGAAAACGCTTCTCCCCAGACTGAGCCAGAAAACAATGAAAACGCATCTGAGTCTGGAGAAGCCTCGGATCAACCAGATGCTTCTGAAAATGCTCAGCCCGGTGGCGGAGGTTCCGGCTCCGGAAAGCAGCAAACCTCGGAATCCGAAAAAGGAAGAATTCCGCACCAACAGACAGACGGCGTCAGCGCCCCTGTCGGCGGTTCCGTCACGAAAAATTCCGAGTATCAGCGCGAGCAATATGACCGTGCTGCCTCGGATATCGAACGGATCCTGGACAATATGGCGGAAAAGGCTGCCTGCGAGGAGCTGGAGAGCGAACGCATACGGGAACTGAATGAAGCTGCACAGAGTATTTCCTACGGAGATATCCACAGCGGCGTCAATATCCGCGTGAACCGCATTGCATCCGTTGATCCGGAGCTTGTGGAACAATACGATGCGATCTGCAATCCGCTCATCAGCATTTCTCGACAGCTTCAGAAAAGTCTCCTGCGGCAGCTCAAGGAGAACCGGCGCGGCGGCAAACAGACCGGCCTTATTATGGGGCGGCGTCTGGATGCGCATGCTTTGTGTCGGAATGACGGCAAGGTGTTTTATAAGAACAACCTGCCCAATGAAATCCCTGAGCTTGCGGTTGGGCTTCTTTTGGATGAGTCCGGTTCCATGTGCTCCTGCGACCGCTGCACTTATGCCAGAGCGGCAGCCATTATTCTGTATGATTTCTGCGAAAGCCTTGAGATCCCTGTTATGGTATACGGTCACTCGACCGATTACTATGACGGGAAAGATTCGGTAGAGCTTTACTCCTATGCCGAGTTCAACGGCTTTGACAATGACGATAAGTACAGGCTGATGGATATCAGTGCCCGCGGCAGCAATCGTGACGGAGCTGCACTTCGCTATGTGGCGGAGGCGCTTTCCAAGCGGCCAGAGGCTGTAAAGCTTCTTATCCTGGTATCAGACGGGCAACCTGCCGATACCGGTTACTACGGCACAGCCGCTGAGGAGGATCTGCGCGGGATCAAGCAGGAATATCAACGCAAAGGCATACTCTTTGTTGCCGCCGCAATCGGCAACGATAAGCAGAATATTGAGAGAATCTATGGGGATTCCTTCCTCGATATTACTGACTTAAATCAACTGCCCACGAAGCTGACCGGTGTGGTCAAGCGTCATATTCGGGTATAAACACATCAAGATATAACAAAACGATGGGCAGCTGGTGATGACACACGGTTGCCCATCTGTTTTTCAGAAAGGAACATCATTATGCATTTCAAAACACTGGTGACCGTGAACATGCCGACTGTGGAAGAAGATCCGCATGAAAATGCTGCGGTCGTACAATCTATCGAATTGCTGCAGGACAGAAAAGACGATTTGGCTAAGGACATTATGGCGGAACTGACTTTGTGCTCTCTTATGGGAAGGACAACGAATTTCGCGCGCCAACTGGTGGGCGAAGTAGAAGAGGTCATGGCGCCATACAGTGCTGAGCCGTCAGAAGAATACATGGAATTTGCTGACATGACCGAGGAACTGAAAGCCGACTACGCAAAGTCCGTAGACTGCCTGAAGCTTCCAAACGGAAAGATCGTTGAATGCGGCAGCTACCCGTATTTCAGCAAGTACAGCATTGTAGATGGGAAGGTCAGTCAAAACAAGGTTGGTCCGCTCCATCATACCAGACGCACAAAGCAATCCCGAAAAATACAGTACCTGCCGAATTATCCTCGGCAGAAGGTGTATAAGACCTTTGAGAAATATGCCGAAGATTATCGCGGATATGAGTACAACGAGGAAGAAAAGGGTTACGGCTTTAATTGTAATCCCAATGCCATGTGGGACTGGTATCAGATCGGCGGAAGATGGCCGGTGACTTTCCTTGTGAAAGCGGACTGCACGGAATACTCTTTCGGGGAACGAAGCTGGGGCAACTACAGCAAAAAATACCCTGCACCCGAAGGATATATGTGGGTTTCGGCAGCCAGAAAAAAAGATATCTGCTGGGATGTTATGCAAAATTGGTACACTGCTCAGGACACGGAGCGATACAACAAGCTCAAGGAAGCCTTCCAAAGAGGCAATCTCCCCGATGGGTATTATGGTGAGCTTCGAGCAGACGGAATCTTTTGCTATGGCGAGTGTGCCTACGCAGCCGCTGAAACTCTGGACGAATACCTTGCCCGTGTAGGAACACCGAAGTCGTGGAAGTACCCCATAGGCGTTTCTGACATCGTCGATGCAGACGATTGGCTCAGCAAAAATGACATCAGCATCGGAAAAGAGAGCAGTAACTGGCACGAACAGATCGATACTTATATTGATGATCTTGACGGCGAAGATGTTCTTGTTTCCGTAGACTATCACATGTAAGGAGGTACTCATATGCTTATAAACAAACCTGGTGCTGAATTCCTGTATAACGGCATCACATACCGTGTCGGTGATGTGATCATCGGCAGCGATCAAAGCGAATATGCCGGCCTTATCGGATCTATCCTTGAAATCCATGATGGCAACGACAAAGAAACCGAAAACGATACCCTGGACATCTACTGCTCTTTTGAACCTCCGGTATTACCGGCAGATATAGCAAAGGTGGAAGAGGTGTTTTCAGACCTGTATGGTGAAAAGAAGGAAGTGGATGACATTTGCTTCGACATGGTCATTATGGCTCCGGAAATGATTGCCGTTCCCGGTCAGTCAAAAAAGTCCATTAAACTCTACATACTGAGCGAGGATTGGGCTGCTCACGGTGATACCGGACATTCGTCCAGTATTTATTCGGATCCGCTGGAGGCCAGAGCAAGGCTTAATGAGGCGCTCGGAAACGAGATCGACTCCGGCTGCCTTTCGGACTGGATCAACACACCGGAATACCAGACAGGAACATCAGAAAATTCCTATGAAGGGTGGTTAGATGGATTCTATTGCGAAAGCCATTATGCCATTTCTCTGGAAGAACGCGATGTGGTTCTGACACCTTCGGTCATCGGAGATGTTGGACGGACCTATCTGGATGCATCCCGATATGAGGATTTTGCCTCTCAGGTTGAAGAATGGGAAGAAGTCGGCGAGTTATCGGAAGAAGAATATCAGAGGTATCTCGCAGATAAGCGTATCCCCAACATGATCGACAAAGGACTGAGCGATATCTATTGGAAGTGCTATTGGGAATCTGTTTCAGAAGCTGCGCACACGTTGTTGCGTGAGTATTTGACTCGAAATACACATTCCAACACAGAATCAGCAAAATGATAGGGAGGCGATTTCGTGTATTGTCATAGTAATCCAATGAGGCCGCTTACGAGCATCGTTTCCTATCCGGAACGTGGCGACGGCGGTGACAGCCGATACCGTGGAAACTGCTCTCCAAAGCTGATCGAAGACCTTATCGGGTTCTTTAAGCCCAAAGAGATCTGCGATTATATGTGCGGGAGCGGAACAACCAAAGCAGCAGCTGATAAAGCCGGTATCCGCAGTCATCTTTATGATCTGCACAGCGGGTTCGATATTATGAACTGTGATATTCCGGAGCGACCGGAATTTGTATTCTGGCATCCGCCGTATTGGGATATCATTCAGTATTCCGATGTCATGTACAGGGCATCTGATGTAATGCAGAAGTATGGATATGACCCGAAACGCCTGGACCTGTCCCGTATTGAACGCTGGGACGATTTCATCAGCGCAATGAATTATGCCATGATGAAACAGTTTTCGGCACTGGAAAACGGCGGTCGGATGGCTGTTCTGATGGGTGACATCAAGAAGAAAGGCAGACTTTACAGTATGCTTGCCGAGATCGTAAAGTCCGGCACCTTGGAGAATATTATCATCAAGGCGCAACACAACTGCTTTTCGGACCGGACGCAGTATAGCGGTAAGTTTATCCCTATCCTGCATGAGTATGTTATGATCGTTCGCAAGGACTCTCCTGTGCTCATTCCGATTCTGATGACGCAGAGTTCAACGGTAGACATCCGTGATATGCCGGGAGCAACCTGGCGTGATGTAGTTGCGGCAGTTTTGGAGCAATGCAAGGAGCCTGTAGCTCTTTCATTTCTCTATGAACAGATTGAACCGCATAAAAAGGCACAGGCAAACAAATGGTGGAAAGAAAAGATCCGCCAAACGCTGCAGATCAATCCCATGCACTTCACCCATGACGGGCGAGGCTTGTGGTCATTGAACAGGAATGCAGCATAGTAACCGTTATGGGAGGGATGTCACTTCGGTGGCATCCCTTTTCGCATAGAAGTTTGCAATTTGGACACACTAATATTTGAAAAAGGCATTTACATTTTTACTGCCGTTTGATATAATATGAAGTAAGAATGTAAATGCCTTTGCAAGGAGGTGTGTGCCATGGATCAGATTTGGACACGAATAAATGAATTGGCTGAAGCAAACAACGGATTTGTTCGGACAGCCCAGGTTGAGGCGCTTGGTATCAGCAGACCTATGTTGCGCAAATATACCGATGCCGGGAAGTTGGAACAGGTACGCAAAGGACTATATGTGCTTGCGGATGGCATGCCAGACGAATATGCATTGCTTCAGGGGCAGTGCCGTGATGCTGTTTTTTCTTATGGTACGGCGCTGTATCTATGGGGGCTTTCAGACCGAACGCCACATATATATGACATTACAATCCCAAGAGATAAAAATATCTCTGTATTAAAACGGGATAATCCGAATTTGCGATGCCACTATTTGCCGAGAGATGTCTATGAGATTGGTATCACACAGACGCACTCACCACAGGGAGCAGAAATAAAATTATATGATAAAGAGCGATGTATTTGTGATTTGATTCGTAACAAAGAGCAGATGGAAATGCAGCTATACACGCAGGCAATCAAGGATTATTTCAAGACTAAACCCAACAATCGGAAACTGTTGAAATACGGGAAGCTGTTTGGAATAGAAGATAAAATCAGAACCTATATGGAGGTATTATAATGAAAACGCCGGAACAATTAAAAGGGACCATACGCAGTATGGCAACGAAAAAGAATCTCCGGGCGCAGGAAGTTTTACAGATGTTTCTGTTTGAAAGGATTTTGGATCGTTTGGCTAATTCAGACTACCAGAAGAATTTTATCCTCAAAGGCGGCCTGTTGATTTCCTCAATGATCGGCATCAGCGAGCGAACTACAATGGATATGGATACTACTGTCCGTGGAATTCAAATGGAAGAGGATGATATTGTCCGAATCATCAAGGAAATTTTGACGGTGGATGTTGGTGATGGTATACGCTTTGAATATGAGAGTATTGAGCCTATCCGAGAAGAAGATGCTTATAATAACTTTCGGGTGCATTTGCGTGCAAAGTACGGAAAAATCGATGCCCCAATGAAGATAGATGTAACGACCGGCGATAAGATCACTCCGGCTGCAGTGCAATATGATTTTCCAATGTTGTTTGAGAATAAAACCGTACCGGTCATGGCCTATACTCTTGAGACCGTGTTGGCCGAAAAGTACGAAACGATCATTCGGCGCAATATCGGTACCACAAGAGCAAGAGATTTCTACGACCTTCATACACTGTACCGTAGTCGGAAATCGGAGATTCGCGTGGATATTCTTAAAGCAGCCGTACTACATACGGCACAGAAACGTGAATCTCTTGAGGATATCAAAGACTGGAAGGATATCTTGAAGGACTTGCGTGAAGAGCCTCAAATGTATCTGCTGTGGGACAACTACATAGCTGAGAACAAATATATCGGGAATTTGAAGTTTCATGTGGTACTCGATACTGTAGAAGAAATTGCACAGATACTGGATTTTTGATTTAGGGACCTTGATCGCTATATCGATGTACGAAAGACTGCGATGGCTTAAACCAATACGCGTTTACATTCCAACTGCAAATTCCAATTCGTGAAGTAAGAATGTAAATTAATTTGTGCTGAAAATGCCCTTTTCCGGCGAATGGATTGACTATTGCGAAGTTTTCTGTTATACTACCTATGTAAGTATCAAGTTTGGTTCTGATCCAAGCATAGTTTAACAGAGTTACCACAGTGTCATTTGCGTTATTGCAAATGACACTTTTTTTGTTTCCAGCCAATTCATTCGGGCATAAAGCCAGCAGTCCTTCGGGAGTGCTGGCTTTTGTCATATATCAAGGCGGCATTGCCGTCAAAATCAAAGAAAGGAGCATTTCATTATGCAAAAACCATGCCAGGACAGCTATTATACGCTGTTCAGTTCCTACCCGACGCTGCTGGATTATCATGAGGAACAGGCAAAGAACAGCCGTTGGATCCGCTGCAAGGTCGCTGACCTGCAGGTGGAACCGCTCGGCGAGTCCTCGCCTCTCATCGGTAATTTGTCGGCGTTTGCCGTGGGAACATCACAGGAAGCCGTAAAGGATACGGCAGAAAATCTCGGGCTTGCCATGCGCGTAAACGGAGAACTCTATCCGGTCCGCATGACAGCCTACAAAAGCCTGCTCGACAGAGCGAAAATCGGAGGCACCGCGCTTCCCAAACTCAGCCGCGAGGTATTGGCCGAAGTGCTCAACGAATGCCTGAAGCTGTATTCGGCGGATGCGCTCCTGCTGATCCGGGACGAAAAAATCTCTGCCGTTCACTCCGGTGACGAGGTGGATTATTCCGTCCTTCCGATCGACGAACTGCTGAAAGCTCTGCAGGCAAAGCTCGATGCACGGTTCTCCGGAAACGAGTTTGAGTCCGGGTACTGTGACCATTCCCTGGTCAGTGCCTCATGGCGAATGCCCGACCAGAAGGAAGACCTGCTCGGTACCTACGCAAAGGTGCTGGCTGCCCAGGGCAAAGCGACGATGGCATCCAAGCTGATGCCGGGTATCCGCTTTATGACATCGGATACCGGTGTTGCCTCGGCAAAGGTCTCTGCGCTTCTGATGAACGGCAGGCACTCTATCCATATCGGTGGCTGCGTAGCCGTAGATCATCGGCATCAGTCCAAGGTCGCTGACTTCGATACGGCGCTGGATCAACTGTTTGCCCAGTTCGGGGACAGCATCGCCAAGCTGCAGGCGCTGATGGAGATTCATCTGGATTTTCCGATCAACGCCATGACGCGGGTGTGTAAAAAGCTCAGCCTTCCTAAAAAGGCAGCAGTCGAAGCAATCGCCATGTTTGAGATGTCTTACGGCGGAGGCCCTGCTACGGCACATGATGTGTTTCTGGCCATGCAGGAGATCCCGTTTATTCTCAAAACGGATAAGTTTCCCGAAAGCAAGCTCCTTGTTGTCGAAGAAAATATGGCGCGTGCGCTCACACTCAAATGGAGTGATTTTGATTTGGCAAAGGCGGTGAGCTACTGATGGCGGCACCGAATATCCTATGCGATACTGCCGGAATGACCAACGCCCAGTGGCTGGCAGCCCGTATGCACGGACCGTCCGGTAAAATCCCGTATACGGTCGGCGGCAGTGATGTGGCAGCCGTCTTCGGGGTCTCCCCTTGGACAACGCCGCTGGAACTGTGGATGATCAAAAAGGGACGGATGAAACCTCCGGCAAAAAGCAACGCCAATCAGCTTGAGATGGGGCATTTGCTTGAACCTATCGCAGCGCATTGGTATGCCAAGAAAACCGGTAACCGCGTGTATGAGGACACGAACCTGTACCAACACGCAGACCATCCGTATGCGCTTGCCAACTTTGATCGGCGTTTTGAGCGTGCCTCTGACGGAGAACCAGGCATCTTGGAGTGCAAGAGCTGCACCTATCATAAAGCAAGCGAGTGGGACGATGGTGCCATTCCTTTGTACTATGAATTGCAACTGCGTTTCTACCTGGCCGTTGCTGATGTCAACATCGGTTCGTTCTCCGCAATTTGGGGAAACAACCCGGACAACGACCTGGCAATTCCGGATATCACACGGGATAAAGCAAAGGAAGATATGATCTTCGAGCGTCTTGATGAATGGATATGGAGCCTTGAGCATGATAAGCCGCCTACAATGTCCGGCGTAGCGCCGCAATTGGCGCTTGAATCGCTGGCCCGTATCTACGGAGAAAGTCAGTCTGGGCTGCCGACCATTGAATTTTCTTCCAAACAGGAAAACGCACTGCGTCGGATCGCTCTGTTGCAGGGCAAGATCACGGAGTGCAACCGTGAAATCAAAACTTATGAAAAGGAGATCGAAGCACACAGCGTGCGAATTGCCGAAATCATGAAGGAACATGAACATGGCGTCCTTACGACGACATCGGATAAGATTCTCATTGATTACGTCACTAAATCCACTACACGACCCGATTCCAAGGTTCTGAAGGCAAAGTATCCGACGATCCTGCCGGATGTAATGAAAACTACACAGAGCCGTAAGGTCAAGGTCAGTGTACAACCACTTTAAGAAAGGAGTCCTATTATGGACAATATCTATCATCAATACTGGCAGCAGGAGCTGATGTATCAGTTGGCATCCGCTGATCGCTACCGCAAAAGAGCCTATGTATGCTCCCCTTTTCGGGCGGATACCCGCGAGCAGCGCGAGAAGAACCTGCGCACGGCAAGAGCGTATATGTTCTACGCAAATAAGAAAATGAACGCCGCAGCCCCTCATGCGTATCTGCCGCTTTTGCTTTGCGATGAAATTCCTGCCGAAAGAGCCATTGCGCTTCGGTTCGGTCTGGAGATCCTGGAGCAAAGCGATGTTATGCTCGTATGCGGAAATAAGCTCAGCAACGGTATGCGCGGCGAAATCGCCAAGGCGGCTTTGCTTCGTATGCCGATTACTGTATTTGACGAAGGCTTGTATCTGGAGGTGCAGAAACTCGTCACACAAAATAACGGGAATAAGAAATCCGTAAAGCTGGATCGTGAAAACTTTCCGATGGCTTTTACGGAGCCCGAATCCTATCTGGAAAATGCGGCACTATTCAAATGAGTATGCCGTATCACAAAGAACTCCTGAGAAGCAGTGTTTCGCTGCGTTTTCGGGAGTTCTTTGTTTTCCGGAACAAAGCGAAAGGAGTAAAGACATTGTTATGCCAATTTGAAAAAATGATCTATCCTTCCGGAACCGGTGCGGCGGATGCGGCAAGCTTTATGATTGCGCTTTACCGACCCTGTGAGAAACTGAAGGATAGCAACGGCAACACCATTACACAAATCAAGGCCGTTGGGTACTGCCTGCCTACTGCGGGTAATATGCGCTATGAAATGCGTGGGCACTGGCGCAAGGATCCCAAATACGGCATTCAGTATGATGTCGAGGGATACGAGGAGCAGATCATTCCGACCCGGGAAGGCATCATCGCCTATCTCTCATCCGGGCAGATCAAAGGCATCGGTCCGAAAATGGCGGAGCGTATCTATGATGCATTTGGGAATATGGCACTGGAGGTGCTGGACAAGAAGCCGGATAAGCTTTTGACCATCTCCGGTATCAGTCAGAATAAACTCAAAAAAATCTGCGATTCCTACCTCGCCAACCGCGGTGCTCGTGATGTAGTAACCTTTCTGTCGCCGCACGGGATCACGCCGAACCGTGCCGTAAAGCTTTACAAAGAATATGGAGAACAAACGATGGATATCGTAAAGAACCATCCGTATAAGCTCTGCGAAATGGTCGGCGTGGGCTTCAAGACGGCAGATAAGATCGCCATGAGTATGGGGATTGACAGACTGTCGCCCGAACGTGTGGATGAGGGTATCCTCTACACACTGACTGATGCGGAAGGCTACGGAAATCTGTGTATGGAACGGGACGGCTTCATTGCAGCCTGCCAAAAGACTTTGGAGACGCCGGAGCTTACGGATCAAATGATTGCAGCCCGTGCCAACCGTCTTATCCTTGATGGCAGAATGCGGACCTATGAAAGCTGTGTTTATCGGGAAAAGACGGCAAAAGCCGAAGAAAAGCTTGCCAACTTGATCCGATATCAGATCCGCCATCAAAATCCCTGCACCTATGGTGATTTGGATCATGAGCTCGACCGTGAGGAAAGCCGTTTGAAGGTGCGTCTGGCACCCGAACAGCGTCAGGCAATCAAAACGGCGCTCACCAGCGGCCTTTGCATTATTACCGGCGGTCCCGGTACCGGCAAGACGATGCTGCAAAAAGCTTTGCTTGGCATTTACAGCCGCAATCATCCGTCAAAGGAGATCGTGTGCTGTGCGCCGACAGGGCGTGCCGCGAGGCGTATGGAGCAGTCAACCGGATTTCCGGCTTCTACGATCCATAAGGCTTTGGGTCTGATTGCCGGCGAGGACGGAGAATATGGTGACCCGGAAACGCTGGATGCCGATTTGATTCTGGTCGATGAGGTGTCTATGCTGGATATCTACCTTGCCGGAGATCTGTTTGACTCTGTAAAACCGGGCAGTCAGTTGATCCTTATCGGAGATGCAGACCAGTTGCCGTCTGTCGGACCCGGGGCGGTGCTGAGCGAGATGATCGCAAGCGGCACCATCCCTGTCGTGAAGCTGGATAAGATTTTCCGCCAAACGGCAGGCAGCCGGATAGCGACCAATGCAAAATTGATCCGTCACGGGAATATGAGTCTGGAGTATGGCAGCGACTTTCAGTTTTATGACTCGGCGAGCATTCCCAAGTCAGCAGAAAGAATCGTGGAGCTGTACTTGCAGGAAACTGCCAAGTACGGCGTGGACAATGTAGCTCTACTCTCACCGTATCGGCAGAAAACCGAAACCGGTGTCAATGCGCTCAATGAGCTGCTGCGGGAGAAAATCAATCCTCCGGCGCCGGACAAAGCTGAGGTTGTTCACGGAACGAGAAGGTTTCGCTGCGGTGACAAGGTAATGCAGATCAAAAACTGCGATGAAATCAGCAACGGCGACATCGGGTACATCACAAAAATCTGCAAAGCCGGTGATGAAACGACCGTCACGATCGATTTCGGAGACGGACGAACGGCAGAGTATGACACGAGTCAGCTCGATATGCTCGACCTGGGTTATGCTTCTACCATCCATAAGTCGCAAGGCTCGGAGTACAGGTCTGTGATCATCAACCTGCAATGCGCTCACTATGTCATGCTGACACGGCCTCTGGTGTATACCGCCATTACCCGCGGCAAGGAGAATGTCATCATTGTCGGCGAGCGCCGTGCTTTGTGTATGGCAATCAAGAAAACCGACACAGAAAAACGCGGCACCTGTTTGGCAAAACGCCTGCGGGCCGCTATGCAATGAAAGGAGTCAGCTATGGAACACGAACCCTGGCTTGAAAAGTGGAGCTACGAAAACGACAAAGTTATCCTTGAATACGAGGATGGCGCAACTTTGCGTGTGGCCAGAGAAGATTTTATCCGCGCCTTCGGTGTCATTATCGGACTGACTAAGGCAGAAGCGGAAAAAGAGTATGGAATCAAAAACTAAGGAGGCAATTGCTATGGCAACAATTTTGGAACAGTACCGAAATCGGCAGAATGAGATCCGTGAGCAGATCGCGGCAAACAGCTTACCGCTTGACCAGATGCTGATTATGCAGGAACTGAACTATCGCATTTGTGTGCTGGAGACTTTTGAGAGCCTGTGCAAATCCGCGCCGGTCACGATGGACACCAAATCTATGGGATTCCATTTTCAGCTTGTAGATGCCTATGTGCGCTTTACGCTGAACGAGCGCAAGTTCGGTCCCAAGACGGACGCTGAGGGCCAGAAAAAACGGGAAACCGCTCAACAGTCCTTTACGCAGGTCGTACAGGACGGACGCAAGCGTTTCTCCAGCTTTAACGCATCTACGCAGGAGCAGTACAAAACCTGCATCAACAATTACATTAAGACGATTCTGCCCGTCTGGATGCAGTATCGCAACACCTATATCAATTTCTAAGGAGGCTTTCTAATGAGTCAGAACAACTCGAATGATAAGGCGGCTATGCTCGCCAAAATCGAAGGAATCAACGAGGTGGACGGATTCGATCCGACACCGTTTGCGGTAGATTATACCGACCTGGAAACCGGTGAGGTGCGCAAGCGCCTCCCGGTTATGATCCAGATGGCGTGGTTTCGCATGAAGTATCCCGAAGGGCGTATTGCCATTACGGTATCACCCGGAAAGGATTGCTTTGTGGCAACCGCCAAGGTATACCCAAGCTACAAGGACGGTGCGGAATGCTATCTTGCCGAGGCAACAGCCTCTCGCGGATACCTGGCAGATAAACCTTCTGTTTCACCCCGTGAATGGGCACAGACGGCAGCCGTCGGTATTGCACTGCGTAACGCCGGCTTCGGTTTGCAGTTTGCTATGGCAGGTGATGAATTTGAAGATACTGCCACTGATGAACTGAACGGCAACAGCGCTCAGGCAGGCGGCAACGCACCGCATGAAAACGCTACCGTTATGCCTGAACCGGAAACGGAAGAAGAATACACCGTGGAGCCAACGGCGCCGCCGCAAAGAGAACTCACCTTTGAAGAAAAGGTAGAACAGGCCATGCGTGTCCCTTGCCCGATAACGAAGTACGGTGGAAAGACACTGGGCGATGTATTGCAGATGGATCCGAAAGCGATCCAGTGGTGTGCAACAAAGTTTACGGGCGGCGAGGAAATTCGCAATGCAGCAAAGCTGATCTGCGAATATGCACAACAGAAAGCTTCAGCGTGAAGCAGAATAAATTCGGGGGCGGCAGAAAGCCTGCCGTCCCCGGAAAGGAGGTTGTATGGAAAAGATTCATATGTGGGATATTATCTCACTGCTTGGGATACCGTATCCCTCGTCCGGTCAAAGCTCGTACTATGTACAGTGTCCATGCTGTGACGAGAACCCGCGGAAAAAGCATTTGAATATCAACTTGAAAAAGGAAGTCTTTCGTTGCCCGCGCTGTGGCGCTTCCGGCGGAATATTCGATTTATATGCGTTATATACCGGCATTCCGCGCGACGAAGTCCGCAAAGCGATTCTGGCACGAATGGGAGTACCTGAGAATGCTTCGCGCCCGCGGCAGAAGATTCTACCGAAAGCGGATACGGAATGCCCATTAACGGATATCGACGCACGCCATGCAACCTATAGTGCATTGCTCTCTAAACTCACGCTGGCCTCTGACCACAGGGATAATCTACTCGGACGCGGCCTGTCAGATGCAGATATCGAAAGGCTCGGATATAAAACAACGCCGGTCGTCGGTATGACGCAGATTGCAAAGCAATTGCAGTCTGATGGTCTATATCTCGCCGGCGTACCCGGATTTTATCGGGATGACAACGGTGCATGGACCTTTATCCATGAGAAACGCGGCATTCTGATTCCCGTTCGTGACCGCTACGGGAGAATTCAGGGGTTGCAGATCCGTCGGGACAATGTCGAAAAGCGTAAATTCCGATGGGTCTCCAGTACCGAGAAAAAAGACGGCTGTAAAGCTGAGGGATGGACGCATTTGTCCGGTCCTGTACGCCCGCTGCTTGTTCTGACAGAAGGACCAATGAAAGCGGATGTAATAAACGCTCTTACCGGCCTAACGGTTCTGGCCGTCCCGGGTGTGAATACCCTGACACAGCTTGAACTGACTCTGACAGAACTGCGCAGCGAGGGATTGGTCGAAATCAAAACGGCTTTCGATATGGATTTCGCCACCAACCATCATGTGCAGAACGGCTATAATAATCTTTTGCAGCTGCTTGGCGATATGGGTTTCCGGTATGGTACCTATCTGTGGGATCCGGCTTACAAAGGGCTTGACGATTATATCTGGGAGTATCTTTTCCGGAAAAAGCAATCATAGTAAAACGGAAGGGCGAGGTTTCGGCTTCGCCCTTTTTCGTGCTTATTTTACCCTACAATGCGTATTCCCGTTGTAAATACGCATACTGAACCGTGTAATAATAATGAAAATCCAAAACTGAAATATAGGAGGAACCTTATATGTTGATTGCAATTGACCATGGCAACTATGCCATCAAAACGCCGCACCATTCCTTTGTTTCCGGCCTGTCTGAGCACACCGTCAAGCCGCCTATGGCGGACGAAATCCTGGAATATGACGGGCGGTACTGGACGACCAGCGGAAAGCGCCTGAGCTACATGCGTGACAAAACGCAGGACGACCGTTATTTTGTTCTGACACTGTTCGCCATTGCAAAGGAACTTGAGGATACCGGACGGTACAGCCCCGTTGAACAGATCCAACTGGCAGTGGGATTGCCGCCGGAGCATTACGGCGTACTCAAGGACAAATTCGCCCGGTATTTCAAACGGGACGGCATTATCAAATTTGTTTATAGGGATAAGCCGTACAGCATTATGATCGATAAGGTCATGGTGTTCCCGCAGGCGTATGCGGCCGTTGTTCCGAAAAGCAGCATGGTAGTCAACATGCTTCGGGTGTTCGTCGTTGACATCGGCGGCTACACGACGGATGTGCTGCTCCTGAAAAACGGCAAACCCGATCTGCAGTTCTGCCGTTCCCTTGAAACCGGTATCATCACTATGAACAACGAGATCATCCGCAAAGTCGGCGCACTTCATGATATGCGCATTGAAGACGAGCACATCAGCGCTGTTCTTTCCGGGCAGGATACGATCTTACCGGATGATGTTAAGCAGACGATCTGCGGCGCAACCAAACTTCATGCCCAGGACATCCTCAACCAACTGCGCGAGCTGCAGGTCGATCTGCGTTCCAATCCGGCGGTTTTCATCGGCGGCGGAAGTCTGCTTCTCCGGCCGTTTCTGGAGGCTTCTCCGCTGGTCGCAAAGGCGGATTTCGTGGAGTCTCCCAATGCCAATGCGCTTGGATACGAAATGCTCGGCAGAGTGCAGCTGTCCCATCGTCCTGCATAAAGGACGGTGTGATAGGCGGTGAGAAAAGACGGAAAATATAGATTTACGCTGCAGTTCGGCGCCGACAGCGAAGATCAGATTCGCATCGGTGAGCTGCTGGAAAAACTGGGCAACAGAAAAAGCATGATCATTGTTTCGGCATTGACTGATTATATCAATGCTCATCCGGAGCTACAGTCCGGTTATAGTAGAATAGAGGTTAAGGTTGCTCCTGCCTTCGACCGCAATCAAATGGAACGGTTGATACGGAGCATTGTGGAGGAAAAGCTATCTGAACTTCATACAACCGAAACTATAGCGGATACTTCAATGAGTGGAACTTCCGAGGCTTTGGAAGAGGATATAACCAAAATGCTCGATAATTTGGACATGTTCAATTAAGCATAAATGAGTCTGCTGGTACTACAAGCAGACTTATTTGCTTTTAAGGCGGGATAAATCTAAGAAAAAATCCGAATATCACACTTATGGTGCGTGTATGCAATTTATGCGCTCTTCACTTTCGCCGCGGAGTCCACTAAAATATGTTTAAGGAGATATGTACAGTGGACTACAAGACTTTTGGACAAAATATTCGGCGGCTCCGTGTCACGCAGGGATTCAGGCAGGAGGACCTTGCGGAAAAGTGCGGATGCACCACAAGCCACATTGGTCAGATTGAAAATGGGCGGGTAAAGCCAAGTCTCGAAATGACGGTTCGTATTGCAAATGCATTGAACGCAACTACGGATCAGCTATTGGCTCATGAGTTTTCTCATCCCGAAGAAATATATCTGAAAGAAATTGCTAAACGAATCGAGAAATACCCGGTATCAAAGCGGAGACTGGCGTGCGAAGGGTTTAATACCTATTTGGATTCACTCGAAAAGTTCAGCAAAACATAAGGCGAACGCGGGGGTACATATGATAAGGTGCAGACCCTAACAGAAGAAAACTACATAGCTGCTTTTATATCAGCATACACATAGCCGAGCCGTTGGCATCGGTTTTATATTCACGCATGAAGCGACTGTATCACACAGAGGTGTGGTATGGTCGTTTTTTATTATACCCTTTGGAAGGAGGTGAGTCCGATGTTCTGATCGCTGTGATAATCATCGTAACGACCAACCACTTTTTTATTCACAGCATGCCATCACGGCATGTTGCGTATATCGCCGTAAAACATGCCGTGAAACGGTATGTTTTCTCCCTGCTGTGGTGGCATGCCCAAAGGAGGCATGGAAATGGACCACAGGCAGGAATACCCCGAACGGGATGAGCTGCGAGCAAAGTTTACGCAGTGGCTTGAAACAATTATTAAGCGAGCGAAAATTGATTATCTGCGGAAATATGAGAATCGTCCGGAAATCATATCCTACGAGGATATACCGGAGTCGGAGCTTATTGATCTGACGCAATGCGAATTATGGCCGAGCAGCACAAGAATGCAGACCCCGTATGATTTTGAAGAGGAACGGCTGACAAAGGCTTTTATGGAGCTGCCATTAAAGCGTCGGCAGGTAATGGAGCTGCTGTTCCTGGCAGACCTGAGTGAAGCAGAAACAGCTAAAAGACTCAACTGCTCGTTGCAGTATGTCAGAAATCAAAGGTGCATTGCACTGAAAAAGCTGCGCTCCCGTCTGATGGAAGGCGGTGATGATGAATGAACACATCAGAGTTCAAAAAGGTTCTGCAAGGGGCCGTTATGGGAAATCATCGGGATTTAGAGACCATACTGGAATTGTATATGCCGATGATCGAGCATAATTCCTATTTGTATGGCCGCTTGGATGAGGATCTGAAGCAGTACATTCTCATACATATTGCGCTTAATATCTCAAAATTTAAGATTTGAGGCGAATGCTGGTTTCGGAATATCTGAAGCCGGCATTTTTTTGAAATTTTCTTGTCGGCGAGTGTATGAGATGAGAAAACCATCCGTATTTACTTGTGTAAGGCACCCCCGTGCTTACCTGTACCTTGAAAATTGAACAGCTTATCCTCTACATCCCCGAACCGGGAAGCGGCTATCCGTCTGCGTGGCGAGCAGAACCAAGAGCACTGATATACGGGTGGCTCCCGTATACCGCGACGATCCGGCCGGGTACAATGGTACTCCCGTAACTCGCGGCCCGGCCACAATGAAGGCGGGGAGATGAAATTTCTGTGGACCTGTTCGCTGCAGGCGGAGGCAATGAGCATTTTGTTTTTGAATATACCAAGTAAATTATGGCAAAAATACAAGTTGTAAAGACGAACACATGGAGGTGTAATGATTTATGGAACAGTCTGAAAAGAACTTATCTGAACTGGTGGATATCAGAGATGTCGTGATAGATAAAAGCCTGCCGCTGGAAGAGCGTGTGAGATCTTATGTTGAACAGATCAAGGATCCGTATTGCTTTAAGGTCGGAGATGTCGTTGTCCGGGTATCATACGCAGACAAGGACAAATCCCTTACCGACAGCTTCACTTCCATGATCGCTTCCATGTAATGGTAATAATTGCTATGCGGATTTTAAGGGTAACGGCTGGATTTTCTCGGTTGTCTGTGCTATAATCAAATACGGACAAAATCAGCGATAACTCCGGCTGTTTATTCGTACTCGAATAATACAGATAGGAGTGGCGCTATGAATAAGATTATAGATCAAACATTCAAGGTTGCCATCTATCTTCGTTTATCGAAGGAGGATGACGACCTTTCGTGCTCTTCGGGAGCCAAAAGCGAAAGCAACAGTATCAGCAACCAGAGAAAGCTGATATATGATTTTATGAAATCGCATCCGGAACTCGAACTGTATGACGAGTACAAGGATGACGGAAAAAGCGGTTCCAACTTTGACCGTGCTGAATTTCAGCGAATGATGAAGGACATCGAGGCGGGAAAGGTCAATTGCGTAATCGTAAAGGATCAATCCCGTTTCGGCAGAGACTATATTGATGTCGGAAAATACAAAGAAAAGATTTTCCCAAAACTCGGCGTTCGGTTTATTACCATAAACGAGGGCTATGATTCGCTTTCGGCAACATCTTCGGATGATCTTGCCTTTACGATCAACAGCTTCGTTTATGATTTTTATATCCGCGATATATCTACTAAGATCCGTACAAACCTTACGGCGAAAAAGCAAAACGGAGAGTATGCCGGAGCATTTGTGGCTTACGGATATGTCAAAGACAGCGACGACAAGAGTAAATTGGTTGTTGATTCGTTTGCCGCAAATGTTGTAAGAGATATATTCCGGTGGAAAATCGAAGGGCTGAGTCCGCAGAATATTGCCGTGCGTCTAAATGAACTCGGCATCCCCTCGCCTGCAGAGTATAAGCGGCTGAGCGGAAGCAAGTACAAAACGAGCTTTCAGACATCTTCAAAAGCCATATGGAGTCATGTTTCTGTAAGGCGCATTCTGAAGAATGAAATTTATCTCGGCGTGATGATCCAGGGCAAACGAACAACGCCGAATTATAAGACCAAGACAGTGGTTGCAAAAGCAGAAAGTGAGTGGCTTCGCGTGGAAGGTACACATGAGGCTATTATTTCTGTGCGTGATTTTGAGCTTGTTCAGGAACTGCTGAAGGACGATACGCATTGCCGTGCGGGAGATATAACAGTACCGGTATACGCCGGCCGCATTTATTGCGGCGACTGCGGTGCTACGGCTGTCAGAAAGACGGTATCCTACGCAGGCAAACGCTATGTATATTATGTCTGCAACGCCAATAAGCACAATAAAACGGTGTGCAGCAGGCATTCCATAAGAGAAGATGTTTTGGACCAGGTAATCTATCAGACGGTCCGGCATCAAATTGACCTACTGCTGGATGTAGATAAGGCACTTAGACAGTTTGAGAATCTGTCATGGGAAAAGCACAAACTGAAGCAGCTTGACGCAAGCATCGAAATACAGGAAGAAGTCGTTCGGAAAAACAACACGCTGCGCCTCGGAATCTATGAGGATCTGCGGGCGGGCTTGCTGGACAGGTCCGAATATGAATCTTTGAAAAAAGAGCTTGCAGAAAGAATTGACGAAGCAACTGCCGCCATCGAAAAGCTGAACAAAGAGAAACGGGAGATCCTCGATGGCGTTTCAAAGCAGCAGTCCTGGGTTGAACAGTTCCGTCAGTATGAAAATGTAACTGAGCTCACGCGACCAATGGTAATTCATCTGATAGAACGCATCAATATTTTCGAGGACTCCAATATTGAGATCGTGTTCCGCCATCGGAATCAGATTGAAGAAATATTGCAGTTTATCTCGGAGAAAACCGCAAACAAGAAAGTATTGGCTATGCCGATAAGGGAGGTGGGATAGTGGCCAGAGTATCACGGAAAAACGGCGTTTCCGAAAGTCAGCCGAAAGGTCAAAGGCAGACCGTGTTTCGTACCGCACTTTATGTTCGTTTGTCTGTTGAGGACAACGGCAAGGTCGATGCAGATTCGATTGAAAATCAGGAACTGCTGCTGAGAAACTATCTTGCCGAGCGGCCCTATCTCGAACTGAAAGAGGTATATGCCGATAACGGCTACACGGGCACCGATTTTGAGCGCCCTGCATTTAATCGAATGATCGAGGATGTTCGGAAAGGGCGAATCGATTGCATCGTTGTGAAGGACTTTTCCCGCCTTGGCAGAAACTATGTAGAGACCGGAGAATATCTGGAACGCATCTTTCCTTTCCTCGGCATACGCTTTATTTCCGTCAGCGACGATTATGACAGCAGCTCCGCTAATGCCGGTGAAAAGCTCGCCGCTACTCTTAAAAATCTGATCAACGATATGTACGCAAAGGACATATCCAAAAAGATCTGTTCGACGATGAAGAATAAGAGGCTGCGCGGTGATTACATCGGAAATTATGCTCCATATGGCTATCTGAAGGATGAAAATAATCGGAGCCGATTGGTAATTGATCATGAGATCGCTCCAATCGTAGTCGAGATCTTTGAACTCCGAGCTAAAGGGATCGGCTTTGAAACTATATGCCGTATGCTCAACGAAAAAGGCTATCCCTCCCCGGGGCGGCTACGCTATGAGCGCGGCATTATAACAAATAATAATAAGAAAGGGAGTGAACTGCCCTGGAATCGCCATGTTCTGAAAGACCTGCTTGTCAATGTGGTCTATATCGGGAATTTAGCGCAAGGACGCAGCTCGCAGTGCCTGTATAAGGGCGAAAAATACCATTGGACAAAAGAGGCGGACTGGGATGTGGTTGAAGGGACACACGAGCCGATTATCAGCATGGAGTTATGGAATAAAGTGCAGGAGATCAATACAAAGGCCTCAAGCGATGTGAAAAAATCGTTCGGACGCTATGCGCATCTCCCCAAACGACCCAATCCATATGGTTCGGTTTTGAGGTGTGCCGACTGCGGGCGCGTTATGAAATATGTACGCAGCTATACGCGGCCGAGAAAGGACGGCGTGGTTACAGACTACTACAATTATAAATGCCCGACAAACATCGAGCTTGGAGACACGGCGTGCTCAAAAAAGAGCATCCGCGCTGATGCCCTTGATAAAATCGTGTTGAGCGTTATACGAAAGCAGATGGACCTATTCCTTGACACGCAAAAAACGCTGCTCGGCTTGATCGCTTTGGAGAAAGAAAAAGCAAAGCACAGTGTGCCGGCAAATCGTGTCAAAGAACTGCAGGATAAGCTGGACCAAAAGAAAAAGCTGTTTTCCCGGTTGTATATCGACTTCAAGGACGGCATACTGACGCAGCAGGAATATTTGCTTGCCAGAGATGTCTATCAAAAGGAAATCGCCGCATATGAAAGCGAATTGCAGGAGCTTCAGGCAATCAAAACAAAAACCAAGGTGACTGAAACAGGCGCCCGAAAATGGAATCGACTCATTTCACGCTATTATAAGGCAGAAACGGTAACCGAGGAAATGGTCGAGGCAATGGTTGATGAGATCCGAGTGAATACTGACGGCTCTTTGGATATTCGGTTTAAGTACATGCCTGAGTTTGAGGAAATGTTCAAGGAGTGCGAGCGAATCAGAAAGGAGGTTGCCTAAATGCCGAAAAAACAGATTGCCGTGTATCTCAGGCTATCGCTTGAGGACACCGGCACGAATGATGAGAGCAATAGTATTACGGCCCAGCGCGGCATCATCGCTCAGTTTATCCAAGGGCAGCCTGAGCTTGCTTCCATGAAGACGGTCGAGTTCGTCGATGACGGATATTCCGGGACGAATTTCGACCGTCCCGGTTTTAAGCGGATGATGGCGATGGTGCGCTCCGGTGATGTTTCCTGCATCGTCGTGAAAGACCTTTCCCGATTTGCGCGAAACTATATTGAAGCCGGCGATTACCTTGAGCACATCTTTCCATATCTCGGCATCCGGTTTATTGCGGTCAATAACCATTACGACAGCAATCAGTTTATCGGGACAACCGGCGGTATTGATGTTGCCTTCCGAAACTTTATGTATGAGATGTACAGCGTTGACATCTCAAAAAAGGTAAAAACATCACAGCACATGCTGATGAGAAGCGGCCGGTATGTCAGCCATTGCCCATATGGATACACAAAGATCAAAGGACAAAAGCACCATATGGTGCCGGATCCCGAAACTGCACCCGTTGTGCGAGATATTTTCCTGTGGGCTATTGAGGGAAAGAAATCCACGGAAATTGCCCGTATCCTTAACGAAAAGCATATTCCAACGCCGATGCAGCACAAAAAGCTCTCACGGCAAGGTATGGACAACGATGCGATGTGGAGTCATCAGGCGGTGATCCGAATCATACGGGATTATAAGTATACCGGAGCTATGGTGTCTTTCAAATGCGGAAATGAAACCATTCGGGCCAAAGTGCAAAAACGGTACGCGCCGGAGGATTATGTGATAAATGAGGGCATGCACGAACCCATCGTAACACACGATGAATACTACGCAGCGAATGATACCCTGCGGAAGGTGAAAAAGTACGATGTTGTCAGAACCGACCGCCGTGATCGTGTTTACTATTGCGGGCACTGCGGCCGTAGGCTTCGTAAGACCTTTGGCTTGGACGAATATTATTCCTGCGCTACGCCGTTATATATAAGGGACGCTCCGTGTGCAGGCATTCATTGGAGCCGGACAAATATAGAGGATGTTGTTTTCACCACATACAAACGGCAGCTGCAAATTGTCAGCGAAGAATATTGCAGGACAGTAAATGAAAAGCAGCCGGATAAGCTTGCTCCTCTTCGGGCGCAGCAAAAATCCCTCCGCATTCAGCTCGGAGGGATCGGCGGTAAGGTTGCATCACTGTATGAGCAATTCCGTTCCGATGAAATATCCCGGAATGCTTTTCTCGAAAAGAAAGGCGCTCTTTCAGAGGATAGGGACAGACTCCAGACGGAGTTATCACGAATCGAGGATGAAATCGAAAGCCTGCTGCAAAAGCAGGAAGAAAGCAACACGGCAATGAATGCGATCAAAAATATCGCCGCTGCAGCAGATGAGCCGGACGATAAACTCCGGGAAAGAATGTACGACGATATAGATCGCGTCATTGTTTTTGACAACGAAAATCTGAAAATTGAATGGAAGTTTGATGTTGCCTTTCAACTTTCATGACCAAGTAAAAGCCGGCTTTTTGCTGGCTTTTATGCTGTTTTTGTGTTATAATAACACAAGGGTTATTTTTGTCGAAAGTCCGGAAACCCTTGATATATAAGGGTTTTTAAGAATTTTTGGATTCTACTTGACACAAGCAGATGACCTGGGCCGGGTCGTGATCCCCAAGGAGATCCGCCGCACCATGCGTATCCGTGAGGGCGACCCGTTGGAGATCTACACCACACGGGACGCCCTCACGG
>OLRC01000667.1_pt1 | contig 24831 bp, 23 predicted proteins | sample 1672081 | NCBI WGS metagenome assembly OLRC01 (sample SAMEA3136643, study PRJEB25190) | human gut metagenome | biome: human gut; feature: human-associated habitat; material: faeces | place: Austria | collected 2013
GAGGATGATATTTTCCTGCTGATCTTTTACTTGGATGATGATCTGTTTGTCTACGTTTTCAAGGAAATGAATTTCAATAGAGTTTTCGTCGAGAATGGCTTCTAAGGGAATAGAAATAGGTGTTTTTTGTGGGTAATCCCATCTTTTGAGAACTAAACTCTTAGTTCTATGCTCTGATAGATTGTTAGCTTTCATTGTCATGAATGAAATACTAATTAATAATAGTACAATACTTAGTTTCCTCATATCTTTAATTGTTTTTTGCAAATTTACGGAGAGATGAGGGGGGAAGCAAGTAAAGTGCATTTTTGAACGTGGACAAACAGGTGCTGATAATCAGTTATTTATGGAATTTTACGTGGACATTATCTTATGCTGTAGATTATTTTTTTAGAAAACATGATTATTAGTGCATATTTTCGATTAAATATTCATATAATGTAGAATTATTATCTGTTAATGTTATATCTAGTTTTCTTCTAAGTCTGAGGCGTTTTTTTCTTCCTCTTCCAGTTGTTTTTGCAGGGTAGGCAGCTTGCCGTACTGCAGCTCGCCGGCCTTGGCGTAATCACCGGTGCGGGTAGCCTTTTCGATTTCAGCCTTGGTGGACTCTACCTCGGCGCGCAGGCTCTGCACCTTATTGACGGCGTTCTTCTCATTTTCCCACTGGGCTTTTTTGCTGTTGAAGCTGTCGCGCAGCTCAGCCATCTCTTTTTCAAGGGCAGCCAGACGCTGCTTGGACAGTTCGTCGGTTTCCTTCTTTAAAGAGGCTTCCTCGATTTGCAGCTGGGTGATACGATGGTTCATCTCATCCAGTTCAGCGGGCATGGAGTCCAGCTCGGTCTTGACCATGGCGCAGGCTTCATCCACCAGGTCAATGGCCTTATCGGGCAGGAAACGGTCGGTGATATAGCGGTCAGACAGGGTCGCAGCGGCAATCAGTGCGGCGTCCTGAATTTTGACGCCGTGGTAGACCTCGTAGCGCTCCTTCAGACCGCGCAGGATCGAAATGGTATCCTCGACGGTCGGCTCGTTGACCATGACCGGCTGGAAACGACGTTCCAACGCGGGGTCTTTCTCGATATACTCACGGTACTCGTCCAGCGTGGTTGCACCGATGCAGTGCAGCTCGCCGCGGGCCAGCATGGGTTTGAGCAGGTTGCCCGCGTCCATCGCGCCGTCGGTCTTGCCTGCGCCGACGATGGTGTGCAGCTCATCGATAAAGAGGATGATCTTTCCCTCGGACTTCTTGACCTCGTTCAGAACGCTCTTCAGGCGTTCCTCAAACTCGCCGCGGTATTTTGCACCCGCGACCAGTGCGCCCATGTCCAGGCTGAACACGGTGCGGTCTTTCAGGTTCTCGGGCACATCGCCGCGCACGATACGCTGGGCAAGGCCCTCGGCAATGGCAGTCTTACCGACACCGGCCTCACCGATGAGGACGGGGTTGTTCTTGCGCTTACGGCTCAGGATGCGGATGACGTTGCGGATCTCGCTGTCACGGCCGATGACCGGGTCCAGTTTGTTGGCGCGAGCCATCTCCACAAGGTCCTGGCCGTACTTTTTCAGCGCGTTGTAGGTATCCTCCGGGTTATCACTCGTTACCCGCTGATTGCCACGCACCGTGCTGAGCGTCTGCATAAATTTCTCAGTCGTGATGCCAAAAGTCTTGAAAATTTCGCTGGCATCCTTGCCCGGGCGCTGCAAAATGCCGAGGAAAACGTGTTCAACGCTGATGTATTCATCCTTCATCTGCTTGGCTTGCTGCTCCGCAGCGTTGAGGGCACGGTCCAGGTCGCCGGAGATGTAGATTTTCTCCGGGTCGCGGCCGGAGCCGGTCACGCGAGGCAGAGCCTCGACCTTCTGTAAAGCCGCATTAGCAAAGGCATTTGCGTCCACACCAAGGGTTTGCAGCATCTGGGGGATCAGGCCGTCCTGCTGCTGGGCCAGCGCCGCCAGCAGGTGTTCCTGCTCGACCGCATTGTTGGAATATTCCACCGCGATGCGCTGTGCAGCCTGCAAAGCCTCGCGGGTTTTCTGTGTCATTTGTTCGATGTTCATAGTGCGTACCTCCTTAGTTGCAGATAGCGCATTGTATTGGCAGTCTAACTTATTAAGTGTTAAGTTTTTTCGGCTTACGAGTCTGCTTTCGCAAATTCCGCGTGTTTTATTTTCTTTAGCACTCTATCCGTTCGACTGCTAATATTGTAGCACATTCGCCCACCATGTCAATAGGAAAATTGCAAACAAATTGTGAAATCACAGAAAAAATCAATGGAAAAAGTTGGATGAACAGTAGGAGGGCGGTGATAGTTAGATATTTTTCTAAATATCTATTGACAAAGGCAACCGCAAGGCGTATAGTGGGGGCACAGATAGTTAGACGTTTATCTAATTATCTGCAAGAAAGGAGTCGAAACATTTGGGAGATGCTTTCAAGGCGCTGGCCGACCCGACGCGGCGGCGCATTTTAGAACTGCTGGCACAGGGCGATCTAACCGCCGGGGAGATCGCCGCACATTTTGATATGACAAAGCCGTCCGTCAGCCACCATCTGAACATTTTAAAAAGCGCAGGGCTTATTACCGATGAGCGCCGCGGCCAGAACATTGTGTACAGTGTGAATCTGACCGTATTTCAGGAATTGATGAAGTGGTTTTATGACTGCGGCCTTGTAAAGGGAGACGATAGCAATGAAAAAGAATAAGCTGTTCTGGATTTTAACCGTAATCTGCGTGCTGAATTTTGCCGCGCACCTGTACTTCTACCCCTCCCTGCCGGACATTGTGCCCACCCACTGGGGAGCCAGCGGGCAGGTCAATGGCTGGGGGCCGAAGTCCACCATTTTGATTTTGGCCGCTCTTCCGTTTGCAATGCTTATTATGTTTGAGGTCATCCGCAAAATCGACCCCAAGCACCAGAATTTCGAGAAGTTCGGCAAGGTGTGGAACCTGTTTGTGGTGCTGTTCACCGTGATGATGGCTATGTTCAGCTGGCTGAGTGAATTGGCTGTGTTCGGCAAGCTGCCGGACAGCAGCAACCTCGTCAGCATTCTGGTCTGCGGCGGCATCGGCGTGTTGTTCATCATTATGGGGAACTTTATGCCGCAGGTCAAGCAGAACTACACCTTCGGCTGCCGCACGCCCTGGGCGCTGAACGACGCGCACAACTGGCAGCGCACCCAGCGCATGGGCGGGTATACCTTTATTGTAATGGGCATTGTGCTTCTGGTGCTTGCTTTCTTTGGCGGACTGTTGGGCGACATTGCAACGCTGGCTGTGCTGCTGGTTGCTGTTTTAGGCGGCAGTGCGTGGATTTATTTGTACTCGTATTTGGTGTATGTTGGAAAGATGAAGTAAACTTGCTATGCAGGGGCCGGGCATGCCGGCCCGGCCGTGTAAGGCAGACAGTCGTTTCCCGTTAGGCTGCGGGCCGCACATGTGCGGCCCCTACACCTCTGCCTTACGGTTTGTAGGGGACGGCAGCCTCAACGCCACGCAGGGGGCAATCCCCCTCCCTACCCTACCATAAAACGCAGCCCGCGCTTCAAATCGAAGCGCGGGCTGTTTTTTATTTCCCTAATTCTTTTGCAATGAACTTCGGCACTTCGTTTGGTTCTATGCCCATGACATAGGCGAACTCACTGTGCAGGACGTTCTGGGCGTCGCGCAGGGCGCTGTCCTCATAGGCGGAAAGCTGCTTGCCCTTGGCGCGGCGCAGGGCTTGTTCGGTGCGGATATCCCGCACCATGCGCACCAGCGCGTGCAGATTGCCGCTTTTCAGTACCTCGCGATAGACCAGCTTGCGGGCGTCGGGATCCGGATCGTGGTCGGGCAACGGTTCCCGCAGCAGGGCCAGCAGGTCGTCCCGGGTGGGCAATGGGCGCATTCGCTCCAAAAGCGGTGCACTGTCGCAGGGCACACAGATTTTCATACTGGCATCGTAGACCGGTTTTAAGATAAAGCAATCGTGGGGCTGGCCGCCCAGCGTGACACGCTTTTGCTCGGCAATCGTGCAGACGCCGCTGGTGCCATAGCTGACCGTATCCCCTGCTTTAAACATGACGCATACTCCTTTTTCTCTCATGAAATGATTTCTTTCCTATGCAAGTATACGCCTTTTCGTCAAAAAATGTCATAGGCGATTTGGACAAAAATGCCCCGGCGCAGTTTTGTACAAAATGTACGAGATTGCGCCGGGGTTAGGTTTTACTTATACAGATCGACCAGGTTCAGCAGAATTTCCACGCCCTGGTCCATCTTTTCGGCTGTGATGCACTCACACGGGCCGTGGAAGTTGAAGCCGCCTGTGCCGAGGTTCGGGCAGGGCAGGCCCATATAGCTCAGGGTCGCGCCGTCAGTGCCGCCGCGCACCGGGCTTTCGATGGGTTCCAGCCCCGCCGCACGGATGGCCTTGCGGGCATTCTCCACCAGGTGGAAGTGGGGCTGAATCTTCTCCAGCATATTGTAATAGCTGTCCTTGATGTCCAGTTCCACCGTGCCCGCGCCGTAACGGCCGTTCAGGCAGTCGGCGATGTGCTGCATCTGGGCTTTGCGGGCGGCAAACTTGGCGGCATCGTGGTCGCGCACGATGTAGCCCAGATGCGCTGTGGTCACATCCCCCTGCATACTCGTCAGGTGGAAGAAGCCTTCCCTTCCCTCGGTGTGCTCGGGGCGGGAGAAGGCCGGCAATGCGGCGTGGAACTCCATCGCCACATTCTGGGCGTTGATCATCGTGTCCTTGGCACTGCCGGGGTGGACGCTGAAACCGTGGACGGTCACGACCGCGGCGGCGGCGTTGAAGTTCTCATAGCTGATCTCGCCGACGTCCTCGCCATCAACGGTGTAGGCGTAGGCCGCGCCGAAGCCGGGCACGTCAAAGAGGCTCGCGCCCTCGCCGATCTCCTCATCGGGGGTGAAGCCGATGCAGAGCTTGCCGTGGGGGCGGTTTTCGGCAATGATGCGCTCCAATGCAGTCATGATCTCGGCCACGCCGGCCTTATCGTCCGCACCCAGCAGCGTGGAGCCGTCGGTGGTGATGAGGGTCTGGCCCTTCATCGTGCGCAGGAAGGGGAAAACCTCTGGGTCCAGCACCGTGCCGGTGGCAGGCAGGACGACGGCCTCACCGTCGTAATTCTCGTGGATCTGCGGCTGGACATTCTCACCGCTGGCGTCGTCCGCCGTGTCCATGTGGGCGATAAAGCCCAGGGGCTTGGCGTTCTCCTGCCCCGGGGTGGCGGGCAGCGTGGCGTAGACATAGCAGTGCTCGTCCACATGGGCATCGGTCAGGCCCAGTTCTTTCAGCTCCTCGACGAGGATTTTGGCCAAATCAAACTGGCGCAGCGTGCTGGGGTGGGTGCCGCTGTTGGGGTCGGAGGTCGTGTGGACCTTTACATATTTTAATAGACGTTCATAGGCGCGCATGGGCGTGTCCTCCTTCAAAAAAGCATTTAATAGCGATTTCTTTGTCATTATACCACAAAAAGCAGCATTTTCCAACCCTGCGGCCTTTTCAAGACGCGATTTTTGTGCTAGAATAAATAGGATTATAAAGGCAAACTGCGCCCTGTGCGCAGTCAAATATAAGGAGGCCATCATGGCAAACAGCATTTTTAAGGATAAGACCCTGCTCATCACCGGCGGCACCGGCAGCTTCGGCCATACCGTGCTCAAGCATTTTCTCTCCACCGATATCGGCGAAATCCGCATTTTCTCCCGCGACGAGAAGAAGCAGGACGATATGCGCCACGAGCTGCAGGCCCAGTACCCTGAGTACGCGGGCAAGGTCAAGTTCTACATCGGCGATGTGCGCAACCCGCAGTCCATCCGGGACGCTATGCCCGGCGTCAACTACATTTTCCACGCAGCGGCGCTGAAACAGGTGCCCAGCTGCGAGTTCTTCCCGATGCAGGCTGTGCAGACGAACATCATCGGCACCGACAATGTGCTGCACGCCGCCATTGACGCGGGCGTTGAGCGTGTCGTCTGCCTGTCCACCGACAAAGCCGCCTACCCCATCAACGCCATGGGCATTTCCAAGGCCATGATGGAGCACGTCATCTTTGCCAACGCCCGCGTGGCGGCCGAGCGCGGCGGCACGACCATCTGCTGCACCCGCTACGGCAACGTCATGTGCAGCCGCGGCAGCGTGATTCCGCTGTTCATCGACCAGATCAAGGCAGGCAACCCCATCACCATCACCGACCCCAACATGACCCGCTTTTTGATGAACCTGGACGAGGCCGTTGACCTGGTCATGTTCGCGTTCGAGCACGCGAACCCGGGCGACCTGTTCATTCAGAAGAGCGACGCTTCCACCATCGGCGACCTGGCCAAGGCCGTGCAGCAGCTGTTCGGCGACACCGGCACGAACATCATCGGCACCCGCCACGGCGAGAAGCTGTTTGAGACGCTGATGACCCGCGAGGAGCGGCTGCGCAGCGAGGATATGGGCGGCTACTACCGCGTGGCCGCCGACAATCGCGACCTGAATTATGATAAGTTCGTCGTGAAGGGCGAGGTCCACACGATGGCCGACGACTCCTACACGAGCCACAACACGAACCGCCTGGACGTGGAGGGCACCGTGAAGAAGATTTTGACCACCGAGTACGTGCAGAACGCCCTGAAAGAGATGGAGGCCGAGAAAAAGGCATGAAAATCCTTGTAACAGGGGCAAAAGGCTTTGTGGGCCGCAACCTCTGCGAAAATTTGAAGAACATCCGCGACGGCAAAAATCGCACCCGCCCGGCGCTGACGATTGAGGAAGTGTTTGAGTACGACCTTGACACGCCGCCCGCAGAGCTGGACCGCTTTTGTGCAGAAGCCGACTTTGTGTTCAACCTGGCGGGCGTCAACCGCCCGAAGGACAACGGCGAGTTCATGCAGGGCAACTTTGGCTTTGCTTCCACCCTGCTGGACACGCTCAAATCTCACGGCAACACCTGCCCGGTCATGCTTTCGAGTTCGATACAGGCAACTTTGCTTGGCCGCTATGCGGGCAGCGATTACGGCAAAAGCAAGCTGGCAGGCGAGGAACTGTTCTTCGATTATGCCAAGCAGACCGGCGCGGCGGTGTATGTCTACCGCTTCCCGAATTTGTTCGGCAAATGGTGCCGCCCCAATTACAACAGCGCCGTGGCGACGTTCTGCAATAACGTGGCAAACGACCTGCCCATCACGGTGAACGACCGCGCCACCGAGTTGGAGCTTTTGTACATTGACGATTTGGTCGAGGAAATGCTCGACGCGCTGGAGGGTTGCCCCCACCGCTGCAATTACGACGGCCTGACGCCTGTTTTTTGTGCAGAGGGCCGCTACTGTGCCGCGCCTGTGACGCACAAGGTTACGTTGGGCGAGATTGTAGACTTGCTGGAAAAGTTCAAGGCACAGCCTGCAACGCTGGTGGTGCCGGAAATCCCGGTGGGCAGTTTTGCGAAGAAGCTGTACTCGACCTATCTTTCCTATCTGCCGAAAGAGAAAGTCATTTTCGATTTGAAGAAAAACGAAGACGCCCGCGGCAGCTTTACCGAGCTGCTGAAAACCGAGAGCTGCGGGCAATTCAGCGTGAATATTTCCAAGCCCGGCATCACGAAGGGCCAGCACTGGCACAATACCAAGTGGGAATTTTTCATTGTGGTGGCGGGGCATGGGCTGATTCAGGAGCGCCGCGTCGGCAGTGAGGACGTGCTGGAATTTGAAGTGACCGGCGACAAGCCCCAGGCCATCCATATGCTGCCCGGGTACACCCATAATATCATCAACTTGAGCGAGACGGAAAACCTCGTCACGCTGATGTGGGCGAACGAACCGTTTGACGCAAACCATCCGGATACTTTTTTTGAGAAGGTGTGACACCGCGTTGCAGGGCGCGGCGTCCCCAAAGCCCCGGGCTGATGCAGGCATCGGCCCCTGCAATGCCATGTGTGGCAGCATTCAACAATACTAAGGGAGGAACCTATGGCTGATTACAGCAATGTTTCTTTTAAAAATAACGGCAAGCTGAAATTGCTGATTATCGTCGGCACGCGGCCGGAAATCATCCGGCTGGCCGCCGTCATCAACAAGACGCGCAAATATTTTGACGTCATCCTGGCCCACACCGGGCAGAACTACGACTACAATTTGAACGGTGTGTTCTTCCATGACCTGGAGTTGGCCGATCCCGAGGTCTACATGGACGCCGTGGGCGCGGATCTGGGCGAGACGATGGGCAACATCATTGCCGAGAGCTACAAGCTGATGGCCGCCATCCGGCCCGACGCCGTGCTGGTGCTGGGCGATACCAACAGCTGCCTGTCTGTCATCGGTGCCAAGCGGCTGCACATTCCCATTTTCCACATGGAAGCCGGCAACCGCTGCAAGGACGAGTGCCTGCCCGAAGAAACGAACCGCCGCATCGTGGATATCATCTCCGACGTGAACATGGCTTACTCCGAGCACGCCCGCCGCTATCTGGCCGACACCGGCCTGCCGAAGGAGCGCACCTATGTGACCGGTTCCCCCATGGCCGAGGTGCTGCACCAGAATCTCGAGAAAATCGAAGCGTCGGACATTCACGCGCGTCTGGGGCTTGAGAAAGGCAAGTACATCCTGCTTTCCGCCCACCGCGAGGAAAATATCGACACCGAGAAAAACTTTACCTCGCTGTTCACCGCCATCAACAAGATGGCCGAAAAGTACGATATGCCGATTCTCTACTCCTGCCATCCGCGCAGCCGCAAGCGACTGGAGCAGAGCGGGTTCCAGCTGGACAAGCGGGTCATTCAGCATGAACCGCTGGGCTTCCACGATTACAACTGTTTGCAGATGAACGCCTTCTGCGTCGTTAGCGACAGCGGCACGCTGCCCGAGGAATCCAGCTTCTTCACCAGCGTCGGGCACCCCTTCCCCGCGGTCTGCATCCGCACCTCCACCGAGCGGCCCGAGGCGCTGGACAAGGCGGACTTTATTCTCGCGGGCATCGACGGCGACCACCTGCTGCAAGCTGTGGATGTGGCCGTCGAAATGAACCGCAACGGTGATTTAGGTACGCCTGTGCCCGACTACACCGACGAGAATGTCTCGGACAAGGTAGTCAAGATCATCCAGAGCTACACCGGCGTTGTAAACAAGATGGTGTGGCGCAAATACTAAAACGACAGGAACACGATACCTATGCGCATACTGGTAGTGACCCAGCATTTCTGGCCGGAAAATTTCCGCATCAATGATATTGTCGAGGGCTTTGTGCAGGACGGCCTCTCCGTGGACGTGTTGTGCGGTCTGCCCAACTATCCCAAAGGCGAATGGTTCGACGGATACAGCGCCGACGGCCCTTTTGAGGAAGTGTATAAGGGTGCGCGGGTGTTCCGGGCGCGGGAGATACCGCGCAAGGGCAACACCGGCAAGACGATTTTTTTGAACTACGTCAGCTGGCCGCTGTATGCGGCAGGGGCGCTGAAACGCCTGCCCGGCGGGTATGACGCGGTTTTCTGCTTCAACACCAGCCCGGTGCTGATGTGCTGGCCCGCCATCGAATACGCGAAAAAGCACGGTGTTCCGTTTACAAATTATGTGCTGGACTTGTGGCCGGAGAATCTGTACAGTGTTCTTCCGGTCAAGAACAAGTTTATGCGTTTTGTGGCCCAGGCGGTCAGCGACGGCCTGTACAAGCGGTGCGACCGGCTGATTGCCATGAGCGAGCCGCTGCAAGAACGGCTGTGCGTCCGCACCGGGAAAACGGCGGCGGAAGTGGCGATCATCCCGCAGTACTGCGAGGATTTCTACGCCGTGCCGCAGCCTGATCCAGTGCTGGAAGAACGGTTTGCCGGGCGGTTCAACCTGGTATTCACCGGCACCTTCACCCCTGCGCAGAGCCTGGACATGGTCATTAACGCCGTGCTGGACGCCCGCGCCGCCGGGGCGGAAGCACTGCACCTGCTGCTGGTGGGCGACGGCATGAGCCGCGAGGCCCTGCAAAAGCAGGTGGCTGATTTGTGCGCCGAGGACGCCGTGACATTCTACGGCAGCGTGCCTGCCACCGATGTGCCGAAGTTCACGGCGCTGGCGGACGCGCTGCTGATTTCCCTGTCCGACTCGCCCGATCTTGGGCTGACCGTGCCCGGCAAGCTGGCCAGCTATATGGCCGCCGCCAAGCCGGTGCTGGCCTCAATGAACGGCGCAGGGTATGCGGCAGTAAAAGAGAGCGGCGGCGGGCTGGTCAGCCCGGCCTGTGACCGCAGGGCGCTGGCGGATAATATGCTGGCGCTGTACCGCATGAGTAACGACGAGCGGGCGGCGCTGGGGCAGAAAGCCTACGCGTATTACGCCGCGCACTACCGCCGGGCCGAGCTGCTGAAGCGGTTGGAGGAATTCACGGTGGAAGGAAAATGAGGAAGCCCTCGCAGCCTTGCCGTTACCGCCTCTATCCCACAAAAACGCAACACACCCAAAATTGAGAGGTACACCCATTTTGGATAAAAAAATTCTTGTCATTATCCCCTGCTATAATGAGGAAGACAACATCGTCAACACGGTGGAAAATCTGCGGGCGGTCTGCCCGGAGGTGGACTATCTTGTGGTCAACGACTGCTCCACCGACCGCAGTGCGGAAATTTTGAAAGAGCACCACTATCCCTTCCTCGACCTGCCGGTCAACTTAGGGATAGGTGGCAATGTGCAGTGCGGCTACCTGTATGCCGTACATCATGGCTATGATGTCGCCGTGCAGATGGACGGCGACGGCCAGCACGACCCCGCCTACCTAATGGAGATTGTGCAGCCGGTGCTGAACGGCGAATGCGATATGTGCATCGGCAGCCGTTTTATTAAAAAGGAAGGATTCCAGACCAGCTTTATGCGCCGGGTCGGCATCCGCTGGCTGAGTGGGATGATCTATCTGCTGTGCGGCAAGCGGGTACTGGATGTGACCAGCGGGTTCCGCGCCACCAACGCCGGCATGACCGCGTTTTTCTCCCGGCATTACGCTGCCGATTACCCCGAGCCGGAAGCCATTCTGGCTGCCAGCCTGGCGGGCTACCATGTGGGCGAGGCCCCGGTCATCATGCGGGAGCGACAGGGCGGCGTGTCCAGCATCCACAGCTTCAAGAGTGCCTACTACATGATCAAAGTCACGCTGGCGCTCATCATTGACCGACTGTCCATCCGCAAGGAGAAAGGGGGCTGCGCATGACCGCACACTTGCAGCTGTTTATGATTCTGGGCGCAGTGGTGCTGCTGCTCATCATCTTTGCCCTTTTAAAGCGCGGGCTGATGAGCGTAAAGTACAGCCTGCTGTGGCTGCTGCTGGCCGTGGGGCTGGTAATTGCCGCGGCGTTTCCCTATGTGGTGTATGTTCTGCGGGACCTGCTGGACATTGAAATGCCGGTCAACCTGGTATTTTTGCTGATGTTCTGCTTTGTACTGGTGGTACTGCTGTCCTTGAGCATTGCCATCAGCCAGCTGGCCGACAAGTGCAAGCGGCTGACCCAGGCGAACGCGATTCTGGAAAAGCGTGTCCGCGACCTGGAAGATACCCTGAAGAAATAACCCTGCGGCGAAACGGAGAGAGGAATCATGACAATAACCTGGGAGCAAATCCTCGCCTTTTTGTGCGAGGATCAGTCAATGGCGATCACCTCGCTGTTGTTTCTTGCCTTTTTTGCGGCGGTGGCACTCATCAACTATGCCCTGCCCCGCGTGCTGCGGCCGTATTTTCTGCTGATCGCCAGCTACGGCTTCTTCTGCTATGACCCGGTCAACCGCCCGCTGGTCTGGGTCATTGCCGCCGCTACGGTCGTTACCTGGCTGTGCGGGCTTATCATCGGCAAGGTCAAAAACAAGGCCGTGCGGGTGCTGGCCCTACTGGTCTCGGTAGGGTTCGGCATCGGTATTTTGATTTACTACAAATACTGGAACCTGCTGGCGGATTCTCTGGGCGGCAGCTTCCTCTCCCACCGGGAGAATCTGCTGGCCCCCCTGGGCCTCAGCTACTTCACCTTTGCGGCCATGAGCTACACCATCGATGTGTTCAAGCGCCGTTGCCGGGTCGAAACGAACCCGCTGCACTATGCGCTGTTCGTCAGCTTCTTCCCCACGCTCATCAACGGCCCCATCGAGCGTTACCCCCAGATGCGGCCGCAGATTCAAAAGAGCCGCCGGTTCAGCTATGGCCGCTGCGCAGGCGGCGCATTCCGTATGCTGTGGGGCTACACAAAAAAAATGGTCATCGCCGACAACCTGAGCCAGTATGTCTCGCTGGTCTACGGTGATGTTTCCGGCATAAGCGGCCCGAATCTCGTTGCCGCCACCGTGCTGTTCGCCGTGCAGCTGTACATGGATTTCTCCGGCTGCTGTGATATCGCCCTGGGCGCGGCGCGTATCCTGGGGTACGACCTGATCGAAAACTTCCAGTCCCCCTTTGAGGCCCGCACCTTCAACGATTTCTGGCGGCGGTGGCATATCTCGATGACCAGCTGGTTCCGGGATTACGTCTACTTCAGCCTGGGCGGCAGCCGGTGCGCACCATGGCGGCACTACTTAAACATCGTCATCGTCTTTGTCTGCTCCGGCCTGTGGCACGGCGCGGACTGGCGCTACTTGGCCTGGGGCCTGTTCACCGGCATTCTGGCGGCCTTCGGCGTCATGACGGCCAAACTGCGCCGCCGCATCAATCGCTGGAATCCGCTCTACCGCATGGGCTGGTTCAAGGCACTGTGGCAGACGATTGTCACGGACGGGCTGTTTTGCCTGACGCTGGTGTTCTTTGCATCGGCCATCTATAATACCGACCCCTTCGCCGTCTACGGTTCGCTCCTGCAGGGCTGGGATGGCCTGTCTGGCTCCTGGGCACAGGTGTCTAACCTGATTTACAGCAGCGGCATTGATGGCCGTCTGCCGGTGGCGCTGTTGTTCGGCTGCTTTGTCGTTTTTGCGGCAGAGCACGGTGGCCGCAGCGTCGCCAAATGGATTCGCCAGCAGGTCTGGCCGCTGCGCTGGACGCTCTACTACGGCGCGGCTGCGGCGATCTTGTTCTTCGCCGCGTTCGGTCAGTCGGCGTTCATCTACCAGCAATACTAAGGAAAGGCGGTGTATGTTATGCCCAAGTCCCCTACCCCGATCCCCGCACCGCCGGTCAAAATCCAGCGCGGTGCCCCCAGTCGCGCCCCGGCCAAAAAGCGCCGCCGCAAGAAAAAGCGCAACCCCTTCCTCTGGTTTTTGCAGGGGCTTGTCCGCCGCATCTACTTTGGCCTGAAAACCGGGTTCAAGTTCCTGCTGTTGGTGCCGGTGCTTGTGTTTATGGTGGCGTTCAGCTATAACGTCGACCGCAGCGGCCTGTTCCAGGGTGCGCTGGCCCCCCGCCGCATCGTGGATTTGATGCTGCAAGGGTACGATGTAACAAACTTCGAGCAGATGGACGAGCGCCAGGTGGTACAGTTGTATGCACAGGATGTGCCCGAGACGCCCGAGGCTATCGGTATTGGCTCCAGCCGCGTTTTGCAGTTCAACCGCGAGAACACCGGCGTGGAGAGCTTCTTCAACATGGGCGTCACCGGCGCGGATGTGCGTGACAATATGACGAGCTACTACAAAATGGTCACCTACGGCAAAGCGCCAAAGGTGCTATTGTGGAGCCTGGATCCCTGGGTCTTTTACGGCAGCGAGGCCGCCTTTGACGCCCGTGCTGACGCCGATTTGTACAATGAATTTTTGACAAAAGTCCTGAACGTACCCACCGACTATGAAGAGCCGAACCAGGTCGAGCTGTGGAAAGCCCTTGCCGACCCGGCATACTTCCAGGGCAACGTGGACTATTATTTCAAGAACCGCGGCCAGGCCACCGTCACCGACGACGAAGGCAACACCATCGAGTTTAACCCGGTGGAGGGCGACCCCTACAACCAGCCCACGAGCATCAAGCGGTCTGACGGCAGCGTTTTGTACGATGTAGCGTTCCGCAGCCAGACTGAAGACCAGATCCGCACGCTGGCTGCCGAAGCCTGCATGAGCTTCAACAGCGTACATATGGAAGGCTTTGACGAGATGAGCCAGACCCAGATTCAGGCGTTTGACTCCTTCATCAAATACGCCCAGTCTCAGGGCACCACGGTCGTTTTGGTGCTGTCGCCGTGGCATCCCTATCTGTACGGTTACCTGCTGACCGAGCCGGAGATGCACAAGGGTTTCTTCCAGGTAGAAAACTGGCTGCGCCAGTACTGCGCCGACAACAATATTCCTCTGTACGGCAGCTATGACCCCGCATGTATCGAGGGCTTGCAGGAAACGGATTTCTTCGACGGTCTGCACTGCGGCGGCACCGGCATTGCCCAGTTCTTCCCCGGTATCCCACAGGCATTGGCCGATTTGCAGAACGGTACACTGGCGAACCCGCTGGACGTACACCCCCGCACCAGTCTTGAGGACCCCAACGCGCAACCCGCCGAGGGCGAGACCCCCGACGGAGAGACACCTACACAGGAGGGATGATCTATGGCATTCATCGAGATCGGTTTTAACGCAAAGCGACCGCTGGTTCTGGGCCGCGGCGGCTTTGGCACCCAGCTGAACGACTGGCTGATGGACGAAGGCTGGGGCAGCGCGGACTTTTTGGACGACAACGCCCCCGGCGCCGTGGGCGGCCTGCGGGACTACGTTGACCCCGCGATTTTGAAACGCGGCCGCCCCGCCTTTGTGGCGCTGGGTGACAACGCCCTGCGGGTAGAACTGCTGCAAAAGCTGGCCGCTGCCGGGTACGCGACGCCAGTCTTTATCAGTGATGCCGCGTCGGTCAGCCCCAGCGCCGTGCTGGAGCCGGGCTGCATCATCCTGCCGCAGGCCTACGTGGGTGCAGACGCGCACCTGGGCGTGGGCTGCATCGTGAACGCCGGGGCCATCGTGGACCACAACGCCCAACTGGGTCGCGGCGTACACGTGGCACCGGGCGGCATCGTCAAGGCCGGGGCAGAGGTTGCCGAGTTCGCCAAGGTGGACTCCGGCGAGATCATCCGCTCCCCCTGGGAGAGCAAATGACCCAGCGCCGCGATTATATTGACGAGCTGAAGGGCCTGGGTATCCTGCTGGTGGTGTTCGGCCATTTTATGGAACAGTACCGCATGGGATATTCCTTCGTCAGTGCGTCATTTTTCTGTATCTATGCGTTTCACATGGCGCTGTTCTGCACCTGCAGCGGGCTGGTGGCGCGGTTCCATCCGCGCAAGCTGGTCACGCAGCAGCTATGGCTGTATCTGGTGGGGCAGGTCATCATGTTTGTGTTCCGCGCGGCGGTGCTGCGGGAAAATTTTGCCGAGAGCGGCGGCGCACTGGCCGCGCTGCTGCTGCCCTGGCGGCATATGTGGTACCTGTACGCGCTGGTGTTCTGGCACCTGACGCTGCCGGTTTTGTGCTGGCTGCGGGACCGCTGGCGGCTGCCCGGGGCCTGCCTGGGGCTGGCGCTTGCCGTGGGGCTGGCGTTGGCGGGCGGCCTGGTGGAGTGGCCGTTTACGCTGGTACGCGTGGTAGCGTTCTATCCGTTCTACGCTTTTGGAGTGCTGTTCCGCCCCCAACTGGATGCCTTGGCTGCCGCAGCGGCGGAAAAGTGCAGCCTGCAGCGGGCGGCCCTGGCCGCGCTGTTGGTAGGGTATGGCGCGTATTTTCTGCGCGTGCTGCTGGCTGACCCGATTTTGGACAACAGCCCACAGCTGTTCCATGATGTGAGTTATGCGGGCGGCGACACGGTGGGCTACCGCGTTGTGTTCTACCTGGCGGGCATCCTGACCACAGCTGCACTGGCGGTGGTGTTCAGCAGCCGCCACCGGCTGGAAGGGCTGGGGCGGCACACGCTGGCGATTTACCTTTTACATATGCCGATTCTGGCGGCACTGATTGAGTTCAAGTTCTACGACTTAATGCGCGGCAAGCCGCTGGCAGTGGTGGTGCTCTGGTTTACCCTGCTGGCCTGTGCCACGCTGGCCCTGCTGAACTGGCAGCCCATGCAGACCGCGTTTGACAAGCTGGCAAATTGCTGGTATAAAAGGAAATAAGTAAGGGCGGCAGCCCCCGTGGGAAGGGGGTTGTCGTTTTTGTTGTAGGGGGCGGCGCCTGCGACGCCCCACGGTCGGATGCAAGCATCCCCCTACGCTCCACCTTACACGAGCGGGCCGGGCATACCCGGCCCCCGCAATTATGCTTGACAACGCCACTACTTTGCATTACAATATAGATGCAGAACATTGCATTGCAAGGTAGTCAGGAGGTGGTATCGTGTTCGACCAGGCACAGCTGCGCAAGGGCACGCTGGAAGGCTGCATTTTGCAGATCATATCCCGGGAGCCAACCTATGGCTACGCCATCGCCGCTACCCTGCGGGACAGCGGCTTTTCCGCCGTAACCGAGGGCACGCTCTATCCCCTGCTGCTGCGGCTGGAGCGCAAGGGGCTGATCGCGGCGGAGTACCGCGCCGGCTCCGGCGGGCCGAGCCGCAAATACTACCGCCTGACCCCCGATGGGGTGCAGTATCTTTCCGAATTTGCGGCCGCCTGGCAGGAGGCCAGCGACACTGTGAACCGCATTTTGCACGACAAGGAGGGCTGAACCGTGAAAACCATCCGCAACGAGTACCGCGAACTGAAAAAGGAAAATGACCTGATTTTCTCGACACTGGCCGAGTATGACCGCGACACCATCACGGAAATCATCAGCGTGGTGGACAACACCCGCGGCATCGGGTACGAGGTCGAACTGGTGCGCAAAGATCTGATTGCCATGGCGGCACAGGCCGAGGCCCGGCGCGACTATCTGCCGTCGGTCATCGGGGATGTAGAGGTTTTTAAGCGGAATCTGCTGGCCAGCATGCCCAAGCCGAAGTTTGCGGATTACATGGCAGACAGCCTTGTGTGGCTGTGCACGTTTGCGTTGGCCTCCACCGCGACCTATACGGTGTTGGGCCGCCCGTGGGACTGCCATTACGACGCGGTCTGGCTTGTGCTCTGCATTGCCATTATGATGCCCAGTGCGTGGCTGCTGCAGCGCATTGTCCCCGCCGAGTGGGCGGCCTCCACCGAAAAAGGTGTGCGGTACGGCGCTATTACAGCCGCCATGATGCTTTTGTGGTTCGTGGAGTTTTGGTTCGTCGACAAATGGATCACGCCGCTGCTGCCCGCGGTGGGCCTGCCCAACCTTGCGGCAGTCATCCTGTTCGGCGCGGCACTGGCGGCGCTGCTTGTCTGGCGCAACCACCGCCGCAACGAGCTTGCCGAAAAACGGCCTTGGCGGGATGTGATGGAGAAATAAAAGCATCCCCCGATGGTGCGTAACCATCGGGGGACGCTTTGCCTTCCCCTGCGGGGGAAGGTGGCCGAACGCAGTGAGGTCAGATGAGGGGCGAGCTTTCCGCAATTGCCCATAAGCGGGTTGCTGCGGGAAGGTCGCCCCTCATCAGTCACCTTCGGTGACAGCTTCCCCCGCGGGGGGAAGCCTTTTAAATATGTGCCAAAATCTTGTTGCCCATCTCGGTGCAGCCGACTTTGGTGCAGCCGTCAGCCATCATATCGGCGGTGCGGTAGCCTTCGTCGAGAACAGCGTTGACAGCCGCCTCGATCTCGTCGGCCTCCGTCGGCATATCAAAGCTGTACCGCAGCATCATAGCCGCAGACAGGATACAGGCAATCGGGTTCACGACGTCCTGCCCGGCAATATCGGGCGCAGAGCCGTGGATCGGCTCGTACAAGCCGCAGGTCCCCTGCCCCAGTGAGGAGGACGGCACCATGCCGATGGAACCGGTCACTTCGCTGGCTTCGTCAGAGAGGATATCGCCGAACATATTTTCGGTGACGATGACGTCAAACTGGGCGGGATTCTTGCAGATCTGCATAGCGCAGTTGTCCACAAACATTTCACTGTACTCGATCTCGGGGTACTCGGCCTGCAGGCGGTGCATGACGGCGCGCCACAGGCGGCTGGTGTCCAGCACGTTCGCCTTGTCTACGCAGGTCAGCTTTTTGCGGCGCTTCATGGCCGTCTCAAAGCCGATGCGGCCGATGCGCTCAATTTCATGTTCGGCGTAGGGCATCACGTCGATGGCGACCTTCTCGCCGTTTTCCTCAATCGTCTTATGCTCGCCAAAGTAGACGCCGCCAATCAACTCACGCACGACGATAAAGTCAATGCCCTTGTCCACAATGGACTTTTTCAGCGGGGAGGCATCCGCCAACTGGGGCCAGATCTTGGCCGGGCGGTTGTTGGCGTACAGTCCCATGCCGGAACGCAGGCGCAGCAGGCCCTTCTCAGGGCGCTGGTCGCCGGGCAGGCCCTCCCACTTGGGGCCGCCGATGGCCCCCAGCAGGACGCTGTCGGCGTTCTTGCACTTTTCCAGTTCCGCAGCGGGCAGCGGGTCGCCGAATTTATCAATGGCCTCGCCGCCCATGTAGGCGCGGGTATACGTAAACGTATGGCCGTGCTTTTCTGCAATTTTATCCAGCACGCGCACCGCCTGGGTCACGATCTCCGGGCTGGAACAGTCGCCGTAGATCAGAGTGATGTTTTTCTGCATAGTTCTGTTCTCCCTCTCGTTGCTATTGTAGGGGCGGGATACGTCCCGCCCTCAGCCTTTCCATCACAGCACTTTTGCCGTAAAGCCGCGGGCCGGGCATGCCCGGCCCCTACAGGGCATCAGTCCTTCAAGCTGTTCATCAGGCCGCCCTTGGCGATAATGTTCTGGATGAACGGCGGGAAGGGCGCGGCCTGGAAGGTCTGGCCCGTGGTTTCGTCGGTAATGACGCCGGTGTCAAAGTTGATGCTGACTGTATCGCCCTCGTTGATTGCTTCGCTGGCGGCGGGGCATTCGAGAATCGGTAAACCGATGTTGATGGCGTTGCGGTAGAAGATGCGGGCAAAGCTCTTGGCGATAACGCAGCTGATACCGGACGCCTTGATGGCAACGGGGGCATGCTCGCGGGAGGAGCCGCAGCCAAAGTTCTCACCGCCCACCATGATGTCCCCCGCCTTGACACGGGTAACAAACGTTTTATCGATATCTTCCATACAGTGGCTTGCCAGCTCGGCGGCACTCTGGGTATTCAGGTAGCGGGCCGGGATGATCACGTCGGTGTCAATGTTGTCGCCGTATTTAAAAACAGGACCTCTTGCGTTCATAGCTCAAACCTCCCTCGGATCAGTGATGTAGCCGGTCAGGGCGCTGGCCGCCGCCGTGGCAGGGCTGGCGAGGTAGACCTCGGACTCCACGTGGCCCATGCGGCCGACGAAGTTGCGGTTGGTGGTGGAGACACAGCGCTCGCCCGCCGCCAGGATACCCATGTAGCCGCCCAGGCAGGGGCCGCAGGTGGGCGTGGAGACGATGCAGCCAGCGTCGATGAAAGCCTCGGTGTAGCCGCGCAGAATGCACTCCTTGTAGACGGCCATCGTGGCGGGGATGATGATGCCGCGCACGCCCTTAGCGATGTGCTTGCCCTTCAGGATCTCGTAGGCGGCCTCCATGTCCTCAATGCGTCCGTTGGTGCAAGAGCCAATCACGATTTGGTCGATCTTGATGTCCTTGCCCTCTTTGGCAAGATGCGTGTTCTCGGGCAGATGCGGGTAGCTGACCGTCGGCTCGAGCGCGTCGAGGTCAATCACGATGGTGCGCTCATACTCGGCGTCGGGGTCGGCCTCGTACTTGGTCCACGGGCGCTGGCTGCGGCCTTTGAGGTAGGCTTCGGTCACTTCGTCCACGGGGAAGATGCCGTTTTTGGCACCGGCCTCGATGGCCATGTTGCAGATGCAGAGGCGATCCTCCATCGTCAGGGTCTTGACGCCCTCGCCGACAAATTCCAGACTCTTGTACAGTGCGCCCGAGACGCCGATTTGACCAATCAGGTGCAGAATGACATCCTTGCCGGTGACGGGCTTGTGCAGCTGACCCTTCAGCTCGACCTTGATGGCGGCGGGGACCTTGAACCAGGCCATGCCTTTCGCCATGCCGGCGGCCATATCGGTGGAGCCGACGCCGGTGGAGAACGCGCCCACCGCGCCGTAGGTACAGGTGTGGCTGTCGGCGCCGATGATGCAGTCACCGGCGGTCACGATGCCCTGTTCGGGCAGCAGTGCGTGCTCAACGCCCATGCGGCCCACGTCGAAAAAATTGAGGATGTCGTACTTGTCGGCGAACTCGCGGCACTGCTTGGACTGGGCCGCGCTCTTGATGTCCTTGTTGGGGACAAAGTGATCCAGCACAATGTTGACGCGGGTGTTATCGAACACCGAGTCGAACCCTGCTTTTTCAAATTCGTTGATGGCCACCGGGGTGGTGATATCATTGCCGAGCACTACATCGAGCTTGGCGTTGATGAGCTGGCCCGCCGTGACGGCTGCTTCCCCGCTGTGGGCCGCTAAGATTTTTTGGGTCATGGTCATGCCCATGGTTGTGTACCTCCGTTTTAGGATCATCTCACCGTAGGGGCGGGGCATGCCCCGCCCTCGGCCTTGCCTTTACGTGCCGCCTGCCCTTATGTTGAGGGCCGGACAAGTCCGGCCCCTACCCGGCAGTGCGTTGTAGGGTGTTTACTTATTGTTGATCGCGCTTACCAGCGCCTTAATGCCCGCCACGATAATATCCGTATGCGTGCCGCAGCCCCAGCTCTCCTCGCCGGAGGCCCATTTCAGGCCGACGTAGGAGCAGGCGCGGGAGTTCGTATCGGAATCGAGGGCGTGCTCACTGTAATGCACAAGCGTGAAATGCATCCCGGTCTGCTGCTCGATGGCCGTTGCCACAGCGTCCAAGCGGCCATTACCGGTGGCGTTGCATTTGATCGTGCTGCCGCCGCTGGTGATGACGACGCTTGCCGTGATGCTGCCGTCTGAGTTCTGGATAAAGTGCGCTTCCGGCACATTGAGCGGGTGGGTGTGGTTGAGGTAGCTGCTCTCAAAGACGCCCAGCACTTCTTTCACGCTCAACTCGCGGTGCTCGTGGTCGCTGACGTCCTTGACGCGGTAGCCCAGATCCTCGCGCATTTTCGGCGGCGGGTTGTAACCGTAGTTCTGCTGCAGCAGGAAGCCGATGCCGCCCTTGCCGCTCTGGGAGTTGATACGGATGACGTCGGCATCGTAGGTACGGCCAATGTCGTGGGGGTCGATGGGGATGTAGGGGCAGGTCCACTGGTGGAGCTGCTTTTCCTTGCGCCATGTCATGCCCTTGGCGATGGCGTCCTGATGGCTGCCGCTGAACGCCGCAAAGACGAGGGAGCCTGCATACGGCGTGCGCTCGTAGACGTGCATCCGGGTCACGCGCTCGTAGACTTCGCAGATTTCGGGCATATTGCTGAAGTCAAGGTGTGGGTCCACGCCGTGGCTGTACATATTCATAGCCAGCGTGATGGCGTCCACGTTGCCGGTGCGCTCGCCGTTGCCGAAGAGGCAGCACTCGATGCGCTGAGCACCAGCCAGCACAGCCAGCTCGGCATCAGCGACGCCGCAGCCGCGGTCGTTGTGGGGGTGGGTAGAAAGAATCACGCTGTCACGATATTTCAGATGTTTGGAGCACCATTCAATCTGATTTGCGTAGATGTGGGGCATGCTCATCTCGACCGTGACCGGCAGGTTAATGATCATGGGGCGGTCGGGGGTGGGCTGCATGACGTCGAGAACGGCGTTGCAGACTTCCACGGCGTACTCCGGCTCGGTCCCGGTGAAGCTCTCGGGGCTGTACTCAAACAGGAAGTTGCCCTCGTACTCCTCGCTCAGCTGCTTGACGAGCTTAGCGCCGTCAACGGCGATCTTCTTGATTTCCTCTTTGGACTTCTTGAACACCTGCTCGCGCTGGGCGACACTGGTGGAGTTGTAGAAGTGGATAATGGCCCGGGGCGCGCCCTTGACGGCCTCGAACGTCTTGCGGATGATGTGGTCACGGCACTGGGTCAGCACCTGCACGGTCACATCCTGGGGGATGCGGTTGCCGTCGATCAGCGTGCGCAGGAACTCGTACTCGGTCTCGCTGGCGGCGGGGAAACCGACCTCGATTTCCTTAAAGCCGATTTTGACCAGCATATCGTAAAATTCAAGTTTTTCTTCCAGGTTCATCGGCACGATCAGGCTCTGATTGCCATCGCGCAGATCCACACTGCACCAGGCCGGGGCCTGCTCGATATGGTCTTTCTGGGGCCACTCATAGACATGGCCGGGTTCGACCGGCGGCGGATAGTAGCCTACATTGTACTTGGATGCGTCCATCATAATAAAAATGCCTCCTTCAAAGCGTTCGGTTCGCGCTTTGGGGAGGTAAAAATAAACCGTCCCCCAAAGGCGAAAGACCTTTGAGAGACGGGAGCAAAATTCACGTTGCTGTACCCGCGGTACCACTCTCATTGCCGTTGAAACGGCCGCTCTGTACGATCAGCTTTTCAGCGAATCGCGCCTGCATGATAACGGTCAGGTTCCGTCCGCGCCTACCTGTCAGCGCGGCTGCTCCGGGGCCAGTATACAACATCTGCCATACCGCCTTGCACCGACCGGCGGCTCTCTGCAATGGGATGGATGCTGCTTTTTCCCCTTCACTGCATTTGCAATGGTTCTATTTTAGCGGATTCTTGGGGGAATGTCAAGTATTATTTTTGCAAAATTTGCAAGGATGTGTTTTGTGTTTATCAACATTATTTATGTAGGGGCCGGGTATGCCCAGCCCCCGCGTGAAGGATAAGCAGGCACTTATGGGAAAGCTGCGGGCCGCGTATGCGCGGCCCCTACCGTGTGCCGCTACTTTTACAGGGTTTTCTTTTTATCGTTTATATGATATACTTATAATGATTTTTATTTAATTCCGAAAGGATTCTTCTATGCTTTACCAAAAATACAAACCGCTGGCCAGCCGCGTGTACTGTGCGGGGCTGGCGTTATTGCTTGTTTTGAGCGAGGTATTCAGTTCCAACCTTCAGTCTACGCTGCCGACTTTCAGCCGGGTGGCGCGGCTGGGGCTGACCGGGTTTGCCGTACTGCTGCTGGCGGGCAAAATCGTATTGCTGACCGAGTACGAGACGCAGCTGCAAAAAATCATCGTGGCCGTTGTGCTGGTCTACACGGCGTTTTCGGCCTGGTACGGCGGCGACCAGTGGTTTTTCCTGGCTGCGCTCGTCGGGCTGGGGGCCAAAGATGTGGATTTGCAGACGGCCCTGCGGGTCTACCTTGCCACGGCGGTGGCCGGGCTGCTGCTGGTGCAGGCGCTGCACTTTATCACGCCGCTGATGCCCTACAATTTCTACTGCCGCAACTGGGATTTCGGCTACGGCCACTACAACGGTTTCGGTGCGCGGTTGGTGGGCGTGTTCTTCGCCTGGGGTTGGCTGCGGCACGACCGGATGAGAGCTTTCGACTGGGCCGGGCTGGCCGCGCTGGCGATTTTTACCTACAAAGTACCCGGCAGCCGGGGCGCGTTCGGCGGTATGGCCGTGTTGTTCGGGCTGTTTCTGGTGCAGAAATTTCTGCCGAAGCTGTTTGACAACAAAATTTTCTACGGGTTTTCGATTGCCCTGCCGGTGGCGCTGGCAGCGTTCAGCCTATACGCTGGATACGTTTACAACCCCGAATGGCCCTATGAACGGATGGCACTGCTGCTGTTGAGCATTGCACTGTCGGGTCGGTTTGAGATTTGGCACAATGTTTTCTGGCAGGCCCCGCTCTCGCTGCTGGGCGGCCTGCCCACCGACGGCGACGAGCACCACGCCATTGACAACACGTTTTTGGCGGTGCCGATGAACAAAGGCATTATCGGTGCCATTCTGGTGGCCGCCGTGTTCCTGTTGCTGCTGTGGCGGTTAGCGAAGAAGCACCGCGCCACCGAGGTCATCTGCCTGGTGGCGCTGACGCTGTATCTCTTCATGGAGAACAAGCCGTTTTTGGTGTCGGCCAATCCGTTTTTGCTGATGCTGCCGGTGGTGTTTTTCGGCAGCCCCGATTCCAAAAATCAAACCGAATGAACCCTCTTAGGCTGGATCGTATCACATTTTCGCGGAAATGCGGTATCGATCCTGCCATTTTTGTGCTATACTGGGTGTATTCTAAAACAAAGGAGTCTCCCCGAATGCAGACGAAAATCGCATTTTTTGATATCGACGGCACGCTGATCGATATGCAGTCCAAGCGCATCACTGAGAAAACGCTGGAGGCTTTGCAGCGCCTGCGGGCGGGCGGCGTAAAAATCTGCCTGGCGACCGGGCGTTCCCCTGTGGCGCTGCCGGTGTTCCCGGGGGTGGAATTTGACGCCTACCTGACCTTCAACGGCTCTCTGTGTTACACGGCAGGCGGCGAGACGATTTTCAGCAATCCGATTGCACACGAGGATGTGCAGAAAATTATTGCCAACGGCGCAGCCATCGGGCGGCCTGCCTGTGTGTCGGTGCGTGACCGGCTGGCCGCCAACGGCACGGACGTGGACCTGACCGACTATTTTGCCATCGCCAAGATGGTTGTGCCCATCACCGACGAATTCGACACTGTCTGCCGGGAGGACGTCTACCAGCTGATGATGGGCGGCCGCAAGGATGAGTATGACGCAATTTTGCGCGGCGTGGACGGTGCCAAAATTGCCGCGTGGTGGGACCGCGCGGTGGATATCATCCCGTACAGCGGCGGCAAGGGTACAGGCATCGGGAAGATTCTGGAATATTACGGTTTTGACAAGGCCGAGGCAGTGGCGTTCGGCGACGGCAACAACGATATTGAGATGCTGCAAGCCGTGGGCGACGCCGTTGCCATGGGGAATGCGTCGGACGAGTTGAAAGCTGTTGCCACCGAGGTTTGCCGCCCTGTGACCGAGGACGGGGTGTATTGGTATTGCATGGAGAATGGGTTGATTTGAGGTAAAAGAAGTTGG
>OLRC01000668.1_pt1 | contig 24824 bp, 19 predicted proteins | sample 1672081 | NCBI WGS metagenome assembly OLRC01 (sample SAMEA3136643, study PRJEB25190) | human gut metagenome | biome: human gut; feature: human-associated habitat; material: faeces | place: Austria | collected 2013
GGCATATTTTTGTATTCCAAAAACCTGAACTCTCGCCCCGGTTTTGAAATTTTTCCCTGCTTCTTCTTTCGTCCTCCGTAGAGCCGAGGAAGCCGCCCAAAAGTGGTTTGATACCTCTCTTCGGGGCAGGAATGCTGCCCCACTCCGAAAGAGACCACACAGCGGCTCACAGGGGCGGACATATGGTCTCTGTGCTCTGTACCGACAGCTTTTTCTGCACTCGCTGACGCTCCAGTTCGGTCATTTGCCGCTGGTAACACTGCTCCAAGACCTCGTGCATGGGAACGATGGTGCAGCGCAAGTTTCCGTTTTTCCTAATACCGTTTTTCATCTGTATCTGCGTCCATTCCGTGGTGATGAACCCGTGTTCCTCCAGCAGGCGCATATGCTTGGCGACGGTATTGCGGGAGAGATGCAGGACTTTCGCCATGTGGAGTACATCATCAGTGCTTCAAAGGCCCCCTTCGGCTGGTCTGCGCTGGTCAGCTGCCGGGATCTGAAATCCCTCACCGTCCCCAAGGGGTGTCGGAGGATGTCTTTGGCAGCGGCGAGGAGGAGCACCAGCTGTTCCGGAAGCTGAATGTCCAAATATGTGTAAACGAATATAGCAGCCTCTCGCCCACAGGAAAAGGGACGATCCCTACGGACCGTCCCTTTTCCTGTTATGGTTGCTGATCGGCCTGCGCTCCCCTGCCGGGGGCATCGCTGCGGTTGACCACGAAAATTCCCACGCATACCAGTACCAATGCCGCTAAACTGTACGGGGTAAAGGCCTGCTGTCCCTCCCGCAGGAGCAGCGCCGACAGAAGCACGCCGAACACGGGATTCAAAAAGCCGTATACCGCCACCCGCCCCACCGGATTGTACCGGGTCAGGGCGCTCCAGATGGTCTGGGCCACGGCGGACAGCAGCACCATGTATCCCAACAGCAGAAGGGACTGCCCGGTGAAATGCGGCAGCGTACCGCCGAAGCACAGTCCCGTCAGCAGCAAAAGCCCCCCGCCCACGATGAACTGATATCCGCACAGGGTCAGGGTGTCCTCTCCCTCGGCATACCGCTTGAAAAGCGAGATGGAGAAGCCGTTGGCCAGCGCCGCCAGCAGCACCGCACCGTCCCCCAGCAGGGTGAAGCCGCCGCCCAACCCGCCTCCGGACAGATTGATCAGCAGCACGCCGCCGAAGCCGCACAGGCAGCCCAGCAGCTTGGGGGCATTGAGCCGCTCATAGTGAAACAGCTTGGCGGAGATCAAAATGGCGAAGAACACGTGGACCGCCATCAGGACGGAGCCCTTGACGCCGGAGGTGTGCGCCATGCCGATATAGAACAGGGCATACTGCACGAGGGTCTGGATCAGACCCAGCTTCGTGGCCTTCCACAGGGAGGAGCGTGCGGGAAGCCGCAGCCGACGCAGGGAAGCGCTGTGGAAAAGCACCGTCACCACACCGGCAAAGAAAAAACGCAGCCCCGCAAAGATCAGTTGTTCCGCCGAATCGGCGGAGGAAATAGACAACAGGCCGTAGCCGATCTTCACCGCCGGGAAGGCGCTGCCCCACAGCAGGCAGCAGAAGGCCGCCAGCAGGCAGATGACCATGGGGCGCTGCAGGGTGGAGGTCGAGATTTTTTTCATAGGGTAATACTCCGTTGGATGTCCCTCTCCGACAGGAAAAGGTTCCCTGTGGTATGGCCGCAGGGAACCTTTTCAAATGAGGGGGTAGGGGATGGATAGATTACTTGGCAGCTTCCTCCGTGGCCACTGCCGTCTCGCCGTAGTTGTAGCGAGGCTTGCCACGGTAGACGATGCCGCCGATGACCATGGCGATCACCGTGGGGATCAGCCAGGAGAAGCCCTGCTCCGCCAGAGGGATCATGTACATGACCTTGCGCAGGCCGTCCAGATTGGGAGCCACCGCCAGAATGGCGTCGCCCACACTGACGATACCGGCCGCAGCCACGCCGAACTTATACACGCCGTCGTTGGGGATCCACTTGTCCACCAGACCCAGCACGGTCAGCACGATGCAGATGGGATACATGATGAGGAAGATGGGAGTCACGTAGTTGATGATGTTCTGGATGCCGAAGGAGCCGAACACAGCGCCCACCACGCAGGCGATGCCCATCCACAGCTTGTAGGAAATGCGGCCCTTGGAGACCTCGTTGATGACGGAGGCGCCGGTGGAGCCGATGCCGATGGCGGTGGTGAGGCAGGCCAGACTGACCGCCAGACCCATGCAGACCTTACCGAAGCTGCCCAGCACCCGGCCCACCAGACCGCTGAGGAGGGTGGTCTGAGGCACGCTCAGGTCGTAGTAGTCACCGCCGCAGGCGCCGATGTAGGTCAGGATGATGTAGATGATGCCCAGCGCCACAATGGAGGTCAGGCCCACGATCAGGCCGCTGCGCTTACGCTCCAGAGGATTGGTGTGGCCCTTGTCCAGAATACCGCCGATAAAAATGTTGGCGCACATCAGGCCCACCGTCAGGTCGCCGGTCAGATAGCCGGTGAGCATGGCAGAGGGTAGGGGCTTGGAGATGCCGGTATCCTGCGGCGTGCCGATGGGGGAGATCACGCCCTTCACCAGCACGATGGCCAGCAGGATCAGCAGGAGCGGTGTCAGATACTTGCCCAGCTTATCCACCACCTTGCCCTTGTCACAGCCGAAGAAGAACACCAGTGCAAAGAAGACGATCATCGTCACCCATGAGGGCACATTGGGGAAGATGGCCAGCACGCCCATCTCGTGAGTGGTGGCGCCGTTGCGGGGCAGGGTGGAACCCGTGCCCACCAGAATACAGCCAAAGAGGTAGTAAATGTCATAGAACTTAGGGTGTACGTGGCCCATGAGGCACTTGACGTCCGTGCCGACGTTGTTCACGCCCCAAAAGGCCAGCACGGGGAGGATCACGCCGGTGAGCACGATGCCCAGAGCGCCCCAGCCCCACTGGGTGCCGTCGGCCAGGCCGATCTGCGGCGGGAAGATCAGGTTGCCTGCACCGAACATGGTGGAAAACAGTGCCAGACCAACAATGATACTGTCCCTTGTAATGTGGTTCTTCTTCATTTGATAGAGCCTCCTTTTGTGTTTTCTTGCGTTCCGGCGCATTTACCGCTGGAACACGATCTCTCCTTCTACCATGGTCAGATCCACCTGAGCTTCACACAGCTCCTCCAGCGGTCTGTCATAGATGTTGCGGTCCAGCACCACAAGATCGGCGTATTTGCCGACGGTGATGGTGCCGTACTTGGCCTCGTCGTAGGAGGCATAGGCGGCTTCCTTGGTGAACATCTCCACCGCCTCCTCCAGCGTGACACCGTTTTCGGGATACCACGCCTCCATGCCGGGTTTTCCCTTGCGGGTCACGGCACAGTAGATGTTGGGCAGGACGTCGAAGGGCTCCACCGGGCAGTCGGAGCCGCCGCACATATGAACGCCCATATCCTCATAGCGCCGCCAGTTGTAGCTCTGGCGTCCCAGCTCTGCGCCCACGCAGTCGTCCACCACGGCGGAGTCGGCCTTGATGAAGATAGGCTGAACATAGGCCACCAGATTCAGCTTCCGGAACCGGTCCTGCAGTGCCTCGTCCATGATCTGGCAGTGGATGATGCCGTTGCGGCGGTCGGCGTGGGGGAACTCCGTGGAGACCCGCTGGATGGTGTTGATCATCTGCTCCAGTGCAGCGTCACCGATGCAGTGGGCCGTCAGATGGTAGCCGTTGGTATAGGCAAGCTTGGCCAGCTCGTACAGCTCCTCGTCGGTGAACAGCAGCAGGCCCTTGGTGTCCGGGTCGTTGTGATACGGCTGGCGCATGGCGGCGGAATGGGAACCCAGAGAGCCGTCGCACAGGAACTTCACCGGGCCGAACTTGAAGTGACCCATGGTGTCGTTGGCCCGATAGCCCAGATCCAGGAACCGCTGCAGCTGGTCCGTGCGGCGGAAGCGGATCTGCTCGTTGACACGGATGGGCAGCCGCCCCTCCTCGTTGAGCTCCCGATACGCCTGCAGAACATCCTCGAAGTCGTCGTCGGCGATGAGGTTGAAGTCGTCCGTGTGGACCTGCACGATCCCCTTGGAGGCAGCCTCCAGACAGGTGGATTCCAGAATGTCCTTGATCTCCTCCACCGTATAGCGCTCCCAGCAGCTCTGGACGCACATGGCGGAATTTTCACGGACGTAGCCGTTGGGCAGACCGTCGGGGCCGAAGTCCATGGTCTGCTTGGTGGTGGCCTCCCGCTCGTCCCACAGGCCGGCCAGCTGCAGCGCCATCGTGTTCATGCACACGATATGGCCGCAGGCCCGCTGCAAAAAGATCGGCACATCGGAGGCGATGGCGTCCAGATCGTTGCGGTCGGGGATCTTGTTGGTATCCGTCCAGTTGATCTGGTTGAAATTGCAGCCGATGACCCAGCGGTTGGTACCCCGCACCTTCTCGGCGCCCTCTCTGCACATCCGGACGACCTCTTCATAGGTGGTGGTGTTCACCAGATCGATGCGACGGCGGAACGTTCCGTAGAACAGCAGATGCAGATGGGTATCCGCAAAGCCCGGCAGCATCAGTCTGCCCTGCAGGTCAATGAGACGGGTCTGGGGTGTCTTCAGCGCCAGGATCTCCTCGTCGCTGCCCAGACGCAGGATCACACCGTCCTTGATGGCCAGAGCGCTTACCTCGGGATAGGCCTTGTCCAGCGTGTGGATGATGCCGTTGTAAAAGATAGTGTCCATCGCTCATGTTCCTTTCTTTTGTTTATATTTCACGCCTTGGCCGTGTGCGGCATGGCGTTTTTCACGATCCGTCCGTCCTGAACCACCAGCTTGACATGGTCGCTGCGGCGCAGGACCCGAATGTCCTCGTCCGGCCTTCCCTCTACCAGCAGCACATCCGCCAGCTTGCCGGTTTCCAGCGTTCCCAGCTGATCCTCCATCTGCAGCAGCCGTGCGTTGACCTTGGTGGCCATGGTGATGACCTCCATGGGCGTATACCCCGCCACACACAGCCGCTCCAGCTCCAGCGTGGCCTCGCTGTACGGGCATCCGAAGGCAGCGTCTCCCAGAAAGTCGCAGCCGACGCCCACGGTGATGTGGGCCTTTCGTGCCATCTCCAGAGAGCGGTAGTGGGCCTCATAGGATCTCTCCGTCTTTTCCTTCAGGTAGGGCAGCACGCCCTCCTTCCCCTGAAAATACAGCTTCGATGCGTGCATGATGGCCAGCGTCGGGACCAGATAGCAGTCGTTCTTCACCATCAGTTCGATGCACTCCTCATCCAGATAGAAGCCGTGCTCGATGCACTTTACGCCGTTTTTCAGGGCCATCTTGATGCCCCGTGTGGCCTGTGCGTGGGTGGAGACATAGCTGCCCATATTCTCCGCCTCCTCCACCGCCGCCCGGATCTCCTCCTGACTGAAATGGCTGTGGGGAGTGGCCTTATCTCCCTGAGAGAACACGCCGCCGGTGGTCATGATCTTGATGAGATCCGCTCCGTTGCGGGCGTTGATGCGGCAGGCCCGCCGCACCTCATCCACACCGTTGACGATGAAGGCGGGGCTGTATGCCCGCTGGCTGGCCTCCAACGAGAGCTTCTGATACACGTCGCCGTGGCCGCCGATCTGCGAGATGATGCGCCCGGCACCGAAAATACGGGGGACATCCAGCAGCCCCTCGGCCACAGCCGGCCGCATCAGGAGCACGTCGCTGCCCAGATCCCGAAACGCCGTGTAGCCCTGCTGGCGCAGCTGCGCCATATCCCGCAGCGCACGGGCCATGCTGAGCTGCGGCGTCATGCTGATCCAGTCCACCGCCGTGGCGCTGCCCCAGCCCATGTGGACGTGGGCGTCGATGAGACCCGGCATGATGGTGCCGTCCTCCAGCTCATACACCTCGGCTGTCGGATCGTCCGGCAGTTGACTCTGCCGGCAGACCAGCCGGATCCGGTTGTCCTCCAGCACCACGGCGCCCTTTTCGATGGGTGCGCCGCCGTTGCCGTCCAGCACTCGTCCCTTCAGAACGATCATGATCTTGCTCCTTTCCTATCCGGCCGTTTAACTGCGGCCGGCCATATGTCGTTGATTCTCCGCAATGATGGCCACAAGCTCCCGGTCCGTGGCCACCATGCCCGGATCGTTGAGCCGCCCCACGTTGGCGAAGGTCTGCTCGATGGTATTTCCGATGATGCCCACGCCTGCGGGAACGAAGCAGCCCTCTCTGGCCAAATACGCCGCCTGCACCGCCAGCGAGGCGGCCGTGCTGAGCTTATAGGCGCAGGAGATCTTCGCTCCGTCGCAGAACATTCCGCCGATGGTCCCCAACACCGTCTGCATGGCGTGGACCGCCGTGTCGTAGCTGCCGCCCAGCAGATAGCTGACGGCGGCGGTCATGCCGGTGGCCGCTGCAACGCCGCAGCCGCAAAAGGCGGTCATCCGCTTGATATGGGCCTTGATGTAGATGGTGATCATGGAGCTGATGGCCAGCGCCGTGGCGGTCTGCTCCTCAGAGGCTCCCAGCGCCTCCGCTGCGGAGAGGACGCCCACAAAGTTCGTGATGCCGTGGTTGCCGCTTCCGGCAATGGCCATGATGGTCACATTCAGGCCGCTCATCCGGGCCTCCCCGGCGGCGGCGGTGTAGGCCTGCGCCTCGGCAGAAACTGCCAGCGGGCCGGTCATCTGACCGGAGATCCGCTGCTTCAGCAGCCTGCCCAGCGGCAGCTCCGGATCCTCCAGATCTCTTCTGACCGCCTCCTGATTCCGCCGGGCATCCTCCAACAAAAACCGGAAGCTTTCCGGCTCCATGGAGAGGATGGTCTCGTACAGCTCCTGTACGCTGTATTCCACCAACGGATAGACCGCCGTTCCATGGGTCCGCCCCTCCGCCTGCATCACAGGCGCTCCGTTTCGCAGGATCTCCGTCACGCAGGAGTAGTCCCCCCGGATCACCGCCTGCGCCTCCTCGCCGCCGCCGGAGACGATGGCCCGCACATACAGCGGCTCCGGCGTCTGGCCGTAGGCGACGTGTACTCGCCCGTCGGATACGATGGCCGCCGCCTGCTGCACGATATCACCGGTGACATCGGCCAGAATGGCCAGACCCCGTTCCGGTTCATCCAGCAGCGCACCCAGCGCCGCCGCCAGCTCCAGTCCGATGCGATTCGTGCCGGGGATGCCCACGCTGACACCGTTTTTGTAGATGTTGGGGCTCACCAGCACGTCGATTTTTTCCGGCCTGCGCCCCAGGGTATGCGCCGCCACGGCCACCGCCAGGCACACGCTGCCCGGATCGGTACAGCCGGTGGAGGACTCAATCTCAGAGGTCAATATATCCAAAAGCTTCTGCTTGTCAATCATCATCGGGGCCTCCTGCCTTGTCGTTTTCTGTCTTTTCTTGGCGTTCCGTGTAATTTTTCTACATCATAACAGATACAGTGTCCAATGAGAATGCCTCTTTGCGCCCCTTTTTTGTAATAATTGCAGCAATCGCACCGACCACCTCCCCGGCCAATCAGGACTTTTTGCACTATCTTACTTTTCTGCACTTACCGTACTGCAAAAAAAGCAGGGGCTCCGCATACCGCTGCGGAGTCCCTGCTTCCTTCAATGGGTACGAAGCGGACCGCTTTCACTGGGGGAGTGACCAAAGTACTTTTTATACGCACGGCTGAAGTAGTTGGAGTCGCTGTACCCCACAGCCACCGCCGTGTCCGATACGGAGACCTGCTGGCGCAGAAGGCGCTCGGCCCGCCGCATCCGCTCCTCCGTCAGAGCATCCCGGAAGCTCTGACCCGTCTGCGCCCGGAAAATACGCCCCAGATACGCCGCATTGACGTACTGCTCCTTTGCCACAGTCTCCAGCTTCAGCGGCTCCCGGAACCGCAGCTGGATGGCCGTCAGTGCCGCCTGCACCAGAGGATGCTCCGAATCCCGCACCAGAACCAGCTGGCAGCGCACATCCTCGCAGACGGTCTGTATCCTCCGGCACAGCTGCTCCACCGTGAAGATCCCCTCCGTGGTCAGCCGCTCCGGCGGTGGGAGGGCCGACTCGGCGCACAGCCTTGCGATTCCGGCCCACAGCAGCGTCATCTGCTCCCGCAGGGCTCCGGCGTCTCCGTTGCAGGCCGCTGTCATGCAACGCCCCATGTGGCGGCAGGCCTCCTCCAACCCGCCCTCCTCGCTTCGCAGCGCATGGAGCAGCTGTCCCTCCGCCTTCAGGGGGTAAGGCTCCGGCACATCAGAGGCCGTATCCCGGCACACCAGCGTTCCCTCCAGATGGAAAATGCGGCAGTCCGCTGCCCGGCAGGCCGTGCGGTAACTCTCCGCCAGTCCCTGCTCCGACGGACCGCCGATCCCCACGGCGGCGAGATTCTCCAGTCGCTGCCGCCATGCCGCCACCAGCGGCTCCGCCGCCTCCTCCGGCGACTGCTGCGGCGCCGTGCGGCAATAGCCGATGACCCGCCGGCCGTCCTGCTCCGTCCAGCCGGTGCCGTGGAGGGCCAGATTGATCTGCGATATGACCTCCCGGTCGGTCCCGTCCCGCAGGATACCCACCACCGTCATGTTGGGCAGCAGGTTGGGGATCGGCGGCAGCGGCGACGAGATGCCGCAGGCCAGATAGGGCCATACCGCCAGTCCGGTGGCGGCTCTGGCCGGGGATGACAGATGCAGCACATCCCGCACCCGCTGCAGCAGTACCGATGGCCGCACTGGCTTGAGCAGGTAATCCTGCAGATCCATGGACAGCGCCTTGCTGGCAAAGTCAAATTCGTGATAGGCGGTGAGGATGATGATCTTGCAGTCCAGCCGGTTACTGCGTACAAATTCCGCCACTTCAAAGCCGGAGCTGCCCCGCAGCATGATATCCAGCAGGATCAGATCCGGACACAGCTGGCTGATGGCCGCAATGGCGGCGCTGCACGTGGCGGCGCTGCGAATATGCTCCGGCGGCGTCACCGTCTCCAGCAGCTGCGTCAGCTCCTGCCGCTCGGTATATTCATCCTCTACCACAAGAATGTCGATGGCCATTTATGCTTCCTCCTGTTTTTTCAGGGGACACGTCAGAACGATCCGGGTACCGCTGCCCAATGCGCTCTGTATGTCCACCTCCGCCTCCGGCCCGAAAAACAGCTTCAGCCGTTCCGTCACGTTCTGTACGCCGGAGCCACCGGCCTGATGATCCCGGAGCTTCTCCAGCACCTCCTCCGGGATACCGGCGCCGTTATCGCTGACGGAGATCACCAGCTTTCCGTCCTCTGCGGTGGCCGACACCTTCACGTGCAGCGGGCGTTCATCCTCCCCGGCCCCGTGCAGGATGGCATTTTCCACCAGCGGCTGGATGGTCAGCACCGGGATCATCAGCTGCCCGCAGGCGGAAACGTCCCCCACCTCGAAGGAAAAACCGGGCCCCAACCGCTGGCTCTGCAGGGTCAGATACTGCCGGGCGCACTGCATCTCCTCCGCCAGCGTGCAGATGGAGTCCTTGTAGTAGTACGCCCGCCGCAGCAGATCCGCCAGATCGCAGATGAGATCCGCCGTCTGGGGCGCTCCCTCCCGATAGGCCGTCCTCATCAGCAGATTCAGGGTGTTAAACAGAAAGTGCGGACTGATCTGGGACTGCAAAAACTTAAATTCACTGGCGTGCAGCGTCCGCTCCAGCGCCAACTTCTTCTCCACCTGACGGGCGTATTCCCGCCGGGTCTCCAGCTCCGCCTCGGAGGTGGCCACATACCCGGCAAAGACCTGCAGCATCTGCATCCTGGCATCCAGCTCTTCCGCAGAGAGCACCCGCAGCGTCCCCGCCAGCGCCACCATTTCGTCGTAATCCAGCTCCAGCTCCTGACAGTGCCGGCGCAGTGTGCTGTAAAACGCCTCCTCGGTATCCCGTGTGAGGAACTGCCCGTATGTCAGGCTGAGCCCTCTGGCCTCCGGCAGCGGCACCGGCACGGAGATCACGCTGATGCCCATGTGACACTGGGACACCGTACACCGCTGCTCGGCGTCCAGCCCGAAGCTGTGGTTGCAGGCCAGACAGTGCTGAGCGCCCTTTTCGCTGCTGATGACCCTGCGGCAGAAGCCGGTAAACACGTCCAGCCGCAGCGGCCCCTGATAGTGTCCCTCCTGATCGATAAAGGACACGCTCTGCCCCGTCACATTGGAAAATGTGCGGTCCATCTGCTGTAATAACTGATTCAGCGCATGGCCTGTTACCGCCATTTTGCTCCCTCCTCCATCATCGGCTCCCAGTCCCTACCCGGAAGCGCTTTCCAAAAGGGGACTTGCCAAAACAAATGGCCTATGCTATAATCGTCCCCGACATTTGGCAGTCATCACTGCTGTATACCAGAAAGGAGATCCTCCCATGAAAAAAGCTATTTCCACCAACGGCGCTCCTGCCGCCATCGGCCCCTATTCTCAGGCCATCGACTGCGGCGAATTTGTATTCACCAGTGGCCAGCTCGGTCTGGACCCCGCCACCGGTAAACTTGCAGACGGCGGCGTACAGGCTCAGGCCACGCAGGCTATGAAAAATATCCAGGCGGTTCTGACCGCAGCCGGACTGACTCTGGATAACGTGGTCAAAACCACCGTTTTCCTCACGAATATCGCTGATTTCGCCGCCGTTAACGAGGTCTACGCCTCCTTCTTTGAGGGAACTACCTACCCCGCACGCTGCGCCTATCAGGTGAGCGCACTGCCCGCCGGGGGGCTGGTGGAGATCGAGACCATCTGCCAGAAGTAATCGCAGTACTTGCCTGCATTATACCCTCATTCTGGCTTTTCTGTCAACGAAAAACTCCGGCCGGGCCGCTCATCTGACCTGGCTGCGGCCCTGCGTGCAAAGCCGTGTCCGCCCTGCCGGCCTCTGGAAAACATTGGATAAATCGGCTGCATCGTTCCGGGAATTTTCCGAGTTTTTCCGAGCTTTTCCGGATATATTTGGCCCCCGGTCATGCCGGGGGCCTTTTCTTATCTACACAGCCATGCACAAGAGGGACGTTCCTTACGGACCGTCCCTCTTGCTTACAGGAAAGATATCGAGAGATATCGGGAAAAGCGGGATATCAGTTTTCCTTCTTGCGCCGCAGCATCAGACCGGCACCCAGAGCGCACACCAGCATACCGCTCACCCACAGCATCAGCTGACTCTCATCGCCGGTGGCGGGGGTATCGGGTGTGGTGGGCTTCTCCGGCTGGGTGGGCTGGGAAGGCTCACCCGGCTTGCCGGGCTCCTCATACCGCAGCAGGGAGATGTCCGCCCCCAGACGGATGGTCTTGCCGGCGAAGTCGGTGGTATTGCTGTTCACCAGCGCCGCCACACCCGCCAGCTGCCGGGCGGTGGTGATGGTGAACTCGGTATCCGTCCCGTTATACCACGAGAGATCCACTGCCCCGTCCCAGCGGGTGGTGGAGAACTATTCCACCATAACCTGCTCTTCCGTTACGCCCTCCGGCAGGGTATCGGCGTAGCCGGAAGCCGTCTCGGTAAAGGCCGCTCATTGCCTTCGCCGTCCGTATAGTGGATGGCGGCAGCGTCATAGCCTTCCCGCCGCTCTGCCTGCACCTGTCCGTCCAGAGCCGAGACCGGCATCACCAGACTCAGCCCCATGCACAAAGTCAGCAGCAGCGCCGATACACGCTTCCTGTGTTGCTTTATGTGCAGGTCCCTTCCTCTCTGAAAATTTTTGTATGCAGCCCCACAGGGCATGATATACAGCTTCACGGCTTGGCCGGGTCATAGACGCAGCTGCGGACCGTGCCACCGGTGACCGGCACCTGCGCCACCGTCAGAGGGATACGGTACAGGGTGTGCAGCAACTCCTCCGTCAGCATCTCCTCCACCGGGCCGCAGGCCGCCACCGTGCCGCCGTGGAGGGCCAGCACATGGGTGGCGAAGCGAAGGGCGTGCTCCGGATCATGGGTGGACAGCAGCACCGTGTAGCCCTGCTCCGTCAGGCGGCGCACCTGCTGCAGGAGCCTAAACTGGTTGCCGTAATCCAGATTGGCAGCGGGCTCGTCCATCAGCAAGATCCTCGCCTGCTGGGCCAAGGCCCGTGCAATGAGGGTCAGCTGCCGCTCGCCGCCGGAAATGCGGCGGATGCCCCGGTCTGCCAGCGGGGCGATGCCCACCAGTTCCATCATGCGCTGCGCCGTCTCCAGCTGCTGCCGTCCCGGCTGCCGCAGAGGCTCCAGCCCTCCGGCGGCGCCCATGAGCACCGTGTCCCGGACGGTGTAGTCGAACAACGGCTGGCTGGACTGGGGGATATACGCTGCCAGGCGGGCCAGCTCCCGCCGGGGCAGATGCCGCACGTCCCGCCCGCACAGGGAGATGCTCCCCTGATAGTGGGACAGAAAGCCCAGCATACAGCGGAACAGGCTACTCTTCCCCGCCCCGTTGGGCCCCAGCACTGCCACCAGCTGTCCGGGCTCGGCCCGGAAGCTGACATCCCGCAGCACCGGGTGAGCGCCGTAGGAAAAGGAGAGTCTCTCCACGTCAATGCTCATGCCGTCGCCCTCCCGTGATAATGAGATACAGAAACAGCGGCGCTCCCACGAAGGCCGTCAGGATACCCAGAGGCAGCTCACCGGTGGTCACCAGCCGAGCGATGTCATCCACCGCCAGCAGGAAAGCCGCTCCAAACAGGGCCGCCGCCGGGATCAGCCGCCGGTAGTCGTAGCCGAACAGCATACGACAGAAGTGGGGGATCACCAGACCCACCCAGCCGATCATGCCGGACACCGCCACACTGGCGGCGGTCAGCAGCGTGGCGCACAGGATCACCACCAGACGCAATGCCCCCGTCCGCACGCCCATGGACTGGGCCTCCTCCTCCCCCACCGTCAGCAGGTTCATCCGCCAGCGCAGGAGAAACAGCGGCAGCAGTCCCACCGCCACCGGCAGCACCAGAAAGCGCACGTCCTCGGCCTTGATGGAGCTGAGGCTGCCCATGAGCCAATAGGTGATGGCGGGCAGCTGCTGCTGGGTATCCGCCACCAGCTTGATAAAGGACGTCCCGGCGGAAAACAGGGAGGAGATCATCATACCCGCCAGGATCAGCGCCACCGTGGGGTCTGAGCGGGACAGACGGCTCACCAGCCACGCCGCCGCCACGGCCAGCAGGCCGAAGCAGAAGGCGGACAGGGAGATGCCGAAATACCCGCCCCCCAGCAGGATAGCCAGCGCTGCGCCGAAGCCTGCGCCGGTGGAGGCCCCCAGAATATCCGGCGACACCATGGGGTTGCGAAACATTCCCTGATAGGCCGTGCCGGAGACGGCCAGCGCCGCACCCACCAGCGCTGCCGCCGCAATGCGGGGCAGACGGATGGCAAACACCACCTTCTCGTCGCTGACGGACCAGTCCGCAGCGCCGCCGGTGAGCCTTGTCCACAGCATATGCAGGAGCTTACCCGCAGACAGACCGTAGCGCCCCACCAGCATGGAACCCAGCAGAAGCAGCAGGCACACCCCGCCCAGCAGGAGAAAGCGCCGCCGGTAGGTCCGCCCGGCCATCAACTTCTCCATGGGTCAGTTCCCCGCCGCATGGGGGACGATGTAATAGGTGCCGGTCCTGGCATCATAGTACACCTCGCCCCGCTTTTCCAGATCCTCGCCGCCGGAGAGGCCCTTCTGCTGCTGGAGCCGCTTCGCATGGTCTCCAGCAGCCGGGGCAGACCGGCGTTTATATGCCGCCGCTCTCCCAGCAGCTCCGCCAGCCACCGACCCAGTGAAAACACGGAAAACGCCAACAGCAGCAGGCAGATCACCACCGGGATCTCCATGGCGCTGGCTGCTGCCCGCAGGATATTGTGAAACAAGGTACTCATTTATTCGTCCCTCTCTTTTTTGAGATACAGCACCCGTGCGCCGCCGCCGGGTTCGCCGGTAATGCCGCCGGTCTGGGCCGCCCACCCCTCCAGCACCCGCCGGTTGCCGTCGCTGATGGTGGTGCCGCCCTGCGGGCCGGTCTGTCCATCGGATTGACTGCCGCCGGGGGCAGAGGGGTCTGTCCCTCCGGCGGAGGGCTTGCCGCCGGCCTCCGCCCTTCCCGGCAGCAGGCATACCGCCGTCAGGCAGGCCAGCATCCACAGGGTCAGCCGCCGCAGGCGGATATTGCACCTCTTCCTCGCAGGTTCTCCTCCCCGTATGGGGTCACGTCCGCAGGGTGGATCGGCTCAGCATCCCGGCCGCCTCCTCCGCCGACAGGTCATAGTGCCAGAACAGCCGGTAGTACTCCTGTGCCACAGCCGTCATATCGTAGTCATACAGCTGGGGGTACAGCAGATTCCCCAGCCACCAGATGCCCAGCACCCGGTTCACCGACGGCGGGGAACTCATCCAGTCGTAGGGCAGGCCCGGTATCTCGTAGTACCGCCCCTGCTGCACGGCGGTGAGGCCCGCCCAGTCCCCTTCCGTCAGGGTATCGTAGGGGCCGCCGGAGGACAGCAGAATAACATCCGGCTCCACGGCGTATACCTCCTCCAGACTGACGGTGGTACCGCCGCCCCGGTTGGTAACTTCTTCCGGGATGATGGCGTTCACCGCCCCCACAAGGTCGATGACATCCGCCTGTACGGACCCGGCTGCGTTGCAGGCAAGGCCCGTGGAGCCGGTGCCGAAGAGCACCTTGAGTCGCTGAGACTCCGGGATTTTTGCGGCGTTGGTCTGGGCCATGGCGACAGTGCGGTCAATGAACTGCGCCAGTTCCTCCGCCTGCTCCTGCCGCCCCAGAATGTCCCCCAGCATCCGGTAGGCCGCCGCCATATCATCCAGATCCGCTTCGATGAAGATGGTGGGGATGCCCGTCTGCTTCTGAATGGTGTCCATGTCCTTGGCGATGCTGTCCTTGGCGTCGCCCAAGTCGATAATGAGCTGGGGCTGGGCGGCGATGAGGGACTCCATATTCAGGTTGGCCTTGCTGCCGTAGAATTGGCCGAAGGTGGGCAGATCCCGCATCTCCTCCGGAAAATAGGACATCTGTGCCGTGCTGGGGCTGCTGCTGAGCCCCACAAGCAGGTCATAGGCCACCGGCATCAGGATCATCTGGGCTGTGGAGCCGCTGGGTGCGATGCGGGTGATCTCGGCAGGGATCTCCACCTGCCGTCCGGCGGAGTCGGTGATCATCCGGGTCTCCACCCCTTTCAGGGGGTCGTAGCCCGTCTGCTTGCCGCCGCAGCCAACCAGCAGGCACAGGCACAGCGCCAGCACCAGCGATATCCACCGCTTTCCACTCGTTCTCTTCATCGTTTTTTCCTCCGTTATCCTCATTTGCATATCACGCTCGTCGAAAAGAGCGCCGCACCATGGCGGCAGTCTTTTCTATCGTAAGTTTATTTTACCATCTGCCCCGGCAAAAGAAAATATCCTTTTCGCAAAGCAGAACATAATTCCGTATGGCGGAACGCCCTACGCATGATAGCCCAGCTCCCGGCTGAGACTCCCGGCGGCGGCGCAGACCATGTCCACCGCCTCCTCGAACTCCCCGGAGGTAACATGGCGAAACAGGCCCACCACCGTCAGGGTGTAGCGCATCTGCCCCTCCCTGTCGAACACCGGAGCCGACACGGACCGCAAGCCGATCTTGTACTCGCCGTTTTCGATGGCGCAGCCCTTCCGGCGGATGTGTTCCAGCTCCTCCAGCAGATCCGGCAGGGTCACGATGGTATGGGGGGTAAAGGGATCCATGCCCTGACCGTTCATCAGATAGCGCACCGTGGCATCCGGCAGCTGGGACAGCAGCAGTTTCCCCTGTGACGTGGCGTGAAGGGGCGTACGGCCGCCGATCTCCGAGGCCACCTGGATCCCCGTGCCGCTGACCCGCTGGTCGATGACCACGATGTTGCTGCCCTCCACGCAGGAGAGCAGAGCCGTATACTGGGTCTGTTGGGCCAGCCGCTCCAAATGGGGACGGGCGCAGCGGGTGATCTCCCACGCAGCGGACACGCCGCAGCCCCACTCGAACAGCTTTGTCCCCAAGTAGTACCGGCCATCCGACTCCTGCCGGATGCAGCCGTAGCTCCGCAGGGTGGCCAGCAGCGAGTGGATGGTGCTCTTGGGGTAGCCGGAGGCCTGACTCAGCGCCTGAAGGGTCATGGGGACCCGGCTCCGGTTCAGCAGCTCCAGCAGCTCCAGCGCCTTGCCCAGCGACCGCACACTTCCCTTTTCCTGCGGCATCATACGTCCTCCTTCCGCCGGGGGATGGGCCGAAAGTCCGGCTTTCCCGGCAAGCTGCCGGGCAGCCCTCGCTCCATAGGCGGCGGTGGCGGCACCTCGTCGTCCCGCTCCCCAGCATAGAAGGCCCGGTTGTTCTCCACCAGCTCCGCCAGCGTCACCGGACGATAGCGGTTCACATCCACTCCGGCATTCAGCACACGGGGCAGCTGCCGCAGCAGCTCATAGTCCCGGCCCCGTCCGTGGTGGAGGTGTCCGTGGATCATGTAGCCCCGCTTGTGGTACAGCATGGGATAGTGGCACAGGAGGATGTGCGTCTCCCCGTCGTCGATCTCGTTGAAGTCCGTCACCGTCTCGAACCAGCGGTACAGCCGCCCGGCGTCCTCATAGCCGGTGTCGTGGTTGCCGCGGATCAGGTGCTTATGGCCCGACAGCCGCTCCAGCAGCTCTCCCGGCACCCGGCCGCCGTTCCAGCCGATGTCTCCCACCAGATAGACGGTGTCCTCCGGACCCACGGTGTCGTTCCAGTTTTTCACCAGTGCCTCGTCCATCTCCTCTACGGTGGCAAAGGGCCGGGAGGGAAGCAGCTGTGCATCGTGAAAGTGCAGATCGGCGGTATAGTAGATCATGGTGCTCTCCCTTCTCCGGCGGATATTTTCTCTATCATACCGTTTCCGCCGGTCTGCGTCAAGCGTTCATTCCGTATGGCGGAATTTTTCTGCGTTTTTCCGGCCTCAGATTCCGCTATGCCGTCGAAATGACCAATTCCCCGGAAATGGGCCAGCGCAGCCCATCGGGAAAATCCTCCGTTTCCGGGCAGAAAAAAGAGCGCCCCACAGGGCGCTCTTTTCCGTACGTTATGATAGGGATCGCTTACTCCTCCGTCTCGTCGGCAGGTTCTTCCGCAGGCATGTTCTCCTCCATGGATACGCTGTCGGCAGCGCCCTCCTCAGGCACCAGCTCCTCAGCGAAATGGCGGTAGGCGTTCAGGCCAGCGCCGGCGGGGATCAGCTTACCGATGATGACGTTCTCCTTCAGGCCCACCAGATGGTCCACCTTGCCCTTGATGGCGGCCTCGGTCAGAACCTTGGTAGTCTCCTGGAAGGAGGCAGCGGACAGGAAGGAATCGGTGGCCAGAGATGCCTTGGTGATACCCATCAGCAGTTGGGTATAGGTGGCCTCCTGCAGCGGCTCACCGGTCTCGGCGTTGACCTCACCGGCGGCGATGCGGGCCCGCACCTTGGCGTTCTCGTCCTCCACCTCCAGCACGTCGGCCATGGCGCCGGACAGCAGGCCGGTGGCGTCATTGGCGTCCTCCACACGGACCTTGCGCATCATCTGGCGGACAATGACCTCGATGTGCTTGTCGTTGATGTCCACGCCCTGCTGACGGTACACCTTCAGGACCTCCTGAATGAGGTAGTTATGCACCGCAGAAGCGCCACGGATCCGCAGCACATCGTGGGGATTCAGTGCGCCGTCCTGCAGCTGGCGGCCCTTCTCGATGACCTCGCCGTCCCGTACCTGCAGACCGGTGTGGGGCATGGAGTAGGTCCGGGTATCGCCGTCGTCGGCGGTGACGATGATGTTCAGCAGGCTGCCCTTGGTGGCATCCTCGAAGCGGACCTTACCGGCGATCTCCGACAGGGTGGCCATCTTCTTGGGCTTGCGGGCCTCGAACAGCTCCTCCACTCGGGGAAGACCCTGGGTGATGTCGCCGCCGGCCACGCCGCCGGTATGGAAGGTACGCATGGTCAGCTGGGTACCGGGCTCACCGATGGACTGTGCGGCGATGATGCCCACGGCCTCGCCGGGTCCCACCGGCTTGGAGGTGGCCAGATTCATGCCGTAGCACTTGGCGCAGATACCGCTGTGGGCCTTGCAGGTCAGCACGGTGCGGATCTCGGCGGAGTGGATATCGAACTTCTCCAGCAGGGCGGCGTCGTCCTCGGTCATCATGTGATCCTTGGAGATCAGCACCTCGTCGGTGCCGGGCTTCAGGATGTCCCGCACCGGGAAGCGGCCCTTGACACGCTCGGAGAACTTCTCGATGACCTGGCCGTTCTCGCTGATCTCGGACACCACGATGCCCTTGTCCACGCCGCAGTCATCCTCACGGATGATGACATCCTGGCACACGTCCACCATGCGGCGGGTCAGATAACCGGAGTCTGCGGTACGCAGAGCCGTGTCGGCCAGACCCTTACGGGCGCCACGGGAGGAGGTGAAGTAGTCCAGCACGGACATACCCTCACGGAAGTTTGCCTTGATGGGGATCTCGATGGTCTTACCGGCGGTGTTGGCCATCAGGCCACGCATACCGGTCAGCTGACGGATCTGCTTCATGGAGCCACGGGCGCCGGAGTCAGCCATCATGAAGATGGGATTATACTTATCCAGACTGGCGGTCAGGGCGTCGGTAACGTCGTTGGTGGTCTTTTCCCACTCACGCACCACCAGCTTGTAGCGCTCCTCGTCGGTGATGAAGCCCATATTGTACTGGTCCTCGATATCCACCACTCGCTGCTCCGTCTCGGCAATGAGGGAGTACTTCTTCTCGGGTACCGTCATATCCGCAATGGAGATGGTGATGGAGCCACGGGTGGAGTACTTATAGCCGGTGGCCTTGATGTTGTCCAGCACCTCGGCGGCGATGGTAAAGCCATACTGCTTGATGGTGCGGTCCACGATCTTGCCCAGCAGCTTCTTGCCGCAGGTCTCGGTGATCTCATAGTCAAAGAACTTATCGGAGGGCGTACCGTCCTCGTTGAAGCGCTTGACAAAGCCCAGATCCTGGGGGATGTTGCGGTTGAAGATGATCCGACCGGGAGTCGCCCGCACCACATGGCGCAGCGTCTCGCCGCCCAGCTCCTTCTCCACCCGCACCCACACGGGCTGGTGGATGCCGATGATGTGCTCGTTGTAGGCCATCAGCACCTCGTCCTCGTCCCGGTAGACGTTGAGGCGGTTCTGCTCCTTCTCCTCGTCGGTGAGCTCGTCGTAGTTCTTACCGGCCAGCGCAAAGTCGATGCCCTGGGGCCAGAACTCGTCGTTGGTCATCTGGCACATACCGTTTTCAAACCGCTCGAAGGTCAGGTAGTAGGAGCCCAGCACCATATCCTGCGTAGGCACGGTGACGGGGCCGCCGTCCTGGGGACGCAGCAGGTTGTTGGCCGACAGCATCAGCAGACGAGCCTCGGCCTGAGCCTCGGCGGACAGGGGGACGTGGATCGCCATCTGGTCGCCGTCGAAGTCGGCGTTGAAGGCGGTGCAGTTCAGGGGGTGCAGCTTCAGGGCACGGCCCTCCACCAGCACCGGCTCGAAGGCCTGAATGCCCAGACGGTGCAGCGTAGGCGCACGGTTGAGCATCACGGGGTGATCCTTGATGATCTCGTCCAGAGCGTCCCACACCTCGGTGCGGCCCTTATCCACCATCTTCTTGGCGGACTTGATGTTGTTGGCGGAGCCGTCCTCCACCAGCTTCTTCATGATGAAGGGGCGGAACAGCTCCACGGCCATCTCCTTGGGTACGCCGCACTGGTAGATCTTCAGCTCGGGGCCCACCACGATGACGCTTCGGCCGGAGTAGTCCACACGCTTGCCCAGCAAGTTCTGGCGGAAGCGGCCCTGCTTGCCCTTGAGCATATCGCTCAGGGACTTGAGGGCACGGTTATTGGCGCCGGTGACGGGACGGCCACGGCGACCGTTGTCGATGAGGGCATCCACGGCCTCCTGCAGCATCCGCTTTTCGTTGCGGACGATGATGTCGGGGGCGTTGAGCTCCATCAGGCGCTTGAGGCGGTTGTTGCGGTTGATGACCCTGCGATACAGGTCGTTGAGGTCAGAGGTAGCGAACCGGCCGCCGTCCAGCTGCACCATGGGGCGCAGCTCCGGGGGGATCACCGGCAGCACGTCGATGACCATCCACTCCGGCTTGTTGCCGGACAGGCGGAAGGCATCCACCACCTCCAGCCGCTTCACCACACGGGCCTTCTTCTGGCCGGAGACGGTTTTCAGCTCGGCGTGGAGCTGCTGGCTCAGGCCCTCCAGATCCACCTGCTGCAAAAGCTTCTTCACGGCCTCGGCGCCCATACCGGCATCGAAGTCATCCTCATACTTCTCCCGCATATCCCGGTATTCCTTCTCGGAGAGGATCTGGTTCTTCACCAGCGGCGTCTCGCCGGGATCGGTGACGATATAGGCGGCGAAGTACAGCACCTTCTCCAGAATGCGGGGGCTGATATCCAGCAGCAGGCCCATCCGGGAGGGGATACCCTTGAAGTACCAGATATGGCTGACGGGGGTGGCCAGCTCGATGTGGCCCATGCGCTCACGGCGCACCTTGGCCCGTGTGACCTCCACGCCGCAGCGGTCGCAGATCTTGCCCTTATAGCGGATCTTCTTATACTTGCCGCAGTGGCACTCCCAGTCCTTGGTGGGCCCGAAGATGCGCTCACAGAACAGGCCGTCCCGCTCCGGCTTCAGGGTGCGGTAGTTGATGGTCTCCGGCTTCTTCACCTCGCCGTAGGACCACTCACGGATCATTTCCGGAGAAGCGATTCCGATTTTAATGGCGTCAAATGTTGCGTAACTCATAGTATGCTGCTCCTCCTGTCCTTAAAATTCTTCCCCGTCGCCGTCGTAGGAAGCGTCCACTTCCTCGTCGGCCACGTAGTCAAAGCCCGCATCCGCCAGCTCGTTGTCGTCGGCATAGCGGTTCTGGCGCTCGTCGTCGGCATCCATCCGGGCCAGATTGAAGGTATCCAGAGCGTCCTCGTCCTCCTTCAGCTCGATCTGGTTACCGTCCTCGTCCAGCACCTGAATATCCAGGCACAGGGACTGCAGCTCCTTCACCAGCACCTTGAAGGACTCCGGCACGCCGGGGGTCGGCACGTTGTGGCCCTTGACGATGGCCTCGTAGGTGCGGACACGGCCCGTCACATCGTCGGACTTGACGGTGAGGATCTCCTGCAGGGTGTAGCTGGCGCCGTAGGCCTCCAGCGCCCACACCTCCATCTCACCGAAGCGCTGGCCGCCGAACTGGGCCTTGCCGCCCAGAGGCTGCTGGGTCACCAGAGAGTAGGGGCCGGTGGAACGGGCGTGGATCTTATCATCCACCAGATGGTGCAGCTTCAGGAAGTACACATAGCCCACCGTGACCTTGTTGTCAAAGCGCTCGCCGGTGCGGCCGTCGTACAGCCAGCTCTTGCCCTCCGGGTCCAGACCCGCCAGCTGCAGGGCCTCGGAAATATCCTTATCGGTGGCGCCGTCGAAAATGGGGGTAGCCACCTTCCAGCCCAGCGTCTTGGCGGCGTAGCCCAGATGGACCTCCAGCACCTGACCGATGTTCATACGGGAAGGAACGCCCAGGGGGTTCAGCACGATATCCAGCGGCGTGCCGTCGGGCAGGAAGGGCATATCCTCCTGAGGCAGCACACGGGACACGACGCCCTTGTTGCCGTGACGGCCGGCCATCTTGTCGCCCACCTGGATCTTGCGGCGCTGAGCGATGTAGACACGGACCACCTGATTCACGCCCGGCCCCAGCTCGTCGCCGTTTTCACGGGTAAATACCTTGGCATCTACGATGATGCCGCTCTCGCCGTGAGGCACCTTCAGGGAGGTGTCACGGACCTCACGGGCCTTCTCGCCGAAGATGGCGCGCAGCAGGCGCTCCTCGGCGGTGAGGTCGGTCTCGCCCTTGGGAGTGACCTTGCCCACCAGAATGTCCCCGGCGTGGACCTCGGCACCCACCCGGATGATGCCCCGCTCGTCCAGATCCTTCAGAGCATCCTCGCCCACGTTGGGGATGTCACGGGTGATCTCCTCAGGCCCCAGCTTGGTGTCACGGGCGTCGATCTCATATTCCTCGATATGGATGGAGGTATACACATCCTCCTTCACCAGCCGCTCGTTGAGCAGCACGGCGTCCTCGTAGTTGTAGCCTTCCCACGTCATGAAGCCCACCAGAATGTTGCGGCCCAGAGCGATCTCGCCCTCCTGCGTGGCAGGGCCGTCGGCCAGCACCGTGGGATCGTCGCCGCCGTGGACCCGCTCGCCCACGGAAACGATGGGCTTCTGGTTGATGCAGGTGCCGTGGTTGGAACGCAGGAACTTGATGAGCTTATAGTCCTTGGTCTCGCCGGCGTCATACTTGACGGACACGTTGGTGGCGTCCACCTTGGTGACGATACCGTCGCCCTCGGCCAGCACCGCCACGGCGGAGTCCAGGCAGATCTTATGCTCCATACCGGTGCCCACGATGGGGGCCTCCGGCCGCAGCAGAGGCACGGCCTGCCGCTGCATATTGGCGCCCATCAGCGCACGGTTGGCGTCGTCGTTGGGCAGGAAGGGGATCATGGCCGTAGCGATGGACACCATCATACGGGGGGAGATGTCCATATAGTCCACGTACTCCGGCTCCACCTGAATGGTCTCGTCCTGATGGCGGCAGGTGATACGGGGCCCGATGAGGCAGCCGTTCTCGTCCACCGGTTCGGCGGCCTGGCAGACGATGTACTGATCCTCCACGTCGGCGGTCATGTAGGTGATCTCGTCGGTGACATGGCCGGAGGGATGCTCCACCCGGCGGAAGGGGGCCTCGATGAAGCCGTACTCATTGACCCGTGCATAGGTAGCCAGATAGGAGATCAGGCCGATGTTGGGGCCTTCAGGCGTCTCGATGGGGCACATACGGCCATAGTGGCTGTAATGCACGTCACGGACCTCCATGTTGGCACGCTCACGGGACAGACCGCCGGGTCCCAGAGCGGACAGACGCCGCTTGTTGGTCAGCTCCGCCAGCGGGTTGGTCTGATCCATGAACTGGCTCAGGGGGCTGGAGCCGAAGAACTCCTTGATGGCCGCCGTAACGGGCCGGATGTTGATGAGGCTCTGGGGCGTGACGATATCCAGATCCTGAATGGTCATGCGCTCCCGGATGACACGCTCCATGCGGCTAAAGCCGATGCGGAACTGGTTTTGCAGCAGCTCGCCCACGCAGCGCAGGCGGCGGTTGCCCAGATGGTCGATATCATCCTTGTTGACCAGTCCGTGGGCCAGAGCGTTCATATAGTTGATGGAGGCCAGGATGTCGTCCACGATGATGTGCTTGGGCACCAGATCGTCGGCGTGGAGCCTGCACTGCTCCATCAACTCCTCGCCGCTGTACTGGCCCAGCAGCTCCTGCAGCACGTCGAAGCGCACCCGCTCCTTGATGCCGCAGCACTCCTTGGGATCGAAATCCACGTAGCGGCTCATGTCGCACATCCGGTTGGTGAACACCCGGATCACATCGCCGCTGTCCAGCTTCACGGAAACCTCCGCCACGCCGACGGCGTCCAGCTCCCGGCACTCTGCGCCGGTGAGGACGTGACCCTCGTCGAAGAGGATCTCTCCGGTGGCGGGGTCGGCCACAGGCATAGCCAGCTGCTGGCCCTTGGCCAGCGTCCACAGGGTCAGCTTCTTATTGAACTTATACCGGCCCACGATGCTCAGATCGTACCGCCGGGGATCGAAGAACAGGTTCTGCATCAGGGTCTCGGCGGAGTCCAGCGTGGGGGGCTCGCCGGGGCGCAGCTTGCGGTAGATCTCCAGCATGGCGTCCTCATACGTCTTGCAGGCGTCCTTCTCCAGGGTCGCCACGATGCGGGGATCGTCACCGAAGCGATCCATGATCTCGCTGTCAGTCTTGAGGCCCAGCGCACGGATCAGGCAGGTGATGGGCAGCTTCCGGTTCTTATCGATGCGGACCCAGAACACCTCGCTGGTGTCGGTCTCGTACTCCAGCCATGCGCCACGGTAGGGGATGACGGTGGAGGTCAGCAGGGGCAGATCGGTCTTGAGGTCGATCTCCTTGCCGTAGTAGATGCCGGGGGAGCGGACGATCTGGCTGACCACCACACGCTCGGCGCCGTTGATGACGAAGGTGCCGGAGTGGGTCATCAGGGGGGAATCACCCATGAAGATCTCCTGCTCCTTGATTTCGCCCGTCTCCTTGTTCCGCAGCCGCACGCTGACCTTCATGGGGGCGGCATACGTGGCATCACGGGCCTTGCACTCCTCCACGTCATACTTGGGCTTTTCGTCCATGCTGTAATCGATAAAGCTCAGCTCCAGATTACCGGCATAGTCCGTGATGGAGGCTACGTCCGCAAACACCTCCCGCAGGCCGGTGTCCAGAAACCACTTGTAGGATTTCTTCTGGATCTCCAGCAGGTCGGGCATCGCCATGACTTCCTCGTGTCTGGCAAAATTCTTTCGCAGGGTCTTGCCATAGTACTTGTCCTTGGCCATCTTCAACACTCACGCCTTTCTTTTAGCTTTTTAACATCCTCTTACACATCCACGCCGCCTGTCCCGGCCTCCGCAGGGGCCGTCTCCGGCACAGGCTCTCCCCCGCCACGGGGCGCCGCCTTCGTCGTGATACGCACGGGTCAGTTGTCCGTTTTCTGCCGTTCCCGCTTGTAATTTCCGACGAAAGCTGGTATCATACACTTACGGATGAAATGGGGATATGACCCCACTATCCGAATATAAGCGTCTTATTGTACCAAATGTGTCTGCGTTTGTCAACCCCTTCCGACTCGATTTTTCTTCGGGCCGGTTTTTTGTTGCCGCAGACCGGAAAATGCCCCGCACAAGCACATATAAATAACAGGCGGGCAGCCCGATGGGCC
>OLRC01000673.1_pt1 | contig 24708 bp, 19 predicted proteins | sample 1672081 | NCBI WGS metagenome assembly OLRC01 (sample SAMEA3136643, study PRJEB25190) | human gut metagenome | biome: human gut; feature: human-associated habitat; material: faeces | place: Austria | collected 2013
TCCTGGCTCAGGACGAGGCTCGCTCGCTTCATCAGCCCTACGTGGGCACCGAGCACATCCTGCTCGGCCTCATACAGGAGAAGGACGGTCTGGCCGCCCAGGCCCTCGATCGTCTCAACGTGAAGTACGATGCCGTCGTGCAGGCCATCCGCCAGGTGGTGGCCATCGACGAGGACACCGACGTGTCGGGGCATCTGTCCTTCACGCCCCGCGTCAAGCGCGTGCTGGAGAACAGCCTGCGCGAGGCCATGCAAATGGGGCAATCGTACATCTCCACCGAGCATCTGCTGCTGGGCATCGTCCGCGAGGGCGACGGCACCGCGCTCGAAGTGCTCACGCGTCTCGGCGTGTCGGGCGACGACGTGCGCAGCGCGCTGAACGACCTGGTGGGGCAGAGCCCCGTCTACGCCGGGCGCAACCCGTTCGATCCGAACGGCAACACGTCCGACAGCGTGCTGAAGGAGTTCGGCACCGACCTCACGCAGAAGGCGCGCGACGGCAAGCTGGACCCGGTTATCGGCCGCGCCGGCGAAATCGAGCGCGTCATGCAGGTGCTCAGCCGACGCCAGAAGAACAACCCGCTGCTCATCGGCGAGCCGGGCGTGGGTAAGACCGCCGTGGCCGAGGGCCTGGCGCAGCTCATCGTGTCGAACCAGGTGCCCGACATCCTGCGCGGCAAGCGCCTGTTCACGCTCGACGTGAGCGCGCTCGTGGCCGGGTCGAAGTACCGCGGCGAGTTCGAGGAGCGCCTGAAGAAGTGCATCAAGGAGGTGATGGACGCGGGCGATATCATCCTGTTCATCGACGAGATGCACACGCTCATCGGCGCGGGTTCGGCCGAGGGTTCCATTGACGCCGCCGCCATCTTGAAGCCTCCGCTGTCCCGCGGCGAGATCCAGGTGATCGGCGCCACCACCATCGACGAGTACCGCAAGCATCTCGAGAAGGACTCCGCGCTCGAGCGGCGCTTCCAGCCCATCACCGTGGGCGAGCCGAACGAGGAGCAGGCCATGCGCATCATGGAGGGTCTGCGCGACCGCTACGAGGCGCATCATCAGGTGCACTTCACCGACGAGGCGCTGCAGGCGGCCGTGAACCTATCGAACCGCTACATCCAGGATCGCTTTCTGCCCGACAAGGCCATTGACGTGCTGGACGAGGCGGGAGCGCGCATGCGCATCCGCAACATGACGCTGCCGAAGGAGCTGCGCGAGCTCGACGACGAGCTGCGCACTATTCGCGGCGAAAAGGATTCGGCCATCGCTTCCCAAGATTTCGAGCGCGCCGCTCAGCTGCGCGACCAGGAGTCCGAGCTCAAGGCCAAGCGCATCGAAGCCGAGAAGAAGTGGGAAGAGGACGCCCAGAAGTCCGTGCATCAGGTGACGGTGGAGGACATCGCCGACGTGGTGTCCATGACCACGGGCGTGCCCGTTTCGAACCTCACCGAGGCCGAGACCGAGAAGCTGCTGCGCATGGAAGCCGTGCTGCACGAGCGCGTCGTCGGCCAGGAAGAGGCCGTCACGGCGCTGTCGAAGGCCATCCGCCGCTCGCGCAGCGGCTTGAAAGACCCGAAGCGCCCTGCGGGCTCGTTCATCTTCCTGGGCCCCTCGGGCGTGGGCAAGACCGAGCTTTCGAAGGCGCTTGCCGAGTTCCTGTTCAACTCCGAGGACGCGCTTCTGTCCTTCGACATGTCTGAGTACATGGAGAAGCACAGCGTGAGCCGTCTCGTGGGCTCGCCTCCGGGCTACGTGGGCTTCGACGAGGGCGGCCAGCTGACGAAGGCCGTGCGCCAGCGCCCCTACTCGGTGGTGCTGTTCGATGAGATCGAGAAGGCGCATCCCGACGTGTTCAACATCCTGCTCCAGATCTTGGAGGAGGGCCGCTTGACCGACGCGCAGGGCCGCACCGTGGACTTCCGCAACGCCGTCATCATCATGACGTCGAACGTGGGCGCCCGCGAGATCGCGCAGCCCACCACGCTGGGCTTCTCCACCGAGGAGCACGCGGGGCTGTCCGACAAGGAGATCAAGAGCCGCGTCATGGCCGAGATGAAGAAGCTGTTCAGGCCCGAGTTCCTGAACCGCATCGACGAGATCATCGTGTTCAAGTCCCTGAACGACGAGCAGATCTCCGAGATCGTCAAGCTCATGGTGGCCGATTTGCGCGAGCGCATGATCGAGCAGAACATGTCCATCAACCTCACCGAGGCGGCGTGCAAGCTCATCGCCAAGGAAGGCACCGACGCCACGTTCGGCGCGCGTCCGCTGCGCCGCGCCATCCAGCGCTTGCTGGAGGATCCGCTGTCCGAGCAGATCCTCGAAGGCACGTGGACGAGCGGCTCGGTCATCGACGTGGACGCGGTGGACGGCGAGCTGGTGTTCACCGCCGGATCGGGCTCCATCCCGGCGCCCCGCAAGCGCGACAGCATCGCGCGGGAAGCGGAGCTGTTGCTGACGAACTACGATCTGGGCCATGCCGGCGTCAGTTCCGGCGGCTCGTTCTCGGGCGGCGCGGCCGACTAAGCTTCGCCTCTTAAGCGCCCCTGCTCCTCGGCTTGAAATTCGAAGCCCGAGGAGCAGGGGTTTCTTGTGTTCTGCGCTTGCATTTGTCGTATACTAGGCACGTCGCAAGCCGACCGCGGAGCGGCCGCTTTCACGTGCAAGGCGGCCGAGGTGCACTGCGGGAAGTGCAGCGGATCAACTCGATTCCAGGAGGTTCCATGTTCGGAGACAACCTCGATCGCATCGTGAAAAGCATCGAGAAGAACTACGAGGCCGACGAGATATTCTTCACGAAGCCCGGCCGGCGGTTTCCCAGCCGCCTAGCCGTGAAAAGCGTGATCAAGGACTTGCGTCGGGTGCTGTTCCCGGGCTATTTCGGCGACGAGATGCTGACGCCGTTCACCAGTCCGGAGTACTTCATCGGCGAGACGCTCATACAGATCGAACGCGTGCTGCGCGAGCAGATCGTGCTCGCCATGACGTACACCTCGGACGATCGCGATGCTGCGGAGGTCGACCCGGCGCGCTACCTGTGCGGCGGCACCACGCCCGAGCATATCTGCGAGCGCGCCTCGGAAGTGTGCACGGTGTTCTTCGACGAGCTTCCCAGCATACAGCGGGTGCTGCTCACCGACGTGCAGGCGCTGTACGACGGCGATCCGGCGGCCGGGTCGAAGGAGGAGGTCATCTTCTCGTATCCGGGTCTGTACGCGATCTACGTGTACCGCATCGCGCACGTGCTGTACGAGCAGAACGTGCCCATCATCCCGCGCATCATGACCGAGCTGGCGCACAGCGGCACGGGCATCGACATCGGCGCCGGCGCCCAGATCGGCGAGTACTTCTTCATCGACCACGGCACGGGCGTGGTCATCGGCGAGACCACCGTCATCGGCGACCATGTGAAGCTGTACCAGGGCGTCACGCTGGGCGCGCTGTCCACGCGCGGCGGGCAGCGGCTTGCCGGGGTGAAGCGCCATCCCACGATCGAGGACAACGTGACGATCTATTCCAACGCTTCGGTTCTGGGCGGGGAAACCGTGGTGGGCGCCGGTTCGGTCGTCGCAGGATCCACGTTCGTCACCTCTTCGGTTCCCCCCAATTCCCGCGTGTCGCTGAAGGCGCAGGAGATCACCGTGCGCCAGCCGGGCGAGCGTGACTAGGCTCTTCGATTGGCAAGCGAGGGAAATGGAGCGGTGGCAAGAACGATGCAAGGCGGAGAGGAAAACCTTATGACGCAGACAATCGACCCGGTGTTCTCGTCCGCGGTGCTCAGCGCCCCTGAGCTCGCGCTGAACGACCTCGACTTCGACGCGCTGTCGCAGGCGATGGGAGGGCTCAAGGGCGAGGTCGACAAGAACCCGCAGACGGCCGCCATCATCCTGGCGGGCGGCACGGGGGAGCGGTTCGGCAAGGAAGGCGGCAAGCAGCTCGTGGAGATCGCGGGCAAGCCCATCCTCACCTGGTCGGCCGAGGCGTTCGACGCCGTGGGCGACATCGGGCTCATCGTCATCGTGTGCCCCGAGGACCGCTGCAGCGAGTATCTCAAGCGCGCCATCGACCCGTTCCCGTTCGTCACGCCCATCGTGGTGGCGCCTTCGGGCCCCAGCCGTCAGGAATCGGCGTTCTCGGGTCTGGAGTTCGTGCCGGACGACTACGAGTACGTCATCCTGCACGACGGCGCCCGCCCGCTCATCAGCCCCGACCTCATCTCGCATACCATCGCCACGTTGAAGGGCAACATCGACTGCGACGGTGCCGTGGTGGCGCATCCGGCCGTCGACACCCTGAAAGTGGTGGAGAACGGCGTGATCGTGGGCACGCCCGACCGCCGCGTGTTCTGGAACGCGCAGACGCCCCAGGTGTTCCGCGCCGGCATCTACCGCCGCGCGCACGCCTCGGCGCTGTCGGACGGCTTCATGGGCACCGACGATTCGTCGCTCATCGAGAGGTTGGGCGGGCGCGTGCTGGTGGTGGAGGGGAAGCGCGACAACATCAAGCTGACCGTCCCCGAGGACTACCTCATGCTGGCTGCTGCGGTGCGTACCATGTACATGAAAGGGGCGGAAGAATGATCATCCGCGGAGGCCTTGGCGACAGCGCCCAGTCGCTCAGACAGTCTTGCTCGCACGAAACGCCCGCTGGGCGTTTCGGCTCGTGCGGAACTCGCTTGGTGGGCACCGTCGCCAAGGCCGCGCATGTCGTTATCGGAGGAGCCGAATGATGCAACCTGTTGTTTTCGATCCTGCCGGGTTGCGCGTGGGGCAGGGATACGACGTGCATGCGTTCGCCGAGGGGCGCAGGCTTATCCTGGGCGGGGTGGACATTCCCCATGCGCGCGGGCTTCTGGGGCATTCCGATGCCGACGTGCTGGCGCATGCTATCTCCGATGCGCTGTTGGGAGGCATCCGCGGCGGGGACATCGGCAAGCTGTTCCCCGACACCGATCCGGCCTACAAGGGCGCCGATTCGCTGAAGCTGCTGGCCGCCGTGGCCGACAAGGTGCGCGCGGAGGGTTACGCCATCCTCGACGTCGACTCCGTCATCGCCGCGCAGGCGCCGAAGCTCTCGCCGTACCGCGAGGCGATGCGCGAGAACCTGGCCGCCGCCATGGGCATCGCGGTGGAGAACGTGGGCGTAAAGGCCACCACCACCGAGCATCTGGGGTTCGAAGGCCGCGAGGAGGGCATCTCGGCGACCGCCGTCTGCATATTGTTCCGCCGTTCTGACGAACAGCGGAACTAGCCGATGCTGCGGGCTTTGGTAGCGCCTCGGCTTGGCGCTTCAAGCCCTCCTCGCGCACATGCGCATGCTTCGTCGGCCTTTCACGCCAATCCGAAACGCTACGAAAGCCCTCGCTGACTTTGGTGGACAGGCGGGCTCCGTAACCTTCCTGTGCTACAATTTACGGTCGAAACTCATCGTCGCGCGAGCGCGGCGCAAGGGCAAGGCAGGATGCGAGGACGCCATGATCAGACTCTACAATACGAAGACCCGCACGAAGGTCGACTTCGAGACGCTCGAGCGCGGCAAGGTGGGCATGTACGTGTGCGGACCTACCGTGTACAACTACATTCACATCGGCAACGCCCGCACGTTCATCAGCTTCGACGTGATCCGCCGTTACCTTATGTGGCGCGGCTTCGACGTGACGTTCGTGCAGAACGTCACCGACGTGGACGACAAGATCATCGGCAAGTCGCTTGAGGAAGGCCGCAGCGCTGCCGAGGTGGCCGCCGAGTACACCGAGGCGTTCATCGAGGACATGCGCGCGGCCGGCGTGCTGGATCCCGACATCCGCCCGAAGGCCACCGAGGAAATCCCCGCAATGATAGAGCTCATCCAAGAGCTCATCGACGGAGGCCACGCTTACGATGCCGACGGCGACGTGTACTTCAACGTGCGTTCGTTCCCGGCTTACGGCGAGCTGTCGGGCCGCAACGTGGACGAGATGGAGAGCGGCCATCGCGAGCTGCGCGCCGACGGCAAGGGAGTGGAGGATCGCAAGCGCGACCCGCTGGACTTCGCGCTGTGGAAGGCCGCCAAGCCCGGCGAGCCGGCTTGGGAGTCTCCCTGGGGCATGGGCCGTCCCGGCTGGCACATCGAGTGCTCGGCCATGTCGCGCAAGTACCTGGGGCTGCCCTTCGACATCCACGGGGGCGGCGCCGACCTCGTGTTCCCGCACCACGAGAACGAGCGCGCGCAGAGCGAGGCCGCGTGCGGCTGCACGTTCGCGAACTACTGGATGCACGGCGGCATGCTGCAGATCAACTCCGAGAAGATGAGCAAGTCGCTGGGCAACTTCAAGCTGCTGCGCGACGTGCTGAAGGTCACCGATCCGAAGGTGCTGCGCTTTCTCATGCTGCAGACGCACTACCGCAGCCCGCTCGACTTCTCCGACGAGCGCCTGGCCGAGGCGGGCGCGGCGCTGTGCCGTATCGAGAACGCGGTGAAGAACCTCGATTGGCAGCTGCAGAACGCCCAGGACATCCCCTCGCCGCTGGACACGCGCGAGCTGATGAAGCGTACGAAGGAGGCGAAGCTGGCATTCATCCTGGCCATGGACGACGACTTCAACACCTGCAAGGCGCTGGGCGAGGTGTTCGACTTCGTGGCCGCGGTGAACGCGCAGACGGCCGACAAGACTATCTCGCTGTCCGACGTGCCGCCCGTGCGCGATGCCCGCGGCGTCATCGTGGAGCTCATGGGCGTGTTCGGCATCGACGTGGAGGCCGCATCCGCCTCGTGCGCCGCAGGAGGGTACCCGCCCGAGGTCGTGGGGTTGGCGGCCGATATCGCGGGCTACGAAGGCGCGGATGCCGCCGAGGCCGTGGACGCCCTGCTGGCGGCCCGTGCCGACGCCCGCGCCGCGAGGGATTGGAGCCGTGCCGACGCCGTCCGCGACGGCCTGTGCGGTTTGGGCTTCGTGATCGAGGACACCCCGCAGGGCGCGCGCGTGACCTACGAGGGGTAAGGCGAGCGTTATCCCGAGTGGAACATTCTCGAAGGGCGGCCGCGTTGGCCGCCCTTCGTCGTTTGCCGGAACGGCTGCGGTCGCCCGCACTCTGCACGATGGTGCGGTTGAGGAGGCCGGGGCGGTTCTTTGGACGCAAAGCGGCACCCATGGCAATTCTGAAGCGCATCAGGCTTGCTCCGACGCTTCGTGGGCACGGGAAACCCCAGGTGGCGAAAATCCTCTTGCCGCTTTGCCGAATGATTTCATCCTGCGGATTGTCATAGGCGGCGTTTTGCGCCCAAAGGATGGCCGGTCGCCGGCTCGCGGGTTCGTCGATGCGCTACAATACGGCGCATGCGAACTCAATCGACAAGGACTCCCGAGCTCCTCGCGCCCGCGGGCGGGCTTGCGCAGCTGGAGGCCGCGCTGCGCTTCGGTGCGGACGCCGTGTACCTGGCCGCCGATCGGTTCGGGCTGCGGCAGCGCGCGGCGAACTTCGCGCTGGACGACGTTCCCACTGCGGCAGCTCTCGTGCACGATGCGGGCGCGAAGGCGTACGTGACGCTGAACGCCCTCATGGACGCCGACGACCTCAAGGCGCTTCCCGCGTACCTCGAAGCGCTGGCCGCGGCCGGCGTCGACGCGTTCATCGTGAGCGACCTGGGCGCGCTGCGCCTGGCACAGCGGCACGCGCCGAGGGTCGAGCTGCACGTGAGTACCCAGGCCTCGGTGTGCAACGCCGAGGCGGCGCGCGTATGGCACGAGCTGGGCGCGAGCCGCGTGGTGTGCGCGCGAGAGATGAGCGTGGAGGACATCGCGCGACTGCGCGCCGGCGCCCCGCGCGAGCTGGAGCTGGAGGCGTTCGTGCACGGCGCCATGTGCATGGCCGTGTCGGGCCGCTGCCTGATCAGCGCCGCGCTCACCGGCCGCTCCGGCAACAAGGGCCATTGCACCCAGCCGTGCCGGTGGAGCTACGCGCTGGTGGAGGAGCGGCGTCCCGGCGAGTTCTTTCCCGTGGAGGAGGACGTGCGCGGAACCTATGTCATGAACGCGCAGGACCTCAACATGCTGGCGCACCTTGACGACTTGGCCGCGGCCGGCATCGACTCGTTCAAGATCGAAGGCCGCAACAAGAAGGCGTTCTACGTGGCTTCGGTGGTGCGCGCTTACCGGCTGGCCCTGGACGGCGTTCCCGCGGCCGAGCTGGCCGACGAGCTGCTGGCCGTGTCGCATCGCCCGTACGGCACGGGCTTCTACTACGGCGACGCCCGGCAGTCGCCCGACGTGGACGGCTACACCGCCGAATGCCGGCATGCCGCCACGGTGGAAGCGTGCGAACCGGCCGGCGAAGGCGCGTTCCGCGTGATCGCGCGGTGCTACAACCGCTTCTGCGAAGGCGACGAGCTGGAGGCGCTGTCGCCGGGTCCGCACGTCCCTCTCGTGCGCGTGCGCAACCTCGCCTGGCTCCCCGCGCCCGACGGGGACGACGCGCAGCCAAAGCGGGTGCCGGTTGCCGTGGCGAACCGCTCGGCCGAGCGCTATGCGTTCGAAACGGGGGAGGAGCTGGCTCCCGGCGACTTTCTGCGCATGCGTATCAACGTTGAGCGATAGGCTTCTGATCTGCGCTAAAGCGATAAAGTACTGCTAAGTGGCCGTCAAGGCGCGTGCATGCGCCGGCGCTACACTGGGTTGCACCCTGACGAAAAGGAACGGAATCATCCTTCTTTCAGAAAGCGAGGTGCATCATGCCCAATCATGCGTATCGCGCCGCATCGGCGCCCAGCGTCGTGCAGCGTGCCCGCAACACGCGCACCGGCCGCAAGCTCGAGCGCGGCGGTTACCTGACCGTCGAGACCGTCACCATGTGGATCGTTTACGCTCTGACCCTCATCGGCAATGCCGTCATCGAAGGAGGCCGGGTGGGAGGCACCACGTCGGCGGATATCGCGTACGGCGTGTTCACGTGGTTCACGCCTGCCGGCTACGTGTTCGCCATCTGGTCGCTCATCTACGTGGCGATGGTCGTGTGGCTCGTAGCGTACACGCGCACGGCGCCTGCCCGCGCCGACCGCTTCACCATGACGTCCATCCTGTTCATCGCAAGCTGCGCCCTCAACGTGTTGTGGCTTGCCCTGTGGCACTTCGAGCTGGTGGCCGTGTCGTTCATCGTCATCCTGGCCGAGTGGCTGGTGCTGGCGGCGCTGTACCTGAACGTGCGCCGCACGATGAAGACCGCCTCGGGACGGGTGCCCGTGTCCATCTACACCGCGTGGGTCACGGTGGCCACGCTGGCCAACATGGCCATCCTCGTCACGCGCGCGCTGGACGGCGGCATCCCGTTCTTCAACGGGTTGTTCACCATCCTCTTGACGGCGGGCGTGCTGGCGTTCGGCTACGTGATGCGCAAGGCCTACGACGACATGGCGTTCCAGCTCGTGTTCCTGTGGGCGCTCATCGGCGTGGGCGTGAACGTGTCGGGCGCGTCGGCGTTCACGGCGGCTGTCGTGTTCTTGCTGTGCGTGGTCGGAGCTATCTTGACGTTCGCCCCCATCGGCTCGATGCGGAAGCTCGTGCGGCAGAACTAGCGATCCTGCAGCATGCTCATGGTGAAAAGGTGCGGCTTGGCGGGGCGGTGCGTCCGCAGAAGGCTTCTTCTCCGGCAAAACCGGCTGACCGATTCTCCCATTTCCGATGAAACCGCTGACAGTTCTTGCTATGATAGCGCCAAGGTGTTTTTCGGACGAAAGGGGCCGTTATGGGAACGAAAGCAGCGGAGGCGCTCGACGTATCCTTCGACGAGCTGCCGAACTACCTGCACGCGAAGCACTCCGTGTACATGGAGATCGGCAGCGAGACGTACTACCTGACCGACGTCAACGATCGATACTGGCGCGCGCAGGACACCGCGAAGCTCAACGAAAAGGGACATTACGTCGACGCGAGCGAGCTGGTGCCGACGGTGAGCGAGTTCTTGACGCTCCCCTTCATCGACGGCAAGTCGGTGACCGACGTGTTCGACCAAGCGGTATTCTACGCATCTGAAAAAGCGTAACGACGACGGGGGCGGCCGCGTGAACGGCCGCCCCCGTTTCTCGTTCCGGCAACCGCGTGGCCGCTACGGGCGTTCGTTCGGCTCGATGAAGCCGACGGCGAACTGCGCGTCCGAGACGTCCCGGGGGACGGGGCGCGAGTAGAGGAACCCCTGCGCGATGATGCGATCGTCCATGCGCACGAGCATGGACGCCTGATCGCGCGTTTCCACGCCTTCCATCACCACGTTCACGGCCAGCTTGTCGGCGATGGACACCACGCCGTCCAGGATGGCCTTGCAGCGCTCGCCGCTCTCGCTGCTCATGAGGAAGCTGCGGTCGAGCTTCAGCACGTCGATCGGCAGGTTCTGCAGCGTGCCCAGCGACGAGTACCCGCTGCCGAAGTCGTCAATGGCGATGCGGAAGCCCAGATCCTTTAAACGGCGGCACAGTCGTTCGGCGCGTTCGAGGTCTTCCATGACGATGTTCTCGGTCAGTTCGAGCTCCAGCAGCTCGATGGGCACGCCGAATCCGTCGACGATGCTCTTTACCGTTTCAGGGAACGCGTCGTTTCGCATGTGCAAGCGCGAGAAGTTGCAGGCGATGACGAGCGGGTGTTCTCCCGCGTCCAGCTGCTCCCGGATACGGGCGCAGACGAGACGAAATACCTGCAAGTCCAAGTCGACGACCAGGCCGGTGCGCTCGAACAGGGGAATGAACTCGTCGGGCGGCACGAGGCCGCGTTCAGGCGATTCCCAGCGAACGAGCGCTTCGAAGCCCACGAGGCGGTTCGTCGCTATTTCCACCTTCGGCTGGTAATAGGCCGTGAACTCCCCGCGCTCGAGCGCGTCGTGCGCGGCGGCTACCAGCGCGCGTTCGGCGATGTCGCGATCCTTCATGCTCGCCGAGTACAATGCTGCGGTGCTGCGCGAGGCCTCCCCGATGCTGTCCCGGGCGTAGCGTGCGGCGTCCACGAACTCGATGATGGTTTGCACGTCGATGCGCGGCGTTTCGGCGCTGCGCTCGATGATGCAGACGCCGGCCTGCAGCATGAGCCGGTGCGATAGCTCGGTAAGCGTTTCGGTGCTGTTGAAGCGACGGTCCAGTTCATCGAAGCGCTCCAGCAGCGCGTCCCAGCCTCTCCAGCGAACCAACAGCACGAATTCGTCTGCGATGACGTGCGCGTATCGTTCGTCGGCTGCTTTCATGCCGGCCAGCGTGCCGTTGAGGTCGAGCAGCACGCGATCGCCCGTGGCGTAGCCGAATGCTGCGTTGAAGCCTTTGAAGCTTTTTACGTCGAGGTACACGATGGCGTAAGCGCCATCGCGGGCGTTCGCCATCTGAGCGCCCACCTCGGAGCGGAAGCGGGCGAGACTCCAGCCTTCGGTCAGCGGATCGGTGAACGAGAAGTCCTCCACTCGTCGCGCCGCGCGAAGCCTCACATGGCTGACGTACAGGGCAACGCCGAGCACGGAGCCGAGCAGTGCGACGATGCCGGCCATGAACTGCACCGGATACTGGCGCAAGAAGTCGAAAGGGCTGATGGGATGTACGGCGAGGCTGCTTTGCGAAAGCCAGGTGGTCATCTTGCTTTCGGCAGTGTACTGCACGCAGCGGTCGAGGATGCTCACCAGTCGTCGGTCGGCGTTGCGGCTTACGCCGATGCTCATGCTGTTGAAGAAGGAGGTGATGGTGGTGACGCTCAGGCTCTCGTATTGGGGTTCCGCCAGCAAGTAGTTCGCCACGTGGGTATCGGCAAAGGCGATATCGGCTTTGCCTTCAAGCACTGCATCGAAGCAATCTTTCGGGGTGTCGCAGTACACGATGTCGTATTCGGCGTACGAAGAGTACGCCGTGCTCGCGGCGAGCGAGAAGCCGCTTGGCAGCGCGACGCGCGAACCGGATGGATTCGGTCCTGCGACAAGGGCCATGGGGTCGCGCAGATAGGGGCCGGTGGTGTCGAGGCTTTTGATCGCCTGGAGGTCGGATTCTCGATCGACGTCGTACACGATGTCGGCGTCGCCGCGTTCGACGAGGCGGACGGCCTCGTCGTGGCAGTCCGCAGCCACGAATTCGAACTTCAGCCCGGTGATCTGCGCGATGTCTTCGAACAGCAATGCGACCGCGCCGGCGAACGCGCCGGTTTCGGGGTCGGTGTAGGAAAGCGGCGCGCGATACGAATCGTAGGCCACGCGCAGGGTAGGAGCCGACGCCAGATAGGCGTACTCGTCTTCGGTGAAGACGGGATCCTGGTCGGTGTTGATGCCGAAGTAGCGGTCGTACAGCAACGTGGCGAAGTCGGGGTCGCGCAGTTTGAGGCGGCTCATCGCGCTGTCGAGCTCATCGGCTATGTCGGTGCGTTCGGGCGAGAGGGCGATGTACAAAGGCTTGGGGGCGAACTGAGCTACGGTTCGGAAGCGCGAATTCGTCCCGAGATACGTGATGGCAATGGCATCCACCGCTCCTTCGTCGAGCGCTCTCAGCAGGTCTCCGGTAGCGCTGTAGGCCACGATATCCGCCGAAAAGCCGTTCTTCTCGCTGTATTGTGCGAACGCTTCGGCGTCCTGGCTGTTCGCGATTACGCCCACGCGCATGCCGGAAAACGTTTTGAAGTCCTCGTAGGCGTAACGCGTGTCGTCGAGCCTCACGTTGAGCGTGGTGGAAATCTCGCAGAGCGATGATGCCGAGAAGATCATCCGCCTCTCTCGGTCTTCGGTGTAGTACACCATGGGAAGCGGATCCACCTTGCTCGCTTCAAGCGCGGCACAGGCCTCTTCCCAACTAGGGTACTTGACGTATTCGTATGTCCAGTCGGTGTAGCGTGCGATTTCGTTGAGATACTCGATGTTGTACCCAACGTAGCGCCCCTCTTCGTCGGTGGACATATAGTCGCCGTCTTCGAAGTAGGCGACGGTCACGACGCGCTTGCCGAACGTGGCGAACTCGTCGGCGAAAGCCCGCGAGGATCCGGGATACGTGGTCGTTGCGACCGTACAGGTGAACGCGATGACGAACGCCCAGGCAAACATCATCGGTTGAAGCCGCGAAGGGCTGAATGTTCTTGCCGGTGCTATGCTTCGCTCCGATCGATGTGACGGTGTCTAAAATGGTTGATACCAACTTACCTTACCATATGCATGGCCTTCTCAGAAAGACTTGTCGGGGGACGTGTGCGCCTTTTTTTGCGTATGACGTGGTGCGATAAGGTCAAGGTTCAGCGTGGCTCCCATCGATTTATTTTCCTCTTTGAGCGGTTGCATAATTTTTTTCGAAAAAAGTGCTTGACCGGATTTCCTCTTCCGGTATACTAGGCTTCGCACTTTTACGGGGCCTTAGCTCAGCTGGGAGAGCGCATGGCTGGCAGCCATGAGGTCAGGGGTTCGATCCCCCTAGGCTCCACCATATTTGCTACGACGGATGCGATGCATCCGTCGTTTTTTTATTGTGCACGCATTGCGTCCGATGACGGCAAGCGGGGTGAAGGATATGGTCGAGGCGGCAGATAGCCGTGCGGAACCTCAGTCGGTGGGCGAAAACGGCGCTCCTATGACGATTTGGCAGGTGTGGCTTCGACGTCTCTGCCTGTTCGTGATCGTGTGGGCTATCGCGGAAGTGCTGTTGGGCGCTGCGTTGTGGGGTGCTTACCTGTTCGCGCGCATGGTGCTTGACGTCGAGCCCTCGGTGCTGGCCGAGCCCGTTGTGGGCGCGATGGCGATGGCGGGAGCGTGCCTCAACCTGGCCATCGGATTCCTCGGCCTTCGCGGAGCGCGGAATCCGCGCAAGATCACCCTGTTCTTCTGGATCACGTTCGTCGATGCGATGTTGACGGCGTGGGCGCTGGCCAGCAGCGTGTCCGCGGGCACGTGCGACCTCACCTCGCTTGTGAGTGGCCTGTTCGTCATCGCGCTAGCCGTGTGCGCTTGGCAAGTGCGCGGTCAGACGGGTTACTTCGACGCGCATCCGTAAGGCCTCCCGGCGTGAAAAAGCCTCTCCGGGGTTCCGGAGAGGCTTTCAACTGCGGGCGGTTTGCTTGACGGCTGCACCCGATGCGGCGCTAGTCCTGCTTCGCGGCCTCGATTTGCGCGATGATGGGGTCAAGCGCGCCGGCTACGTCGTAGTCCTCCACCTTTCCGGCGTCGCACAGGCGCGCGAAGCTGGGGTCGATGGGCAGCGTGGCGTAGGCGGGGATGTCGTAGCGCTCGGCCACGGCCGCACCTTGCGGATCGCCGAAGATGTGATGGCGCTTGCCGCAGTCGGGGCACTCGAAGTAGGCCATGTTCTCCACGAGGCCCAGCAGCTCGACGTTCATGTCGTGCGCGAGGTTCACGGCCTTGCCCACGATCATAGCCACCAGCTCCTGCGGAGCGGATACCGTGACAATGCCGTCAACCGGCAGCGACTGGAACACGGTGAGCAGCACGTCGGAGGTTCCCGGAGGCATGTCGACGAACAGGTAGTCGATCTCGCCCCAGTTCGTCTCGCTGTAGAACTGACGGATGGCGTTCGAGACGACCGGGCCGCGCCAGGCCACCGGGATGTCGTCTTTCGGCAGCATGAGGTTGGTGGACATCACCTTGATGCCGCTTTGCGTCTGGCCGGGCAGGATGCCGTCGGCGTCGGCGGTCAGCGGGTTCGTGATGCCGAAGGTCTTCGGGATGGACGGTCCGGTGACGTCGGCGTCCAGGATGCCCACGTTCTTCCCGCGCTTCTGCATTTCGCTGGCAAGCAGGCTGGTGACCAGCGACTTGCCCACGCCGCCCTTGCCGGACACGACGCCGATGACGTGTTTGATGTTGGAGCGGGAGTTCGTCTCGATGGTGCTGGGGCCCTGGGCGGTGCGGTCGCTGCATCCGGACTCGCCGCAGCTGCTGCACTCGTGCGTGCATTCTTCTGCCATGATTCCTTCTTTCTGGGTTTTCAGCGCCCCCGTGCGGCGGGAGCGTCACTCGTCTCACCTGGATGATAGCATAAGCTTTATACTTAGGTGGAAGGAATCGACCTGCGCGCCGGGCGCGCGCGGAGACGGAGGAGCGCGCATGCTGTTCGCTGATATCGACCTGTTGGATGAGAACCTTGATTTCCGCTCCCATTGCTGGGTGGGCGTGCGCGACGGACGCGTCGCCTACGTGGGGGATGCGGCTCCGGCGGGCGAGGAAGCGGCGAGGCACGGAGAGGTGTACGACGGACGTGGCAAGCTCTTGTGTCCTGCGTTCTACAACGCCCACGCGCACGCGCCCATGACGCTGTTGCGCGGCTACGCCGAGAACCTGCCTTTGCAGGCGTGGCTGAACGACATGGTGTTTCCGTTCGAGGCGAAGATCACGCCCGAAGACTGCTACTGGGGCACGCTTCTGTCCTGCGCCGAGATGGCGCGGTACGGCTGCGTGAGCTTCTCGGACATGTACTATCATATGGAGGAGGGCGCCCGCGCAGCGCTCGACGCCGGCATCAAGATGAACCTGTCCGACTCGCTTCTTGCCTTCAACGGCGAAGGGTTGGACGACCTGCCGGTGAAGGGGAACCTCGACCGTCTCATCCGCGATGTCCAGGGCGCAGGCGATGGCCGCATCGTGGTGGACTGCAACATCCATGCCGAGTACACGTCGAACCCGCGCGCCGTGGCCGATTTGGCGGCGTACGCGAAGGAGCACGGGCTTCGGTTGCAGGTGCACGTCTCCGAGACGCGCCTCGAGCACGAGGAGTGCAAGCAGCGCCACGACGGTTTGACGCCGGTGCGCTACTTCGAGAGCCTGGGCGTGCTCGACGTGCCCGTGACGGCGGCGCACTGCGTGTGGGTGGACGACGGCGACATCGACGTGCTGGCGGAGCGCGGGGTGTTCGTGGCGGCGAACCCGGCGTCGAACATGAAGCTGGGCAGCGGTTTCGCCCCTGTGGCAAAGATGCTCGCGCGCGGCGTGAACGTGTGCCTGGGCACCGACGGCATGGCGTCGAACAACAACCACGACATGATGCAGGATATGTACCTGCTGGCGCTGACGGCGAAGGGGTCGACGAACGATCCGGCCGTGGTCACGCCGAAGCAGGCGCTTACGGCCGCTACGCGCATGGGCGCTCTTTCGCAGGGGCGCGACGACTGCGGGTACGTGGCCGTGGGGGCGAAGGCCGACTTGTGCGTGCTGGACACGTCGGGGCCGTCGTGGGCGCCGATGACGAACCCGCTGGTGAACGTCGTGTACGCGGGGCATGGCGCCGACGTGTGCCTGACGATGTGCGACGGGATCGTGGTGTATCGCGAGGGCGAGTGGCCCACGCTGGACATCGAGCGAGCGAAGACCGAGGTCGAGGCCCGCACGAAGCGCATCATCGGCGAGCTGTAGGGCGAGCGCTGCCGGGTGGGCGGCTTGCTTGACGGAGGGCCTTTGCGTATACTGGCAGGCGAGCCGCAGGGAGCGGGTACTCCCCACGGCTCTCGGACTCGCTTCGGCGGTTCGGATGTTTATTTTGGTCCCGGTTCGTCCTTTTGGGACGACCGGGGCGTATCTTTCAGCCGCGCTTGAAGTGCGAGCGAGGCTACCCCGACCGTCAGGCTGCCGAAGGCAGCGATGAGGCCGAGAACCTGCAAGATCACCCCGATAAGATCCAGCAATATGCCATCCATAGAGGACACCCCCTTCCGTTTATCTAGAATTCGGAAATGGATGTAAAGAGGGTGCTATCCTCCCCGCCTGGCGAGTTCGTGCCTCCTATTATAGCGAGCTCGTCTTACGTGCAGATGGCGTGCATCTAGCGCGGATCTTTCTCGATCTGCTGCGAATCTCACGCATTTCCCACGTGGGTTCCATGCCGTTTGCCCCTGTTTCCAACGTCGTTTCCACACGCCTTGCCGCCGTTTCCGACATGGTTCGCACGTTCTCGGCGCTTCGGTGCGCATGTTTCACGTGAAACATCGGTTCGTTTTGTTTCGGGTGAAAGCATTTTCGCGCGGTGTTGTGCGCAAAGTACGGCTAGGCACGGTGGGTGAGTTGGTCTATTCTGGGATGAATACAATCGTGAAGAGGGAAGGGGCGGCATGCTGAGGATTTCCGATACGCGCATCGACGGGTTCATCGCGGAGGACGTGCCGTACGTCGATCTGACGTGCGCGGTGCTGGGCATCGGCGACGAGCCGGGCGAGATGGAGTACTTCACGCGCGAAGACTGCGTGCTGGCCGGCGCGAACGTGGTCGCGCGTATCATGGGGAAGCTGGGCTGCGACGTGGTGGAGGCGCGTCGCGACGGCGAGCGCGCGACTGCGGGCGAGGCGTTCTTCCGCGTGCGCGGCACCGCGGGCGACCTACATGCGGCGTGGAAGGTGTGCCTCAACGTGTTCGACCATATGTCGGCCGTGGCCACGAAAACCCGCGCGATGGTGGACGCGACTCACGCGGCGAACCCGCGCTGCGAGGTGCTGACCACGCGCAAGAGCATGCCGGGCGCGAAAGACCTGCTGACCGAGGCCGTCATGGCGGGAGGGGCGTTCCCGCACCGGCTGGGGCTGTCCGAGACGGTGCTGGTGTTCGACCATCACCTCACGTTCTTCGGCGGCTTCGAGGCGTTCGTGGAGCAGCTGCCGGATATCAAGGGCCGCTGCGTTGAGAAGAAGCTGTTTGTGGAGGCTGATGCCGAGCGTGCCCGCGTGCTGGCGCGCGCTGGCGTTGACGGCATCCAGGTGGACAAGGTCCCCGTTGGCGAGCTGGAGCCGCTTGTGCGCGAGCTGCGCGCCATCGACCCGCACGTCACGCTCATCGCGGCCGGCGGCGTGAACCCGCAGAACGCGGGCGCGTACGCGGCAACCGGCGTGGACGGCCTGGCCACCACGGCGCCCTTCTCCGCCAAGCCCCTCGACATGAGCGTGCGCATGCGCCCGCTGTAGCGGCTTGCGCCGTGGATGTGCGGTCTTTGGGCTCGGCGGATGCGTTGTCGCCCCAAAGCCGCGGTTTCGGGCAATATTCCGAGGCTTTGGGGCGACAACGCATCCGCCGCTGCCGGTCTTCTTCGCATGGTCGTGGGCATCGGGCGAATTTTCTTGAACCGGGTGTAACCTTTTCGCGTCGGGGCGCGTCTAATAGGTAACCGACCTTGAAAGGGGCACCCGCGTGGACGATCTGATACAGCGAGCGCGAAACGGCGACGGCGAGGCGTTCGCCACGCTGTTCGAGTATGGCAAGCAGCCGTTGTGGCGCGCTGCGATGGCGGTGCTCGGCAACGTGGACGATGCGTCCGACGCGCTGCAGGAGACGGCGGTCAAAGCGTGGCGCGCCATGCCGCGTTTCGGCGGCCGCAGCGCAGTGAACACGTGGTTCATGCGCATCCTGCTGCGCGTCTGCTATGACATGCGTCGTCAGCGCAACCGCGAGACGCCGTGCGCCATGGGGCTGTTCGCCGCGGACGTGGACGGCTCGGGCGTATGGTGGGAGCCGTCGGCGGGCCAGATGCTGGCGGGCGCGGGCGTGCGGCGCGATCCCGACCGCGACGAGGCGCTCGACGTGCGCGACGCCATCGCCTCGCTGTCGGCCGACGATCGGCTGGTGCTGGTACTGTTCTACGTGAACGATTTCCCTGTGCGACAGATCTCCCAGATCATGAACGTGTCGGAAGGTGCCGTGCGCACCCGTCTGTCGAGGGCGCGGGACCGCTTCAAGGTTGCCTATTCGCAAGGCTCGAACGAGGAAGTTGAGGTGGCGCGATGAGCCATGAGAGGTTCGACAACGAAGACGAGCTGCGCCGGGCGGTGATCCGGAATTTGGACGCGAGCCCGATTCCCCCGCAGGTGCAGGTCAAGCTCGACGGCGTGTACGCGTCGCTGGGCTCCATTCCTCAGGATCGCCCCACGCCGTCGGGCGCGGGCGCTCCGCAGCGTCGGCAGCCGGTCAAGCGGCGGTCTGCCGAGCCTGCGCACGGCAAGCGCAAGGGCGCCAGCGTGGCGCGCCGCGGTGCGATGGTGGCGGTTGCGGCCGTGCTCGTCGTGCTGTTGAGCGGTGTCGCCTTCGCCGCATCGCGCCTGGTGCAGATGCAGCCGGGCGATGTCGGATTTTTCGGGGGCGGTAACAACCTGCCCATATACAACAGCTTGCAGCCCGGGGTTTCCAGCCTGAACGCCGAGGTGGGCGATACCGTTGAAGTCGACGGCGTGCAGGTGACGCTCGATTCGGTGTCGTGCGATCGCAACATCGTCAACCTGTTCTTCACGTTGGAGAAGGAGGGCGGCTTCGACCTGACCGAGCAGTCGAACTACGAGGGCTCCCAGGAAAACGAATGGGCGCGCTTGCAGCGGCTTGCTCCGCGCTTCTCGTACAGTCTTTCGAGCAACGGCGAGGCGATCGGCAAAGATTCCGTCTACGTGCTCGATGCGTACCAAGAAGACGGCAAGGTGAAGATCATGGAGCGCATCGTGCCGGAAGCGACGCTTCCCGACCAGGTGGACATCGCGCTGGAAGGCTATGCGATGTGGAAGCAGTTCGAAGAAGGAGACGAGCCCTTCACGTTCGATGTCGGCCTCGACCTGAGCACGGTGGCCAGTCCGCGCGAGCTGGGCGCGCACGACCTCGTGTTCAACACGAGCGACGGCGACAAGACGATGGGCATCCAGCGTTTCACGGCATCCGAGCTGGGCACCGTGATGGTCGTGCGCAACGACAACGAGTGGACGGGAGAGCAAGGCGAATACGGTTCTTCCTACGGCCCGCCCGAGAACGTGCTGAGTCCTCATTTGCTTAAGGTAACCGATGACCAGGGCAACGTTTTGACTCCGGTCGAAGCTGGCGATGGTTCGGGCGTCAATCCGGAGGGTTCGCAGATCATAGAGTTCTCCAATCTCTCGCCCGAAGCGCATAGCGTCACGTTCACGCCGATGTTGAACGCGCTCGACTGGGACTCGATGACGGTCGAGGAGCGTAAAGCGAGGAATGAGGAAAACGTACAACATGTGGACGTCTCTCGAATCGGCACCACATTGGAGACGAGCGAGTTCGGCGGCTACGAGCTGACCGGCTGGGACGTGACCGATGGAACGGTGAGCATATCGCTCAAGCCCTACGGATGGCAAGCTATGGGACCGTACATGGAGCTCATTTCCGAAGACGATGTGACGCTCTTGGAGAGCACATGGACGGATCCCGAGACGGGCGAGACGGGAACCGGCTACCATTCGGGCATCATGTATCGCAAGCACGACTATATGACCGGCGAGTTCGTCCAGATGGTGTCGTACTACGCCGCAGACGACGATGAGCTGCGCGGGCTCACGAACTACAGTTACCGCTCTGCGTTCGGTGAGTATCGGGAAGAGCCAGACGCGGCGCAGACGCTCTCGTTCTAAGCTGCTCCGAAATGAAGAAGCGGGCCCATCGCGATGATGGGCCCGCTTCGTTTCTGCTGCGGCCGGTTTACTTCCCCAGCACCTTCTTGATGCCGTTGCCCGCTATGACGGCGCCGCCGCCGATGGCCAGCAAGCCGGGACCGGGCAGGATGAGCATGGGCACGCCTACCAGCATGATGGCGCCGCCGACGGCCGTCTGCACGGCGCCGCCGATGCGGCTGGGCTTCTTCTTCGAGACGCGCCCTTCGTCGATGATAGTGGCGTTAACGGCGGCCTGCGCGGCGTCCTTCCCGTACGATGGCGCGCGGAACGTGTCGCTGCCCGACGGGCTTGCGCTTTTCGCGGCGTCGCTGGCGCTTGCGACGGGGTTGACGTCGATGATGGGGCTTGGGTCGCTCATGGTCTCCTCGCTTACGGTGGGGTGCGGTTTCGTGCCGCGTGTCTGCTTCGATTATACGGGCTGCGCGAACCGCATGTCGTGCGGCGCGCCCGCGGCTACGAGTTCGTCACCGTTCGGTAACGTGTTGCTCGCGGCTTCTTCAAAGATTCGTCGAAATGGCCGATTCGATCGATAGCGGCTTCGAAATATTATACTTAAACAAAAATATTCTCAAACAGCTATAATAAAGCTATCCGAGGAGAGACAGAGATGAAGTCAACCCCCGTCCTTGGCGTTCTTGCCGTATGTTGCGTTGTGCGGGATGCGTGCACCGCTGTTTCGGGAAGCGAAGGCAGGGAAGCCGTCTCCCGGATGCCGTGCTTATGAAAGCTTGAAAAACGAGCGGATAGGAAAGTGGATGAAAAGCGAGATGCCGTGGTTGAGGTAGATCGAGGCGATGCGCTCGAGTGCGTCAAAGCTCCGTCGTGTAAAAGCGTCGGCATGCCACATAAGAAGTCGGAAGATGGCGAATTCCGGGGCGGCGTCGCCCGCGCGCGGGTCGGAGGCTTCGCCGTCGCGCGCCGCCGCAAAGCGCTGGTGCTTGTCCTGCTTACGCTTGTAACTGCGGCAAGCTTCGTGCTGTCGCTTTCTCTTGGGCGCTACGACCTCGATCTAAGTCGCGTGATCGCCCTGCTGCTCTCTCCTGCAACGGGCGCGGCCGGACAGTCCGGGATGCTGGCGTGTTCTTCACCATCCGCTTTCCGCGGGTGCTTGCCGCGCTTGTCGTGGGAGCCGCGCTCTCGGGGGCGGGATGCGCGTTTCAGGGCATCTTCAAGAACCCGATGGCATCGCCCGACCTGCTGGGAGCCTCGGCGGGCGCCTGCTTCGGGGCGGCGCTCGGCATCCTGTTGTCGTTCGGCAGTGTCGGCATGGAGCTTGCGGCGTTCTTTTGCGGCATCGTCTCCGTCATGCTGAGCCATGCGTTGTCGAGCATTATCGGAAGGCGCCTGGGAGGAGTGCTGGTTCTCGTACTGTCGGGGCTGGTGGTGGGAAACCTGTTCCAGGCGTTCATTTCGGCGGCCAAGTTCCTGGCCGATCCGAACTCTCAATTGCCCGAGATAACGTTCTGGCTGATGGGGGGTCTTTCGCTTGTGCGCGAGGGCGACCTTGCGGGCATGTTGGCCGCGTTCGGCGTGGGAGCGGCGGGCATCCTTGCGCTGCGCTGGCGGCTCAACGTGGCGTCATTGGGGGACGAAGAGGCGCTTTCGCTGGGGGTGAACGTGAAGCGCACGCGGCTGGCCGTCATCGCCTGCGCGACGCTGCTCACGTCCGCTTCAGTGGCGGTGGCGGGCATGGTGGGCTGGGTCGGCCTCATCGTTCCGCACCTGGCTCGCTTCCTGGTTGGCTCCGACCATCGGACGCTCGTTCCAGCGTCCATGCTGCTGGGCGGTACGTTCCTGCTTTTGGTGGACGACGTGTGTCGCAGCATCTACACGACCGAGATACCGCTGTCCATCCTCACGGCCATATTGGGTGCTCCGTTGTTCGTGTACCTCATCTGCCGCCAGGGGAGACCGCTGTGAGGGCGCTGGAAAGAGGGGGAACGGGTGCGCCCCGCGCGTCTCCGGCTCTCGAGGTATCGCATCTCGCCTGCGGCTACGGTGGCGCCGCCGTGCTCGGCGACGTGTCGTTCTCGCTTGAGCAAGGCCGCGTGCTGGTGCTGCTGGGGCCCAATGGCGCGGGCAAGACCACGTTGTTCAAAACGATCCTGGGCTTCCTGCCCCGCATCGGGGGCGAGGTGTCCATCGAAGGCGAGAACGTGCGCGGCTGGTCGCGCAAGCGCTATGCTCGGTCGGTGGCCTACGTCCCCCAGATGCACGATGCGGCGTTCGGGTTCACCGTGCGCGAGATGGTGCTGATGGGTCGCACGCCTTCGACAAGCGGGTTCTCCGCACCTGATCGCGAGGACGAACGGGTTGCCGAGGCCGCGATAGCGGAACTGGGGCTGGGGGCTCTCGCCGATCGGGATTGCGCCGAGCTGTCGGGCGGCGAGCAGCAGATGGTGCTGATCGCGCGCGCTATGGCGCAGCGGCCGCGCCTACTGGTGATGGACGAGCCGTGCGCCAGCCTTGACCTGGGCAACCAGGCGATCGTGCTGCAGCGCGTTCGAGAACTTGCGCGTCGGGGCTTTGCCGTGGTCGTCACGTCGCACGACCCGACCCATGCGTTTTTGCTGGATGGCGACGTGGTGTGCCTCGGGCGCGGTTTCGACTTGGCGGCGGGGCCGGCGCGCGAGGTGCTAACCGCCGAGACGCTCGGTTCGCTGTACGGCATCGAGGTGGGCGTGGGCGAAGTGCGCGGGGCGGATGGAAGAAGAGGCGTGGCGTGCGCGCCGTTTTTGAAAGCTATGGAAGAAGAAGGAGACCGAATATGAATCAAGAGCACTGCGATCGAGCAGGTTGGGAATCGGTCTGCGGGCAGGAAACGCGTCGCGCGTCCGAGGCCGCAAACAAGTCGGAGCGCAGGAGCATGACGAGGCGGACCTTCGTCGGTTGGGCGGCGTGCCTGGCGGTCGGCGTCGGTGCGGGCGCAGTTGTGGCGGGCTGTTCAGCGGGCGCGCCCAGCTCGGACGAGGGCGGCGACGGCGACGGCGGGCAGGCCGGCGTTCGCACGATCGAGGACATGGGCGGGCGAACCGTCAGCGTGCCTTTCCGGCTGGACCGCCTGTTCTGCACGAATCCGATCGGCACGGCCGATTTGTTCATGCTGGCTTCCGAGAAGCTGATCGGCTGGAGCCAGCGCCCGTCGGGCGAGGACGCGAAGTACATTCCCGATGAGTATCTGGCTCTGCCTTCGCTGGGGGTGTGGCGCGGCTCGGGCTCGGTTCCCAACGTCGAGGAGATCGCGGCGCAGAACCCCGAAGTGCTGCTGTGCTTTTGGACCGCTGACGACGTGGGACGCTCCATGGCCGAAAAGATAAACGGGGACACGGGCCTGCCCGTTGTGCTGGTTGATTACAGCATTCGCCAGACGCCGCAAGCGTTTCGTTTCGTAGGCGATCTCATCGGTAGCGCCGAGCGTGCCGAGGAGTTGGCAAAGTACTGCGAAGATAGGCTGGCCCTTATCGAACGAGTCGTGCAGACCATTCCGGAATCGGAGCTCAAATCCGTCTACCTCGCGCAGGGTTCCGACGGCTTGGAGACCGATCCGGTGGGCAGCATGCATGTGACCGATGCGCTTGAGCTTGTCCGCACCGGTAACGTCGCCGACATGCCGGGAACCAAGGGTAAGGGTATGGGCATGCCCACCGCGAACCTCGAGCAGATCATAGAGTGGGATCCCGCCGCCGTGCTCGTGTCCGAGCACGGCACGGACGTGGCGGAGGGCTCCAGCGTGTTCAGTGCGATAAAGAGCGACCCGCATTGGGCGAACGTTCCCTGCGTCGAGGCGGGGGAGGTCTACCGTATTCCGCAATCGCCGTTCTCGTGGTTCGGCCGCCCGCCTTCGGCCGCCCGTCTCCTCGGTTGCCTATGGTTGCTCAAAGTGCTCTATCCTCGCTATGCTTCCAGCATCAATATGCGAGCCGAGACCGTCGACTTCTATCGCACGTTTTACCGCTACGAGGGCTTTGAAGACACCGAGCTCGATCATGTGCTCGGAGCAGCCGGTGTCGACGACGCAGCAGATGGGAAGCCCGCGCAGAAGTAGTCTGCTTCTTGTCGTAGCATCGAGTGCCGTGCACCTGCTTCCCGCCTTTGCCTGGATGGGCGGGGGCGGGCGGGGCTTTCAACTTATGGTAATTTGTCCTGCGATCCGAGCCCGCCTAATTCCGTCGTTGTGGACGCCGAAAGCGGCTGTTTTGCGATACACTATGGGTCAAGGTTTCAAGATCGCGTTTGAAGTTCGTAGGTTAGGCTCGACTGTGGTTCGCGCCTTGGCAGAAACGACAACGGCGTGGGCCACGCAACACGAAAGTTGGTGGTCAACATGGCAGCTCCTGCTACCGAACACGTGCGAAACATTGT
>OLRC01000679.1_pt1 | contig 24538 bp, 20 predicted proteins | sample 1672081 | NCBI WGS metagenome assembly OLRC01 (sample SAMEA3136643, study PRJEB25190) | human gut metagenome | biome: human gut; feature: human-associated habitat; material: faeces | place: Austria | collected 2013
ATCGAGCAGAGTTTTACACCTAATTGGGGATAAAACAGCTCATGGCGGGCGGCGGCGTTGCCCTCATCGGTATGTTGCTCGTTCCGCAGCTCACCGGGCTTTTCGGCTAATCTGTCACCCCAAAACCCCAGCCCCTCCCGTCCTGTGCGGGAGGGGCAGAAAGGAGGGTAACCCCCTATGGATTTTCTGTGGGATGCCATAACCGAATGGCTCAAGGAGCTTCTGGTGGGCGGTATCACGAGCAACCTGTCCGGGATGTTCGATTCCGTCAACCAGAAGGTGGCTGAAATCTCCGGCCAGGTGGGTATGACCCCCCAGGGCTGGAATGGCAGCATCTATAACATGATCCACAACCTTTCGGAGACGGTCATTGTCCCCATCGCCGGAGTGATTTTAGCGTTTGTCATGACGCTGGAATTGATCCAGATCATCACTGACAAGAATAACTTCCACGAGATCGAAACAGCGGTCTTTTTCAAATGGATTTTCAAAACGGCCTGTGCCATCCTGATTGTCACCAATACCTGGAATATCGTCATGGGTGTGTTTGATGTGGCGCAGGGCGTTGTCAATCAGGCGTCCGGCGTTATCATCTCGGATGCCAGCATCGACATCAGCTCCGTTGTCACCGACATGGAGAGCCGCCTGATGGAGATGGAACTGGGGCCGTTGTTCGGACTGTGGTTCCAATCCCTGTTTGTGGGCATTACCATGTGGGCGCTCACCATCTGCATATTCATCGTCATTTATGGCCGGATGGTGGAAATCTATCTCGTGACCTCTGTGGCTCCCATCCCGATGGCGGCCATGATGGGCCGGGAATGGGGCGGCATGGGTCAGAACTACCTGCGCTCCCTGATGGCCCTGGGCTTTCAGGCATTTCTCATCATTGTCTGTGTAGGCATCTATGCGGTCCTGGTGGAGAATATCGCCCTGGAGGATGACATCATCGGCGCGATCTGGAGCTGTGTGGGCTATACGGTGCTGCTGTGCTTTACCCTGTTCAAAACTGGAAGCCTCGCAAAAAGTATTTTTGCAGCGCACTAAACCGGGAGGGAGGTTTCTAAATGGCTTATGTACCAGTACCCAAAGACCTGACCAAAGTAAAAACGAAGGTCATGTTCAATCTCACCAAGAGGCAGCTTGTCTGCTTCGGGAGCGGGGCGCTCATCGGCGCGCCGCTTTTCTTTCTTCTCAGAGGGCCTGTGGGGACCAGCACAGCGGCGATGTGCATGGTCATCCTCATGCTGCCGTTTTTCCTGCTGGCGATGTACGAGAAGAACGGCCAACCGCTGGAAAAGATACTCCGCAACATGATCCGGGTGTGTTTCCTGCGGCCCCGGCAGCGGCCCTATAAAACCAAGAACTTTTACGCCGTTGTCATGCGGCAGAACCAGTTAGACAGGGAGGTGTATCACATTGTCAACGGAAAAGCGAAAACTGACCCGCGCCGAGAGAAAACTGATCGAGGCCGCCATCGCCAGGGCGAACCAGACCGATAAAAAGCAGCTTTCGGCGCAGGACAGCATCCCTTATCAGCGGATGTTCCCGGACGGCATTTGCCGTGTCACGGATACCTTTTACACCAAGACGGTCCAGTATCAGGATATTAACTACCAGCTTTCGCAGAACGAGGATAAAACCGCCATCTTTGAAGGCTGGTGCGACTTCCTCAACTACTTCGACAGCTCCATCCGCTTTCAGCTTTCCTTTCTCAACCTGACTGCCAGCCGGGACAGCTATGCGAACAGCATCAACATCCCGCCCCAGGGCGATGAATTTGACAGCATCCGGGCTGAGTACACGGAAATGCTGCAAAACCAGCTTGCCAAGGGCAACAACGGCCTTATCAAGACCAAGTACCTGACTTTCGGGATTGAGGCAGCCAGCCTGAAGGCGGCAAAGCCCCGTCTGGAACGCATTGAGACGGATGTGATAAACAACTTCAAGCGGCTGGGCGTGGTGGTGGAACCGTTAAACGGCAAGGAGCGCCTGCGGGTGCTGCATCAGATCTTCCACATGGACGGACAGGAGCCGTTTCAATTCTCCTGGGACTGGCTGGCCCCTTCCGGCCTCTCCACCAAAGACTTTATTGCGCCCAGCTCCTTTTCCTTCCCCAACGGCAAGACCTTCTGCATGGGGAAAAAGTTCGGGGCCGTTTCCTTCGTCCAAATCCTTGCGCCGGAGCTGAATGACCGGATGCTGGCGGACTTTCTGGACATGGAAAGCAGCCTGATTGTGAACCTGCACATTCAATCAGTGGACCAGGTGAGCGCCATCAAGACCATCAAGCGCAAGATCACCGACCTGGACCGGGCGAAAATCGAGGAACAAAAGAAAGCGGTCCGCAGCGGCTATGACATGGATATAATTCCCTCCGACCTTGCCACTTACGGGACGGAGGCGAAAAAGCTCTTGCAGGATTTGCAGAGCCGCAACGAGCGAATGTTCCTTTTGACCTTCTTGGTCCTCAACACCGCAGACAGCCAGAGGCAACTTGCCAACAATGTGTTTCAGGCCAGCTCCATCGCCCAAAAGCACAACTGCCAGCTCACCCGGCTGGACTTCCAGCAGGAGGAAGGGCTGATGAGCAGCCTGCCCCTGGGCTATAACCAGATCGAGATACAGCGGGGCTTGACGACCTCAAGCGTCGCTATTTTTGTACCCTTTACCACCCAGGAGCTTTTCCAGGATGGCAAAGAGGCCCTGTACTATGGGCTGAACGCGCTCTCCAACAACCTTATCATGGTGGACCGAAAACTCCTGAAGAACCCCAACGGGCTGATCCTCGGCACACCGGGCAGCGGTAAGTCCTTCTCGGCAAAACGCGAGATTTCCAATGTGTTCCTGGTGACGAATGATGATGTCCTGATTTGTGATCCGGAGGACGAATATGCCCCGCTGGTGATCCGCCTGGGCGGACAGGTGGTGAAGATTTCTCCCACCAGCAACCAGTATGTGAACCCAATGGACATCAACCTCAACTATTCGGACGATGATAACCCGCTGGCTTTGAAAGCCGACTTCATCCTCTCCCTGTGCGATATTGTGGTGGGGAGCAAGGACGGATTGCAGCCGGTGGAAAAGACTGTCATTGACCGCGCGGTGCGGAATGTGTACCGGCCTTACCTGGCTGACCCGGACCCGGAGAAAATGCCTATCCTGCAAGACCTCTATGATGAGCTGCTCCGTCAGCCGGAGCCGGAGGCCAAACGCGTTGCGGCGGCCTTGGAGTTGTATGTGACCGGCTCCCTCAATGTGTTTAACCACCGTACCAATGTGGAGCTGGAAAACCGGCTGGTATGCTTCAATATCAAGGAACTCGGCAAGCAGTTAAAACAGCTCGGTATGCTGGTCATCCAGGACCAGGTGTGGAACCGTGTCACCGTCAACCGGGCGGCTGGCAAGACCACCCGCTACTACTGCGATGAGTTCCACCTGCTTTTGAAGGGGGAGCTTGCAAGCTGGAGCGTGGAAATCTGGAAACGCTTTCGGAAATGGGGCGGCATCCCCACCGGCATCACCCAAAATATCAAGGACCTGCTGGCCTCCCGCGAGATTGAGAATATCTTTGAGAACAGCGACTTCATCTATATGCTCAATCAGGCATCCGGGGACCGGCAGATATTGGCGAAGCAGCTCAACATCAGTCCGCACCAGCTTTCCTATGTGACCCATTCCGGCGAGGGCGAGGGGCTTCTGTTCTATGGGAATGTCATTCTGCCTTTCCTGGATCGGTTCCCGAAGGACACGGAGCTGTACCGCATTATGACCACGAAGCCCCAGGAGGTATCGGCATGAGGCAGGAACCCCGCTTACAGTTTACCAAAGAGGAACGGGCTGACCCGGCACTGGAAAAGCCCATCCGCAAGGCAGACCGGGCGGCGGACAAGGCAGAAAAGGCGCGGGCGAAAATCCCCAAGAAGAAAATCCGCTTCGAGGAAACGGTAACGGACCCTGCCACCGGCAAGACCGTCACCCGCCTGCGCTTTGAGGAAGTGGATAAGAAAAAGCCGCCCTCCAAGCTGTCCCATGCGGTACGGGATACGCCTGGGAACGCGGTTCTCTCCAAAGTACACAAGGAAATCCGGGAGTCCGAGGAAGATAATGTGGGCGTGGAGAGCGCCCACAAGATGGAAGAAGCAGCCGAAACGGGCGGGCGCATGATTGAGAGCGCCTACCATTCCCACAAGCTGAAACCCTACCGGGAGGCCGCCAAAGCCGAGAAGAAGCTGGAAAAGGCCAACATCAACGCCCTTTACCACAAAAGCCTGCGGGACAATCCCCAGCTTGCCAGCAATCCGCTGTCCCGGTGGCAGCAAAAGCACGCCATCAAGAAACAGTATGCCGCTGCCAAGCGTGCAGGCCAGACCGCAGGCAGCACCGCCAAAGCTGCGGAGCAGACGGCAAAGACCGCCAAAACCGCCGCGAAAAAGAGTGAGCAGGCGGCGCAGTTTGTCTGGCGGCACCGCCGGGGCTTTCTGGTAGGCATCGCCCTGGTAGTGCTTCTTTGTTTCCTGCTCAATACCATGTCCTCCTGTTCCATGATGTTTGAAAGCGTGGGTTCCGGCGTTGCCGGTTCCACCTATCCCTCCCGCGATGAGGATATGCTGGGGGCCGAGGCCGCCTACGCACAGATGGAGGCAGAGTTGCAGGACTACCTGGATAACTATGAAGCCACCCATGACTATGACGAGTATCACTTTGATCTGGATGAGATTGTCCATGACCCCTATGTGCTGATCTCTATCCTCACCGCCTATCATCAGGGGGAATGGACCCTTGCCGAAGTGGAAGGGACCCTCTCCATGCTCTTTGAGCGGCAGTACATTCTTACCGAGGAAGTGGTGGTGGAGACACGCTACCGCACCGAAACCTCTACGGACCCGGAAACCGGCGAAACCACCAGTGAGCAGGTCCCTTACGATTACTATATCTGTTATGTGACCCTGGAAAACTTTGACCTGTCCCACCTGCCCGTCTACATCATGGGCGAGGAACAGGTGAGCCTCTATGCAGTCTATATGGCAACGCTGGGCAACCGGCCTGATCTGTTTGAAGGCAATCCCAACGCCTCCAACAGCGGCAGCCTGGAATTTACCGACTACGACATTCCCCCGGAGGCCCTGGAAGATGAAACTTTCCGGGCCATGATTATCGAGGCGGAAAAATACCTGGGCTATCCCTATGTGTGGGGCGGCAGCTCTCCCAGCACCAGCTTTGACTGCTCCGGCTTCATTTCATGGGTCATCAATCATTCCGGCTGGGATGTGGGGCGGCTGACCGCCAACGGGCTTTTGAACATCTCCACCCCTGTTTCCCGCGAGAATGCCCGGCCTGGCGACCTGATCTTTTTCCAGGGGACCTATGACACCGCCGGGGCCTCTCATGTGGGGCTGTATGTGGGGGACGGAATGATGATCCACTGCGGGTCCCCGATTTCTTACGCAAATATCAACACATCTTACTGGCAGCAGCATTTTTACACCTTTGCGAGACTGCCGTAACAGAAAGGAGCTTTTGTATGAACGCCAAAATCAAGAAAATCAATGCCGAGTATGAGAAAAACGCCGCGAAGATCGCGGAGCTTCAGGCCCGGCAGAAGGAACTGGACAAACAGCGCACCGAGCTGGAAAACCTGGACATTGTGGGCATGGTCCGCAGCATGGGCATGACGCCGGAGGAACTGGCGGCCCTGATCGAAGCGTCCAAAAACGGCCAGATGGCCCCTGCCATGACGGAGAAGGAGGAAACCGGCGATGAAGAAAACTAAATCTCGTATCCTTGCCAGCTTTGTGGCCGTGATGCTCTGCTTCACGGCTTTTTCTACGGTGGCTTTTGCCAACGGGAACGACCCGGAGGCAAAGCCGGAAACCACGGCCAGCACCGAACAGGCCGAGGAAACGGAGGCCCCTACCACCGGCGGCATCGAAGATACTGCGGACGCAGACGAAAATGCCTCCGATACGCCGGAAACCGAAACCATGACCGAGGAAGATGTGGCAGAGCTGCTTTCCTCCCTGTTCGGCTCCCAGGTGGAAGTCACCACCACGGACAGCGGCCTTCAGATCACTTCCAGCAGCGAGGCGGCCAGCACCAGGACCGGGACCGTCACCACCAACGGCGGCAACTTAAATGTCCGCACCGGCGCGGGGACCGACAATGCCGCCATCACCCAGCTCCCCAATGGGACCGAGGTGGAGGTGATCGGCACCGAAGGCGGCTGGGTGAAAATCCTCCTGCCGGAGCGCGAGGGCTATGTGTGCGGTGATTACCTCACCATCAGCGATACCAGTACCGGCGATGGCAGCTTTTCCCTCTCTCTTGGCGAAGATGAACTTTCCTCCCTGACAGAACTGCTTGGCGGCGGAGGCGGCAGCGCCCTGACCCCGGACGGGAACCTGACCCTGATTGATGATTACGGCAGCGCGTCCGGCACCGGCAAGCAGTTTATCACACTGGAAACAAAAGCCGGGAATGTCTTTTACCTGATTATTGACCGTGATGATAAGGGTGAGGAAACGGTCCACTTCTTGAACCAGGTGGACGAGGCGGACCTGATGGCCCTGGCCGATGATGGCGAACCGGCCACCTGTTCCTGCACCACCCGCTGTCAGGCCGGAGCGGTCAACATGAACTGCGAAATCTGCGCTTCGGATATGACCGCCTGCGCTGGTCCGGAACCAGAGCCGGAGCCGGAAGAAACGCCTGCCGCCGAGGAAACCGAGCCAGAGCCGGAGGAAGAAAGCGGTGGTATGGGCGTCCTGCTGATTATTCTGCTGATCGCGGCCCTGGCGGGCGGCGGCGCGTTCTATTACATCAAATTCATCAAGAATAAGCCCAAGACCAAAGGCGACACCGACCTGGATGATTACGACTACGGCGAGGACGAGGAAACCGCCGGGGAGGAAGATCTGGACGAGGACGCAGAGGAAGAAACGGACGATGAGTTTCCTATGGATGCGGAGCCGGAGGATGAGAAGCTATGAGATATTTCACTGACAACCCTCTGGAGCGCATGATGATGCAGGTCCCCCGCCAGGAGCGGGGGCCTGACCTGTCCCGCCCGGCCAAAGGCCACCCCTGCCACGGCTGCAAACGCTATGGGGAGGGCTGCATCCTGCCCTGTTACCGGGGCGTGATAGAACCGAGAGCGATGAAACCCAAAGAAAGGAGCGTGAAACCATGAGCCGACTTGTGATTGCGGAGAAGCCCTCTGTGGCACAGAGCCTATCGGCGGTGCTGGGGGCAACAAACCGAAAGGACGGCTATCTGGAAGGCGGCGGGTATCTGGTGAGCTGGTGTTTCGGCCACCTGGCGGAGCTTTCGGATGCCTCCGCCTATAACCCGGACTATGCCAAGTGGCGCTATGAGGACCTGCCGATCCTGCCGCAGAAATGGCAGTATTCGGTGGCCTCCGACAAGAAAAAGCAGTTTGACCTGCTGAAAAAACTGATGGAGCGGTCTGATGTGACCGAGGTGGTGAATGCCTGTGATGCCGGGCGCGAGGGAGAGTCCATCTTCCGCACCGTCTATAACCTGACTGGCTGCAAGAAGCCCATGCTCCGGCTGTGGATTTCCAGCATGGAGGATGCCGCTATCCGGGAGGGCTTTTCGGCCCTCAAGCCGGGCAGCGACTATGACGGGCTGTATGCGTCCGCCCTGTGCCGTTCCAAAGCCGACTGGCTGGTGGGGATCAATGCCACCCGGCTTTTCAGCGTGCTGTACCACCGCACCTTGAACATCGGGCGTGTTATGTCCCCAACGCTGGCCCTGATCGTCCAGCGGGAGGCCGAGATCAGCGCCTTCAAGCCGGTTCCGTTTTATACGCCGGTCCTGGACTGCGGCGGATTTTCTGCCGCCGGTGAGAAATGCGCCGAGAAAGCGGCGGCCCAGGCGGTGGCAGATGCCTGCAAAGGCCAGCCCGCCCTGGTCCAGACTGTGGAGCAGAAAGAAAAATCGGAAAAGCCGCCTGCCCTCTATGACCTGACAACCCTCCAGCGGGATGCCAACCGGCAGCTTGGCTACACGGCCCAGCAGACCCTGGACTATCTCCAGGCATTGTATGAAAAGAAGCTCTGCACCTATCCCCGCACCGACAGCCGGTATTTGACCGCCGATATGGAAGGGACGGTTCCGGCACTGGCGGCTGCGGCGGCGAAGATCTGCGGGGTGGCTGTGCCGGACACCGTTCTGGCCGCCCAGGTATGCAACAGCGCCAAAGTCACCGACCACCATGCCATCGTCCCCACCGAGGGAGCTGGCCGGGCGGATGTGGAGGCCCTGCCTGCCGGGGAACGGGAAATTCTGCGTCTGGTAGCGCGGGAGCTTCTGTGCGCCACCGGCTCCCCTTACCGCTATCAGGAAACGGCTGTCACTCTGTCCTGCGGCGGGAACCAGTTTTCTGCCAAAGGAAAGGCCATCACCGATCCGGGCTGGAAAGCCTATCAGCGGGAAAAGGCAGACCCGGCGAAAGAAAGCGTCCTGCCGGACGGACTGACAGAAGGAATGACGCTCCCTGTCACCGCTGCCACCATCAAGGAGGGCAAGACCACAGCCCCGAAACACTACACCGAGGACACGCTGCTCTCCGCGATGGAAACGGCTGGCGCAAAGGATATGCCGGAGGATGCGGAGCGCAAGGGCATCGGCACACCGGCCACCCGCGCCGGGATTTTGGAAAAGCTGGTATCCACCGGCTTTGTGGAGCGCAGGAAACAGAAGAAGGCCACCAACCTCATTCCCACGCAGATCGGCGTTTCCCTGATTACCGTCCTGCCGGAGCAGCTTCAATCGCCGCTTTTGACTGCGGAATGGGAACACCAGCTCAAAGAGGTGGAGCGCGGTGAAGTGAAGCCCAGCGAGTTCATGGACGGTATCTGCAATATGCTCCGGGACCTGGTGGGGACCTACAAGGTGATTGACGGTTCCCAGGTGCTTTTCCCCTCTGACCGGGAGACGGTGGGCAAATGCCCCCGCTGCGGCGGGGCTGTCACCGAGCGCAAGCAGGGATTTTTCTGCGAAAACGCTGGCTGCCGGTTTGCCCTTTGGAAAAACAGCAAGTTTTTTACCGCCAAGAAAAAGAACCTCACCAAGTCGGTGGCCGCTGCGCTTTTGAAGGATGGCCGGGTGAAGCTCACCGGCTGCTATTCGGAGAAAACCGGCAAGACTTATGATGCAACGGTGGTGATGGAGGACACCGGCGAAAAGACCAACTTCAAGCTGGTGTTCGGGAATGGATAAGCCCCGCATGACGGAGGGGCAGCTTCGGCGCGCCCGAAAGCTGATCCGCCGCCTGTGCGCCAACTATGACGAGGGAAACTGCCTGGCCCTGGATGAAGGCGAGGGATGCGTCTGCGTGCAGGGCATTTCTTACTCCCTTCTCTGCCGGTATTTTAAGGAGGCGGTCCTGCCTGCGGATGCGGAGCTGTGCGCGGCCATCGGCCAGGGAGCCGATGAGCTGAAACGCTGCCGCTCCTGCGGCAAGCCCTTCCAGGCCAGAAGCAACCGGGCCTTGTACTGTCCCCGCTGCGCCGCCTTTGAACAAAGGAAGAAAACCCGTGAACGGGTGCGCCGCCACCGGGGGCAGATGTAACGCTTTCGGGGCCGGAAAGCCCAGGTATTTCAAGGCATTTCCGGCCCCGTTTGTGCGTTGCCGTATGTTTGCCCCTTAACCCCTCAAAACCGTGTTTGAAACCGTTACAAAACCAACGCCAAGCTGTTCCCGTTCAGCAAGTTTACAATTCTTCTATTTTCCAAATCGGTAAAAATCATATGTTGATAGTGAAAGGCGGACACAGATATGACCTCTTGGGAAAAAATACAAAAGCTGCGGAAAGAAGCCGGGCTGTCACAGGAGGAACTATCCTATCAGTTAGGCGTATGTGTCAACAAATAGCTGCATTTATGTCTTGAAAGGTTTACCTATACTTTCAAAACGCTTAAATTTCAAGATGTTACAGCGAATTGACAAATTGCCAACACTTCTTGCTTGCCAGTAAAACCCGAAAACTATATACTTGATACAACAAACGCAAGGAGGATTTTGCAAGTGAAGTTTAATGAGAAACTTATGTCCATTAGAAAAACGAAAGGCTTATCGCAAGAGGAATTGGGAATGGAACTTCAGGTTTCGAGGCAAACCATTTCTAAATGGGAATCTGGACAATCTTACCCGGATTTTCAAAGATTAGTTATGTTGAGTGACTACTTTGATATGACTTTGGATGAGTTGGTAAAAGATATTGATGTTCAAGATGTACGCGATAAAAATTTAACTGATGAGAAAGTGGCGTCTATTTATTTAGATGTTGAAAATGTAAAAAACAAGTCCAGAAAATTTGTAAAAATCTTTTGTTATGTTGGTGTCATATTGCTGGGAATAGTTATTTTAGCCTTTATTCTACATTTGTTTTTTCCCGACATAGAATGGCTTTGGGGAAGTACTCAATAACTAATCATTTAGCAAAGCCAGCCGAGCCAAACAAAATTAAATATCCAGCCGCCACCGGCGGCACCACCAAGCAGGAAATCAAATGGTTTCCTGCTTTTTTCATACCATTTTTAAGAAAGGAGCTGAACTCTCATGGCTGATAAGCCCACCAACAAGGAACGCCTGAAAGAACTGGGTGAAAAGATCGAGGCAGGCATCCGGGAAGTGTTTGACAGCGGCAAGTATGCCGAGTATCTGAAAGTCATGTCCCGCTTTCCCACCTACTCCGTCAATAACCAGATGCTCATTCGCTTACAGCGCCCTAACGCGACCAAAGTGGCCGGTTACAACAAGTGGCAGCAATTTGAGCGCCATGTGAAGCGGGGCGAACATGGCATTACGATTATCGCCCCCACACCCTACAAGAAGAAAATCGAAGAACAGAAGCTCGACCCGGATACCAAGGCCCCGGTGCTGGATGCCAACGGCAAAGTGGTGATGGAGGAAAAGGAAATTGAAATCCCCACTTTCCGGCCCATCAAAGTGTTTGACTACGCACAGACCGAGGGAAAGCCGCTGCCCCAGCTGGCCGCCGACCTGTTCGGGAATGTCCAGCACTACGAGGCTTTTATGGAGGCTCTGCGGCGCACTTCGCCGGTCCCCCTGACCATCGAGCCGATGCAGGACAACATGGACGGCTTTTTCAGTCCCACCGCCCAGCGCATCGCCATCCGGCAAGGGATGAGCGAGGTCCAGACCGTATGCGCCTGCATCCATGAGATGACCCATGCCACCTTGCACAACTATGAAAAACAGCGGATGGAGGCCGCTGCCGGGGACCCGGACAAAGAACCGCCGAAGCCCAAGACGCACCAGATCGAGGAAATCGAGGCGGAAAGCACTTCCTACATGGTCTGCCAGTATTTCGGCATCGAAACCGGGGAGAACAGCTTCGGCTATGTGGCCTCTTACTGCAAGGACCGGGAGCTGTCGGAGCTTCGCGCCTGCCTGAATACCATCAACAAAGCTGCTGGCGGCATGATTGCCGGTATCGAAAAGCACTTTGCCGAGGTTTGCAAGGAACAGGGCATTGACCTGTCCGAGCAGAAAAAGGAGCCGGAGCAGACACCCCCGGCTGTGGAAGAACCGGCTGCGGAGGAACCCGCCGCGCCGGAGCTGGACCCCATCGATCAGCTTGCCTCCGACATTGACCAGTTCGCCTTTGAGTTTGACCCTTATGAATACCGGGACCAGGTGGAGGACCGGGAGGCTGCGGTGAAAGACCTTGCGGCTTCTCTCCGGCATGGCGGAGCGCATAGTGTTCAGGAATGGCTTCAAAGCGTCCTGGATGAAAATGAGCCGGGGGAAGATACCGCAAAGGCTGCGGAGCTGATGCAGCGGCTGGACCAGCTTGCGCCTGTGCAGGAAAAATTGCTGCTTTTGGATGAGGCGGTGTATCTGCATCTGCAAACCACCGAAGGCGGCTATGACTACACCCTCCATGACAAAGACACACTCCGCCAGATGGACGGCGGTCAGTTGGACGCGCCGGAGCTGCCCCTGTCCACCGCCGCCCTGAAAATCTGCGAGATGCACGACCTGGGAGGCCAGTCCATCAAGTATGCGCCCCTTGCCATGATCGAAACCTTGCAGGAGGCGGCCTACCAGCAGATGCAGGAGGCAGCGGCCCAGGCCGCCGTCCCGGAGAGTACCATGCTGCCGGATGCCCCGGAGCAGACGCTGGATGAGTACCCCATGCCGGACCCGATGCTCACGCTGGATGATTTGGAAAAGTGCGGCTACCGGGACGGGGATATGCTCCCCCTCTCCAAAGAACGGGCGATGGAGCTTTACGAGCGGGATCTGACCGTGTATGCGGTGGTAGATGGCGGCGGCGCGGAGATGCTGTTTGACCGGGAGGAATTTGACACCCAGGCCGCCGGGACCATGTATGCTGTTTCCCGCGAAGAATGGGAGGAAAGCCCGGAGTTTGATGCGCGGGTGCAGGACCGCCTGAACCATCAGAAAGAACGGGAACAGGCATTTCTTTCCCATGAGGGGGACTGCTTCGCCATTTATCAGGTGGCCGAGAATGACCCGCAGAGGCTTCGTTTTATGAACATGGACTGGCTGAATGCCCACGACCTTTCTGTGGAACGGGGCAACTATGATCTGGTCTATACCGCTCCGCTCCCGGAAACCGGCAGCATTGACGGGCGGCTTCACAAGCTGTTTGAACAGTTTAACTTTCACCGTCCGGCAGACTTCCACAGCCCATCCATGAGCGTCAGCGACATCGTTGCGATAAAAAGGGATGGCGTGGTATCCTGCCATTACTGCGACAGCGTTGGTTTTCAGGAAATCCCCGGCTTTCTCCCGTCCAATCCGCTGAAAAATGCGGAAATGACCGTTGAGGATGATTACGGCATGATTGACGGCATCATCAACAACGGACCCAAAGCAACGGTTGCGGAGCTGGAGGCGCAGGCAAGAAGCGGACGGCCCATTTCTCTGATGGACCTGGCAGATGCCGTCCACCGGGAGGAACGGGACAAGAGAAAATCTGTGATGGAACAGCTCCGGCAGAGTCCGAAACAGGAGCGGAAAAAGACAGCGCCGAAAAAGAGCGCGGAAAGGGAGCTTTGATATGAACAACTTTACCTTTGAAGAAATCAACCTGATGTGCATTTACAATTCCGGGGACGGGACCCGCCAGGAGCTGATCGAGGCCCTTACCGAGATGCGCGGCTACCTGGGCGCAGATGAAACGGAGCTTTTGGAGCTTACTGACTCCGCCCTTAAAAAGCTGTCCGCCATGACCGATGAAGCATTTGCCGAGCTGGAACTGTACCCGGATTTTGACAGCGAGGACAATGCCTATGATGAGTAACCTGGAATTTTATTCTGCGATGGCCAGCTACACCGCCACCCACCTGACGGATAGCTGGCAGAAATGGACCGCATTTCTCACCACCGCCTCCCGGCTGTATAAGTACCCCTTCCATGAGCAGCTTATGATCTTCGCCCAGCGCCCGGACGCAACGGCCTGTGCGGAATATGACCTCTGGAACGACACTATGCGCCGGTATGTGCGGCGCGGTTCCAAGGGCATCGCCCTTGTGGACAATTCCCGCGAAAAACCCCGGCTTCGGTATGTGTTCGACATTTCCGACACCGGCCTGCGGAAAAATTCCCGCCACCCCTTCCTGTGGGAGCTTCGCCCGGAGCATAAGGCGGCGGTGGCTCAGGCCCTCACTGAGCGGTTTGGCGCGCCGCCGGAAAACAACTTGGCGGAACAGCTTGAAAGCATCGCCGCCCAGCTTGTCAGCGAGTATTGGGTGGAACACAAACAGGACATCCTCGACATCGTTGACGGGAGCTTTCTGGAAGGCTATGATGAATTTAACATCGGAGTGCAGTTCAGAAATGCCGCAACGGTCAGCATTACCTACTCGCTGCTGTCCCGGTGTGGACTGGAGCCGGAAGGCTACTTCGACCATGAGGACTTTTTAAGTATCTTCGATTTTAACACCCCGGAGGCGGTAGCCGCCCTGGGAACGGCGGTCAGCCAGAGCAACCAACAGGTGCTGCGGCAGATCGGCATTACCATTCAAAATTATGAACGAGCCAAATTCGCGGAAAGGAGCGTCACACATGGAGAACAACCTGACTTACACGAGGAACGGAGATTACCTGATCCCCGACCTGAAGCTGGAGGAAACGAAGCCCCTGGGACGGTACGGGAGGATGCGCCGGGATTATCTGAAGGAGCATCGGCCGGTCCTGTTCAACGCCATGATGGTGAGCGGGAAACTGTACCCGCACCTGAACGAGATCGAACAGACCATGAACCGGCGGCTGGAGCAGATGATGCCGGAGCTGATGCAGACGGCGGGCGTGACGGAGGAACTGAAAGCCCGCGATCCGATGACCTGGGTGGGGCTGATGAACAACTGCAAAGCCCAGGCGGAGGAAATCCTGATGGCGGAACTTATATACAGCTAACCCTGTTCCCCTCGGAACAGGAACAAATACGGCGGATTGATGAAGGGCCAGGCGTTTTCGCGTCTGGCCCTTCTGCTGTCCCGGAGCCGGAACCGGCCCCGCCAGCACCGGCGGCCCCTCACCGGGCGCTTACCCAGGCCGACATTGATGCCGCTATCCAGGAATGGAACGGCAACATCGAGAGCAAGCACGCGGTTGTCCGCTACATGAAGGACCATGCCCGTGAAAAGGACACCGCCGCCTGGCTGCGGCAGGAATACGGCGATGGGCTGCCTGCCTTTCCTGTCACAGCAGATGGCGCGGCGGGCGATGTGCCGTGGCCTAAAATACAGCGCCGGATTGCCCAGCTTATCAAGGAAGATCGGTTCTACACCGAAGCGGAACAGGACCGTTTTGACAACATCGACCCTATCGCCATCCGGGAAGTCCTGGCCGAGCGCGGGATCGTGGATGGCCAGGTGAAGGACCCGGAAAAGCTGGACAATGACCCTTTCATCCGGCAGGTGATGCAGGATGTGGAGGCCATCGCAGCCGAGGAACGCACTGAGCCAGGGCAGGAGCCGCCTGTGCCGGACTTATCCGGCCAGCCCGTCACCCGCGAGGGAGACACCATCACCATCGGGAACGGGGAGCCGACCCATGAGATCGACATTACCGTTTACGATGAAGAATACGAGGCCATCCAGCAGGCCATCCCGGAGGAAAAGGTCTATGACCCTGCCGCGCCGGTCTACCATGAGGGAGATACGGTCTACCTGGAAAATCAGGAATACCAGATCACGGAGCTGCGGGAGGATACGGTACAGCTTCTTCCTTCCGGCATGGCTTACCCCATCTTCCGGGCCGAAAGCCGGGAACGGTTCGAGCAGCTTCTGAAAAACGACCTGAGAAACGGCCCCATTACCGAGTTCCTTTCCGCCGACCCGGAGAAAGCGGACCAGGACCTGCGGGAAGTGCTGACTTCCGGCCTGTTTACCTGGCAGGACAAGGAGTACATTTCCCGCTGGCTGCGGGATGGCGAGGGCAACACCAAAATCGCCAAACGCCTTTCCGAGCTATATTCCGGGCGCGTGGAGACGATGGACCTTGTGACCGGGGATATAGCGGACTACCGCACCTTTACCACCAGCGTTGAGGTGGAAATCCTGGACCATGAGGAACGAAAACTTGCAACGCTGGCATACCGCTGGGAGGAACTTGCACCGCTTCTGCGGGGGCTGTATGTAAAAGAGCAGGACGGCTTCTTCCAGGACCCGGAAGGCTTCGCAGACCGGCACACCCCTCCCCTGGAAGGGACCCCGTCCTACCAGGTGGGCGACCATGTGACGCTCCCCGCGCCCGACCACCCCATCACCGGCACGATTGATGCCATTGAAGAAACAACGGTCCGCATTTACACCGGGCCTTACGCCTGGAGCTATGATGTCATCAGCCGGGAACAGTTTGAAATCTGGCTGCGCCAGGATGAGCGAAACGCCGGACTATTCACGCCGGAGGAAAAAGAAGCCCCTGCGCCGGAAATTACAGCAGAGCCGGTAACAGTCTATCCGGGGGACAAAAACGGACTTCCCTATGATGTGGTGGTGGAACGGCTGCACATAGACGAGCCGGAACCCACGCCGCCGGAACCGGCCCCATCTGCGGAGAAGGCTGACCATCAGGAAAACACGGACCAGCCCCGCCAGACCGGGCAGAACTTCCGCATCACGGACGACCGCCTGGGGGAAGGCGGGCCGAGACTCAAATATCAGGCCAATATCACCGCCATCCGGCTGTTGAAGGAGCTTGAGGCGGCGGGTCAGCAGGCCAGCCCGGAACAGCAGGAAGTCCTTTCCCGCTATGTGGGCTGGGGCGGCGTGCCGGAGGCTTTCGATCCGTCCAAAACCGCCTGGGCGAAGGAATATGCCGAGCTGAAGGAACTTTTGACCCCGGAGGAATATGAGGCGGCCAGGGCCTCCACCCTGAACGCCCACTACACCAGCCCTATGGTGATCCGCGCCATTTATGAGGCCGTGGAACAGATGGGCTTTCACAGCGGCAACATTCTGGAACCGTCCTGCGGCGTGGGCAACTTCTTCGGGATGCTCCCGGAGAGCATGAGCGAAAGCAAGCTGTACGGCGTGGAGCTGGACAGCATCACCGGGCGCATCGCCCGCCAGATCTACCCCAATGCCCGCATCGAGGTCAACGGCTTTGAGAAAACGCAGTACCCCGACGGCATTTTCGACCTTGCCATTGGAAATGTGCCGTTTGGCAACTACCGGGTGAGTGACCGGCCCTATGACCGGCATAACCTGCTGATTCACGACTACTTCTTTGCCAAGACCATCGACAAGGTGCGGGCAGGCGGCATCATCGCTTTCATCACCTCCAACGGCATCAGCGGCGGTACAATGGATAAAAAGGACGCGCACGCCAGAGAGTATATGGCCCGGCGGTGTGATCTGCTGGGCGCGGTCCGCCTGCCGAACACCACCTTCCGGGCCAATGCCGGGACAGACATAGCGATGGACATTGTTTTCCTGCAAAAGCGGGATGTCCCCCGGATGCAGGGTGAGCCGCTGCCGGAATGGGTGGAGACAGACCTGTTACACACAAACACTTATACGGATAAAGATGGGCGGGAACGGCACGGCCATGTGACCATGAACCGTTACTTCCGTACCCACCCGGAAATGGTGCTGGGCGACCTGGATATTGTGACCGGGCCGTTTGGCCCCCAGCTCGTCTGCAATCCGAGGGAAGGCGCAGACCTGGAACAGCAGCTCCGTGAAGCGATGCAGCATATCCAGGGCCGCTATACCGAGGCCGAGCTGCCGGAGCTGGGTGAAGGCGAGGACATCGACACCTCCCTCCCGGCAGACCCGGATGTGAAAAACTATTCTTACACAGTGGTCGATGGCGCGGTGTACTACCGGGAAAACAGCCGCATGGTGCGCCCGGACTTAAACGCTACCGCCGAGGCCCGCGTCAAAGGGCTGGTGGAGCTGCGGGACTGTGTGCAGCGGCTCATCGACCTGGAAATGAACGCCGCCATGCCGGATGCCGCCATCCGGGAACAGATGGCGGAGCTGAACCGGCTCTATGATGCCTTTTCTGCCAAGTACGGCCTTATCAATGACCGGGCGAACCGGCTGGCCTTTTCCGATGACAGCAGCTATTACCTGCTCTGTGCGCTGGAAGTGCTGGACGAGGATGGCAGGCTGGAACGAAAGGCGGATATGTTCACCAAGCGGACCATTAAGCCCCATGAGGCGGTGGCCTCCGTGGACACCGCCGCCGAAGCCCTGGCAGTCTCCATTTCGGAGAAAGCCTGTGTGGATATGGGCTATATGGCTTCGCTCACCGGCAGGACCGGGAACGAGCTGGCCGAGGAACTGCGGGGCGTGATCTTCCAGGTGCCGGGGATTACGGAGCCGGACGGCTCACCCCATTATGTGACCGCCGATGAATACCTGTCCGGCAATGTCCGGCAGAAGCTGCGCCAGGCACAGCGGGCGGCGGAGCGCGATCCGGCGTTTTCCATCAATGTGGAGGCGCTTACTGCCGCCCAGCCCAAGGACCTGGATGCCTCGGAGATTGAGGTGCGGCTGGGTGCGACCTGGATTGACAAGGAATACATCCAGCAGTTTATGTACGAAACTTTCAAAACCCCGCCCTATCTGCGGGATGTGATCGAGGTGAAGTATGTCCCTTACACCGCTGAATGGCAGGTGACGGGGAAAAACTCTGTGGGCTACAACAATGTGGCCGCCTACACCACTTTCGGGACCAACCGGGCCAACGCCTATAAAATCCTGGAGGACAGCCTGAACCTGCGGGATGTCCGTATCTATGACACCGTGGAGGATGCGGATGGGAAAGAGCGCCGGGTGTTAAACGCCAAAGAAACCACCCTGGCCGCGCAGAAGCAGCAGGCCATCCGGGAGGCGTTTAAGGACTGGATTTGGAAAGACCCGGAGCGGCGGCAGGCATTGGTGCGCCAGTACAACGAGGAAATGAACAGTACCAGGCCCCGCGAGTATGACGGCAGCCATATCGTCTTTGGCGGCATGAACCCGTCCATCACCCTGCGGGAGCATCAGAAAAATGCCATCGCCCATGTGCTGTACGGCGGCAATACTCTGCTGGCCCATGAAGTGGGCGCTGGCAAGACCTTTGAGATGGTGGCCGCCGCGATGGAGGCCAAGCGCCTGGGGCTGTGCCAGAAATCCCTTTTCGTGGTCCCGAACCACCTGACCGAGCAGTGGGCTTCGGAGTTTTTGCGGCTGTACCCTTCGGCCAATATCCTGGTGACAACCAAAAAGGACTTTGAGAAGCACAACCGCAAGAAGTTCTGCGCCCGGATCGCCACCGGCGACTATGATGCCATCATTATCGGACACTCGCAATTTGAGAAAATCCCCATCAGCAGGGAACGCCAGGAGCGGCTTTTACGGGAACAGATATGGGAAATCACCGAGGGCATCTCCGAGGTGGAGGCCAGCGGCGGGGAACGCTTCACGGTGAAACAGTTGGAGCGGACAAAGAAATCCCTGGAGGCCCGGCTGGAAAAGCTGCAAGCGGAAGGCCGCAAGGATGATGTGGTAACTTTTGAACAGCTCGGCGTGGACCGGCTCTTTGTGGATGAGGCGCACAACTATAAAAACCTGTTCCTCTATACAAAAATGCGGAATGTGGCGGGCCTCTCCACTACGGACGCGCAGAAATCCAGCGATATGTTTGCCAAGTGCCGCTATATGGACGAGATCACCGGCAGCCGGGGCGTTATCTTTGCCACTGGCACGCCGGTTTCCAACAGCATGACGGAGCTTTACACTATGCAGCGGTATCTCCAATATGACCGGCTGCAAGAGCTGGGCATGGCGCACTTTGACTGCTGGGCCAGCCGCTTCGGGGAGACAGTGACCGCTTTGGAGCTTGCCCCGGAAGGGACCGGCTACCGGGCCAGGACCCGGTTCTCCAAGTTCTTCAACCTGCCGGAGCTGATGAACCTGTTCAAAGAGATCGCGGACATCAAGACCGCCGACCAGCTCCATCTTCCTACCCCGGAGGTGGAATACCACAACATCGTGGCCCAGCCCACCGAACACCAGAAAGCGATGGTAAAGGCCCTCTCCGAGCGGGCGGCCAAGGTACACGGCGGGAGCATTGACCCCAGGGAGGACAATATGCTCAAGATTACCAGCGATGGCCGCAAGCTGGGGCTGGACCAGCGGATCATCAACCCGCTGCTGCCGGATGAGCCGGGAACCAAGGTCAATCAGTGTGTGGACAATATCATGCAGATCTGGCGGGATGGGCAGGCGGATAAGCTGACCCAGCTCGTATTCTGCGATATTTCCACACCCCAGGCAAGCCCCGCAAGAAAAGTGGCAAAGGCGCTGGACAATCCGACCCTGCACGCCCTGGAAGATGCGGTGCCGCTGCCGGAGCCGGAACCGGCCTTTACGGTGTATGAGGACATCCGGCAGAAGCTCATCGCCCAGGGGATGCCCGCTGAACAGATCGCGTTTATCCATGAGGCCAATACCGAAGTGCGGAAAAAGGAGCTGTTCTCTAAAGTCCGTACCGGCCAGGTGCGCGTTTTGCTCGGCAGTACCCAAAAGATGGGGGCCGGGACCAATGTGCAGGACCGCCTTGTGGCGCTGCATGACCTGGACTGCCCCTGGCGGCCCGGCGACCTGGCCCAGCGGAAGGGCCGCATTGAGCGCCAGGGCAACCAGAATGAAAAGGTCCATGTGTTCCGCTATGTGACTGAGGGGACCTTTGACGCATACCTCTGGCAGACGGTGGAGAATAAGCAGAAATTCATCAGCCAGATCATGTCCTCAAAATCGCCGGTGCGAAGCTGTGATGATGTGGATGAAACGGCGCTCTCCTTTGCCGAGATCAAAGCCCTGTGCGCCGGGGACCCCCGCATCAAAGAGCGCATGGACCTGGATGTGGATGTGTCCCGTCTGAAGCTGATGAAGGCCGACCACCAGAGCAAGCAGTACCAGATGGAGGATAATCTTCTGAAATACTTCCCGGAGCAGATCGAAAAGCACAAAGGCTTCATTAAGGGGCTTGAGGCGGATATGGAAACACTGGCCGCCCATCCCCACCCGGAGGACGGCTTTGCCGGTATGGAGGTGCGGGGCGATACCCTTACCGACAAGGAGAATGCCGGTGCCGCCCTTTTAGACGCCTGCAAGGAAGTGAAAAACGCCGAGCCGGTCCAGGTGGGAAGTTACCGGGGCTTTGTCATGTCGGTGTCCTTTGATGCCTTCCGCCAGGAATACACCCTGCAACTGAAAGGCCAGATGACCCATCAGGCCACTCTTGGCGTAGACCCGCGCGGCAACCTGACTCGCATTGACAATGCCCTAGCGCAGATGCCCCAGCGGTTGGAAAGCGTGAAAGCCCAGCTTGATAACCTCTACCAGCAGCAGGCCGCCGCAAAGGAAGAAGTCGGCAGGCCCTTCCCCTATGAGGATGAGCTGCGGGAGAAATCGGCCCGGCTGACGGAGCTGGACACCCTGCTCAACATCGACAGCAAGGCCCCCGGTCCACAGGAAACCATTGTTGCCAAAAGCGCGCGCCCCTCCGTCCTGGAGGGGCTTCGCCGTCCCATGCCGCAAAGAGCGGCAGACAAAAAATCCAAAACCCATGAGGAGGTGCGATAACCATGACACAGGAAGAAACGCTGACAGCCCTTTATGAAAAGATGGCTGCTGAACAGGATAAGTTCCGGGACTGGCTGAAAAGCCAGCCTGCGGCGGAGGTCTTAAACCATGCCTATGAGTACACGGTCCGGGAGGACATCGTGATGTGCATGGAGGAATTGGAGCTGACCGAGGCCCAGGCAAAGGCGCTTCTGGCTTCTCCCACGCCGCTGGCCGATGTTTACAAGGACTTTGAGAAGCTGGAAACCGGCTACATGGATGTGATCCGGGACACCATCGAAACCAGAGCAAACGAGCTGTATCAGGCCCAGGAAACACTGAAAAACACGCCCCTCTATCCCCATTCGGCGGCGTATGCGTCCGAGCATGAGGAAATGGCACAATACAACGCCTCGTTTCAGGCAAGCCATGCCTGCAAGGAGGCCATCGAGCAGGCCATCGGCCGCCATTACAGCAATAACCGGCTGGATGCCGAAGCCGCTGTGAACGATGTACTGGAACGGTTCGGGCCGGACCGGGTACAGTATGTGCTGGCCAACACGGTCCGGCATAAGGAATGGGATGGGCGCATCTCCCGCGACAATAAGGCGTGGGCCAGCACGATGCCCCTGTCGGAAGGCGCTCCCCAGGACCGGCACAGCGGCTATCTGGTGGTGGACCGCTGCAATCCCGGTCTGACCGACCTGTTTCTGAAGCAGGTACGGCAGCTTGCCGGAGAGCGGGAAAAACCCTCTGTCCGGGAGAAGCTGCAAAAGGCTCCGGCGGCTCCCCGGCGCTCTGCCCTGGCCAAGAAGAAAGAGGCGGAGCGTTGATATGGCGAACCGGGAACGGGAAATCCAACTGAAATTCCGCGTCACGCCGGAGGAAAGGGAGCTGATCGAGGCAAAGATGGCCCAGCTCGGCACACAGAACATGGCGGCCTATCTGCGGAAGATGGCCCTGGACGGTTATGTGGTCCGTCTGGAACTGCCGGAGCTTCGGGAGATGGTATCCCTGCTGCGCCGGAGCAGCAACAATCTAAACCAGCTCACCCGGCGCGTCCATGAGACGGGGCGCATCTATGATGCCGATCTGGAAGATCTGCGGCAGGGACAGGAAAAGCTGTGGGAGGCGGCAGAACAGATCCTCTCGGCATTGGCGGCCCTGAAATAAGGGTGCGGGGCGGCGGCCAGAACTTTGGCTTGCCGCCCCGTTTTCTTTTTTGGCCGCATCCTTGCAAAAAGAAGCCGGGGCCGCTATGCTGAAATCAGAAACGAAAACAGCGCACGAGGTAAAGGAGCTGATTGCGATATGCTGACACACGAGAAAGTGCTGAAGGTGTTCGGCCCATATCTGGATGCCGACCCTGACTATGAGGTGGTAAAGACCAGCCGGGGCTATACGCTGCTGGCATGGAACAACCGCCGGGAGGAATGGTTCAGTGCCGAGTTCTGCAAGACCCCGGAGGACCTGCGGGATGCCTTGTTAGATGCCTATGTGAATTACCTGGAATATGTTGTCACCGATGAGGACCGGGACCCCACCAAGCCGGAAATGCGGGAAATCCAAAAGAAGCGGCAGGCGATGTATGCGGAATGTATGAAGGAGGGACTGTGATGAGACTGATTTTGAAGATTTTGGCCGCGCCCCTGGTGGTCGCCCTGACCCTGTTTGTCTGGATTTGTACCATCCTTTTATACTGTACCGGCATGGTCCTGGGGCTGTCTGCCTTTGTGGTGGCACTTTTAGGGGTGGCTGTGCTTGTGACCTACTCCCTGCAAAATGGTATCATCCTGCTGGTGATTGCCTTTCTTATCAGCCCGATGGGGCTGCCGACTGCGGCGGTCTGGCTGCTGGGAAAGGTCCAGGGCCTGCGGTATGCAATCCAGGATCGCATTTACAGGTGAACGCGCCGCCCGGATATGGTATAATCGGAACATGGAAAGGCGGTGGTAGCATGGGGGCCAGCAACAGGGTCTGCCCGGTCTGCGGCAGGAAAATGAAACAGCAGTTCATCGGCTTGCAGCACTGTAAATGCGGCATGAGCTGGAAAAAGGACATTGGATTTTTTGAGCGCACCAGCGACATGGTGTTTGCTCTGGAACGGCGGACAGTGGGAAAAAAGGTAAAACAGGTTCCCGTGATCCGGCGCAAAGACTGAACAGAATACCATCAACGAAGGCGGCCTGCAGATGCAGGCCGTTTTGAAAATTCATACACTGTTTCTTGTATTCTTCGACACGAAGAAATATAATGGTTCATGTCGGAGGTGCAGATATGGACTATATGACAATCAAAGAAACAAGTGAAAAATGGGGCGTATCTGCCCGTCAAATAAATTATTACTGCGCGGCAGACCGTATCCCCGGCGCTGTGAAAATGGCAACACTATGGTTAATCCCCAAAGATGCCCAAAAGCCGGTGGACGGCAGGACAAAACAAGGGAGGGCTTTGAAACATGAATAGTGTTTTGATTATAGATGACGACAAGGAACTTTGCACCTTGATGAAGAAATGCGTGGAACAGGAAAATTTGTCTGCGGTTATGGCACATGACGGTTTAGAGGGCCTACGGCTGCTGGAAGAAAACAAAGACACCTGTTCTCTGATTATTCTGGATGTGATGATGCCGGATATGGACGGATTTCAGGTATTACAGAAAATCCGGGAGAAAAATAATGTGCCGGTACTGATGCTGACCGCCAAAAGCGATGAGGAAGATAAGGTTTCTGGCCTTCGGCTGGGGGCAGACGATTACCTAACAAAGCCTTTCAGCATTAACGAGCTGATGGCTCGCATCAATTCCCTGATCCGGCGCTATACTACCTTAAATCCCGTGGCCGGAAACGAGGCCGCCACCATGCTACTGAAAGATATGGTGGTTGATAAAATCAATCGGACGGTGACAGTTCAAAATCGCCCGGTAGAGCTGACCGGCAAGGAATTTGACCTGCTTCTGTTTTTGGCGTCCAATAAAGGTCGGGTGTTTACCAAAAAACAGATCTACACTCAGGTATGGGCGGAGGAATATGCCTTTGACGACAGCAACATCATGTCCTTTATCAGCAAACTACGGAAGAAAATCGAGCCAAATCCAGAACAGCCGTTTTACATCCAGACGGTCCGAGGTGTGGGGTATCGGTTCAATAAGGAGGCATGAGCATGGAGATGAACCTTTGCCTGGTGCTGGCCTTGTTGATTGCTTTGTTAGTGATCGGCTACCTTTTGGCAAAACTTCACCGCGTGCGAGGCCAGCTATCCCTTATCAAAGATGCCCTGACGGATATAAAGAACGGGAACCTGAACCGCCGTGTACTGGCGCGGGAAAGCGACCTGACAAATCAAATCTGTTATGACATCAACGAGATTGCCATGAGCAGTCAATCTCGGCTTATCCAGCAGAAGCAATCCGAGCAGGCTTATAAACGGCTTATGACAAGCCTTTCCCATGATG
>OLRC01000682.1_pt1 | contig 24482 bp, 32 predicted proteins | sample 1672081 | NCBI WGS metagenome assembly OLRC01 (sample SAMEA3136643, study PRJEB25190) | human gut metagenome | biome: human gut; feature: human-associated habitat; material: faeces | place: Austria | collected 2013
TCATTTCTATCCATTTGAATACCTCTTTGTTTTGACTTGTTAAACTGTTACACGTCCTTCTAATGCCCTTAGCAATGTAACATTGTCAATGCACTCTAAATCTCCTCCAACGGGAACGCCACTGGCTATTCTTGTAACTTTAATTCCCAAAGGTTTAACCACCTTGCTAATATACATTGCCGTAGCCTCGCCCTCTACGCTGGAATTTGTAGCTATAATTACTTCATCAACATCATCTTTTAGTCGTTGAAATAATTCTTTTAATTTAATATCATTTTGCCCAATGCCGGCCATTGGATTAATCGCTCCATGTAAAACATGGTATACACCTTTGTATTCTCCTATTTTTTCATAGGCTGCCATATCCTTTGTTGTTTCAACCACCATAATTGTCTTGTGGTCTCTTTGATTACTGCTACAGATTGGACATACTTCCTGATCTGTAAGGGTACAACAGATTTTACAATATTTTACATTATTCTTTGCCTCTACAATTGCAGACGCCAAATCATGTACCTGTTCGCTAGGCATGTCTAATATGTGGAATGCAAGCCTTCCTGCTGTTTTGGGACCAACTCCCGGCAATGCTGAAAGCTCTTCTATTAACTTTGTAATGTAACCACTGTAGTAATCCATTAGAATAGACCACCCATTCCACCGGTAATTTTAGACATTTTCTGTGCTGATACTTCTTCGATTTTTCTAATAGCTTCATAGTCATAACCTGCCGCAATCAACTTCTTTTTTCGCTCAGGATTGTTTCCCCATTTTCCTGCTAAAACTTCTTTTGCAATCGTTTTATTTGACTTTTTCTTTACGGGTGTGATGAATAATTTCTGTTCTGCTTTACGTCTTCGGGTAAGTCCTCTGTAGACCTTACCACCTGCTTTATTGTATTCAAGTAATTTTGCAGCAATCGTTTTCTTTGAACGAGTGCCTTTTGCAGTTAACTGTGTAATACTTCCAATGTTGTATGCAAATGATACAAGTGCATCTAATTCATTTTGATTCCAATTATACTCATCATATTTAAGTACAAGCGGAAGATACTTTTTATTAAGTGATTCTTCCAACCACTTCTCAGCTGTTTCCTTAGAAATCTTAAGACCTCTTTTGATAGTTGTCCCTGTGATGCTTTTGTCGCTATTTGTAATCCCATACCCAATAGTCCAAACTCCTACTTCATCCCTATAGGCTTTTAACGGGCATCCTTCAAACTTTTTTACTAAATCTAAGCAATTTTTACTAATCTTCTTCATGTTCTTTTTCTCCTAATCCAATGATTTTACGAACTTTATCAGGTAATAAATCCGGGTTAATTTTTCCAATATTTTCAATGATACTACCTAATTCCATCAAAATAATATATGTACACACCCCCGTAGCAACTGGAATCTGAAATCCTAAATCCGCAAATTTCTGCGCATAATCAATTAAATACGCAAGAACTACTAATAAGATAGAACCGAATTTGTGATACAACCCTGTTCTCATTATTGATGATTTCCAAATATGATTAGCCGCAGCGGCAATATTTCCGCTCACTGAATCAAATGCGATAAAAATACACGTAATCAAAGGTAACATAATTTCACTCATCTTCTTTTCTCCTATTTAACAATGACAATTCCTTTATAGTTATTGCTTGTACAACGCTTTGCATTTTCTTTTGCAGCGGTTGTTACATTTTTCTTTCCGTCAGAAAAACGCAACACCTGCTTTTTATTTGCATCATACAATAATACAACTGTGTGAATCGGGTTTCTTTCTTCAAATAAGACCATCTGACCTTTTTTCAGATGTGACATTAACTGTTCATTTGTTAGTGATGTTTTATACACCGCTGACCCTTTAGAGCAGATCTGATTAATTCCCTTGCAAAGTTCTTTCAGCGAATACTTTGCACTACATTTCAGATGTTTTCTTGCATAGTCTAAACACTGATGCACATTCTTCTTTTTTCCTCTGAATCTCAGAGCCATGTAGAACGCTACTAAACTACAGCCATGGTTCCGAATAAAACTGTCTTTAAAGTCATGCTGCGATGGTACAGGTATTTTTCTACCTGAATCAAGAATGATTCTAAGTGGAAACTTTTTTTTACTTTTCTTATTTTTATTCCCTACTACTTTCATTTTTCATCTTCTTTCTGTACATAAAAACAACCGCCTGTAAGCTCATATAATGCTCATATGACGGTTGTTTTTATGTCTGTGATAATTTCCCTATCTGATTGTTGTTTCTGCTAATTCGGGGTAATCAAGGTCTGTAAGTACTTCTCTTACTTTTTCTTTAATTTTGTCCGGCACATCAGCAAAAGTTTTCTTACCCTTAATGATAAGAGTTGCATAGATAATTGCCATAGTTTGCACATCCTTTCTGAATAATATATTTATGATAAACTGATATAGCATCAGTCACCACCTTCCAAAATAGCTTTAACGGCTTCTTTTAACTGCTTTGGGACATCATCTAATGTCTTAACACCTTTAATAATTAACGCTGCATAAATCTTTGCCATGCTTTTTCCTCTCTTTCTATGCCATCATCTCATAAATCTCACACATTGCTACTTGTGCCTGTGTAATTTCCTCTTCAAGTTTTGTATTCTTTTCTGCTTGAATCTTGATATATTCATCTTTGTTGTATTCTGTCAGATTAAATTCATATCCAGAGAATCCCGGTTGTTCACCACTCCCTGATTCGTTTACTTCTTCAATATCTGAATAAACAAAGACTTTTGTTTCTGTAATCTCTAACCCATCCGGCTTGACTGTACTTCTCTGTTTTCCATATTCAATCATGCTACTTTCTGTCCTTTCTTAGTGTACGGTTTTATGTTGCGTATATAATAATCATCCGCATAAGGTAACAGCGGTACAACATACTTTTGATATAGCCGGAAAGTATCAGCATATTTCAACCACCCTTCGTAAGAATTGATTGAACACCACTCTGAATAGTTCATCATGTTCCCGGCTTCCACTTTGTTCCTGATAGCGGTCATTTTCTTTTCCATTTCTAAACAGGTGCTTTTTCTAAGCAATGTATACTTGTAAAATGTTCTATACCCTAAGAAGTCAACACCTCTAATAAATGTCTGAAACACCTGCCAGTTTGCTTTGATTGTGAGTTTCAATTCCTCACTGAAATAAATATCAATATCTTCTTTTAATTTAAAAAGTTCCTCTTTTGTTTTTCCAAAAATAGTTATATCGTCCATGTAACGATAGTTGTCTTTTACATGTTTTTCTTCCTTTAACCAGTGATCAAAACTTGAAAAATAATAGTTACCTGAATACTGCGATAAGTAATTACCTATTGGTATACCAGTTTCAGGGTCAATATCTTCTTCCAACAGATAGATTGCTGTTAAGTCCTCAATCTCTGCTGTTTCAATACTGTCAATGATTTCATTCAACAACCACAATAGTTCACTGTCGTTGAACATCTTTGCATACTTTTCTCTTAATACATCGTGGTTAATAGATTGATAATAATGTCTTGCATCTAACTTTAAACAATACTTACAATCTTCTGGACGGTTCCACATTGCATCCTGCATTTTATGTAATGCTTTGTGTATTCCTCTACCCGGTATGGCTGAATAAGTATCAGCCGTTAAATTGTTTATGATACATGGTTCTATTACTTGTAATATCGCCCACTGACAAATACGGTCAGGAAAGTACGGCAACTTGTAAATCTTTCTTACCTTTTTCCCATCTTGCTTATGAAACACTTCATATTCAGACGTTTTGTAAGTATGCTTAATAAGCATTTCCTGAATCTCTTTCAAATACTTATCAGGGTCTTTATCAATTTCTTGAACTTCTCTGTACCAGCCTTTTCCTTTCTTTGCGTGCTTGTGCGCTAATCTCAAATTTTCAATATCATAAATTTTTTCATATAAGTGACTATATCGTTTCATTTTACATTTATTTTCTGTATTTTTGGTATTTGCAAATCCGAATCCCAGTCGGCAATTCACCCGGTCGATACGGTTGACATTTCCTTAGTTTTTATAAGTAAAGCGGTATTCCCTTTTTGGGGTTGTCGTGCACCGCCTATTTTTCTGTTTTGCCAAGTGGCAAGGTTGAAAGAACATACACATGAAAATAGCCGGACATGATATCCGGCTGTGTTTTTTTGCAAATATTAAGTGACCCCTGATATTCCGATTACGATTACTGACACTGTTATTCAGATTCCAATAGAACGTACCTGCATTAGACCAATTATTCCAATTACTGCCTAGTTGAGTGATTGTTTTTTCTTTCATTGCAGGTAACAATGAATTATCAGAAATTCTTTCAACCTAATTAGTTTAAAAGTTACAATAAAATCATGCTGTTATCTGAGATTTCCATGAGGCGATTGCAGTAGTATAAGCATCTGAATCACGGTCAGGAATATATACCAAGCGACCCCCGATAGCCCGATTACGATTACCGACACCGATATTCAGAGCCCAATAGAACGCACCCGCATCAGACCAATTATGCCAATTACCGCCCAGTTGAGCGATACGGTAACCATTCAAATTCTGTATGAGATATGTATAATCACCAACAGGTAACGAACTATTACCCAATGTTTCCGATGCAATAAACAGCCAGTCGAATTTTGTAGAATATCCCATTGCTGAGATATACCCCTCTTTAGGTGCTACAGTGAATCCAGCAGGTTCATAATTTCCGCTGTTTTTATTCTCAGCAAAATTGAAATCAGAACAAATGTAAGGCTGTCCACCGTCCATTTTTCCATTATCCCAAATACTGATACCGTATACAAATTTCCAAATGTTACCCCAAAAGTTTTCTTTACCTCTCCAACATACGGAAGTCTTACTGTCAACAGTGTATTCTTTAGCAGAACCGCCCTCGTATGTAGTTGTTTTTTCTGCTCTACCTGTTCCATTGCCAAGTGCAGCGGTTGAACCTGTAGCAGCTGCATATGAACTTGTAGTATCATCTCCTGTAGTATACGGTAACCCTACAACACCTTGACCGACACCAGTTTGTGTGTTCATGATTCCAAGTTCAATAATCATTAATAACTGTTCAGCTGACACAGGTTTGATTAAATCGATATGCCAGTTAGTACCTCTATTTTGTGCCATTTTTTCAATTTCGGTTCTTGTAAGATTCTGTGAAGAACCAGATGCGGGTCTTGCACCTGCGATACTTGAAAATTTATCTTCTGCGGAAGACATAAGCTGTTCGTCTTGTAAAAGATAAGCCGCTGCACTCGTATCATAAATACTACCTTCGTAAGTACTTGTAAGGAAATAATCAATTTCATTTCCTGATGCATCATAGAATGCCGGGTGAAGTCTGAAACCTGCACGTGGCTTTTCTGACACATAATAGTTTGCCTTTCTTAAGTGGTAACCAATGCCTGTATCAATAGGGTCATACTCTACAGGACACACCAAATAATAGAATTTTGGTTGATATACCATAACCTGCCCGTTTGAACCATCTTCTGTATAATTATCATCACCGTACCATGCGTTGATAGTTCCATCGTCCGCAACATTACATTTACGTCTACCACCGTACATACTGAATTTGTCGAAGCCACTTCCTGGTGTCAGATTTGCCGCACCTGCTAATCTCTTAAATGTTTTATTTTTATAATCGACCTGAATACCAACAATATCATCTGCTGTAAGTCCTAAGTATGCTCTTAGATCAGCAACACCTGATAAGATTTCCTGACTGTTAAAGTTCTCACTTTTCAGTTCTTCGATGTTTGACGCGGCTGAACTATTTTCACTCTGTAATGACTGTAAAACATTATTACTCGTGCTTGTACTATTATCTAAATCCGTCTTAGTCTGATTTGCTTTTGTGATACTTTCATCAAGTTCAGTCTTTTTCACTGAACTAGACTGAATACTTTTATCTAAATCAGTTTTAGACGTGTCGGAAGTTTTGACACTTGCATCTAACGCTGACTTTGCCGTATTAGCGTTAGTAATAGTTTCATTAAGTGATTTCTTCGCTGCATTAGCGGCGGTGTCAATCTCTGTAATCTTGCTAGATGTATAATTATTAATCTCTTTTTCAGCTGTTACCTTTTGGTCGGTAATATATGATGATGTACTGTTTTCAACCTTTTGTACTGATGCGTTTGCCTGCGCTTCTACTGCGGAAACAGCTTTCTGTTTCGCCGCATTAGCGGTGGTGTCAATCTCTGTTGTTTTACTTTCAACATGACTGTCAAAAGTACTTACAATATTATTGATATTCTGTTCTGACTGTTTTGCAGCTTGCTGTGATGATGATGCACTACTCGCTGCGGAACTTGCGGAACTTGCCGCATTTGCGGCTCTATTTGCATTTTCTCCCACTTCTTTATGTTTCTGTGTAACATCTGACTGCATTTTGGTGATTTCAGTTTTAATTGCTTTTACAGTTTTTTTATCATCTGCCACCTGTGTAGCCGATTCAGCAAAATTTGCCAAAACTTCCCCGAATTCTTCTTTTGTACCTGTGTACCCGTGTACCCGTGTGCTTTTGCATCAGCATAAGCGGTAACTGTACCTAAATTTGTTTTTATACTCATGACATTTCTACCTCTAACATTCCATCGTCATTCAGTGTAAAGTTTACACTATCAATAATATTTTCTGTACGAGTCAGGTATAAACAACCATCCTCACCTATTTCGAGATAACAAAAACCGTTTTTAGTAGCAACCTGTTTTGCTTGTTCTGAATAATACCTTGCGTTATCTGTATTTCTTTCTGGATAAGCACTGTGTCCATGCGCCCATGATTCTGACTCTACTGACTTATCTATTGACACATCTCTAGCGTTTTCTGTCTGCTTTAAATATTCAGCTACAGCGGCGATTGTATAATGAAATAGGTCAACATCCTCAGGAGTTTCAAACCCTTGTGGTGTAGGACGTTTATTTACAAGCATCTGTACAGTGTTTGTTGTCTCACCTTCTTCTGCGTTAGACAAATAAATATATGCTGTAATTGCACGTCTCTGTGTAAGTGCCTCGTTTGGAATATCTACACTTGATACTTCATTCTCAGTATGTCCCGTCATAATCTTCGCATTTTCTAACCCTTGCCAGAAAAAATGTACTTCGAAGATTGTCGGAAGATTTAAGCCATTAATCTGTAATTTCTGTCCATAGTCATATTGCCATAATCCTTCTAATTCAATCTCTTCATCTTTTCGTGTAAAATTTGCAACAAGCAATTACATCACCTACCTTTTTTATTAGATTTGATACTTGTTTTCGTAATCAAGTACAAAAATATTTACATCATAAATTTGTAATGACACCGAAATGCTTTCTATAGATGCGGCTCTAAAGTCTACCCTGTCGTTTTTTTCTAACTCCAATGTGTAATTTTTCAAAGATGTATACCATGCCTCCATGGGGGAATATGTTGTGTCAGTATAACTAGAATATCTCTCACCATTAACAAACGGGGCAAAATTACATCGTTTGTTTGCCCTGGAAGATTTGGCTGCAAGTCTTACAACAAACTGATAAACACCTTTTTTCTGAATTATAACTTGAGTATTGCTTCTCGAAATGAATCCTGATTTCTTAATATTATCATCATTTGTTGTACTGAATGCCGGGACAACCGTCCATTTATCATTATCTGTACCCGTACCTATTGATGGGTTACTCCAATATCTACTAACTAACCCAGCGTGACATTCTTTTAAAGACCTTGCGCTTAATTCTTGACCTGCCCCTTCAGCATTCGGGTCAGTAAGATATATTACAAATTCGCTACCATCCGAACTAATACTTATTTTCCCTCGTTCTACACCATCTTTGATAAAACTTAATACACCGTGCCTCATTTCAATTCGAGCATTAAATTCTTCCGAATAAGAAAGAATAGAACCATCAGCTCTAATAACTGCTAAACCCTGATATGAATTATTAATTTTTTTCTGAATAGAAAACACCCATGTATTTTTCCCACTGTTTGTATTAGGCGGTTGAAAATACACTCTATAACTATCAGAATCTATTGTAACGTCTTTATAGATTGCATTCTCATTGACATTCCATCCAGCTATTTCAGCCAATTTTGTTATAAGTTTTCCTGTGCTCGCATCCACCGAAAGAACTATATTTCCATCGTCATCTTTAACTGTTAATGCTCCCGTGTTAATCCAGTCTGCATTAATTCCTGTAGCATTTAATATTTTCGTTATTGTAGTACCATCAACTAATGTTCCTACATTCCACGTTTTACCTCCATCCGTTGACATTCCCCACCCTGCGGCACTGAGTTTAATGACTGTTGATGAATCTTTCAATGCAGGTTTATCACAAAAATATAAAATCGTGCTACCATCTTCCTGTGTTTCACTGACAGGAAATAAACCATTTTTAGAATCCATTGCTGTTTGTAATTCTTTAAACGCTGCACTCCATTCGCTTCTATATTTTCTGATGTTTGCACGAATCTCTTTATATACTTGCGTTGCTTGACTATAACGTGTACTTGACAGTCGAGCTGGAACTTCTGCGCCGCAGATTAACGCTTGTGCTGTATGCGCTACATAATTCACATTTGTAAATATTGTCTTATATTTATTACCTTTACTGTCAATAACCACAGCAAGGTCACCTGATTCCCGGCACGGGTCTGTGGATGCATTTATACTGACAGGTCTAAACTGTAATCCATTTAGACATTCACCGAGATAATTAACTACCTCTGCACCTTTTCCACCTTGGATTAACTTGTTACCTGATACTTCTAACACATAACCATCTGTACCGCTTTTATACGTTACTTCTGAACTGGAATTTTCCTCATCTCTGTTTTCTTCTATGACTTTAATACCTGTGATAACTACATCATCCGTCTGTAATGTGGAACCTGTATGCAGTTCGTCAATGAGTATAACTTTTTCAGTATTGACATTATTCATATCAATACTTTCAAGGGTGTCTGTATCATACCATTTAGCCGATAACTTACCTTCTGTATTTATCTTAAAGAATGTACATGAAATCTGACCTACAAATTGCAGAACTTGACGAAATGTTAATGCAGAATCGTTCGGTCTATTCTGAACAACATAATTACTTTTATTAAAATTTGCTGTGTCCGGCGCAAGTGTCACACCACAACATGAACACGCATCCCGGACTACAGCCCCTAGTGTTGCCGGATACACAAGTTTACTCTGAGAATAATCAGCATCAAACTTTACCATGTTGTCAAATGCATTTACTGAAATCGTATCACCTGACACTGTACCGGGTTCAGCTGTAAATGTACCTTTGTTTAACCATTCTATTGAGTTGTCTGATAATTCTAATCCTATTTTAGCAGTAATTACAGCATCGCTAAAATCATGATTATCAAACTTACTATCAACATTATTCAATTTTAATAATAACTGTTGCGCTATTGCTGAACCGATGTCAAAACTACCTGTATTAGACGTAGCATCTAACAACTGAAAAGCAAACAGGTCAATATCATCTACAGTCATACTTGTCTGATCTGCAAAGTTGATATTGACCTCATGATGAAATATTCTATTTTTCTTTATTGCTTCTTTATATGCTGCTGTTGTTTTTATCATGTTACTACCTCTGAATAATATCTACCGATACTGATTTATAATAATATATACCGTCTGACAATTCTCCTAAATGTTCTTTACTTAACGTACCTCTGTAAGAGTCTATTGTGATATTTACACCATCGTCACGAAAAGAAAACGAGAAAAATCCTGTCACTAAAGTATTTTTAATTAATTTCATTTCTGACTCTGTTAAGTATTCCCACTTGATACTTAAATTCTTCTTTTCTGCGACAACATCACCAACCATCTTACCTGATAAGGTTCGTCCTGTATCAGAAGACCAGATTATCTCATTATTTACTGTCAAGGCGGTTGGAGCTGGAAGTGTTGTGCTTCCAGACCATAATATCTTTTTCGCCATTTTTATTTTACCTCTACTGAATTATATCTAATATCAATAGCTGACTGAGCCGCCTGTATCGCTTTAGTAATCTGAACAGAATCAAGATAAAATCCCATATTACCTAATGCGGCAATGATACGCATAACTGCATTATTGATGATTCTCTCAAAATCTTCACGTGTAATAGCGTTCTGCGATGCATTTCTGACCGCCTCTTCTGCCATTTCACGCAATTTATTTTCAGGAGCAACAATTTCACCTTGATGGCGGTTATCGCCAATCATAGCTAACTGCGGAGTATTCTTTTTAACATATCCACCTTGAGCCAAAGGTGGAATGAGTCCCACTTTTGAAATATTAAAACCTCTGAACCCCCAAGAACTTCCGCCAACCCCCGGAATCCAGTCAGGTACATCAATAGAAAATCGAATACTATTGATTTTACCAATTACTGAATTGAGAGCTTTAAGTACTGTATTAAAAGCTGAAATTATAGCATTAATAGGTTTTCTAGCAAGTGAACCTAATCCATTGAATACATTCGTAAAAGTATTTTTAATACTATTCCATGCTTTTTTCCACTTATTTAGGAATTTATTATTCATGAAAGTAATAATTCCATTAAAATAAGTTTCACCAGAATTGAAAACATTTTTCAGTTTACTCTTTAATTCCTCAGACGTGGATTTTAGTATCTTAAAAGATGCTTTCCACGATGGAGTGAACACACCAGTCAGGTGTGATAATATACCACTAAGAGTATTTTCTTTTATAAACTTCCACACTGCACTAAAAGCGGTTTTGAATCCAGTTACTACTTGTTTTAAGCCGCTAAATGCTTTCTGCCAGTCGCCGGAAAATATTCCTGTCAGAAAATCTATTAACCCTTTAAGTACTTTCGTAACACCTTTCACTACATCTGATACTACAGTTAATAAATCTAAAAATTTATCTCCTAATTTCTTAATGATAGGAGCTAAAATCGGCATAATATTTTTAACAACCCAGTTTATAAATGGTTGTAAAATATTTTTCCAGAGTACTTTTACTAAATCAGCAACACTACCAAGTAAATCAATAATACCGTCCAAGGCTGGTTGTACATGTTTTTTCCATGTGCCATCAAATTCCGTTGCTAAATTTTTTAAAACAGGGGCTATATAAGTATTGAATCCATCGAGTAATGTTCCGACAATATCAGATATACCCTCTGCAACAGAATCAAATAATGGTTCTATATGCTCATCATACACAGCATTTATTTTCGTAAAAGTGTCTTTTACTGACTGATGAATCGTATCTAACACAATTCGAATCGGTGCTAAGATATTTTCAAATGCTGTTTTTATCTTATCTACGTTCTGCGTAACAGGTACGACAATAATTTTTGCAAGGTCTCTTACAAATTTCAGACTAACTGTTATTGCTCCGAGATAACCATCTGCAAAAATACCAATAATATCAGCTGTTATTCCCTTTGCATCATCACTTGAAAAAACGTCAAAAATATCCGCAATGGCAACCATGAAATCACCAGATAAATCTGCAATTTCTCCTGTTACATCGAAAATAGATATGAGGTTCTTTTTAATGTAATCTTTACTTTTTTCTAGATATTTATCTACACCGCCGATAAGATTATCGGCAATGGTGAGACCAATTCTAGCAAAAGAACCTGTGATTTTTCCAAATGCAAGTGCAATAGAATCTGCACATTTATTTGCCGCACTAACGACCGCCGGGTCTGTAAAGATTTCTTTCAGATTTTTGCCAATGTTTTTGATACTAGCATTTATTGAATCAATTTTTTTATTTGAATCTCCGAATCCAATCTGAAATCCTTTTTTAAATAAACTTTCAAGTTCTTTGCAACGGTTGATTAACCCTTGCATTTTTTTATCTGTTTTATCAATTACAGTGTCACCTTGCGCTAAACTTCCAAAATCCGTTGACGGTGTACCATTTCCAGTAGTAGATGAACTACTGTCTGTCTTTGAATCCAGCTTGTTAATTTTGTCAAATTCCATCAAACTACGCATTGCTTTCGCTGTTTTCTTAGCAGCGTTACCTGCTTTATTCGTAGAATCTGTCATATTATCAGCGGATTGTGCAGCATCGTCCATACCGTTTCCGGCACTTGTGGCGGCATCACCCATACTGGATATTTGACTCGCACCTGATGATTTATTACCTGTAAGTAATTCAGTGAATGACTTAAAAGCATTTGCCAGAGTTACAAGCTTGCCAATTAAAAGATTTACAACTTTAATAACTGGGGTGAAGACATTAATTAACCCTTGACCGATTGAAGCCTTAAAAGAATCGAACTGTAATTTTAAAATTCTGACCTGATTCGCCCACGAATCTGACGTTCTCGAAAAATCCCCCTGTGCGGCTGACAGCTGTTCTGATACAAACTGAAATCGTAATGCTACTTTTTCGGCTTCTGACATCTGAGATGTCGTTTTACCGAATCCATTCGCAAGTGCATAAGAGTCAAGTGCTGTCTGTGTCATAACAACACCTAAATCTTTCAACGACTCTGTTTCACCTGTAAATACAGACTTTAATTTTGTATAAGCTTCATCTTGTGATAGATTGTAGAAAGACGCCACATCACCAGCCAAACCCGTAAGTGCGGTTCCCATGTCATAAGCCTGTTGTTCAGAAAATCCAAAGGCTTTTGCCATTGCTCCATATGTTCCTGTAAACCGTTTCGCCATTGTCTCAGACAAACCGAAATTTTTTACAGCATTTTGAGCAAACTTATCAACCTGTGAGGTCATTGACGGAAATGTAACATCTACTACGTTCTGTACTTCTGCCAAATCAGAGCCTAATTCAAGGCACTGTTTTGAGAAATCTACAATTTTCTTAACAGAAAAAGCAGCGGCAAGTGCCATACCTGCCTTTTTTGCAGTACCTTTGATACCTACCATCTGCTTTTCAAATTGATTCTGATTAACAACTAAATCAAGCCCGATTTCTCCTACACTTGTAGCTGCCATATTTACCACCTGCCTTTAAAAAGGCATCGGCACACGGCACTACTTGCCTAAGATAATTTCAAATACTTTCTTACAGTGTCGTGCTTGACACTTAATAAATACACCGTGACATTGTGCGTCTGATGTGTACTGTATTTTCTGTTCATGTCCACAAAAAGGACATTTTATTTTCTTCTTATTCATTAATTTTCTTACATTTATCCCTCCCACCTGCCATTTCAATGAACGCTTGTCTCATTGATTCAATGAACTGTTCAGTCTGTTCATTTGTCTTTTCTTTCGCTACACATGATAACCACTCGTTTCTAATTCTGTGCTGTTCTTTCGTGAAGTTTTTTAAAACATCCTCATTGTCTTCTGCACGAATAGAAACGATTCGCCCTAATGCTGTATCGGGTGAAATACCTGTCATTAACTGCCTGAACTCCTGCCAAGGCATCTCATGAATTTCTTTTGATAATCTAATCCCGTATTGAGATTGAAACGAAGATACGATTAAATCATAATCGTCTATCAAATCATAATACGGGTCTACTGTTCCCCCGGTTCTTCTTCGTCACCCCCGGTAATTAATCCTATTGCTTCCTGAATTACAGTTTCTAAATCTGCAAACTGTAATTTCATATCACTGATAACTTTTCTCGATTCTTCTGGAAAAATGATATTATAGATTTCAAGCATATCATTCACCGACATATTTTCCATATCATTACATTTACCAATTAAAAGGAACATTGTAGCAGCGTCCCCGTTAACTTCTAATTTTTTTCCTGAAATAAGTAAAGATGGGTTTCCACCCATCTCTAATTTATCTGTAATATCAATAATTTTTGCCATATCTTTTACTCCTATGCTCCGATTGTAACATCTGGTTTACCATTTGACATAATGTCAAATTCAAGAGGTGCTACTGCTGTAGATTCACCTGCACCGAGGTTCTTAACATTGATAACTGCATTTGCAAGTTTAACAATCGTACCGTCTGGGAATGTCCACTGAAAATCCTTTTCACAATCTCTTCCGTTTTTCCACGTAAGAGCCGCTACAGCATCGTTTCCAGCGTCACCTACATTACGCTTTGCCGTAACCGAAATAGTTACTGATTTTGCAGTCATTAACCTGCGAACCCAGCCTTCGGTATCAAATGGATGCCACTCTTCTACACCGTTATCAAATGATACAGAAAAGGTCTCACAGTCTGCAATACTTTTCATTGTCGCTGACGTTGAACTTGTGGCTGTATTAATCTGAAACTGGTTCTCATAACAAGGATATACTCCTGTTTTTCCTGCCATTTTTTACTCCTTTCCGCACACAAAAGCCGCTTCTATAACCATTTCATAGACTCCGAAATCATCAGTTTCTATGTTTTGCAATTGATAGAGCGGCTGTACAAACTTAATTATCTTATCATTTACAGTTACATCCCTTATAGATGCTATCGCTTCAAATAAGCGTTTTCCTGCGTTTTCTGTGTCCCGTGGTGATTCATTCCAATGTAACAATAAAGTAACGTATTTGAGTTCATATGAAGCTAATTGAGTACCACCAATCGGGACGTTATAATCATATTGGTGCTTACTGTTATAAACACCTATTGATTTTTCTTTTTTATCCGGCAATTTTCCCATATAGACAAAATCTGCCAGATTCAAAGATTCTATATAATCTCTAATATCTGCAAGCATCATACTTTTGTTAACCTCTTATAAATCTTTTTAAAAGCATCACGACAAAAATCAGCCGATACACCATCAATCCAAGGCTCGTACCACTTACCGCTTGCAAAAGCATTTTCAAAGGTCTGAAAATGATACTCAGGATGAAAGTACAACCGTCTCGCATAAGGTGTACTTGAAACAATACTGACTTTACCTCTTTTAGCATGACTGTAATCTACAAATGTACTTTCATTCTGTAAATTACCTGTATCACGTGGCATGATCTCCGATTGAACAACTTCTGTGTGAAGTGCTTCGGCGGTCTGCTCTAAAGCTGTAGTTTGTGCCGCTGTTAATCCTTTTATTTTTGCAAGATTCAATTTAATAGTCGAACGAACATTCATCATACTAACAACACCTCTGTATAGTTAACTGTCCCATCGGGGTTACGAGCCTTCACACCCTGTTGTATGTGTCGTTCAACACCAAAAATGGTAGCTGTACCCTCTGAAATAACAGGTATGTCCGGGCAAATATCACCTGGAAACATAGCACAACCAGTTATTTCAATCACTTTTTTCTGTTCTGTAAGTATAGTTTTCGCTTTATCCTGATAATTGCACTTTCCTACATATTCAAAAGCAGGAAGAGGTTCACCGTATTTGGTCAACCCTTCCTGCTTAATCTTTAAAACTATATCTGTCCGGCATAACGATTTAGGTACTAAACAAGGATATTTTACCATGGTGCTACTTTTGCAAGAGAACAACATAGACCTGTCTGACACAACAAAGAATATACATCTTTTCTCATTGCAACCCCTTTACTTGTAACTACATTCCATGATTCGCCAAACTGTACAGAAACACCGTTGATGCTGTATCCTGACAGAACACTCTCAATCATGTCTGCATTTTCGTATTCGAACTCAGCCTGCTTACAAACCACCTCTTTGATGATGTCCTGCTGAAATTCTGTAAGGTTAGAAAAACCCTGACTTACAATTCTATTATAAGTCAGGGAATCAATGTGTCGTGATGCCTGTAATAAAGCCTTTCTTATATCATCTTCTGCAATTACACTTCCCTCATACCGGTCTGTGTAATATGCTTCTGACGCATAACTCCTATATGACATTTATGCACCTGCTTTCTTACCCCTATTGGATGTTTTCTCCGCTTTTGTCTCTACAGGTTCAGATGTCTCATACTCAGATAACTGTTTCTGTAAACATAAAACCTCTTTCTGTAAAGCTTCTTTTTCTGTTTTTAAATTCATATAATCCTCATATGAGACTGTTTTACCTTTACCGTATGCAATAACAGTCCCATCGTCATTATAGATGTCGAAACCCTGACTCTGATAATCAGAAACCTGCGCTTCTGTGATTGTATAAACCTTATTCCCTTTCTCTGCTAACATTTACGCACTCTCCTTATTGATTGCGATACCACAAGCTTTTCTTTCAATCAAGAACGTATCAGTATAATATCTGTTCTGATATACATACTTATCCGCTGTTCTTGAATCTGAACCCGGTGTAAATAACTTCATATAAGCGTATTTATCACGGCTAATAACACAAGACGGATGTACTAAAATCATGTTAATCTGTTTTGCATCTACTGCCGGAACACACCCTGTTGTAAAATCATACTTTGTCTTAAAACGAGCAGACGGTACAGATTTTAATGTTACATCATCAAGACCATGAACACGTCTGTCAATAACACCAGCTGCACCAACTGATATTGTTCTTGTGATACCTTCGGCATTTTTAAGTAACTTCTGCATTGCAGATGTGAGGTAAAGGATACGTCCTTCCTGTGGTACAGATTTATCGTCCATGATGGACATCTGCTCATCAAACCACTCGAGAATATTACTTGCTGTAAGTGCTGTTTCATCAATGACTGAACCTGCGGACTTATACGTTGTTGCTTCTGTAAGTAACTTACTGAATCGGTATGAGTCCTTTTCAGGAATTGCCTGTTCTTCTTCAAATACATTCTGAATATTTGCCATCTCAACAACAAGATTTGTTTCGTCAATATCCATTGGGTCAATCGGAATCTCAATGTCTCTGTCATGTGAAAGCTTTTTCGGTTCCCAGTCGTTACTTGCTGTCCCGGTATTGAATCCCATAATGTTTCTATTATGGTCTTTGTAGCCGGATACTGTTAATCGCGGGATTTTAATTGTCTGTGCATTTAAAAATTTAATACCCTGATTAGAAAGTGTTAAATCGTTTGAAACCATTTCTCTAGCGTATTTCTGCGCTAACTCACGTTCAAACGTCTGTGCATAATCAAATACTGACATTCTTTATACCTCTTTTCTTTATTTTTTATTTCCAAAAATTGAAGCAAGCTGGTCGTTCTGATTTCCCTGCTGTTGATTACTTCCAGATGCTCCAATCTGAAAACCGGTCTGTTGATTTGCCTGAGGTTTTAACTCAGGTAATGCTTCAAGTACTTTATTTAACTGTGCTTTAAGCGTTTCATCATTAATCTTACCTTCTTTATCAACAACTTCTGATAAATCTGCAAGTTTTAAAACAAATGGGATTTTTTTAGAATCAATGCCGAGCTGTACCGCCTGCATGATTGCAGCATTTTCAATCTGTGCCTTCTGTGCCGCATCCTGCGCCTGAGTAAGTTGAGTCTGCATAGCATTTACATCGGGTGTGTTAGCCGCTTTCTGCTGTTTAAATGTGTTGATAGCCTGTTCAACTTCTTCCTGAGAAAGTCCTTGCTGTCTGAAATATGCCTTTAATGCAGTATTTTCTTTTGCTTCAAGTGTTCCATTAAGCATCTGCTGAATCTTATCGTAATCAATCTGTGTACCACTCTGACTGTTCTGATTCTGATTATTAGGTTCTGGATTAGATGAACCCGGTTCATTAGTTCCTGAACCACCACCTACACCGCCCGGCTGTGCAAAAAACTGTAATCTCATCGGCATTTTAATATTCTTATACATTCTTGTTACCCCTTTCCGTTTTAAGAGTGTCACTCTATTTCCATTTTCTTCGGTGTCCCCGTCCACGCATCTTTTTATGACTTATCGTGTTTGGTCTTACTCTCTGTTTCCTTTTCTTTTTCCTTTTCTGTGATTCTTCTCACAAGTCCTAATTCTTCTAGTTTGATACAGCGTTTTTCAGTTACTTCAATAGTCTCACCCACTTCTCTTAACTTATAATCAACAGTACTATCATTAAATTTTTCAATTACTTTTGCTTTCATATCCTCTATCCCCCCTAAAAATAAGTATAAAAATACCACTGATTAAAAATCAGTGGTAAAATTGCACTATTTAAAATTGATTAAAGCGTCCAGCGTTTTTATCTTCAAATTCACACGTGAGCATTTCTTTGTGTTTTTCTAATGCCAGCTTTTCAAATTGTTTCTTATCCTCAGTGTTAGCGGCTTCTTTTGCTTTTCCCATCAAATCTCTATACTCACGAACGAGTCTATCATTTTTTTCATTATGTTTTAACAAAATTACACCTCTTTCACTTTAATTACACATACAACTTGTTGTTTCAACTCTGACTCTAAAGTAGTCAAATCATCAGGAAAATATAATAATTCTTTATGTTTTGAAACGTAATCATATTTACTTTCACTAACCATTTCAATGACTTCATAATCAGCATTAGATAAAACCTCTGCTTCTCTACTTCCAAATTTTGAGATATGCTGCACCCCTACACCTGTTTTATTGTTAACACACTCTAATATAACTGTACTTGACTCTGCTGCCTGCGTGGATGTACTTCCGAACGCTTCTGCAACAACTTTATCGCTCGACCAGCTTGATAAAGTACCTTTCGTTGGTATCCTATCCCCTACTTTTAAATGAGTGAATTGTGTTATATTACCGTCTGAATATTCAGAAAAACACAACCCACGGTAAATGGAACCATCGTAAGTTGGCATTCTGTCAAGACCTGCATTGATGATTTTTGCTGTTTCTGTCTCACCCGCAAGAATTGATTCATAATCCCCACCGAAATATTCCATTAATGCATCGTGAAAAATTTCAGCGTCTTTCTCCGAATATCCAGTGTCCTGTTTTATCTGCTCTAAAGCTTTTTTATTATATTCCTCTAACTTATCATCAAGTATCTTTCCTGAGAATTCTGTTTCTAATTGTTTTCGTTTCGGCTTTTGTGATAACAAATCTGATTTCTTGCGTGTGATGTCCTTTAACTTACTGTCGATTTCTTGCAGTTTCTTAACCTCAGCACTATTTTCAGCCGTTATACCACCAAAACCGTCCTCTATTGATTCATAGTCTTTAAACCATTCATCATAAGAATAACCATCCGTTGAAACACTAAACTGTTCTTTCAGATTATCAATCTGAGTATTAGCATCTGATATTTTATCCTGTAAAGTTATTGTATCAGCATTTTCAGCTAATCTCAAATACTTTTCTTTATTCTCCTGATCTAAAGAATTATCAGCTAATCTTTGAAACTTTTTCTTTTGACGTTCCCTGTATTGCTGTTTTGCTTCACTCTTTGCCTGTTCTTCCAAGTTAGCAATTTCTTTTTTGTTATATTTTGCATCAACTGTTGTGATACCGGGAAAATATGTTGTATGTGAATCCTTACAACGTGGATGATATAATCCGGCTGCTATTGCGGTAGACATTAACGGATAATTACCGCCTTTTTTACTTCCACCACTCCACACATCATCAATCATGATTTTCCCTACAAACGGTAAACATTTAGGGCAAGGACAACCACGCTTGTTCATAATGACGAGATGTAGCCCCCACTCTTGACGTTTTGTCCCTTCACCTTGCAGATATGCCCTTTTAGATGCTGTTCTGAGTGCCATATCTGCGTAATCTGCTATAGTGTGTCTTGCTCCATTCTTATATACAACACAATTTATCCCTGATGAAAGAAATTCCTTCGTAGCCATATCTACAGACTTCTCATAAGTACCTGCCCCTGTATTTGCGTACACCTGAGCGTTAAATATGACCTTACGATACTGGTCGTTAGCCATTCTTAAGACCGCTGTTTCTGCTTTCTTCATGTCAGATGTGGTAGCCTGAATCAGAGCATCTAATTTTCTGTCGTTAACCTTAAAAAAAGATGCCTGCATGGCATCCGTTGGTGCTTTAGCACCCTTAAAACCTTTTTGTATCATTTCAAGAATCTTAGTTTCCTGACCCATATAGCCTTTTTGATTTGCTTCACGAATAGCAACTTCTATCTGTGTGTTAATAGTTGAGAATTCTTTCCCAAACTTTTTCTGATTTGCTTTTTTATATTTTTCTAAGGCTTCAAGCTGTTTAACCTGCCACATCTCCCACTGTTTCTGTTCGTTGATTTCCTCAACATGATGCCGCTTCATATTACGAATCATTGAAGAAATCAACTCTTCTTCAATAGCGTCAAAGGCTGCTGCAATATCATAATCAGCCATTAACTACCACCTCTATTTGCATAGACTTTATAACCCTGTCTCTTCCAGTTTCGGGTCATTTCTTTTACTTTTCCTACGCTTGAAGCTTTATCATATCTTAATTCTGCCTTATTTCCTTTTTCAATCGCATATACCCCACAAGGTACTTGCTCACTCGCTACTTGCAGAAGACCCTGATATTCCTTTTTGTCCATCTGATATGTTCTTTTCCCTACCAGTACTACCATTTTCATCACCCACGTTCATACTAAAATCACCTGCACTTAGATTCACACCCGGTTCTTCTAAGTCAGCAAGTCCCTGTTCCTGTTTCAAGCGTTCAATCTCTTCATTTTTACAATGTTCATCGAGTGAATCACCGTAAAGTTCTTCAACTGACTGTTCAATGCTCATGATTCCACCTTGTCGTGCTTTTACGACTGTCTCAACCTGAGACTCAAAGGATGGATTAGCATATTCTTTAAATTTCACATTTACTTCAACATCTTCTAATGATTCATTGTGTAGAATGTGATATGCGTTGATTGCCACATTTACAAGTTCCGGCAAAGTCTCCTGTAATGCGTCAATAATTGCCTTACGAGTATAGAGTGTCGTTTTCTCTTTTTCTCGTTGTGCATCTGCATTATCAAGTTTCTTAACATCAATTCCGAGTGTGGATGGGGAAATAATACCTTGCAGACAAATATCCAATGCCGTACAATATGCAGCTGTGTAACTGTCGTAAGGTATTTCAGGCTGGTCTGTATTGATTACATTTTTCTGACCCTCTCTTAAATCACCTTCCGCTGCAAAGTAGCGGTTATCAAACGGATTCGGTCTGATTATTGCACCTGACTCTGGGTCACGTGGAAGTAAACAGTCAGGTATGTACGTTTTCGCCCTACCTGCTCGTAAAGCATCCATCCATTGAGACCAGCACTCGTCAAATGCATCGAAAGAATCTAATTTACCATCAAAGATACTTCCACCTCTACCTTCAAACTGACTACTTTCGTAAATTTGAAGCGGTACAGCAAGAATTATACTCTTGTCAAATGTAACAGGTTGCATATTTGCCGTTTCTTCAAGTGCAGTCAACGGGACTTCTGTCTCACCTCTGTACAACTGAGGGATTATATAGCCATATCCGTAATGTTCATTAAGTACATACTGTTGACTTCCTCTCATATATGCTTTTTTGAATACAATTTCTTTGAGTCTTCCACGGTTCAGTATAATTTCAATACGTTCACCCGAATACCACTCTAAGATGGGATACTGACTTAACTCTGTGTCAACAGAAATCTTATAAGCACCGTCACCTACAGCAAGCGTCTCTTTTAGTGACTTCTCAAACTTTTTACGAAATTTGTTATCTTTTTCAACTTCTTTCCACAACTGTTCCTGTTTCGTGTTAGGAAATTCGAAGTCTTCCATGCCTGATACGATGATACCATTCAGCGTCCTGACAATCAGTGCAGGTAATCCCGTATGAATTTTTCTCATTTCCATGCCGGGGGTAGAACGAGAAGACCAGAATTTGTACTTATCTGCATACTCCGGCATCTGTTGACACATCTGTTCAATTTTATTTGCATCTGCTGAATACCAGATTTTGTTGCGTATTGCAGCCATTTCAAAATCCATCGTCTCATTGATTTGAATTGCATAAGGACTTGCAGGTATGACATTCAACCAACTTCTGATACCATGTTTTATTGTCTCACTCAATTTCTGTGTCCACCTCATTTCCTTATTCACCCCTCTTCAAAACCGATTCTATCCCGGTAAGGTATCCATGCATATTGATTAGCGTTGACCGTATGGTCGTTACCGTCTTCCGGCTTGTCCTTTTCTTCATCCCACGAATATGTTTCTAATTCATGAATGTGATTAGTGCACGTGTCAACTACTAAATAACAGCCTTGCTGTATCCAGCCGAGCTGTAAGTTAATTCTGTCCAATATTTCAACTTTCTTGTAACTATCAATAAATGTGTATAAACAACTGTGAAGTCGTTTCCACTTTCGCAACTCTGTCATTGTCGCCTGATCTGCACAGTCAACATATACATTTCTTGCAAATCCCCACTCTTTGCGACATGATTCAAGAAATTCAATGTATTTAACTGCTGTATCAGAAGGTGCAAGCGGTATGTCTAGTGTTGCATTGTTATATACTTTTTCAGATAACGTGATTAACTTTCTGTCTTCTGTAATTCCTTGAAAAATCATTGCGATTGTGTCAGGAGATTTAGAAGAGTAAGCTGTATCAAGTCCGGCGGTAAACATTTTGAACTTTACCTTTCCGGCTTTTATCTGTTTCTTTAATTCGTCTTTTTTAATAACGTGCTTACGCACATCAAAATTAGGAAAAATCAAGCCAGTAGCCTTACCCCGTAAGCCCTGAATCTTATTTTTATACAGCTTCGTGCCAGGTGGTGCTGACCTGATTTTTTTAGCAATATCTTCTTTTGTTAGGCTGAGATTATCTTCAAACGTAAAAAACCAGTATCGCCATTTCGGTACTGGTGTCTCTGTCAACTCAGACATAATCTCAGTTGGTACATCTTTTTTATATTTTTTGTACGGTCGGGAGCGGTTCACAAATTCCTTGTAAACAGGTAAGTTCGGGTCGTCTGGATTTAGTGTAGCCATGAGGTAATCATTTCTGGTTGATACCTCACGAACAAATTCAATGTCTGCCGTGTTTATCTCGTCAATATACACACAACCATACTGACCACCTAGCGCATTTTCCCATTGGTCCCTGTTACTGTACGGTAATACAAAAATTATCTTATCTTCAAACTTGATATGAGGTATCTTATAACTTTTATCACCGTTACCACAGTAGGTAGCGGTCGGATGTATGTCTAAAATACCGTTATCCTGTTGGATGATATTCTTTTCCGCTGTACCTGTTGTTCTGCTTGCAATGATGTGTAATTTCTTTTTGCTCTTACTCACCATCCGCATGAACTTAACACCTGCACCGACTGTTGTTTTGCCTGATGCCGTTGTCCCCTCAAGGAAATCTGCATCTACTCCGTCAACTGTATTGATAAAATCAATGTACTTTTGCGAAAGTGGGAAAGAACTACTCTTCAAGTCCCTCACCACCTAGCTGACTGATAATATCGTCAAGTTTTTCTGACTTCTCTACAGTCACATTAAACTTATCAGACCACATACCTAAATGTTTACCGAGTAATTCAAGTGCTTTAAGTTTAGATGCAATCTTGACTTCTCTTTCAACACTACCCCCGTACTCGTTGTCTGATTCCTTATATTTGATTGATTCGATGCAGGCTAGATCATCAGGAGATGCATCCTCTTTGATTTTTCCGTTACTGTCAACAATGTCTGTCATTTTAGCGAAAGCAACTTTCGCAAGCTCAAGTACAACCCTGTCTTGATTTACTCCTGTACGTTTTGAACGCTGTGCTTGTTTTTCCGCAACTGCCTGTTTAACCTTGACATTTGCCAACATCCTTGAACCTTGTTGGTCTGCTGTTTTAGCTGAATAACCTGCCCTGATAGCCGCCTGTGTTGCGTTCAGGTCAATCAGGTATTCATCTACAAACCGTTGCTGCTTATCTGTTAGCTTTGCCACCCTCACAACACCGCCTTTCTATCAAACAAAAAGTGCTGTAAGGTCGGAGGAAAATCCCTTACAGTACATAGACAATAAGCAAATTAAAAATGCGGATAATCTATAGAATTATCCGCGAAAAATTATTTTACACATACATCATAAGATATACGCTCTTTTGTGTCAAATATGAAATAATATGATAATATACGATAAAATACTATTAAGTACTATTATGTAAGATAATGCAGATTATCATAAGTCTTTTCGAACGCTTCAAGAGCCTGCTTATGCAGGTCAATAGTGTACGAATACGACAGTTTCATTTCCTGTGCGGCATTCTTCACACTCTTAAACTGCACATAGATTTTTGTAAGCACTTGAATATATCTTTTATCGTGTAAACCTCTGATTTCTCTAATGATCTGGTTCTTTGCGTCAAAAAACTCGTCAATTTCTTTGTTTATCTGCTCTTCAAACATGGTATATCTGATAACATCTTTGCATAACTTATCACCGACTGTACTGCCCTGTACTCTATCTCTGCTGTAATCAATACCGCCTGTACTGCAAGCACTTAACTTCATGTTATGTAATTCTGCAAGGTCGTCATTAATCTGCATATCTAAAATTTCAAGCTGTTTCAAATAATCCCTTGCGCTTATTTTTTTATCGCTCATAATTCCTCACTTTCTAGTCGGTTACACTTAGGTTACGGTTGGTTACACTTCATTTATGTAAAGTGTAACCGTTAAAAACCGCATAAATAAAGGCTATATCAAGATTCGGTTACACAAGCTACACTTAAATGCCCTATACTTATATATTTTTTATATTATTACTAT
>OLRC01000692.1_pt1 | contig 24382 bp, 18 predicted proteins | sample 1672081 | NCBI WGS metagenome assembly OLRC01 (sample SAMEA3136643, study PRJEB25190) | human gut metagenome | biome: human gut; feature: human-associated habitat; material: faeces | place: Austria | collected 2013
GCGAATAGTGGGTAGGATTGTGGGAGTGCATTGCACGAAACAATCCGTAGGTATCCTAGTTGGGGGCTTTTGCCCCCAACATCAAAATATCAGTATAGTAACGATATAATATACAGGGCTGTGAAAAATGATAAATTTTCCGGAGATTTCTAGAAAATTGAGTTTTTCACAGCTCTTTTTTCGTTCACCGAAGTAATTGATACAAGAGCAGACTCTATGTTAAAATAAAAAACTGACAGAATGCATATGCATACAACAAGAATTAATACTAAGAAAGAACTCAGGCAGAATCCAGAAAGGAGGCTCCCATGGCGCGCATTATTTTCCACATCGACGTCAATTCAGCATTTTTAAGCTGGACGGCGGTTGAACAATTGAAAAATGGATCAAAAGTGGATCTGCGGGAGATTCCGGCGATTATTGGCGGAGATCAGAGCTCTCGTCATGGAATCGTTCTTGCAAAATCATCACTTGCCAAATCCTATGGGATTCAGACGGGTGAACCTGTAGTAAATGCATTTCGAAAATGTCCGAATCTTGTGACAGCACCGCCGAATCATAAGATGTATCGAGAAAAGAGCCGGATGCTGATGGATTTCCTGCGGACATATACAAAGAAGATTGAGCAGGTCAGTGTCGATGAATGTTATATGGATTTTACAGAGCTTGTCGGGCGATATCCAACACCGGTGGACGGTGCAATGGAGATCAAAGAAGAAGTGAAGAAGCGTTTTGGATTCACGGTGAATATTGGAATCTCCAGCAATAAGTTACTAGCGAAGATGGCTTCGGATTTTCAGAAACCGGATCGGATCCATACATTATTTCCAGAAGAGGTTCCGCAGAAAATGTGGCCACTTCCGATCGGAGAACTCTTTATGGCAGGGCGTTCAAGTGTGGAGGTCTTCAAGAAACTTGAAATTAATACAATTGGAGATCTTGCTCATGCGGATGTAAATGTAATTACGCTGCATTTAAAAAGTCATGGCCGGATGCTCTGGAATTTCGCAAATGGAATCGGGGACGATAAGGTACAGTATGAACCGGAAGAGGCAAAGGGAGTAGGAAATTCAACGACTCTGTCAGAGGATGCAACGACTTATGAAGAGGCGAGAGATGTATTTCGTGAGCTTGCGCAGAGCGTGGGGAACAGGCTGAAGAAGGCAGGGAAGAAAGCCGGGATGGTGAGCGTGGAGGTTCGCTATTATGATTTCAGAAATATGTCGCATCAGGTGCAGCTTCAAAAGCCAACGAATGATCCGGTTATCTTATGTGAGACAGCATGTAATTTGTTCCGTGAAAGCTGGAGTGGAGAACCTGTCCGTCTGCTCGGAATCCGAACGTCAAAGTTAGTAGAAGAGAATGCACCGGAGCAGCTGACAATTTTTGATATTGAATTTCCAAAAGAACCGGACGAGAAACATAAGAAATTAAATGCCGCATTGGAACAGCTGAACAATCGTTACGGAAAGGGTGCGGTTGTGAAAGGCACATTTTATAAACCGGACGGAAAGAAGAAAAAAGATGGAATTTAGAAGAGATAGAAAGAGGAACGTGCATTGAAAGAGAAAAATTATAATCTGGAATTGATTCGAATGATTTCCTTTATATTTGTTATTGTGATTCATGTATCGAATTATTATTGCAGAGCCTATGGCGATATTACGATTGGGGAGTACAGTTTTTCACTGCTATTAAATCTACTGGCAAGGATAAGTGTACCATGTTTTTTCATGATTACAGGAGCACTTCTGCTTGGAAGACAGGAATCACTTCATAAACATGCAAAAAGAATCTTTCGTTTTCTAATTGTTCTGCTTGTGTGGAGTGTAATATATATGATCTGGAATGCAGTTTATATGAAGGATCCTTATCAAATCAAAGATTTATTATATAAGCCGGTAGAACAGCATCTGTGGTATCTGTATGCAATGATTCCAATCTATCTGGTACTTCCTTTTTTCCAGGTTATGTGTAAAGGGATGAACCTTCGGATGGAACGCGCATTTCTTGTGGTGATTACGGCGGCTGTTTTGTTCAATTATATTTCCACATTTTTTGATGAGAAGATGTATTATTCCGTCCCAATGGTGGGGGACAGAATCTATTCTTATTATGTATTTATCGGATATTATATATATAAATATCGTAAGCATGTGATGAAGGGGAAAATGATTCCGGCAGGTATTTTTGTAGTATGCATGGCATTAAATTATGGGCTGACTTATGCGGCAACCTTGCAGGATGGAGAACATTATGAACGTCTGCTGGAATATGGTAATCCACTGCTTGCACTGGCAGCAACGATGGCATTTCTTATGTTAGTACGATTGAAAAAGAGCGAATTCAATCCGTCCGAACAGGCAAAGAAGTGGATTGACAGATTTTGTGGATGTTCCTTTGGGATTTATTTGATCCATATCATGTTTCTTGATGTTTATAAGAGAAATATTAAGCCAGAGACATTTTCAGCCTGGATCATGATTCCGGTAGTGAGTGTGGGACTTGTGTTATTGTCATTTGGATGTGTCTGGCTGATTCGAAAGACGAAAACAGGACGAAAGATTACGTAGGTTTTTTTGCATATGTGGTGAGATTATGTTATTCTATAAAGGTTAAGACAATTGTTATTTGCCTGAAAGTCAATGATGCAATACACCAGTTCAGAACAGGAGGGTTAGATCATGAAATTAGATAAATTATTAGAACGCCTGGACTACACAGTAGTACAGGGAAGTGATTCTACGGAAGTAACAACACTGATCAATGATTCAAGAAAAGTGGAAGAAGGATCTGTTTTCGTATGTATCAGCGGAGCAGTATTTGATGGACATAAATATGCAGCGGATGTTGCGGCGAAAGGTGCGGCAGCTGTTGTTGTAGAGAAAGATGTTGAAGTGCCGGAAAATGTGACTGTAATTAAGGTAGAGGATACTCGTTATGCACTGGCTCTGATGTCAGCGGCTTACTTTGGATATCCGGCAGATAAGATGAAAGTCATCGGTATTACAGGAACAAAAGGAAAGACAACAACAACTTACATGATCAAGTCTATTCTTGAAGAGACAGGACACAAGGTTGGATTGATCGGTACAATCGAGGCAATTATCGGAGACAAGAAGATTCCGGCATGCAATACAACACCGGAGTCTTATACAATCCATAAATATTTTGCAGAGATGGTAGAAGCTGGCTGTGACTGTGTTGTTATGGAAGTTTCATCACAGGGACTGATGCTTCACAGAACAGCGGGAATTCCATTTGAGATCGGTATTTTCACAAATCTTGGAAGAGATCATATCGGTCCGAATGAGCATAAGGATTTTGATGATTACAAGAGATGCAAAGGGCTTTTGTTCAAACAGTGTAAGCTCGGAATCGCCAATGTGGATGACAAGTATTTCAAAGATGTATTTAAAGGGTCTACATGTAAGATTGAGACATTTGGATTTTCACCGGAGGCAGATCTTCGCGCAGAGAATGTAGAACTGGTATCCAGACCGGGATATCTTGGTGTTGCATACCATGTTGCAGGCGTGATGGACTTTGATGTGGAAATCGATGTTCCAGGCAAGTTCAGTGTTTACAATTCACTGACTGCAATCTCAGTCTGCCGCCATTTCCAGGTGCCGGTTGAGATGATCAAAGATGCACTTAAGAAGGCAAAGGTAAAAGGACGTATCGAGATGATCAAGGTGTCTGATGATTTTACACTGATGATCGATTATGCGCACAATGCGATGAGTCTTGAAAGTCTTCTGACAACATTGAAAGAATATAATCCGAAGCGTCTTGTATGTCTGTTCGGATGCGGCGGAAACCGTTCTAAAGACAGAAGATTCGAGATGGGTGAGGTATCTGGAAGACTGGCAGACCTGACAATCATTACATCAGATAATCCGAGATTTGAAGAACCACAGGATATTATTAACGATATCAAAACCGGAATCGCAAAGACAGATGGAAAATATGTGGAAATCTGTGATCGTAAAGAGGCAATCAAATATGCAATCGAACACGGCGAACCGGGTGATGTTATTGTGCTGGCAGGAAAAGGACATGAGGACTATCAGGAGATCTGCGGCGTGAAGCATCCGATGGATGAGCGCGTGCTGATCAAAGAAGTTTTGGAAGAATTAAAAGAGAAATAAGATTGTGTTTGCAGATGTTATTGTAGATATACAACATGAAAAACTGGATAAGATCTTTCAGTACCGAATACCGGAACGACTGAAAGACGAGCTGTATCCGGGGCTGGAAGTAATTATCCCTTTTGGAAAAGGAAACCGACAGATCAAAGGTTATGTGACTTCATTATCAGAGACTTGCAATTATGATCTGTCAAAAGTGAAGGAGATCACAGACATTTCCAGAAACAGTGTGGCAATCGAAGCGAGACTGATCGCGCTGGCGGCGTGGATGAAAGAGCAGTATGGCGGAACGATGATCCAGGCGCTTAAGACAGTGCTGCCAATCAAGCAGAAGGAGAATGCGAAGGTAAAGAAACATCTCCGTTTGCTGCTTACTGAGGAAGAGAGTCAGGAGAAGCTGGCTTTTTATCAGAAGAAGAATCAGAAAGCAAGAGCAAGGCTTTTGGAAGCTTTGAAGGAAGCCCCAATTCTGGATTATGAGCTGGTGACGAAAAAATTAAATGTGACACTGCCTGTGATCCGGGCATTGGAAGAGCAGGGCGTGTTGAAGATAGAGTCAGAGCAGGTATATCGTAATCCGGTGAAACAGGCAAAGAAATCACAACAGGAGATCATCTATACGGAAGAACAGCAGCATGTGATCCAGGGGTTCCGGCAAGACTATCTGTGTGGAACAAGGAGAACTTATCTGCTTCACGGAGTGACCGGAAGTGGAAAGACAGAAGTCTATATGGAGATGATCCGCACGGTTGTTGACCAGGGAAAACAGGCAATTGTTCTGATTCCGGAGATCGCACTGACATATCAGACAGTGATGCGGTTTTATCGTTGCTTCGGCGACAGAGTTTCTATCATGAACTCAAGACTGTCTGCCGGAGAACGTTACGATCAGATGATGCGTGCGAAGAAGGGCGAGGTCGATGTGATGATCGGACCACGTTCTGCACTTTTTACTCCATTTCCGGATTTGGGTCTGATCGTTATTGACGAAGAGCATGAACCAACCTACAAGAGTGAGCAGGTGCCACGTTATCATGCAAGAGAAGTAGCAGTCCACAGGGCAGAAGTAGAAGATGCAAGCGTTGTGCTCGGAAGTGCAACTCCGTCAATGGAGGCAATGTATCGGGCAAGGCTTGGTGAGTATCAGCTTTACGAGATGAAGAATCGTTCTCATATGCAGCAGATGGCGACTGTGCATACAGTTGATATGCGAAAGGAACTGAAGAATGGAAACCGTTCCATCTTGAGTGAGAAGTTGCAGGAACTGATTGAAGACAGACTGAATGCAAAAGAGCAGATCATGCTGTTTTTGAATCGCAGAGGATATTCAGGTTTTATTTCCTGCAGAGAATGTGGCCATGTAGTGAAATGCCCGCACTGTAATGTATCCTTGTCGGTACACAAAGGCGGGAAAATGGTCTGTCATTACTGTGGTTATGAACAGCCGAAGGTGACGGAGTGTCCGGAATGCGGTTCCCGTTATATCGGAGAATTCCGCGCAGGAACCCAGCAGATCGAGGACATGGTGAAGGCAAGATTCCCACAGGCAAGAGTACTCCGCATGGATATGGATACGACGAAGAAAAAGGATTCCCATGAGCAGATTTTATCTGCCTTTGCGAATGAAGAGGCGGATATTCTTGTGGGAACACAGATGATCGTAAAGGGACATGATTTTCCAAAGGTCACATTAGTCGGTGCATTGGCAGCAGATATGTCTCTTTATACAGATGATTATCGTTCCGGTGAGCGAACATTTCAGCTTTTGACACAGGCAGCAGGCCGTGCCGGAAGAGGTGACAGACCGGGTGAGGTCGTGATTCAGACTTACGATCCGGAGCATTATGCAATCGAGGCTTCAGCAGCGCAGGATTATGAAGCATTCTATGAGAAAGAAATCCGTTACCGCAGTCTGATGGGATATCCACCGGTGGAGAACCTGATGGCAGTACTTGCAGCATGTGAAGATGAGGTACTTTTAGAGAAAGCGTGCAAGTATCTGAAGGAATACATTTTGCGAATCAAAGGTCAGGCACAGCTCGATGTGATCGGCCCGGCAAGTCCGGGAGTGGATAAGATCAAAGATATTTACCGGAGAGTGATTTACGTAAAAGCGCCGGAATACCGAACCTTAGTTGTATTAAAAGACAGGATGGAACAATATATAGAAATTAACTCAGGGTTTCAGAAAATGAGAATCCAATTCGATTTTAACCCGATGAATTTATAGAAAAGAGAGGAAAGAATAATGGCAATCAGAGAAGTAAGAGAGATGGGCGATGATGTTCTTGAAAAACAGTGTAAACCAGTGACGAAGATGACACTTCGTACAAAGATTTTAATTGAAGATATGCTTGATACGATGTATGAGAAGATGGGGGTGGGTCTTGCAGCACCGCAGGTTGGCATTCTCAAACAGATTGTAGTGATTGATGTCGGAGAGGGTCCGATCGTTTTGATCAATCCTGAGATTGTTGAGACATCCGGTGAGCAGACAGGCGAAGAAGGTTGCTTAAGTGTGCCGGGAAAATGGGGAATCGTAACTCGTCCGAATTATGTAAAAGTACGTGCACTTAATGAAAATATGGAGGAGTTTGAGATAGAAGGAGAAGAACTTCTTGCAAGAGCGTTCTGTCATGAGATCGATCACCTGGGAGGACACCTTTATGTAGAGAAAGTAGAAGGAGAACTGCATGATTCACCGGCCTACAACGAGGAAGATATGGAATACGAAGTGGAGGAATAATTGATGAGAATAATTTTCATGGGAACACCGGACTTCTCCGTGGGAACACTGGAGGCACTGGTGGAAGCAGGGCATGAGGTATGTCTCGTAGTGAGCCAGCCAGATAAACCAAAAGGACGTGGTAAAGAGATGCAGCCAACCCCGGTGAAAGAAGCTGCGATAAAACATGGAATTCCGGTTTATCAGCCAAAGAAGATCCGTGATCCGGAATGTGTAGAAGAACTGAGAAAATACAATGCAGATGTGATGGTTGTCATTGCATTTGGTCAGATCATTCCGAAAGAAATTCTGGAGATGACACCATACGGATGTATTAATGTACACGCATCTCTACTTCCGAAATACCGTGGTGCCGCGCCAATCCAGTGGTCTATCATCAATGGCGAGGAAGTGACAGGTGTTACAACAATGCAGATGAACGAAGGACTGGATACAGGCGACATGATCCAGAAGGTTGAAGTGCCGATCACAGAAGATGAGACAGGAGAAAGCCTTCATGATAAGCTTGCAGAGGCAGGAGCAAAGCTTTGTGTAGAGACTCTGAAAGCTATTGAAGATCATACGGCAACTTTCGAGAAGCAGGGAGAAAGCCCGACAGAATATGCCAGAATGCTCGATAAGAAGCTTGGAAATATTGACTGGAATACATCCGCAGTACAGATCGAACGTCTGGTGCGTGGCCTGAATTCCTGGCCAAGTGCTTACACACATTGGGACAAAAAGGTAGTGAAGATCTGGAGAGCAAAAGCAGAGGCTGATGGCACGGTAAAAGCAGAGCCTGGAACAGTGTTGAGTGTAGATAAAGATTCCTTTACTGTTCAGACAGGGGATGGCGTCTTACGAGTTCTGGAACTTCAGATTCCGGGGAAAAAGAGAATGGATACAGGAGCTTTCTTAAGGGGATACACAATTGAAAGCGGAGTTAAATTTACACAGGAATAAGAGGACTTCTGGAGGGGGACTGCAGATAGATAACAGGAGGTAGTTTTAGTATGTATTATGGATTTTATTATGACTGGACTTATATACTGGTACTGATCGGTGTGGTTCTCAGCCTGCTCGCATCATCCCAGGTGAAAGGAACATTTGCAAAATATTCGAAGATCCGCAGTTATTCAGGGATGACAGGACGAGAAGCGGCAGAACAGATCCTCAGAAGAAATGGAATCTATGATGTGCAGGTGACTCATATCGCGGGAAATCTGACCGATCATTATGATCCGAGAAACAAGACACTGGCACTTTCTGATCCGGTTTATAATTCAACTTCTGTAGCAGCAATCGGAGTTGCGGCACATGAGTGTGGTCATGCAGTACAGCATTTTGAAGGGTATGCACCTTTATCAATCCGTGGGGCACTTGTGCCGGTCGTAAATTTCGGTTCCATGATTTCCTGGCCGTTGATCATTATCGGCCTGTTTATGAATGGCCAGATGTCCAGCTTCCTTATTGATATCGGAATTCTGCTCTTTATGGTAGCTGTGGCATTTCATCTTATAACACTTCCGGTGGAAATCAATGCTTCCAGAAGAGCGGTGAAGGTACTTGGAAATTCAGGAATGCTCCGTGAAGACGAAGTCGGTGGAGTGAAGAAGGTACTTCGGGCAGCAGCAATGACATATGTGGCAAGTGCGGCCGCAATGATTTTACAGCTTTTACGTTTGTTGATTCTGACAAATGGACGAAGAAGGAATGACTGACAGCAGATAGAAAGAAAAAATGCTGTAACTGTTCAGAGCCAACCTCCAAAATGCGGAGAATAGGAGATTATTTATGGGAAAGCAGATCAATGAACGCGAGGTCGTTCTTGAGATTTTGATGGAAATAACAGAGAATGGAGCATATAGTCATAAGATTCTTGGCGATGTTCTGTCAAAATATCAATATCTTGAGAAACGTGAGCGTGCATTTATCACCAGAGTTGTGGAAGGTACTCTGGAACATATGATAGAAATTGATTATATTTTGAATCAGATTTCTAAGACAAAGGTTAAGAAGATGAAACCGGTCATCCGTAATCTTCTTCGTAGCAGTGTCTATCAGCTGAAATATATGGATAGCGTACCGGATCATGCGGTGTGCAGTGAGGCAGTAAAGCTTGCGGTTCGAAAAGGATTTTCAGGTCTGCGGGGATATGTGAATGGAGTTCTGAGAAATGTTGTCCGCAAGATGGACGAGATCGAGTATCCAAAAGAAGATGTACAGAGATTGTCTGTGAAATATTCTGTCCCGGAATGGATTCTTTCTTTATGGAAGAAAGAATATGGGGAAGAGATCACAGAGAAGATGGTAGCAGATTTTCAGAAAGAGAAGCCGATTACGATCCGCTGTTGTCTGAACCGGGTTACACCGGAAGTATTGAAAGAAAAACTGGAAGCAGAAGGAGCGAAAGTAGAAGCACATCCGTATCTTCCTTATGCGTTTTATCTTTCAGATTATGATTATCTGGAAGGTCTGGAAAGTTTTCAGGAAGGACTCTTTGCAGTACAGGATATCAGTTCTATGTTTGTCGGAGAACTGGCAGATCTAAAAGCCGGCGATCATGTAATTGATGTCTGTGCGGCACCGGGAGGAAAATCACTTCATGTGGCAGAGAAGCTTCAGCTGGCAGATGAAGTGGCGGCGAGAGAGAACAGAACAGAAGAAAAGACAGGACGGGTTGAAGCAAGAGATCTGACCGAATATAAGACAGATCTGATCTGGCAGAATATCGACCGTTCCGGACTTGGAAATATTTGTGCTGTATGCAAGGACGCTTCTGTATTTGATGAGTATGATAAGGAAACAGCGGATCTTGTGATTGCAGACCTTCCATGTTCAGGTCTTGGCGTTCTTGGCAAAAAACCAGATCTGAAATATCGCGTACAACCGGAAGATCTTGAAGAACTTGCAGATTTGCAGAGAAAGATTCTGACTTGCGCACAGGCAATCGTCAAGGATGGCGGCACATTGCTGTACAGCACATGTACCGTAAATCCAGGAGAAAACATGGACAATGTACACTGGTTCTTGAAAGAATACCCACAATTTGAACTGGACGATATCACAGAAAATCTTTGCAAGGAGTTACGAAGTGATGTGATCGAGAAGGGATGTATCCAATTCTTCCCGGGAGTTCACGATTGTGACGGATTCTTTATTGCAAGATTAAAGAAAAAAGCATGATTTTCAGGAAATGTGAAAAAATAGAAAAAACAGGCAAATAATGTGAATAACTCACAGAAAAAACGAAATACAGGAGGAAAACTTTAAGATGAAGAAGGATATCCGTGCTTATGGATATGAAGAATTACAGAAAGAGATGGCGACGATCGGAGAAAAAGCATTTCGTGCAAAACAGATTTATGAATGGCTGCATGTGAAGCTGGTAGATCATTTTGATGAGATGACGAATCTTTCAAAGGCTTTGAGGGAAAAACTGGAAGAGAATTATGAGATTCTCCCGGTTGTTATGCTGGAGAGACAGATTTCCCAGATTGACGGTACGAACAAGTTCCTGTTCCGTCTCTATGATGGAAATGTAGTCGAAAGTGTTCTTATGAAATATAAGCATGGAAATTCTGTCTGTATTTCCTCTCAGGTCGGTTGCAGGATGGGATGTGCATTCTGTGCATCAACGATCGGAGGTCTGGTGAGAAATCTTTCTCCGTCTGAGATGCTTGGACAGATCTATCAGATTCAGAAGATAAGTGGTGAGAGGGTTTCGAATGTGGTGATCATGGGAACCGGAGAACCGATGGATAATTACGATAATTTCCTGAAGTTTATTCATTTACTTACAGATGAGCATGGACTGAATATCAGTCAGAGAAATGTCACCGTATCAACCTGTGGAATAGTTCCAAGGATGAAAGAACTGGCGAAAGAGCATTTACAGATTACACTTGCACTTTCGCTTCACGGTTCAAATCAGGAAAAACGAAGAAAATTGATGCCGGTTGCAAATAAATATGATATCACAGAAGTACTCGCAGCCTGTGACGAATATTTCAAAGAAACCGGCCGGAGAGTGAGCTTTGAGTACAGTCTTGTACATGGTGTGAATGATACGGATGAAGATGCACAGGAACTGATTCATTTATTAAAGCATAAGAACTGTCATATCAATCTGATACCGGTCAACCCGGTAAAAGAGCGTGATTTTGTTCGTCCAAGCCGGAAAAGTGCTTTGAATTTCAAAAATAAACTTGAAAAAAGCGGAATAAATGTTACTATAAGAAGGGAAATGGGCTCTGATATTGACGGAGCCTGCGGTCAGCTCAGGCGCCGCTACGTAGAAACTGAAGGAGAATAGAAGGTATGAAGACATTTTCAATTACAGATGTTGGAATGGTGCGACAGGTAAATCAGGACTACGTCTTTACGACGGGAAAACCACTGGGTATTCTCCAGAACCTGTTCGTGGTAGCGGATGGTATGGGTGGCCATCAGGCAGGAGATTATGCTTCCAAGTGTACGGTGGAAGTGATGATCAAAGCGATTGCGAAGAGCGAGGGAGAGGATATCGAACGTGTTCTTGTGAAAGCAATCAAGTCTGCCAATCGTGAGATTATCAAAGAAGCATCCAGTGACGAACATCTGAAGGGGATGGGAACAACGGTTGTTGCCGCTACTGTGAAAGAACAGATGCTGTATTTTGCCAATGTGGGAGACAGCCGTCTGTATCTGATCAATCAGGGAATCCAACAGCTAAGTAAGGATCATTCTCTTGTAGAAGAGATGGTTCGTCTCGGTGGAATTAAGCCGGAAGAAGCGAAGCATCATCCGGATAAGAATATTATCACAAGAGCGATCGGTGCAAAAGCTGATGTGGATGTGGACTTTTATGAACACCGTCTGAAACGGGGAGACATCATTCTGATGTGTACAGACGGATTAAGTAATATGGTGGAAGATGAAGAACTTTTCCATATTGTTCAGGGAAGCCGGGATATCGTCGAGGCAGGTGAGATGCTGGTGGAAGCAGCAAAAGAGAATGGAGGAACAGATAACATCGGAGTGGTATTGTTTGAGCCATTTGCAGATGAGGTGAGTGTATGATTAAAGAAGGAGTATTTTTAGGGAAACGATACGAGATACTTGGTCGTATCGGTTCTGGCGGAATGGCAGATGTCTATAAAGGCAAGGACCATAAGCTGAATCGTTTTGTTGCGATCAAGGTGTTGAAGAGCACATATCGTTCGGATGAGACGTTTATTAAGAAGTTTTTAAGCGAAGCTCAGGCAGCAGCAGGATTGATGCATCCAAACGTAGTCAATGTCTATGATGTAGGACAGGATCGTGGTCTTTATTATATGGTCATGGAGCTTGTAGAAGGAATTACGCTGAAGGATTACATTCAGAAGAAAGGAAAGCTTTCAGCAAAAGAGACGATCAGTATTTCTATTCAGATGGTGACAGGCATTCAGGCAGCGCATAACTGCCATATCATTCACCGGGATATTAAGCCGCAGAATATTATTATTTCCAAAGATGGAAAGGTTAAGGTTACTGATTTCGGAATCGCGCGGGCTACGACATCAACGGCAACGCAGGCAGTAACAACAACGGTGATGGGATCTGTACATTACACATCTCCGGAACAGGCCAGAGGCGGTATTGTAGATGAGAAGAGTGATATCTATTCAGCAGGTATCACGATGTATGAGATGATCACCGGGCATGTTCCATTTGACGGAGATTCGACAGTGACGGTTGCTTTGAAACATTTGAATGAAGTGATCAAGTCTCCAGCAGAAGAAGTACCGGATATTCCGTACAGTCTGGAGTGCATTATTATGAAATGTACACAGAAACTGCCGAATAAACGATATATGAGCTGTGAGGAACTGCTTCAGGATCTGAAGCACTCACTGGTAGATCCAGATGGAGATTTTGTAGTTCTTGATGGTGTGACAAAACGTATGCCGGCAGCATCCCAGGATACAGGACGGACCACGGTTGTTATGTCACAGGATGAACTGAATCGTATGAAGAATCGTCAGAATTATGATGATGATTATGACGACGATTACGAGGATGACTATGACGATGATTATGACGATTACGACGACCGCCGCAGAAGCCGTTATGATGATGATGATGACTATGACGACCGCCGCAGAAGCCGTTATGATGATGACGATGATTATGATGATCGCCGCAGAAGCCGCTATGATGATGATTATGATGATGATTACGACGATCGCCGCAAAGACCGTTATGATGATCGCCGTAAGAAGAATGAAGTGAATAAAGACACGAAGAAGATCATGAAGATTCTTATGGTTGTTGCCGGTGTTGTGATCGCACTTTTGATCATGTTCCTTGTAGGAAATGCAGTGGGCGTATTTAAAGGTGGAAAAGGAACGACTACACAGCAAACGGATTCAGAGATGGTAAAAGTACCGGATGTGACAGGCAAGACATATGAGGAAGCACAGAAAGAACTGAACAAATATGATCTCGGAATCCATAAGTCAACTGCGCCTTCCGATACTGTTGCAAAAGGAAAAATCATCAGCCAGGATCCTGCTGATGGAAAGAAAGTAAAGAAGCATACAACAGTCAATGTCGTGATCAGCAGTGGAGAAGAAGCTAAGATGACAACGATTCCAAGTGTTGTTGGAATGTCGGAAGCTGATGCAGAAAAAGCACTTCAGGCGAAGAACCTTGTTGTGAAGAAAGGTGATCCTGTTTACAGTGATGATGTGGAGCAGGGAGAAGTTGTTTCTGTCAGTCCGAGTGAAGGTGCAGAAGTAAAAGAAGGAACAACGGTTACTCTTGTAATAAGCAAGGGAAATCAGCCGGCAACAGTTCCTAAACTTACAGGAAAGTCCCAGTCGGATGCTGAAGCAGCACTTTCACAGGCAGGCTTGTCCGGAAATGCAACTGAAGATTACAGTGATACTGTAGAAGAAGGATATATTATCTCACAGGATACAGATGCCGGAAAAGAAGTATCCAAGGGCACAACGATTGGATATGTGGTGAGCAAAGGACCAAAGATGACGGTGGTTACTGTGCCGGATCTGTCCTATAAAGATAAAAACACAGCCGAGAAACTGCTGAAACAGGCAGGACTTACACCGGAGTATATTGGTGAAGATTATAGTGATGAATATCCAAAAGGACAGGTATTCTATCAGTCTGTCAGCAGCGGTACACAGGTGGAAAAAGGAACAACTGTCCAGTATATGGTCAGCAAAGGATCTCAACCATCAGCCCCGGATAGTGGAAATTCCGGAAATGATTCCGGAACAGAAGAGAACACGAATCAATGATAACAGAGAGCAAGTGTATGCAGGGAAAGATAATAAAAGGGATTGCCGGATTCTACTACGTGAATGTAGTAGAATCCGGAATTTTTGAATGTAAAGCAAAGGGTGCTTTTCGAAAAGACGGGATTAAGCCGTTAGTCGGTGATGATGCTGTGATCGAGGTACTTGATGAAAAAGAAATGACAGGAAATATCACAGAGATCCTGCCGCGTAAGAATGAGTTGATTCGTCCGGCAGTAGCCAATATTGATCAGGCACTGGTTGTGTTTGCAGTGACAAAACCGAAACCACATTATAATCTGTTAGATCGTTTTCTTGTCATGATGGAACGAAAAGAGATACCTGTCGTATTATGTTTTAATAAGACGGATATTGCCAGTCATCCTGAAATTGCAGAATTGAAAGAAGTTTATACCGGATGCGGATATCCGGTAATCTTCACAAGTGCGAAGGAAGAAGAAAATATCAGTGAGTTAAAATCACTTTTAAAAGGAAAGACAACTTCGATTGCAGGTCCTTCCGGTGTTGGAAAATCATCCCTGATCAATCTTCTGCAGTCTGAAGTGAAGATGGAGACAGGAAGTATCAGTAAGAAGATTGACCGTGGGAAACATACAACAAGACATTCCGAACTGATCGTGATTGGAGAAGATTCTTATATTATGGATACTCCGGGATTCAGTTCTCTTTACGTCAATGATTTCGAAAAAGAAGATTTAAAATATTATTTTCCGGAATTCACACCGTTTGAAGGACAGTGCAAGTTCAATGGCTGTGACCATATTCATGAACCCGGATGCGCTGTAAAAGAGGCAGTTGAAGAAGGGAAGATCCATAAGATCAGATATGAAGATTATACGGAGATGTACCGTGAACTAAAGGAAAGAAAGAGGTATTAAGTTTATGAAAAATATTTTGGCACCATCTATTCTCTCAGCAGATTTCAAGATTTTAGGAGAACAGTTGAAATTAACAGAAGAAGCAGGCGCAGAGTATATTCATTTTGATGTGATGGACGGAATGTTCGTTCCAAGCATTTCTTTTGGAATGCCTGTTCTCGCATCAATCAAGGGAGCAACAACACAGACACTGGATGTTCATCTCATGGTGACAGAACCGATCCGTTATGTGGAAGAATTCGTGAAAGCAGGAGCAGATATCGTTACAGTTCATTATGAAGCATGTGAAGATCTGCAGGCAACAATTGATAAAATCCATGCAGCAGGAGCGAAAGTGGGAATTTCTATTAAACCAAAGACACCGGTTGATGTACTGCTTCCATATCTGGATCAGGCAGAGATGTTTCTGATCATGTCTGTAGAACCGGGATTCGGCGGACAGGCATTTATTCCGGAATCACTGGAGCGTATCAGTGAATTGAGAAACCTTCTGAATGAAAAAGGACTTACAACTGATATTGAAGTAGATGGTGGAATCTATCATAAAAACGTGGCAGAAGTACTTGCAGCCGGAGCGAATGTAATGGTCTCAGGTTCAGGCGTTTTTAAAGGTGATATCAAAGATAATACAGCAAAGTTTATGGAGATTTTAAACGGCAATGTGTAAGAGAACAGTTATTGTGAGCGGGGGAATGCTGGAAGAAGATTTTGTCCTTCCGATTCTTGAGGCAGAAGAGACAGAATTTATTATCGGAGTAGATAAAGGACTCGCATTTCTTTATGAACATAAGATCAAGCCGGATTACATTGTGGGAGATTTTGATAGTGTACCGGAAGAAGTGATTAATTATTATAGAAAAGAAGCAAGTGTACCGATCCGGGAGTTCAATCCGGTAAAGGATGCGTCTGATACGGAGATTGCACTTCGTATGTGTCTTGGACTCAGAAGAAAAGAAATCTGGATTCTTGGAGGAACAGGAAATCGTTTGGATCATTTCTGGGCTAATGTTCAGTGCCTGAATATTGCACTTGAAGCAGGATCTCAGGCGATGATCTTAGACAGTCATAATAGAATTCGTCTGCTTGATCATGGAATCGCAATTCGCAGAGAAGAAGCTTTCGGAAAGTATTTTTCAGTATTTCCGATGCAACTTCCGGTTGAGGATTTCTGTATCAGCGGTGCAAAATATCCATTGCAGAATCATTTGCTCTCATCAGGAGACAGCTTGTGTGTGAGTAATGAGTTTGCAGAAGGTGAAGATGAAGTGAAGATCTCTTTCGTGTTTGGAAAAGTGATTTTGATGGAGACGAGAGATTGAAATTCAAGCCCCATTATAGTATAATATTAGATGCTATTTTGGGGCTTCTTTTTGTGAAAGAGTCACATAACAGAAAATAAGAGAAATAGACCTTGTGGATTTAGCTTTAGAAATCAAGGTTTTAAGGAGGAAATAGAGAAAATGAAACTTGGAATCGTGGGATTACCGAACGTAGGAAAAAGTACACTGTTCAATTCACTGACAAAGGCCGGTGCAGAATCTGCAAACTATCCATTCTGTACAATTGACCCAAATGTCGGTGTCGTAACAGTTCCGGATAAGAGACTGGATGTGCTTGGAGAGATGTATCATACAAAGAAGATCATTCCGGCAGCAATCGAGTTTGTTGATATTGCAGGACTTGTGAAGGGAGCATCAAAAGGAGAAGGACTTGGAAACCAGTTTCTTGCCAACATCCGTGAGGTTGATGCAATCGTTCATGTAGTAAGATGCTTTGAGAATACTAATATCGTTCATGTAGACGGAAGCATTGATCCGCTGCGTGACATTGAGACAATCAACCTTGAGCTGATCTTCTCAGATCTTGAGGTTCTTGAAAGAAGAATCTCCAAGACAGTGAAGCTTTCAAGAAACGATAAGATGGCGGCGAAAGAGCTGGATCTTCAGAACCGTCTGAAAGCGCATCTGGAAGAGAATAAGATGGCGAAGAGCTTTGTGACAGAGGATGAGGATGAGCAGGCATGGCTTGCAGAGTATAATCTTCTGACAGCAAAACCGGTAATCTTTGCAGCAAATGTATCTGAGGATGATCTTGCGGATGATGGTGTAAACAACGCAGGGGTTCAGGCAGTCCGTGAGTATGCAAAAGCGGAAGACTGCGAAGTGTTCGTAGTATGTGCAGAAATTGAAGAAGAAATTTCTCAGTTAGATGACGATGAAAAATCAATGTTCCTTGAAGATCTTGGATTGGAAGAATCCGGACTTGAGAAGCTGATCAAGGCAAGCTATCATCTTCTTGGACTGATCAGTTATTTGACAGCAGGTGAGCCGGAAGTTCGTGCATGGACAATCAAGAAAGGAACTAAGGCACCACAGGCAGCTGGTAAGATCCATACAGACTTTGAACGTGGATTTATCCGTGCGGAAGTAGTAAGTTATGATGATCTGATGGCATGTGGAACTCATGCGGCAGCGAAGGAAAAAGGATTAGTTCGTCTGGAAGGAAAAGACTATGTCGTTCAGGACGGAGATATCATGCTGTTCAGATTTAACGTTTAACAGATATAGGGAATATGCTTAAAAACCGGTTAGATTCATTGTTTTCTAATTGGAAAAGCAGTAAAAACAGGAATCAGGGACAACTAGATTTGTTCCTGATTTCTGTGGATATGAAAGGAAATAACATAATATGCATTACAATATCAGCTTTCCGAATTTAGGGATTTATCTGGATCATGTAGGAAAAAGCATCAGCATTTTTGGTTTTTCCATTGCTTACTACGGCATGATCATCGGTGCAGCAATTTTGATTGGATTTCTGATTGCCACAGCGGAGGCAAAAAGAACAGGACAAAATCCGGAAGACTATCTGGATATGGGAATTGTCGGAGTGATCGCAGGAATTGCGGGTGCAAGAATCTATTACGTGATTTTCTCCTGGGATTTATATAAAGATAATCTGTTGTCTATCTTTAACCTCAGAGAAGGTGGACTGGCAATTTATGGTGGCGTGATCGGAGCAGTGATCGCAGTTTTTGTGATGGCTGCTGTTAAGAAAAAATCACCATTTCAGATTTTGGATACAATTGCACTGGCGCTTCTGAATGGTCAGATGCTTGGACGTTGGGGGAATTTCTTTAACAGGGAAGCATTTGGAGAATACACGGATTGTCTGTTTGCAATGAGGCTTCCGGTTGATGCTGTAAGACCGGGAGATATCACAGAACTTATGCGCGAGAACATGCAGAGAATTGACGGAGTCAGTTATATTCAGGTACACCCGACATTTTTGTATGAATCATTATGGTGTGCCGGACTTCTTATTATATTGTTTCTGTATAGGAAACATAAGAAATATGAAGGTGAGCTCTTTCTTATGTACCTGTTTGGTTATGGGGCAGGACGCGTGTGGATCGAGCGGCTTAGAACAGATCAGCTTGTTCTTCCGGGAATCGGATTTCCGGTGTCAGAACTTTTGGCAGGTTGCCTGGTGATTGTGACAGGAATTATGCTGATCTATTGCAGAAGGCATTGCAGAAAAAGAAATGAGAAGAAAAAAGTGGATCAGTATGAGCCGGTGCCAACAAAGATCAAAGGGAAAAAACCACCGAAGTGGGATGACCGGTTGTTTAAAAACAGATAGAATGATAAGAAAAAAGTATAGTGATTCATAAGCCAGAAGAGTTAATGTTCAACAGAAAGTACTCTTCTGGCTTTTTTTATTTCTGCCTGTTTTAGTTAATAATCCCCAATAACAGCACTGATAACTATTCTCAAAATACTGCTCTGTACACGAAAATATACAAAAGAGGATATTTATAACTCTAGACTTTTGTGACTTTTGGAGATATAATGAAACTACATGTGAATTAATTATACTTAACTCAGTGTAAAACCTATGTAACACCTAAGGAGGAATAAAAATGGCAAGAAAAATGAAGACCATGGACGGTAATCAGGCAGCAGCTCACGTTTCTTATGCATATACAGAAGTAGCAGCTATCTACCCGATTACGCCTTCATCCGTTATGCCGGAGCATATCGATGAGTGGGCTACTGAAGGAAGGGAGAACATTTTTGGACAGACTGTACAGGTTACAGAGATGCAGTCCGAGGCCGGAGCAGCAGGTGCTGTACACGGATCATTAGCAGCAGGTGCTCTTACAACAACATTTACTGCTTCTCAGGGACTCCTTCTTATGATTCCTAACTTATATAAGGTTGCTGGTGAGCAGCTTCCGGGAGTATTCAACGTATCTGCCCGTGCACTTGCAAGCCACGCACTGTCAATTTTTGGAGATCATTCTGACGTTTATGCATGTCGTCAGACAGGAGCAGCTATGCTCTGTGAATCCAGCGTACAGGAAGTAATGGACCTTACTCCGGTTGCTCATTGTGCAGCACTTGAAGGAAAGATTCCATTCATCAACTTCTTTGATGGATTCAGAACATCACACGAGATTCAGAAAATCGAGACATGGGATTATGAAGATCTGAAAGACATGGTAAGCATGGAAGCAATCGACGAGTTCCGTGCACATGCACTTAACCCGAACCACCCATGCCAGAGAGGTTCAGCTCAGAACCCGGATATCTTCTTCCAGGCAAGAGAGGCTTGTAACCCATTCTATGATGCACTTCCGGGAATCGTTCAGAAGTACATGGATAAGGTTAATGAGAAGATCGGAACAGACTACAAACTGTTCAACTACTATGGAGCAGCAGATGCAGAGCACGTGATCGTAGCTATGGGATCTGTTTGTGACACAATCGAGGAGACAATCGATTACCTGACAGCTGCAGGAGAGAAAGTCGGAGTTGTTAAAGTTCGTCTTTACAGACCATTCAGCGCAGAAGCTCTGATCGATGCTATCCCGGATACAGTTAAGAAGATTTCTGTTCTTGACAGAACAAAAGAGCCAGGAGCACTTGGCGAGCCACTGTACCTGGATGTTGTTGCAGCACTTAAAGGATCTAAGTTCGATGCAGTTCCGGTTTACACAGGACGTTATGGACTTGGTTCTAAAGATACAACACCTGCTCAGATCGTTGCTGTATACCACAACGATGAGAAAGCTAAATTCACAATCGGTATTGAAGATGATGTTACACATCTTTCACTTGATGCTGGTAAGCCACTTGTTACAACACCAGAAGGAACAATCAACTGTAAGTTCTGGGGACTTGGAGCAGATGGTACTGTTGGAGCAAACAAGAACTCCATCAAGATCATTGGTGATAACACAGACATGTATGCACAGGCTTACTTTGATTATGACTCTAAGAAGTCCGGTGGTGTTACAATGTCTCACCTTCGTTTCGGTAAGAAACCGATTAAATCAACATACCTGATCCATCAGGCTAACTTTGTTGCATGTCATAACCCATCTTATGTTAACAAATACAACATGGTTCAGGAACTTGTTGATGGAGGAACATTCCTTCTGAACTGCCCATGGGATATGGAAGGACTTGAGGAGCATCTTCCAGGACAGGTAAAAGCTTATATCGCTAACCACGGAATTAAATTCTACACAATCGATGGTATCAAGATTGGTAAAGAGATCGGACTTGGCGGACGTATCAATACAGTTCTTCAGTCTGCATTCTTCAAACTTGCAGCTATCATTCCGGAAGAAGAGGCTATTGACCTTATGAAAGCAGCTGCTAAGGCTACTTACGGAAGAAAAGGTGACAAGATCGTTCAGATGAACTACGATGCAATCGATGCTGGTGCAAAACAGGTCGTAGAAGTAGAAGTTCCGGAAAGCTGGAAAGATGCAGCTGATGAAGGACTTGCTACACCACACATCGCAGACGGCGGAAGAACTGATGCAGTTGCATTTGCTAAGAATATCCAGGCAAAAGTTAACGCTCAGGAAGGAAATACACTCCCTGTATCTGCATTCAATGATTATGTTGATGGATCTACACCGTCAGGAACATCTGCATATGAGAAACGTGGTATCGCAGTAGATATTCCGGTTTGGAATCCAGATCAGTGTATCCAGTGTAACCGTTGTGCATATGTATGTCCGCACGCAGTTATCCGTCCGGTAGCTCTGACAGAGGAAGAAGTTGCTCAGGCTCCAGAAGGACTTAAGACACTTGATATGATCGGAATGCCGGGAATGAAGTTCACAATGACAGTATCCGCTTACGACTGTACAGGATGTGGATCTTGTGTGAATGTCTGCCCAGGAAAGAAGAATAAAGAGACAGGCGAAGTTGAGAAGGCTCTTACAATGGCTAACATGGAAGCTAATGCAGGAGAGCAGACATTCTTCGACTTTGGTAGAGAGATTCCGGTTAAACCAGAAGTTGTTGCTAAATTCAAAGAGACAACAGTTAAGGGAAGCCAGTTCAAACAGCCACTCCTTGAGTTCTCAGGAGCTTGTGCAGGATGTGGTGAGACACCATACGCTAAGCTGATCACACAGCTGTTTGGTGATAGAATGTATATTGCAAATGCAACAGGATGTTCTTCTATCTGGGGTAACTCTTCACCGTCTACACCTTACACAGTAACACCGGAAGGTAAAGGACCTGCATGGAGCAACTCCCTGTTTGAAGACAACGCTGAGTTCGGATACGGTATGCTGCTTGCACAGAATACAATCAGAGACAGACTGAAAGCAAAAGTTGAGAAGATCGCAGAGAAGACTACAGATGAGGCAGTTAAGGCTGCAGCAGCTGAGTATCTTGAGACATATACAGTAGGCGCTACAAACGGAACAGCTACAGACAAACTTGTTGCAGCTCTTGAAGCACTCGATTGCGATTGCGAAGAGAGAGCAGAAGTTCTGAAGAACAAAGATTTCCTTGCTAAGAAATCCCAGTGGATCTTCGGAGGAGACGGATGGGCTTACGATATCGGATACGGCGGAGTTGACCACGTTCTTGCAAGCAAGAAAGATATCAACATTATGGTATTCGATACAGAGGTTTACTCCAACACAGGTGGACAGTCCTCTAAGGCTACTAAGACTGGTGCTACAGCTCAGTTCGCAGCAGGCGGAAAAGAGACTAAGAAGAAAGACCTTGCAGGAATGGCTATGACATACGGATACGTATACGTAGCTCAGATTGCTATGGGTGCTGACTTCAACCAGACAGTTAAGGCAATCGCTGAGGCTGAGGCTTATCCGGGACCATCACTGATCATTGCTTATGCTCCATGTATCAACCATGGTATCAAGAAGGGTATGAGCAAAGCTCAGACAGAGGAACAGCTGGCAGTAGAGTGCGGATACTGGAATAACTTCCGTTACAACCCGGCTGCAGAGGGAGACAAGTTCTCACTTGACAGCAAGGCTCCGAAGGCAGAAGGATACCAGGACTTCCTGAATGGTGAAGTACGTTACAACGCACTGAAGAGAGCTAACCCGGCTAAGGCTGACAAGCTCTTCGCTCTCAATGAGCAGGAAGCTATGGAGAGATATGATTACCTGAACAAACTGGTAACTGTATACGCTGCAGAAAAAGAAGATAAATAAGGATATTTCATGAGTAAATGAGATATGAAAAGAGGAGATCTCCGTAAGGGGATCTCCTTTTGCGTGAAAAAATAATGGATGTTAACCTGTTTCGCAATTTTTGATTACAGTGGTGCGCGAAGATATTTCTTCGGTGTCATTCCTTTATATTTTTTAAATGTTTTGATAAAGTAGCTTACATCGTTAAATCCACAGCTAAGTCCGATGTCTGCGATTGATTCATTCGAAGTAACGAGCTTGAAACAAGCTTGTTCTATTCTATAGTAATTCAGATAGTCAACAGGAGTTCTATGGGTCATATCTTTAAAGTAGCGACAGAAATATTTTGAATTCATACCGGCGGCCTGAGACAGATCTTCCAGTGTGATACAGTCAGCATAATGGTTTTCAATCACTTCAAGAGCTTTCTTTAAATGTTCTATTTTTCGGCTATCCTTTTGACTGATGATTCGAACGTTTTCATACAATTTATTTTCCAGAATATAGCCTAAGAATTCGTACAGAGTACCAATCACCATAAGCTCGTGCCCTTCAGTACGCTTTTTGATATGTTCAAACATCATGGAGGTGATATGCTCTAAATTCTTTACGGGTGCTTTGATAAGGGAAGGGATAGTCAGAGTGTCACTTCCGATCTTCTTAAGCAGACGTTCGCTGGCATGATTTACTGCCATGAGCGATTCAAGGTTAAAAACAAGGCATTCATAGACACAATCCTTAGGAATTCCACCATGAAGAAGCCCTCCTTTTATAAAAATAAGGTCGCCGGCTACTGCAGTAAATTCATTTTCACCAATTGACATAAGTAATTTCCCTTTTAAAACACGAATAAGTTCATATTCGATGTGCCAGTGATAAGACATTTCATACCGTGGATGATTCGGCGTAACATGATAAAATTCAATTGGAAAATCAATGGTTCCGTGATTACGTTCTTCTCTGTAATTGATGTATTTCATGCAATAATCTCCTTTAAAAATCTAAATAGTGTAAAACAAACATATATGTGGAAATATATGTTTATAAATTGTACTTTGTTGTATAAAAGGTGAATATCTTTATATTTTTATTCTAGTATACCACAAGACAAAAAGAAAGGAAAGAACTATAATGATACTCAAAGAAGCGGTTCTGCGAAGGAAGATAAGCAGAGCAAGGCAAACAATTAAGGAGGAATGTAATTATGGCAGAAAGAAGATTAGTAGGATCTTATCCAGTAATTGGTATCAGACCGACAATCGATGGACGTAGAGGAGCTCTTGACGTAAGAGGATCTCTTGAAGAGCAGACAATGAATATGGCAAAATCAGCAGCAAAACTGTTTGAGGAGAACTTAAGATATTCAAATGGTGAGCCAGTTAAAGTTGTTATCGCTGACACAACAATCGGACGTGTAGGTGAGAGTGCTGCTTGTGCTGATAAGTTCAGAAGAGAAGGCGTAGATATCACAGTTACAGTTACACCTTGCTGGTGCTACGGAGCTGAGACAATGGATATGGATCCACAGACAATCAAAGCTGTATGGGGATTCAACGGAACAGAGAGACCGGGAGCTGTATACCTTGCATCTGTACTTGCTACACATGCACAGAAGGGACTTCCGGCATTCGGAATTTACGGACATGACGTTCAGGAAGCTGACGACACAACAATTCCGGAAGATGTTAAAGAGAAACTTCTCAGATTCGGACGTGCAGCTGTTGCAGCAGCATCCATGAGAGGAACATCTTACCTTCAGATTGGATCTGTTACAATGGGTATCGGTGGATCTATCATCGATTCTGATTTCATCGAGTCTTACCTTGGAATGCGTGTAGAGTCTGTTGATGAGG
>OLRC01000697.1_pt1 | contig 24301 bp, 23 predicted proteins | sample 1672081 | NCBI WGS metagenome assembly OLRC01 (sample SAMEA3136643, study PRJEB25190) | human gut metagenome | biome: human gut; feature: human-associated habitat; material: faeces | place: Austria | collected 2013
TCTTCCGATCTCGAGTAGAGCGTAGCGCCCTATTCCCACCATGTCAAGCCCTACCGTGTAAATTTCACAGGAAATTTTCTGCCTAAAAGAGGGCATATTATGCCCTCTTTTAGGCTTTTTTGCGCATAAATAAAAGGAGGTGATTCCGTATCGAACCGCTAAGAGAATCGGCATCGGCAAAACTGCGCTATTCCGGCGCTCTGTCCGCCCACAGCCAAGCAGACGATCCGTAAGCAAAAGATTATAAAGAATATGGAGGAAAGCAATTATGAAGGCGAAAAAGAAACTGCGTACCCTGTTAGTGGCACTGCTGTGCATTGTGATGCTGGCAGGCGTTCTGCCTGCGGCCACCTTGGCCGCTGATCAGGCCCCTACCGACACTCCCCGTTTCACCACCGGTGTCTCCCGGTCTAAAACGGCGACACCCCTGGACCCCGAAACCTGGACCTCAGATATAACGCTCTCCCTGCCCAGTGCAGAGGAAAAGCTGGAGTCTGAGGTAGTATTCGTGCTGGATGGCTCCTCTTCCGCCAACGAAAATGTGAAGAATGAAGCCCTCGCCCTTCTGGATAATCTGAAGGACGCCGTCACAGACAGCGGCGCAGCCGTGAAGGTGTGTATCGTAAAGTTTAAGCGCTATGCCGACAAATCCGACTGGTTTGATCTGGCCACAAGCTATGACGCCATAAAATCGGCCATAGAGAGCAGGATTTCCGGCGGCACCAATATCCACGCCGGTCTTTTGGCCGGCAAGGCGGCTCTGGAGGAGCATCCGAACATCTCCCCTGCCAAAAAGTACCTGATTCTGGTCTCGGATGGCTCCACCTATCTGTACAGCAAGGACGGCGACTGGGCCAGCAAAACGCCTTTCTCCCGCTCTTACCATCCCAAAGAAAGCTACAACGGCTTTGCCGGCGGCTATTGGGACAACGGTTACTATGAGCCGAACAACTATCCCGAGGTCAATGTTCCCCGCCCCAAGGATACATCCGATGTGGCCGCTTGGCAGGCCTATCTGAAGGATGTGGAGGATAGAAACCGGGAGAGCAGCGGAGACCTGTATGATTACCACATCGATTATGATCTGAACTTTAATCAGGGCAAGCCCAGCCCCGACTTCAAGTCCCAGCCCGCCGTAATGCGCAGCGCCAACAACCGGGATATGGCCTTCTACTATGCCCACCAGGTCTGGCAGCAGCTCAAGGCCGCCGGGTATAACGCCTACTCCATCGCCACGAAGGACGGCATGGCCGGCGCCGGAAACGCCGACGACTCCCTCTGCTTTATGAATTATCTGAACCAGGGCAGAAGCCTGAACTTTGGCGATATTCAAAACGAAATTCTCTATGCCGTGGACGCCGGCTCCTATGTGGACGTCCATCTGGGGCATGCAAAGGACGACTACGACTTCGACTTTGTCAATGACCCTGAAAAGATCTTCGTCACCGTCGGAGACGAGAAGCTGGAGGCCGTGCCTATCCGGGAAAATGTCTACGGCTTCGGCAAGCACCAGGACCGGGACGGCGACGAATCCTATGACTATTTCCTGACCTATAATCCTGCCGAGGACGGTCGGGATCACTTCCGGTGGGACATCCATGCGCCCGTTACCAATCTTCGCTATGTGCAGCTGCACTACACCATAAAGCTCATGAACCCCAAGACGGAGCCCGGCACCTATGGTTTCTATGACCGAAGCGGCATCCTGGGACATGACGGTCTACATACCTGCGCCAGCGCCGTCCTCTACCCCATGGCTACCGATGCAGAGGTCGTGGGAGAGGGCCTGCACTTCCTGCGCCCCACCCTTTCCTATCATGTGAAGGAGATCCCCTGCTATACCGTCACCGTCCGCTATGTGGACGAGGATGGCAACACCATAGCCCCTGCCTACACCTCCGACAGCCTGAAGGAGGGCTCTGCCTATGATGTGACCGCCCAGACCACCCCGGCCATTCAGGGCTATACCTATAAGGCTACCACCGGTGACCCTCTTACCGGCACTCTGGACGGCAACAAGGTCGTCACCGTGGTCTACACCAAGGACGCCGTTGACCCCCCCCCCGCCAAGCCCGGCGACACGCCCCACACCGGCGACAGCGGCTCTATGCTCCTTTGGCTTAGTCTGGCCGTTGTCAGCGGCGGCGCAGCGGTAAGTGCTCTGGTTGTAAGCAAAAGGAAAAACAGCCGCTGATAGCGGTGCCTTCTGCGGCCAAGGCTAACTTGGCCTCTGCGGTTTGAGAAAGTCACCTGCGTATAGAAAAGCCCGGCCTGTGCCGGGCTTTTCTGCGTGTCAAAAAGGCCTCGCAGAGTTTACCGTCCCTTACCTATCTGCCAGATATGCCGGCTCCCGCTTGCCCTCCATGGGGAACACCGTCACCTGATTCCCGTCCGCCATAGCCCAAAACACCTCTCCGGCCTCCTTGTACCCCTGTTTTTCCAGTTGCTGTTCAAGCCAGCTCTCGTCCCTTCCGATTCGCTGCAGCAGTATCACCCCATCTTGGATCACCGAGGTCTGCAGCAGCGTCCGGCTGCATGGATAGATCCGCCGGCGTAGCGGGTCTCTGCATCTCCACGGGCAAAAAGGTCACCGTCCCGTTGTGCTCCAGCAGCGCCGTCTGTATCTGTCTCAGGTCAAAATATCCCCCGATGCGGCAATACATGAGAAAGTCCCCCAGATCCATCTTGGCCTTTTTCAGATTCTCCCGGTAAATGACTCCGCCGTCCATCAAAATCAGCGGCTTTCCCGTAATGATCCGTCGAGCCCCCAGGGATTTGTTGGCCCATAGGGAAATGCACACCGCCGCCACCGCATACACCACCATGGCAACCAGCGAATTTTCCGGCGTGTCCAGCTCCGGCCATCACCGCAGCGATGGAGCCCACGGTGATGCCGATGACATAGTCAAACAGGGCGATATCTGCTTGTTTCCCGTGAGCTTTGTCAGCAAAAACATGGCCGCCAGGGACACCGGCGATGTCACGGCCACCTGCACGAGATCCATAAAAATACCTCCCCAACCATACTTTTCCTCAGCATGGCCGGGGAGATGATTTTTTGTCCAAAAGTCCTCGCAGCCCTTGCGCCCGCAGGATTTTTCGCCGTTTCTTTTTATCTGTTCTTATCCTCATTTTCATTGGTGTGGATGTTGATAAACTCCGCCCGCATCTTGGAATAGAGGATCATCTTGAACTGTGGCAATAAATCAAACCATATAAACGCAAAAAGCCCCGATGAGTACAGAGAAAATCTGAAACTCATCGGGGCTGGCTTTCTGTCCGCACATTCGTTTTTCGTCACCACATTTTCTACAATGAACAGTGGCAATTTTTGTTTTCATACTTTTCGAGTAGAATATCAGAAAAACTCGGAGGTAAATATGATGAAAGGACTAAGAATTACAACCAAAGATATTGCCGGATTCAGAGAGCATCTGATTTTGGAGGAACGGAGTGCAGCAACCATTCAGAAATATATTCGGGATATCAAGGCATTTGCGAAGTACGCAAGCGAAGCGATTACAAAGGAAACCGTCATTGCTTACAAGAAGCACTTGCAGGAGCATTACGCCGTGCGGAGCGTTAATTCCATGCTGGCCAGCATCAACAGTCTGTTTGTGTTTCTTGGCTGGCACGATCTGAAGGTAAAAGCCCTGAAGCTGCAGCAGCAGGTCTACTGTCCCGAAGAAAAGGAACTGACCAAAGCGGAATACACCCGACTTTGCAGAGCGGCGCAGCGTAGGCACAACGAACGGCTGAACCTCATCTTGCAGACCATCTGCGGCACCGGCATTCGGGTCAGCGAGCTGCAATTTATTACGATTGAGGCGGTAAAAAATGGCGAGGCAGTGGCGCGCTGCAAAGGCAAAACCCGCGCGGTGTTTATCGTGCGGGAGCTGAGACAAAAACTGCTCCGCTATGCTGCGGAGCAGAATATTCAGAGTGGAATGATTTTCGTGACCCGCACGGGCAAGCCGATAAGCCGCACGAATATCTGGCGGGAGATGAAAGCGTTGTGCGTCGAGGCAGATGTCAACCCGCAAAAGGTGTTCCCGCATAACCTGCGCCACCTGTTCGCCCGTGTGTTCTATGGAATCGAAAAGGACATTGCAAAGCTGGCCGACATCCTCGGTCACTCAAGTATCAATACCACAAGGATCTATATCATCTCAACAGGGACTGAGCACCGCCAGCGCATGGAGAATATGCGGCTCATAATATGAAAAAAGCCGCCGAATTGGCGGTGAGCACATAATCGGCATTATGTTGCATTTAGGCGAAATTTCTCTAAAGGTATTCAATTATTCATTAGCATTTTATCACCTATTTTAGCGTAACGCAATATGATTAACAGAGAAAAGTATGATTCTGCCGAAAATTGTCTATCTGGACACAGCAAAAGAGAGCCTTTTCAAAACAAAAATTGAAAAGGCTTGGATTTTGCGCTGTTTTGCAGGTTGGTAGCGGTATACCTCATAGGCAAGCTCTCGTGCTGGCAAAACGACTGCAACATAATGCGGATTATGTATCAAGAATTAGACAGGAGGGCGCTTCGTGGTAAGCATTGACACAAAGTTTCTTGTTGTAAAAGGACCGGCTGCTTGTGGAAAAACCACAAGCATAATTGAGTTTGTCCGTGAACTAACAGAAACAGAGGATTTCCATTTTCTGTGCAAAAAAGATCATCAGCGCTACGATGAAATTTCCAAGTTCTGTGGTGTCCCGTATAAACCCAGAGATTTCCAATGTTCTGTGTTGTATCACAACAAACTGGTTTATATTACCACTTTTGGAGATGACGCAGCAGAACTGGACAAGCGAATTGAAAATCACTTCGGATATGTAGATTACATCGTTTGTGGCAGCAGACCTGATGATAGTCGGCATAAGAAATTTCAGGAGCTCTTTGAACTGTGGAATATTACGGAGGATAGTTGCATCACAAAAGAAAGATACACCAACCCGGAGAATTTTGCAGAGCAGAATATGGCGACTGCGAAATTGTTGAAAGACAAACTGGATGGGTTGATAAGGGGGAAATAAAGAATGGCACTGTTTTCGAAACTGTCGGAGTCGATTAAAATACTAAAAAATACAGGGACAATTAAAGCGGATATGACTCCGCACCCGGAGGAATGGTATTTTTCTGAGGCGGGTCATCGGGCATATGGTCAGGCGAAAACACTGGCAGAGAAGATGAGATATTTTTTTGATTATTTACTGGCTGTCTCTCCCCAAAAACAGAAGCCTGAATTTCTGCAGCGGATAGCGTTTATTATGGCACACTCTATGGATCATTCTGACCTGCCTTTTGCCGGATATCCCAATATATTGGATGAAAAACTGAATCCTTTTGTAGCGCTTGTTAAATTCCCTGAAACAGGCATCCCTTTCTATAGAGTACATAATGAGGATAAATACAGAGATGTTGATGACCTTGAAACCGCTATTTTATTGGCGAAACTTCACTGCAAAAGTGATAGCAAAAGCGATTTCTATTCGAAGATAAAAGAATATAATTTAATAAGAATAAAGCCGTATTTGAACCTTGACTACCCCACCGACGGGGTATACACGGATATTCAGAAAATCGAGCGAGATATTATATGGTCCAGAAAACAAGACCCCTCAATCACAACAAGAATATCTCCGTTTTGCTATGATATTTCGACAAAAATACAGAGATAGTGCGGGAGAAATGGCTAAGGAAGGACGGATAAAATCCATCAACGAGGAGGCAAGCGGCTATGAAAAAAGAAATGGAGTCCACAATAAAAGAACTATACAGAGTCAGCGATTTACTTACACAAAAAAATGACATTCAGAATTCCATGTATAGATTGGATCAATCACAACCTGCAAAGAGCCCTAACGAAGCATCTAAGAAACAAATTAAGAAACAAATTCTGGAGGCAAGATTTGCTATTGATTTGGGCCACTATCAGAATCGGCGGGCGGAAAATCTCCCTCCCAGACCGCAGATTGGTGCGCCTGTAGAAAACCCCATACCACAACATGATGCCCCACAGGATGCCCCAAAAGATACTAAGTTCTCTGCGCTTGTCGGGGTCGTTTTCTATGCCTCTATTGCGCTATGGCTGATTTCCATTGTGCTGCATACAAAATTCCTGGAGCATGTTTTCCAATCTGTTATGTTGATCAGCGGCGTGTGGTGGTTTATCAGAGCTCGCAACGACATAACGACATATTCGGAATGGGAAAAGGAATACCCGGAGTGGGAAAAGAAATGTTCGGATTGGAATAAGGCAGTGGACCAGGCTGTTTCCTGCGAGCAGGATGAGAAGTTCTATGCCCAGTGCATGGCCTACGAAAATGCGTTTATAGCGTTTACAAAGGACTGTGACGCATTCTACGAAACACAAAAAGAGAAAAAAATCCGAAAAGAAGAAGAATTGCACCAAAAATGTATAGAAGAACGCAAGAAATGTATAGAAGAACGCAAGGCGCTTGCCAAAAAGAAAGAAACAGAGAGGGAGGAACTCAAAAAACAGCTGGAGGCAGTTGAGGAGCAGCTGAATGCGGTGACTATAATCCACCCGGATATGACATATATGGCCTCGGATATTGCGAGAATTTTGGAAATGGGAAGAGCCGATACGCTGAAGGAGGCAATCAACCTAGCCATTGAGGATGACCGGAAAGCTACAGAGGAAATGAACCGGCGGGCAGAGGCGCAAAGGCAGGAGGCAATTCTGGAGCAGCAGGCGCAGGAAGCACGGCGTCACCAAATGGAGATGGAAGAAGCTGAAAGAGCCCACAATAAAGCCATGGAGGAGGAAACTCGCAGAAACAATGCCGCCATGGAGCGAGAAGCCCGTGCACACAATGAAGCCATGCACAGGGCTGCGCAAGAAAGTAATCGGATCGCAGAAGATCGGAATCGTTATGCACGGGAACAGAGCAGGGCTTCCGCAAGGCAGAATGAATTCACAGCCAGTGATGGGCATCGTTGCCAAAAATGCAAAAACCGTTTCGGGTGCAGCCGGGATATCCATAATTGCGGTGCCTTCGTTTCGGAGCGCTGATGCATCGCAGAAATAGCATCTATTGTAATATGCCGTCTCGGTGAAGACGGTAAAAATAAAATTAAGGAGTAAATGAGTATGAGCATGGTGCCTTGGTTGTAGGGCATAAGGAATTGAGAGTGACTGAAAATGCGAAATATAATGAGTGGTGCAAAGGCGCCGGAAGTGCAGATGAGGTTGGCGTCAGGCGCAAGATCTTCAATGCTTCGGACAAGGATATCAAATACATCACCTTCACCTATGTGCCGTACAACCCGGTCGATGATGTGGTTGCGTGTCAGGTAAGTGGGAAAACTGAAGCAACTGCAAAACTCGTGGGGCCTTTTAAGACACATGATAAAAGTGAGGTGGTATGGGAGAAATTGTGGTATAATCCCACAATTTCCAAGGCTGTTATCAAGCAGGCTCTCGTTCAGTTCATGGATAATTCTGAAGATCTCATTTCCGGTGACGAAATTCTTGATATGAGTGATAAAAACAGCGAATATAGCAAATATAAACAGCAGCAGAAAGAGGAAGCCATTCGGAAGGTAAATGAAGTGAAGGATTCTGTAGTAAGCGGGCTCAAGGGACTGTTTAAGAAAAAATAACTCGCATAGAAATGTATAGGAACTAAGCTCCATTCGTTAGAGTTTGTAATAACATCTAACGAATGGAGCAATTTTTATGATAAAAAGCGCACAACACAAACTATGTTCAGAGAAATAACGCCGGTACTGGGCAGATGGTCCAGTACCGGCGTTTGTTATTCCTTTACTATCTCGGTATATACGATTTCTACTGCCCTGTAACGGATGCTATTCATCTTCCGCACCCACTCTATTGAATTGGCTGCTTTCAGCTGCTCGGTCACACCTTCGCGCTCTGCCGTCTGCTTTACCAGCTGCTCGAACATTTCCTCCGCCCGTCGGTCGATGTCAACAAGGTAGCTGTTCAGCTTGCCGCTGGTCAGCAGATTGCCATAGAGTACACGATGATGTTTCTTGAGATACCGAAGATGGCGCTGTCCCCATATCCCGATATATGCCTGTTCTTCTTCCGGCAGTTCCAGACAAGGCAAGTAATAGTCGCCCTGCAATTCGTACCGATTACTTTGCCAAAAACTTCGTTATCGGTCGGTGCCGGTTGCCGGAGCGCCTTTTTCTCTGAACTTTCCGCAGCATCTTTTTACGGCCGGGGCTTTTCACCACCTGCTGGATGTGCTATACTGAATCCATTAACCTGTGCATCAAGGAGCCGCTTATGAAACGTGTCGCCAGTATTCAGGATATTTCGTGCCTGGGCCGCTGCTCACTGACGGTGGCGCTGCCGGTGATCTCCGCCATGGAGGTGGAGTGCGCCATCCTGCCCACCGCTGTGCTCAGCGCCCATACCATGTTCCCGGACATCCTCTGCCGGGACCTGACGGCGGATATCCTACCCATCGCCCGATACTGGCAGAGCCAGCAGGTGCGGCTGGACGCCGTCTACACCGGCTATCTGGCCTCTCCCCGACAGGCGGAGGACGTGTGCCGGGTGCTGGAGGTGCTGGCGGGGCCGGATACCCTACGCTTCGTGGACCCGGCTATGGCCGATGGGGGAGCGCTCTACACGGGCTTTGACGAGGATTTTCCCCGCCACATGGCCCGCTTGGCGGCGCAGGCGGACGTGGTGACGCCCAATCTCACAGAGGCCTGCCTGCTGACGGGGACCCCCTACCGGGAGGACTACGACCTGCCCCGGCTGAGGGATATCCTGCGGAAGCTGGCGGAGCTGGGTCCCCGTCATGTGGTGCTGACCGGCGTCCCCTATGGCCCGGATAAGTTGGGCGTGCTGGCCTATACCCCGGCGGAGGATCGCTTCTTTGAATACGGCAGCCGCCGCATTGACGCCCATTTCCCCGGCACGGGGGATCTCTTCTCCTCCGCCTGCGTAGGTGCTCTGATGCGGGGCAAGCCGCTGGAGGAGGCCCTGCGTTTGGCGGTGGATTTCACGCTGCTGTGCATCCAAGTCACCTGCCGGGATGAAAACGCCCCATGGTACGGGGTGGAGTTTGAAAAAGCACTGCGGTATCTCCCAGAGCTGCTGGAGCGATAAAAACAGGAGGGGAAAGCCATGTTTCGAGACATCCGGAAGAAGAAAAATCAGATCAGCACGGAGGCGGCGGAGCAGCTCCTACGGGAGGCCCGCCGGGGCATTCTGGCCGTAAACGGCCGGGAGGGCTACCCCTACGCCATCCCCATCAACTACTATTACCACCGGGAGGCGCAGAAAATTTACTTCCACGGCGCCCGTGCCGGTCACAAGGTGGAAGCCATCCGGGCCTGCGACAAGGTGTGCTTCACCGTCTACGGCGGCGAGACGATCCGGGAGGAGGCGTGGGCGCCGTACCTCCGGAGCGTCGTGGTGTTCGGCCGGTGTCGCCTGCTGGAGCAGAGCCCGGAGACTATGGCCTTGCTGAAGCGCTTCGCCATGAAGTATTACCCGGAGGAGCAGTTGGCAGACGAGGAGATCCGGCAGGATGGCGCTGCCGCCCAGCTCTTCGAGATCGAGATCCACCACCTCAGCGGAAAAGAAGTGCAGGAGAAGTAAGCATATCCTCCCCGGTATGCAGCTGCCGGAACCGCAAAAGAAAAACAGCACCCGCAGGCCCAATGGGTCTGCGGGTGCTGTTGGTGCCGGTGACCGGACTCGAACCGGTACGCTGTCGCCAGCGGTGGATTTTGAGTCCACTACGTCTACCAATTCCATCACACCGGCAGAGGAGACTTTACTATTATAGCCGAAGCGGCGGCGGATTGCAAGAGTAATTTTCCCGCCCATCACTCCGTAGCTACGGCCAACAGCTCCGGAACGGTGTCCACGATGCACCGGGCGCCGGCCTGCTCCAGCAGCGCCCGCCCCCGGAAGCCCCAGGCCACTGCCGCCAGCGGCAGCCCCGCCCGGCGGGCCATCTCCACGTCCACCTCACTGTCGCCCACATACAGGGCGTGCCGGGCGTCTGCGCCCAGCTGCTCCATGGCGCTCCACACCATCTCCGGTGCGGGCTTGGAGGGGATACCGTCCCGCTGCCCCAGTGCCGTCACACCCGGAAAGAACCGGGCCGCCAGCGTACGGGTGGTCTCATCCGGCTTGTTGGATACCACCGCCAGCTTCAGCCCCCGCTGACGCAGCTGCTCCAGCAGCTCCGGGATGCCCGGATAGGGACAGGTTTGGACGCAGTTGTGGGCCTGATAGTAGGCCCGGTACTCCGCCAGTACCTTCTGCTCCTGAGGATATCCCTCCGGCAGCGCCCGGTGGATCAGCGGCCCGGCGCCGTTTCCCACGAAGCGCCGCACCTCCTCACGGGTCCGCAGAGGCAGTCCGTGAGCCGCCAGCACGTGGTTCACGGCGTCCTGCATATCCGTCAGGGTGTCCAGCAGGGTGCCGTCCATGTCAAACAGGATCGCATGATATCTGCCCATGGCCGCCCTCACCCCCGGATCAGGGTGGTCAGACCGGCGTGGGCGGCGGCCTGCTCCGCCTCCTTCTTGCTGTGGCCCTGACCCTTCCCGATGGGCTGCCCGTTCAGCAGCACACGGGAGGTGAATACCTTGGCGTGGTCCGGACCGCTGGCGGAGACCAATTCATATTGCAGCGTCTGGTTGCTGCGCCGCTGCACCAGCTCCTGCAACTCCGTCTTGTAGTCCCGGCGGCGCTCCTCCACATCCGTCTCCCGCTCCTTATCCAGCAGGACCCGGTGAATGAGCGCACGGGCCGCCTCCAATCCGCCGTCCAGATACACGGCGGCAAAAACGGACTCCGTGGCGTCCGCCAGAATGGACGCCCGCTGCCGGCCTCCGCCGGCCTCCTCGCCCTTGCCCAGCTTCAGATAGGATCCCAAGTCGAGACTCTGGGCCACCTCGTGCAGACTCTCCTCGCAGACCAGTGCGGCCCGGATGCGGGTCAAGTCCCCCTCCGGCAGATCCGGGTGCTTGCGGAACAGATAGTCCGCCGTCACCAGACCCAGCACGGCGTCCCCCAGAAACTCCAGCCGCTCATTGCTATGAATGCCCAAGCTGCGGTGCTCATTGGCGTAGGAGCTGTGATATAAAGCGCCCTCCAGCCGCTTCCGATCCTGGAAGGTATAGCCCAGACGCTCCTCTAAAGTACGCATTGCATAACTCCTTTCCGGCCGGAAAAGAAAGCCCCGTGGACAAACTCCAACGGGGCGTTCTTTCTTCACGGTCGTGTCAGCTCATCTTATTGTACAGATAACGAACGCAGTCACCGACGGTTTTCAGCCCGGTCAGGTCGTCCTCGTCGATCTCACCGACGTTGAATTCTTCTTCCATGGCCATTACCAGCTCCACCAGATCCACAGAGTCAGCGCCCAGATCGTCCACAAAGGAGCTGTCCATGCTGATCTCGTCAGCATCAATGGCAAACTGTTCAGCGATCAAATCCTGCATCGTCTTGAAGATGTCTTCCATCGTCATAAGATGATTCCCCTCCTTTCGGGTATCGCTCTGAAAGATAATACGGCAATTACCGCCGTGTGTCAACACCTTTTCTGTGAATATTTTCTCGAAGTGGAGTTTATTCCCGTTCCACCTTCATCAGGGCCACATTTTCCTCGATATCCCTGATAATGCCGCTGCGGGCCACCTGCACCGCCTGCCCCATGGCGTTTTCGATGGCCTCGGCGTTGGAGGAGCCGTGGGCCTTGATGACCGGCCGGGAGATACCGATGAAGGCGGTACCGCCCACCTTATTGGGGTCCAGCTTGGCCTTGAAGGCGTTGAGCCCCGGCATGACGCACAGGGCCGCCAGCTTGGTCAGCAGGTTCTTCTTGAACATGGCTTTCAGGGCGCTTCCGGCGAAAGAGCCTACGCCCTCCATGGTTTTCAGCAGCACATTGCCGGAGAAGCCGTCGCAGACGATGACGTCGCACCCGCCCTTGATGGCCTCCTTGGCCTCAATGTTGCCGATGAAGTTCAGATGTCCCGCCGTGTGGGCCTCCCGCAGCCAGCGCAGGGTCTCCTTCTGGAGATCGGTGCCCTTGCTGTCCTCGGTGCCGATGTTCAGCAGTCCCACACGGGGCCGCTCTACCCCAAGCACCCGGTGGGCGTAGTAGCTGCCCAGATAGGCGAACTGTACCAGATATTCCGGGGTACACTCGGCGTTGGCGCCGCAGTCGATGAGTACCGCCTGACCGGTGGTGGTGGGAATTACCGGGGCCATGGCCGCCCGACGGATGCCCCGGATGCGCTTGACGATGAGGGTAGCGCCGGTGAGAAGAGCGCCGGTGCTGCCGGCGGAGACCATGGCGTCGGCCCTGCCGTCCCGCAGCATGGTCAGTCCCACGCCCATGGAGGTGTCCTTCTTCCGGCGGAACACCGTGGCGGGGTCGTCGCACATCTCCACCGTCTCCGTGGTGTGGACGATCTCCATGCCCTGGGGCAGCGTCTTTTCGCCGCAGGCCTCCAGCGCCTGCAAAATAGCGGTGGTGTCGCCGGTGAGGGTGACGTCCACGCCCCAGCGCTTCTGACCGGATAGCGCACCCTTGACGATTTCCAGCGGAGCATTGTCGCCGCCCATGGCGTCGATGATGAGCTTCATGACAGGATCTCCTCCTTCCGGGCTTCGATGATGGCCAGCGAGCGCTGGCTCAGCTCGGCATTCTTGTTGCGCTTGCCCTTGACCCGGTGGTCCAGCGGCGGGATGATGCCGAAGTTGATGTTCATGGGCTGGAATACCCCCACGGTCTGATTGCTGACATACAACCCCAGAGCGCCGATGGCCGTTTCCTGCGGGAAGTCGATGGGAGCCTGCCCCTTCAGGCGGCGGGCCGTCTCCACTCCCACCAGAAAGCCGCTGGCGCAGGACTCCACATAGCCCTCTACGCCGGTCATCTGTCCGGCAAAAGCGATACGGGATCGGGACTTCAGCCGGTAATACCGATCCAACAGCCGGGGGGAGTCCAGATAGGTGTTGCGGTGCATGACGCCGTAGCGCAGGAACTGAGCGTCCTTCAGAGCGGGGATCATGGTGAATACCCGCTTCTGCTCCGGCCACCGCAGGTGGGTCTGGAAGCCCACCAGATTGTAAATGGAGCCGTCGGCGTTGTCCCGCCGCAGCTGTACCACGGCGTAAGGCTCCTTCCCGGTCTTGGGGTCCGGCAGGCCACGGGGCTTCAGCGGCCCGAAGCGCAGGGTGTCCTCACCCCGGCGGGCCATGACCTCCACCGGCATACAGCCCTCAAAGACCTGCCCATCCTCGAAGCCGTGGACCTCCGCCTCCTGGGCGGTGGTCAGCTCCTGCCAGAAGGACAGATACTCCTCCTTGGACAGGGGGCAGTTGATGTAGTCCGGAGTACCCTTATCATAGCGGGAGGCGAAGTAGGCACTGTCCATATCCACGCTGTCAAAGCTCACCAGCGGAGCGGCAGCGTCGAAGAAGTTCAGGGTGGTCTGCTGTCCGTCTCCCAGCAGAGCCGACAGACGATCCGCCAGAGCGTCGGAGGTCAGCGGCCCGGAGGCCACCACCACTTGCCCCTCCGGCAGCTCCGTTACCTCGCCGGGGACCACGGTGATGAGGGGGTGGTTCCGGAGCTCCTCCGTCACCATCCGGGCAAAGCCCTCCCGGTCCACCGCCAGAGCGCCTCCGGCGGGGACGGCGGTGGCGTCGGCGCAGCGGAGGATCAGGCTGTCCAGTCGCCGCAGCTCCTCCTTCAGCAGGCCCACGGCATTCTCCAGCCCCGCTCCCCGTAGGGAGTTGGAGCAGCAAAGCTCGGCAAACCATGGGGTCACATGGGCGGGGGTCATCTTCTCTGGCTTCATCTCCCGCAGGGTCACGGGAATGCCTCGCCGGGCCAGCTGCCAAGCACATTCGGAGCCGGCCAGACCGGCGCCGATCACAGTTACAGGCTCCATTTATTCCTCCGTTTCAGCGTCAGCCTTCTTGGCGGCAGACGTGGTAGCTTTCTTAGTAGCGGCGGTCTTCTTGGCCGTCGTTGCTTTCTCAGCGGCCTTCTTGGCCGTCGTGGCCTTTTTGGCGGCAGCCTTCTCAGCCGTCGCTTTCTTGGCGGCTGCTGTTTTTTTGGCCGCCGCTGCTTTTTTGGCCGTGGCCTTCTCCGTCGCCGTGGATGCTTCGGCGGCACCCTCTGCGGCGGTCGCTGCTTTTTTCGCAGCGGCCTTCGTCACGGTGGGAGTCTCCTCCGTGGTCGAAGCAGAGGAGGTCTTTTTGGCCGCCGTCTTGGCCGTGGATTTTTTGGCGGCGGTTTTGGCCGTGCCGGTTTTCTTAGCGGTGCTTTTCTTTGCCGCAGTTTTCTTAGCTGTGGCGGTTTTCTTAGCGGCGGGCTTGTCAGACGCCTCCGTTTGGACAGTTTCGGACGTCGGCTGACCGTCCGCTGCGGTACCATTTGTCCCGCTTTCCGTCCCATCGGACGCAGCAGTCCGCTTGGGATAGCCTCGCTGATCCTCCGGCAGGAAATTTTCGCACGCCGGGTTGATGCAGAAGGGACGCTTGAACCCCCGGCCGGATTTTTTGAACATGGTGTGGCCGCAGGCAGGGCAGTCGTCCTTCACAGGTACGTCGAAGGTGACGAAGGAGCAGGTGGGGAACTTTTCGCAGCAGTAATAGTTATACTGCTTGCCGGATTTCTTGCTGATGCCGGTGCGCTTCATGAGCCGGCCGCCGCACACGGGGCAGCGGCCCGGCATCTCCACCACCAGAGGCTTGGTGAACTTGCACTCCGGGTAGCCGGGGCAGGCCAGGAACCGGCCGAACCGGCCGGACTTGATGACCATGTTCCTGCCGCAGAGGTCACACTTCTCCTCGGTGACCTCGTCGGGGACCTTCAGATAAACACCCTCCATGTCCTTCTCCACCTGATGGAGATTGGACTCGAAGCCACCGTAGAACTGGCGCAGCAGCTGCTTCCACGGCAGCTTGCCGGACTCCACCTCATCCAGCTCCTCCTCCATGTGGGCGGTGAACTTCACGTCCACGATGTCCTTGAAGCGGTCGCACATAAGGCCGTTGACCACGTCGCCCAGCGGCGTCATTTTCAGGTACTTGCCGTCCTTGATGACGTACTCCCGGTCCAGAATGGTGGACACCGTGGGAGCATAGGTGGAGGGGCGGCCGATGCCGTTTTCCTCCATGGCCCGGATGAGGGAGGCGTCGGTGAACCGGGCGGGGGGCTGGGTGAAGTGCTGGGCCGGGTCAAAGCCCGTCAGCGTCACCACCTCGCCCTGTGCCAGCGGGGGCAGGGCGGGGGCCTTTTCCTCCTTCTCGTCGTCCCGGCTCTCCTCGTATACGGCGGTATAGCCGGCGAACTTCAGGCTGCTGGCGCTGGCCCGGAAGCTGTGGGCTCCGGCGCCCAGCTCTACGCTGACGCTGTCATAGACGGCGTTGGACATCTGGCTGGCCAGAAAACGGCTCCAGATCAGGCGGTACAGCCGATACTGCTCGCTGGTAAGATCGCTCTTGACCCGCTCCGGGGTCAGATCCACGTCGCTGGGGCGGATGGCCTCGTGGGCGTCCTGCGCCCCGGCCTTGGTCTTATACTGCCGTGGGGCGGCGGGACAGTAGCCTGCGCCGTAGCGCCCGGTGACGAAGCTGCGGGCCGCCGCCTGCGCCTCGTCGGAGATCCGCAGGGAGTCGGTACGCATATAGGTGATCAGACCCACGGTACCCTCGCCGGTGATGTCCACGCCCTCATACAGCTGCTGGGCGATGGCCATGGTGCGCCGGGGGGTCATGTTCAGCTTCCGGGAGGCATCCTGCTGCATGGTGGAGGTGGTGAAGGGCGGGGCGGGGGAGCGCTGCTTATCCGTGCGCTTCACGCTCTTGACAGCGAAAGGCAGAGCCTGCACCTCCGCCTGAATGGCGCTGACCTCCTCCTGAGAGGCGGGCTCATATTTCTTGCCGTCCTTGCCGTAATATCTGGCCCGGAAGGGGACGCCGCCGTCGTTTTTCAGCAGGGCGTCCAGCGTCCAGTACTCCTGGGGGACGAAGTCCTTGATCTCCTTCTCCCGGTCTGCCACCAGACGCATGGCCACCGACTGCACCCGACCTGCCGACAGGCCCCGCCGGATCTTTTTCCACAGCAGGGGGGACAGCTCATAGCCCACGATGCGGTCCAGAATACGCCGGGCCTGCTGGGCGTCCACCAGATCCTGATCGATCTCACGGGGGTGGTGGATGCTCTCGGTGACCACCTTGCGGGTGATCTCGTTGAAGGTGACTCGCTTGGCTTTTTCGTCGCTGAGGTCCAGCAGGTTCTTCAGGTGCCAGCTGATGGCCTCACCCTCACGGTCCGGGTCGGTGGCCAGATATACGGTGTCGCTGGCCTTGGAGAGTTTTTTCAGCTCATTGATAAGCTCCTCCTTACCCCGGATGGGGCGGTAGTTGGGCTCGAAGTCGTGCTCGACATCCACGCCCAGCTTGCTTTTGGGCAGGTCACGCAGATGTCCCATACTGGCCCTGACCTCGTAATCCGGTCCCAGATACTTGCCGATGGTCTTGGCCTTGGCAGGGGACTCCACGATCACCAGATTTCGGGCTGCTTTTTTTGCCATGTTCTTATCCTTCCTTTTTACAACCGGATCTCCACCGTGCGGACGAAGCGCCGTGCTCCGTGCTGCGTGGCATATCCGTCGATCTCTAATACCGTCAGGGCTGACAGCACCCGCCGAATGGGCAGGTCGGCCCGCTCCGCCACGTCATCGGTGAGCAGAGGGGCATCGGTGGTCAGCACCTGTAGGATGTGGATCTGATCGTCCGTCAGACCCGCCGTATCCGCCGTCAGGTCCAGTACCGGCAGGGCGGGGGGAGTTTCCTTCTTCTCCGGCTTCGCCGTGGACGCTTCCTCCGCCCTTTGAGCGGGGAGACTGTCCTGCTCCGGCACCGGAGGAAGATTCTCCGACGAGGGGCGCAGCCGGTGGGGGAACCGGCTCCGGTACCCCTCCAGAATGTCCCAGCCGCAGGTCACAAGTCCTGCGCCGTCCCGGATGAGGCGGTTGCTGCCCCGGCTGTTGGGGGCGTCGATGGGGCCGGGGACGGCGAACACGTCCCGTCCCTGCTCCAACGCCGTATTGGCGGTGATGAGAGCGCCGCTGCGCTCCGGGGCCTCCACCACCAGCACCGCCAGACTCAGGCCGCTGAGGATGCGGTTGCGGACGGGGAAGTGGCTGCCCACAGGCTCCGTTCCCGGCGGGTACTCGCTCAGCAGCACGCCGGTGGCGGCGATGTCCTCGTAGAGCCGCCGGTTCTCCGCCGGATAGACCACGTCCACGCCGCCGCCCAGCACAGCCGCCGTAAAGCCGCCGGCCCGCAGAGCGCCCCGGTGGGAGGCTCCGTCGATGCCCTTGGCAAGGCCCGACACCACCACGGCACCCTCCTTCGCCAGCTGGTAGCCCAGCTCCTCGGCGGCGGAGATGCCATAGGGGGTACACGTCCGGGTACCCACCACGGAGACGGCGGCCTCCTCGTCGAACAGGGGCATCCGGCCCCGTCCGTACAGCAGCACCGGCGGGTCATAGATGTTCCGCAGCCGGTCCGGGTAGAGGGCGTCCTGCATGGTCAGCAGGAAGATATCCCCCTTGGCACAGCGGGCCAGCACATCCTCGGCCCGGTCTGTGGACTTGTCCGACAGCAGCGCCGCCTGAGAGGAGGACAGCCCCTCCACCGGAGGGAGATCCTCCGGCTGGGCGTAGTATATGTCCTCCGGCGAGGGGAAATGCTCCAGAAGCAGAAGCTTGCTGCGGTTGGTCAGCCCCGGCAGGGTGGTGAGCCATACCCAGTATTTCAGAGCAGCCATGTGAGATCCCTCCTTATCGCCAGCTTTCCCACAGCAGCACCGCTGCGGCAATGGCTGCATTCAGAGATTCGCAGCGGTCCGACATGGGGATGCGGATGGTTTGGCCGCACAGGTCCAGTACCTCCCGGCTCAGGCCACGGCCCTCGCTGCCGATGGCCAGCGTGCAGCGGGTGTAGTCCGCCTGCCGGGCGTCCACGGTGTCCTCCCGCAGGGCGGCCCCGTACAGGGGGAGGCCGCTGCGGTGCAGCAGGGCCGCCAGTTCCTCCGTATCCCGCCACAGGCCGCAGGCCAATCCCGCCAGCGATGCTGCGCCGAAGGCAGTGGTCTCCACCATGGTGGGGCGGTCCACCGGGATCCGCAGCAGATCCGCCTGCATCTGCATGAGGATGTCCGACACGCTGGCGCCGCCGTCGGCCCGCAGGGCCGTGATGTCGCACCCGGCATCCTGCCGCATGGCCAGCATCAGATCCGTCACCTGATAGGCGATGCACTCCAGCACCGCACGGGCGATATGGGCCCGGCCCGTACCACGGGTGATACCCAGAATGGCCCCACGGGCGTACATATCCCAATAGGGCGCACCCAGCCCGGTGAAGGCCGGAACCACCACCACGCCGCCGGAGCTTTCCACAGATTCCGCCAGCCGGTCACACTCCGGGGCGGAGTCCACCAGCCGCAGCTCGTCCCGCAGCCACTGGATGGTGCTGCCGCCGTTAAAGACGCTGCCCTCCAAGGCATAGGTGGTCCTGCCCCCTACGCTCCATGCCACGGAGCTCACCAGTCCCGCCCGGCTGCGGACCGGCTCCGTCCCCACGTTCATCAGGGTAAAGCAGCCGGTGCCGTAGGTATTCTTGGCCTCGCCGGGATGGAAGCAGGCCTGCCCGAAGAGGGCCGCCTGCTGGTCGCCGGCGGCACCGCACACCGGTACTCCTGCCAGCGTCTCCAGGCCGGGGATGCCCGGCTGCACCGTGCCGTAGACGGCGCTGTTCTCCACCGGCCGGGGCAGCATACAGGCGGGGATCCGCAGCAGGCGGCACAGTTCCTCATCCCAGCACAGCCGGTGGATATCAAAGAGCATGGTGCGGGAGGCGTTGGAGTAGTCGGTGACGTGCTGCCCCGTCAGCCTCCAGATGAGCCACGTCTCCACCGTGCCGAACAGCAGCTCCCCCCGTTCCGCCCGCTGCCGGGCGCCAGGGACGTTATCCAGGATCCAGCGGATCTTGGTGCCGGAGAAATAGGCGTCGATGAGCAGTCCCGTGGTGGAGACGATGCGCTCCTCCAGTCCCTGCCGCTTCAGCTCCTCGCACAGCTCCGCCGTCCGACGGCACTGCCAGACGATGGCGTTATACACCGGCTGGCCGGTGGCCTTATCCCAAACGATGGTGGTCTCCCGCTGGTTGGTGACGCCGATGCCGGCGATGCTGCCCTCCGGCAGCCCCCGGATGGTCTCCGCCGCCGCCAAACGCTCCGTGTCCCAGATGGTCATGGGGTCGTGCTCCACCCAGCCCGCCTGCGGATAGATCTGGGGGAAGGTGTGCTGGGCCTTGGCGGCGATCTGCCCCGCCCGGTCAAATGCGATGGCACGGGAGCTGGTCGTCCCCTGATCCAGTGCCAGAATATACGATGCCATAGCCGTCTCCTCTTTTCTTTTTGGTGGGTTTGTGGTATACTGTCCATAGAATGGTTCTTATTTTACCACAGGAAGGATGAAATTTCCATGACAAATCTCACCGAGTTCACCTTTCTCTCCAGCGACGGCAAGACCCGGCTCCACGCCATGCAGTGGCTGCCGGAGGGAACGCCCCGTGCCGTGCTGCAAATTTCCCACGGCGTAGCCGAGCACATCGGCCGCTACGACGGCTTTGCCCGCTACCTCAATGAGCAGGGGCTGGCGGTGGTGGGCCACGACCATCTGGGCCACGGCGGCTCCCTGCCGGAGGGCGGAACCCCCGTCTACTTTGGCGACGGCACCCCGTGGGAGACGGTGGTGGCGGATATCCAGCTGCTGCACGAGCAGCTGCGGCGGGAGTTTTCCGGTGTGCCGCTGTGCCTCATGGGCCACAGCATGGGCTCCTTTCTGGCCCGCAGCTACCTGATCCGCTATCCCGGCACCCTGCGGGCCGCCATTATCATGGGTACCGGCTGGCAGCCGCAGGCCAAGCTGACCGGAGGCCGTGCCGTGGCGGAGGTGGTCTGCGCCGCACAGGGGCCCTCCTCCGCCAGCAAGCTGGTGAACGATCTGGCCTTCGGCGGCTACAACAAGGCCTTTGCTCCCAACCGCACCGGCTATGACTGGCTGTCGGCGGACTCCGAAAATGTGGACCGCTACATTGCCGACCCCCTCTGCGGCGCCGATGCCACGGTGGGGCTGTTCCGCCAGATGCTCCACGGCATCGCCTTCAACCAGAACCCCAAGAATCTGGCCCGCATGGACAGCAGCCTGCCGGTGCTGCTGATCTCCGGCGACCGGGATCCGGTGGGCGATATGGGCAAGGGCGTCCGCCGCACCGCCGACGCCTTCCGCAAGGCGGGCCTGTCGGACGTGACTCTGAAGCTGTATCCCGGCCTGAGGCACGAGATCCTCAACGAAGGCCCCATGCGCCAGACGGTCTATGAGGACATCTGGCACTGGCTGGAGCCGCATCTGCCGGCCCGTTAAAATCTCGCTAATTGAAATACAGTTCACCCGCAAGAGGGCAGCCTGCAGCTGTCCTCTTTTCTTTTTAGAAAAATACTGGCTCCATTTTGTCATTTCTGTCATTCGGTCAGTCAAAAAGTACCAGTTTTCAACATTTTTCTCATACTTTTCTCATATCGGACTAATATGTCATTTTATAGAGAATTTGTGGGAATTTTTTGAATAAATTACGAAAAATCGGTTGACTTTGCCGTGGAATTGGGGTATATTATAGCCCATGTCGTACAGGGTCCGACATTGTCGAATGCGTCGGGCGGGCTGTACGTTTTATCCCTGTCCGTACATGACGGACTTTCGACCGGGAGGTGAGTGAAATGGCCTATATGCGCTTGGGCGATCTGCTGGTGGCGTCCGGGACCATCACAGAACAGCAGCTGGAGCGTGCTCTGGCACTCCAGAAGGAGACAAAGCAGCGGCTGGGCGATGTGCTGATCCAGAACGGCTTCATCACGGAGGCGCAGCTCATCGACGCTCTGCGAGTGCAGCTGGGCGTGGACTTTGTGGACCTGACGGCCATTTCCATCCCCGTGGAGCTGGCCCAGTATGTCCCCCGGAACATCGCCAAGAAATACTGCGTGGTGCCGGTGAAGCTGGTACGCAACAGCCTGTATCTGGCCATGAGCGATCCTCTGGACTTCGTGGCTCAGGATGAGGTCAAAACCGCCTCCCGTAAGCGCATCATCCCCATGATCGCCACCCGTAAGGCCGTGGAGCAGGCTATCAGCCGCCTGTACGGCAACGAGGGTACGGCACGGGTCATCGAGGAGATGAAGCGAGAGGCCGGCAGCAGCAGCGATGTCATCCCCGCCCAAATGGTGCAGGACACGGCGGACCCTCAGGAGGCTGCCCCCACCATCCGCTTCGTTAACGCCCTCATCGAGCGGGCCTATACCGAGCGGGCCAGCGACATCCATCTGGAGCCGCAGGAGGGTGAGATGGTGGTGCGGATGCGCATCGATGGTCTGCTCCGCCGCATCCTGACGGTGCCCGCCGACCTGCAGAATACCGTGATCTCCCGCCTGAAAATCATGGGCGGTATGGATATTGCCGAGCATAAGATCCCGCAGGACGGCCACGCCATCCAGTCGGTGCGGGGCCACAGTCTGGACCTGCGTATCTCCTCCATGCCCACGGTGTATGGCGAGAAGATGGTGCTGCGTCTGCTGGACAAGTCCGCTCAGGCCCTCAGCAAATCCCAGCTGGGACTGGAGGGGCAGGATCTTGACAACTACAACGCTCTGCTGCGAAACACCAGCGGCGTCATTCTGCTGGTGGGGCCCACAGGCTCCGGTAAGTCCACCACCATGTGCAACATGATCCGGGATCTGTCCCGTGAGGAGATCAACATCGTCACGCTGGAGGACCCGGTGGAGTACCACATCCCCGGCGTCAGCCAGTGCCAGATCAATGAAAAGACCGGCATGACCTTCGCCAGCGGCCTGCGAGCCATCCTGCGTCAGGACCCGGACATCATCTCCGTGGGTGAGATCCGGGACGGCGAGACGGCCTCCATCGCCATGCGGGCCGCCATCACCGGTCATCTGGTGTTCTCCACTCTGCACACCAACGACGCCGTGTCCGCCGTATACCGGCTCAAGGACGTGGGCGTGGAGCCGTGGCTGGTGGCCAGCGCCCTGCGGGGCGTGGTGAGCCAACGTCTGCTGCGGAAGGTCTGCCCCCACTGCAAGAAGGGCTATCAGCCCTCTGCCGAGGAGCTGGCTCTGCTGGGGATGCCGGAGGACAGCCATGTCACCTTCTATAAGGGCGAGGGCTGTCCGGAGTGCCATCACTCCGGCTATACCGGTCGCCGGGCCGCCTTCGAGATCCTGATGCTCAGCGGCCGCCTGCGGCGGCTCATCAGCGAGGGTGCCAACGAGGAGCGGCTGACGGAGGAGGCCCGCAAAAACGGCTTCCGCTCCATGAGGGAGAGCTGCCGCCGGCTGGTGCTGGAGGGGGTCACCTCCGCCGAGGAGGCCGCCCGCATCATCAACACCACAGTAGACGAGTAATTGCGTAAAACCCGGCACGGAAGGAGCGGAGACACGCCATGACCACATACCGTTACAAGGGCCAGACCAAGGACGGAACGGCTGTATCCGGCGTCATCCGGGCCTATGACGAGTTCGAGGCCGCCAGCCGCCTGCGGGAGACCGTAGCCGTTATCACCCGGCTGGAGGAGGTACGGGAGAAGAAGGAAAGCATCTTCAACCGCCCCATCGGCCTGAAGATCAAGGAAAAGGAGCTGGCTCTGATCTGCTCCCAGTTCGCCATTATCCTCTCCGCAGGTATGTCCATTCAGCACTGTGTGGAGATGGTGGCGGCCCAGACCAGGAACCGCCACATTCGCCAGATGCTGGAGAAGGTGGCCGAGGAGGTGGGCGCAGGCTACTCCATGGCCCAGAGCTTTGAAAACAACGCCCCCTATCTGCCCAAGACCTTCATCGAGACGGTCCGGGCCGGAGAACAGTCCGGCACGCTGGAGGAGTGCTTCCAGCGGCTGCACCGGTACTATGATAAATCCGCCAAGACCAAGGCCAAGGTGGTCAGCACCCTGACCTACCCCGCCATGGTCATTGTGGTGGCCATCGTCGTGTTTATTATCATCATCGCCGTGGCCGTCCCGGCCTTCAACGATGTCTTTGCCGAGATGGACACCCAGCTGCCGGGCATCACCCGTGTGCTGCTGGCCACCAGTGACTTCTTCGTGGGCTGGTGGTGGCTGCTTCTGCTGATCGCCGCCGGGCTGGGCATCGCCTATATGGTGGCCCGCCGCTCTGTTCAGGGCCGGAAGGCCATCGCCGCATGGAGCCTCACCAAGGCCCCCCTCCACCAACTCCATACCCTCAACGCCGCCGCGCAGTTCGCCCACAGCATGGCCACCATGCTGACGGCCGGTCTGCCGGTCCACAAGGCTCTGGATGTGACCGGCAACGTGATCAGCAACTACACCTTCGCACTGGCCGTGCAGGAGGTGAAACAGAAGGTGGAGCGTGGCCGCACCATTTCCGAGAGCATGGGTCAGATCGAGTACTTCCCCAAAATGCTGACGGAGATGGTGGGTGTAGGCGAGCAGTCCGGCTCGCTGGAGGAGACGCTGGACGTCATCGGTGAATACTTTGACAACGAGGTGGAGGTCACCACCGCCCGCCTGCTGTCGGTGCTGGAGCCCATCATCACCATCGCTCTGGCGGTGATCGTGGTGGTGCTGCTGCTGGCGGTGTATCTGCCGCTGTTCACCCTCTACGGCGGAATGTAAGGCCGCCGCACCCGAATTCATATCCTATCCGTATAACAACCCTGTACGGATCAAGATAAAAACCGCAAAAAAATAATAGGAGATGTAGAACTATGTTGAAAAAACTGCAGAGCAAGAAGGGCTTCACTCTGATGGAGATGCTGATCGTCGTCGCCATCATCGCTGTGCTGGTGGCCATCGCCATCCCCGTGTTCAACGGCGCCCTGACCAAGTCCAAGGAGGCCGCTGACGTGGCCAATGTCCGTGCGACCTATGCCGAGTGGCAGACCGCTATGCTCACTGAGAACACCAAGGCTCCCACCGACAAGGACGCCTTCCTGGCGGGTCCCGACGCCAAGGGTACTCTGACCCTGAACTATCTTAACAAGCTGGACGTCAAAGCCGACGGCACCATCACCTACAACGCTTCTAAGCTGACCGATGCCGCCAATGCCGACAGCAAGACCTTCACCTGGAAGCTGGGTACGCCCGACATCCAGTGACATCCATTTGTCACATTCACACGCAACACCTCC
>OLRC01000721.1_pt1 | contig 23853 bp, 24 predicted proteins | sample 1672081 | NCBI WGS metagenome assembly OLRC01 (sample SAMEA3136643, study PRJEB25190) | human gut metagenome | biome: human gut; feature: human-associated habitat; material: faeces | place: Austria | collected 2013
GGGAGAGCGCCCTTTTGTATGGAAAAATATCAGAGTCTAACTTGCAGCGGTAGGCTTAGCCCTTGACCACGGTGTACCAAGTGTCGGCACCATGGGCCTCGGACACGACCTTGTAGCCATCGGGCACGAAGTTGGTGCCGGCACCCTCAGCGGAGTTGTTGGAGGGGTCGAAGTTGATAAACGTACCGCCCTGAATGATGACCTTCGCCGTACCATTCTTGTAAGCGCTGTCCACACAGTTGATCAGGAAGTTGCAGCCATACGGATCGCCGAATGGCTCAGAGACAAAGGTGCCGCCATTGATGACCAGCGTACCCTCCTGAACCTGCACAGCAATACCGCCGCCGTAATAGTAGCCGTCGTTGATGGTGAGGGTTGCACCATTCCGGACGTTGATGCCATAGCCGCCGTTGACGCCGGTATCAATGCCGCCGGTGGTCAGAGCCTCCTTCAGTTCCGTAACGTTCGCCACAGGGTAAGTGGCGTTCTCGTCATAGGTGTTGTTGAAGCTGTCGTACTCAGAAGCAACCTGCGTGGCGTAGACGGTGAACTTGACACCCTCCAGCGTCTTATTCATGTACTCGTTACCGGCCCATCACGGCCCAAGTGGATCCAGCGGCCCCAACTCCGGGTCGTAGGGCAAACACACCACCTCGTATCCCCCGCTGGGACGGCTCCCCGGCAGGAGCAGTCCCTCCTCCCCCAACCAGAAATCGCCGGGGTGCAGGACCAGCCCCCGCTCTTGCGCCGTCTTCCGCAGGCAGCGGCGCCACAGCGCATGGGGAGGGAAGCACTCTCCCAGTCCTACCGGCAGACCATCCGCCCACACATCGCCCCGGCAGCGGTACGGCCACGGCCCCGTGAGCTCCGTGCAGATGCTCACACCATGCTTCGTCTCCCGAACGATACGGCTGCGGAGGGCCGCCGTAGTCAGCGGCAGCATCCCGCCCTGTTCCAAAGCCCTCCGACATCGCTCCGCCAGCTGCGGTAGCAGCACCCGGCGGCCATAGTCCAGCAGTCCCCTGCCCCACGCTGCATAATACCGGCAGAAGGCCCGCTTTCCCTCCCAATGGGGCAGCTCTGCCTCCACTGTCAGCAGCGGCAGCTCCTCCCAAGTCAGCACTTGGGGCGGAAAAACAGGTACAACGGTCACAGCCACAGCCAGCCCTCCTCTCGTATCCTACCCTCCACTCTATGCACCCCCGGCACCGCAGGTGCAAAAAAGTTTCCGCCGCCCGTTTACTTTCATACGTTACCATGATACAATATGAAAGTACATCCAGCAGAAACGGAGGAATGTTCCATGGCGCACAAGATCACCATCGCCACCAAGGAGAAAAACGAGCGGCTGTACCGGGCCATTCTGGCTCTGGAAACGGAGGAGGAGTGCTATGCCTTCTTCCAGGACCTGTGTACCATTGCCGAGCTGCGCTCCATGGAGCAGCGCTACGAGGTAGCCACCCTGCTCAGCGAGGGCATGGTGTACAGCGACATACTGGAGCGCACCGGCGCCTCCAGCGCCACCATCAGTCGGGTGAACCGGGCTCTCCTCAACGGGACCGGCGGCTACGTCAGTGTGCTGGGCAAGATGAAGGAGGACGGTCATGAGCAGCTATGAGGGGCTTGCGGCGTCCTACGATGCCCTGACCACCGACGTAGGCTACGAGAAGCGGGCGGACTTTCTGGAAAAGTTCTTCCGCCGCAGCCGTATCCCCGTCCACACGGTGCTGGATCTGGCCTGCGGCACCGGCACTATGACGTGGCTGCTGACAGACCGGGGCTATGAGCTCATCGGCGTGGATGGCTCCGAGGAGATGCTGGCCGCCGCCATGGAGAAAAGCGGACAGGTGGAGGGCATCCCCCCCATCTTCCTGCACCAGTCCATGCCTCAGCTGGATCTTTACGGCACGGTGGATGCCGCCATCTGCTGTCTGGACAGCCTGAACTATCTCACCCGCCCCGCCGATGTGCAGCGCACCTTCCGGCGGCTGCACCTGTTCATCGCCCCCGGCGGGCTGCTGGTGTTCGACATCAATACCGTGGCCAAGCTGGCGGCGCTGGATGGACAGGTCTTTCTGGACGAGACGGAGGACACCTACTGCGTCTGGCGCACGGAGTATCACCGGGGACTGTGTACCTATTACATGGATCTCTTCGACCGCCGCCGGGACGGTGCATGGCAGCGGGAGCTGGAGATCCACCGGCAGCGGGCCTATACCACAGAGGAGCTCACCGGCTGGCTGAGGGCTGCCGGTTTCAACGATATCCGCACTTGGGGCGACGGAAAGCTGCGCCGTCCCACGGAGAACGAGCAGCGGATCTATTTTTCCTGTATCAGAGAGTGAGGTCATTTTCATGAGCGATCATATTTTGCGTGCCATTACATCCGACGGCTTGGTGCAGGCCGCCGCTATCAGCAGCCGGGACCTGACGGAGCGGGCCCGACAGATCCACAAGACCCTGCCGGTGGCCACCGCCGCCTTGGGCCGGACACTGGCCGGAGCCTCCATGATGGGCAACGCCCTGAAGGGCCACGGTGCCAGCCTGACCCTCCAGATCAAAGGCAGCGGCCCCTTGGGGACCATTCTGGCGGTATCCGACTCCGACGGCAACGTCCGTGGCTACGTCACCAACCCTCAGACGGAGTTGCCCCTGCGCCCCGACGGCAAGCTGGACGTGGGTGGGGCCGTGGGACAGGAGGGCTCCCTGACGGTCATCAAGGACCTACACATGAAGGAGCCCTATGTGGGTACCGTGAACCTGCTGGGAGGCGAGATCGCCGAGGACATCGCCGCCTACTTCGTGGAGTCCGAGCAGATCCCCACTGCCTGCGCTCTGGGGGTGCTCATTGACCGGAATCAGAGTGTCAAGGCCGCCGGTGGCTACCTGATCCAGCTGATGCCCGGCGCCGGGGAGGACACCATTGCCAAGGTGGAGGGCGGCATCATGGCCGCCGGCAACGTCTCCGCCATTCTGGAAAAGGATCCCGACCCGGAGGCCATGCTGCGGACGGTGCTGTCGGACTTCGAGGTGAAGGTGCTGGAGCAGGAGCCTGTGGAGTACCGCTGCGGGTGCAGCCGGGACCGCATCGAGCGGGCGCTGCTGTCACTGGGTCGGGACGAACTCTCCGCCATTCTGGCCGAGCAAGGCTCCTGCGACCTGACGTGCCAATTCTGCGACCGGGTGTACCACTTCTCCGGCTCGGAGCTGGAGGGGCTGATCCAGAGCCTTGAGAAAAAAGATTGAAAAAATCTGATTTTCCTGTTGACATGGCGACCGGTTTTTAGTATAATTATCCTTGCCGTTGCGATGGTAAGCCCTTCCGGCGGCAAGGACGGGAGCATAGCTCAGCTGGTTAGAGCACCTGCCTTACAAGCAGGGGGTCACTGGTTCGAGTCCAGTTGTTCCCACCATGATACGGCCAAGTAGTTCAGTTGGTTAGAACGCCAGCCTGTCACGCTGGAGGTCGTGGGTTCGAGCCCCATCTTGGTCGCCATATGCCTCTGTAGCTCAGTTGGTAGAGCAGCGGACTGAAAATCCGCGTGTCGTTGGTTCGACTCCGACCGGAGGCACCATGACGCTGAAACATCGGCGTCATCTGCGGGCGTAGCTCATCTGGTAGAGCGCGACCTTGCCAAGGTCGAGGTAGCGAGTTCGAGCCTCGTCGCCCGCTCCAAAAACAGAGAAAACGGCGAACCTCGCCGTTTTCTCTTATCCGGTGACATAGCCAAGTGGTAAGGCAAGGGTCTGCAAAACCCTCATTCCCCAGTTCAAATCTGGGTGTCACCTCCATATTAACGAAACGGTATAGATGCGTCTGGCGAAAAGCCAGGCGCATCAACCGTTTCCGTTCATAAGGAAGTATTTTCTTATGAGGGATCGGTCGCAACCTCTGTTATGGAGGCTGCGGCCTTTTCTCTTTCTGTGGTGGATTCATGGCCTTGACGATTCTGCGATAGCAAGCATCTCCTTTATGCTGTCTGCTCTACCGCTCCGACCATCCGCATCAACGGCGAGGATATGCCGCAGCAAGTGGTCAAGTCCCGCTTTCTCAAGCTGAATAGCAGCCACATAGAGTACGTTCTGGAAGCAATGAACAAGAACCCGTCAGGCATCCGTAATATCCGGGCGTACCTGTTGACCGCTCTGTATACTCAGCATATCAGATTCATATAGATTGCACAATTGAGCAGTGTTTCATTTTCATTCAATTTACTTAACCAGTAGGAAATGTTGCATAATTTATCTACTGTTTTGGTTGCTTTGATACTTCTTAGGTTGACGGATAGATACGCATTAGAGATGTCTCCATCCAAATGCTGTTCTAGGCATCGATCTCACGGTTGGTGATGAGCGTACCTGTGAGGAGCAGCTTGTATCGTGCGTGGTCACCCAAGGTATGCATGGTCTTGCTCTGCTGACTGCGGTTTTCCTTCAGCTTGTGACCCTCGTCTGCAATGATAAGGTCGGCATTGAATTTCAGCAGCTCCGGTTCAAGGATTCTGGCACTCTCGTAATTCACCACCACGATTTCCAGCCCGTCGGTCTTGCCGACTTCGGAAATCTGCTGTCTTTTCTTTGCGGATGTACCTTTCAAAATGGTCAGCGTATATGGGAACGCAGCGAATTTCTCAAATTCCTCTTCCCACACACCGAGGATAGACAGCGGTGCAACAACAAGGATGCGGTTGACCCTGCCAAACTGATAAAGGATGCCGGAGATGCCAATGGAAGTGATCGTCTTGCCCGTACCCATTTCCATAAGCAGAGCCACACCGTTACTTCTAAAGTCCGATGGAAGAAGGCCGAATCTCATGCAGGCAAAATCAAAAGCCTGCTGCTGATGGTGATATGGCTTGACCGTAATCGGCATCGGAAGGGATTTATTCGCCATCAGGCCACCTCCAATCCAAGTGATACACGAACTGCCGCATTAACCCTCACCATGTCCTCCGGGCGAAGTGTTGTTACAACAGATAAAATATCCCGCTTATCAATCGTTGCAATTTGCTCCGCCTGTACAACGGATGTACGGAGATTGTCATAATGCTGGATAATAACGTGCGTCTTCATGTCCAGTCTTTTCAGCTTTGAAGAAAGGAAACATACAATTACGGTTGGACTGTATTTATTTCCGATGTCATTCTGGATTACCACTGCCGGATGTACTCCGCTGACAACGTGTCCACTTCCTTTTTCATTGCGGGCAAAAACAATTGATCCCCTTGTCAATTCCATTTCTGTTCTATTAATCTCAGCCATTATTTGCATCCTCCCTCATCTCATGAATTTCAATGTTTCTTACACTTGTGCCGGGAGTAAGCACCAGCACCTCGCAGAAATCGCCAAAGATCATATGGAGCAGTCTCTTAGGAAGGCGAACCTTCTTGCTGCCAAGCACCTGCTTTTTCTGACCACTGCGGTCTGCAATATTAATCTGTACTCTGTGTTGCAGATTCATCATTTTTCATATCCTCCTGTTCAATGAACGGGTCTGCGCCCGGAGGTCGTATCTCTTCCTCTGTTACCTTGGGAAAAAGAACAACCCCCGGTCAGACCGCAGTGATTACTTCTTACGCTTGCGGGGGCTTCTCAACACCGAAGTGCTTACAGCCCTTTGCGATGATCTTGTTCCAGCGATTGGAGATAGCCTGCTGAGTGACCGCCTTTCCGGTACGGGCTTCCTCTTCACGGCGGACATCTTCGAGGTACTTCCATGCCCCAAGGTGGTCATAGACCAGGTCCCGCTGTGCTTCGGTCAGCCCCTCCATGAATTCCAGAATGGCTGCGACTTTCTCGTCCATCGGTGCATCCTCCGGGAACAGCATGGTAAACGGGTCAGATTTGGTATCCTCGATTTCGTCCCACGGATTTGCTACATCCTCACCGCTCTTGCCGGAACGCTCATAACGGGCAAGCCTGTCGGAGAACACCTTGTCGGTGTGGCGCTCATACTCGTCCTGCTCCACATCCTCATCATGGTCGATGCTGTCAAGGAGAATCAGAATCTCACGGTCAATCATTCCGGTCGTGCCGTCAGCATTCTGGAATTCATCTCCGAGGGCGATATTCACCGGGACTTCTTTCTTCAAATCTTCATCCCAGCGATAGTAGGTGTACCCGTTGTCGGTGAGATAGTTTTTGCGGTCCTCACGGTATGCGCTGGTACGGGTCAGTGTTGCAGTGTTCTTTTTTGCTTTCATTCAGTGTCCTTTCCCGTTCCTGGGCAGGACGGTGGACACAAAAAAGCCGAGGCAGCAATGTACCCCGGCTGAAGCATCCCCAAAAGGCATGACAAGACACGGTGGTACATCGGAAATCAAATTCAGCCTTATATAAATTGCTGAGTATGACTCCTTCTGCATCCACCGTCCCTATGGCCATCTTGGAACGATATGATTTAATTGAAGTTTTTCTTCCCCCGAAGGGGAGGATGAACAGGTTGATTGTTCAAATCAGATGCTCTGTTCACCCTCTGTGGCATTACTTACGCTTAGCGCTCGGCTTGGTCTGTGCCAGCGCACTTCCGGCTACAGATTTTACCTTGGAGCCGTAGCGTCCATCGCGCAGAATCTGACTTGCCTTGGTTGCGACCTTGGCACTGGTCTGCTTTCTATTAGCTGCCATGTTCTCACCTCATTTCGTGTTTGATAGATGGGTTTCCTCATCTCCTCCTATAAGATACATCAAAAAATAGCACCCAAAATCGACACCATCTGTCGACTCAAATGCATAGACTACCCCTGAAAATGGGCAAAAAAATAAAGCCATACATGACCTGTTCGTTAAAACAGGCCATGTATGGCTTTTCACAATCGACAGCCTCTGTCGACTTAACGATTAAATTTTTTCAATTTTATAGTGGATCGGCACCTTGCTCTGCGAGAAAAGTTTTAACTTCCGCTACTTTTTGCCCATACATATGCTGAAGGACAAAATCATACCATAGATGGCTTTGGTTTGCGAAAACAAAGTGATGACCTGCATCATTGATAATCTTCATGCTGATTTTGTACGGGAGGTGCAAAGCCAAACATATAAGAATCAATGTATTCAAATCATTGCGTTTTCCATTCACACACCTACTGACGGTCTCCTGATTGATTCCTGCTCTTTCTCCAATTTCTTTGTAGGTGATACCTCTCCACTTGATGACAGTTTCTAATGATTTTATATAATTGGCATTTAGTTCCCCGAAGATTCGATTTTCTTCCATGAAAACTGCCTGCAATTTTTTCATCTGCCTATCATGTGGTGCATTTTCAACCCCACCATGAAATGCGATATTGAAAGAAACGGGAGAATACTCATCACGGTTAAGGAAACACTCGCTGTGGTAACGCTGCCCAAAACTGTTCTTGATTTCCAAATCGAAAACCAAGCAACACTCTTCCATATGGTTACGGGCATAATGCGTAAGATGTGTTGTCCCCAAAACATCTTGTTCCACATACTGAGGAAGGTTAAGTACAAAGTGTGAGTCTACATATAAATACCTTCCGCTTTCTGTTGCTTGCTTCAATTCACTATTTGTAATTGCAAGAATTGCAGCATCAACAGCCCCGACGGAAAATGTCTGATTTTTCTTCAGGAAACCTTTAGCAGCTTTGTGCGGCTCAACGTATCGTCCATCCAAATAGATGAATGCGCCGAGTGCTTCCTCATATCCGGCATCAATCAAACGAATTTTTGCCGCAGTTCTGGAAACACCGAAATCAAGAACCAACTGGTCAATGATAGGCTGAATAATATCAACCATATCATAGGCATTCATTTCCTGTCGGAATTTTGAAATTAAAGATTGTACGCGCTTTTTGAATGTGGATATTGGCATTTGGATTCTCGGTGTAAGAGAATTTGCCTGCCACTCCATCCAATCAACTGAATCGCGCTTATTACCGTCAATACCGCCAATCACGGTACACCCAATATTTGAAAGGGTCTTATCATAAAGTCTCGCTAACGCAAATGCTTTCTGATGATAATCCCAATGAACACACTCATGAATGATGGTGTTATTGAGCCTACCGATGTTCGACATAAAAGCTGCCTGTCGATCCACAAGAATAGTACGTGCAGGAATCGTCTCCTTGACCATACTATCGCTTTCCGCATCATATAATTCAGTCTCACATTCCTGAAAATAGCATCGACCAAATATTGAACCGTCTTTTGTGAGATTAACCATACGAATGGTCAGCCCCATCGCTTTTGCCAATTCATCCGGCTGAACCCAGCACGGCTCCAACAGACATTTATGAAAATGGTATCTCCGAAGAAAAGCCTCTGCTTCCGCATCTAAGTTATTTGGATAAAGAACTGGAACCAAAGCATCGTCCATCGGGTTCTTTGATACATTTTTGCCGTTATACTCGCAACATTGATAGATTTCAAAATCCTTCAAATCCTGTGCAAGGTCACCACGACAGCGCACCATGATCCAGATCTTTTTCTCATCATAATCGTCATAGTGGTAATCACCTTCGTGAATGAGAAAATCTATAGAAAGGGCAACATCAAACTGGATTTTCATACCCGGCAAATCATGTACCCAGACATACTCCACTTTCACATCCGAAAGTTCTATCTCACCAATCCTGTGAACACGGTAGAGGTTCAGATCTAAATCATCAATATTGTTTTTCAGGTATTCCTCGGCAACCGCCCAAAAGTTACTATCAAATCTTGTTCTAACATAATCTGTAAATGAGCGGTGTTCTGCCATAGAATATCCTCCTTTAGTAATAAATCCATCTATCTCCATCCCAATATGGCTGGATTTGAGACCTCGACTCATGTAATTCATCAAAAAGGTCAAATGCAACCAGCTTGGCTGTATCGAAATCATTCATTTTCTTGCCATGATAATCCCAGCGCCATTCACCGTGAAATACAACACCCCAAGTAAGATATTTGCTCATGACAATCGTAATATTTTCACCCTTGTACCTCAAAGTGAATCCTTTTTTTGTCCGTCTCCACTCCTAACGCAAAAAGTTTTTTCTGCGATTTGTTCGATTCCGCAGTTCTCGTTCATTTCTTTCCGGGGCGGAATAGTTTTCCATCATTTTTGCGGCACAACTACAACCTACCCGGATTTCACCATTGAATTCTGGATGGATGAGAATATGGACATAGCGGATTTTTTCATTACCGCACATCTCACACTGCTCATACGGAATCTCTTCTCCCGATAGTGCATCTTCTCCAAGATCTTCTATTCCGATATAGTTCCAGCCTTTATGTGGAATCCCTGGTCTATCCCATCTTGCCATATAATCACCCCTCTCACAGGTGCAATTCTTCAATCGATAGTAACTTTCGGTTCAAATAGCAGCTGAAAACACGTTCTGCTGGGAGCAATCTAATCTGGATGTCTTCAAGACCCAGATTTGACAGCATATCCATCCGAGCAGTTCCTTTTTCAACAATTTCATTTCCCTCTATAGGCATCAGGAAACAATTCTTCACCGCAGCAATATTATGCTCTCGTATGAACCGCTGATAGGCCAACTGATAGAGATACTGCTTCGTAATATCTCCAATGCCGGGATTGCCGCGTAACGGTTTCCCATCTTCCAGCTGAAGCAGGTAGTATTTTGCATCAAAGATGATAAGCCAATCAGTGCCATCGCATTTACTGATAGTAATCGTGTCCGGAATCAAAGTATCCTTTGGCTCTTTAGGTTTTTTCATGTCAGAACCCTGCCATTTTGGATGTTCAATGATATCAATCAGTTTATCTTTTGGATTATATCCCGCAGCAAGTGGTTTTACGAGACGGCCAATCGGTGTATCCAACTTGTTGTTAAATACTTCAGCACACGCAACTTCCCATACTCTATGAAAAGCAGTCGTTCCGAACATACTTAATCCCTGATTTTCTTCCATCATACGACGATCTTGGGATATGTATGTATAAAGAGTCTTCAGCAACATTTGTCTGTGTGTATTAAACTGAATGCTTAATTCAGCCAAAATACGATCTAGAACAAATTCTTTATCACCGAAGCTACTCAAGGTTTCCTCAGATAAATCAACCGTTTCCATTTCAAATAATTCTTCTAGTCCGGCTTCTCGTAGCTGCTGAGAGCATTCCGTCAATACGCATTCATGTAGACGCTTAAAATAATCCTGGTCATCGTCAATTGTCTTTCGGGTGAACATTTCGGTATAAAACGGACGATTCCCTTCAATAATGGCAAAGCCATCATCTATAGTACGCTGCCATAAGATATCGCCCTCACCGTTAACCTCAATAATATCTTCTGTGTTATTGTAGATTCCGTATTCAAAGTAATCATTTAAAAGATAGAGAATTACCGCCAGAATATTAAAACTCCGGTTATCTCCATCGCCGTTGAATAGGTTAACAATCTGCTCATCAGAATGACTGTATCGTTGCAAGACCTTGATTATTTGGGTCATCTCAACAGTTGGATTGCTTTGGGAAATCAGATACTTTGGATATACTTTAATTACACGATTTCCACAAGTGATAACTCCAACGAACGTGAACACATACAGACAATCATCATTTCCTGCGGTTTCATCAGTGATCTGCACATCTTCGTCAAGCAAGTTGGTCATATCTAGCTGGTCTTTGTTGTTTGCTACAGTTTTGAGAATCCCGTATGACTTTAGATTTTTTATAAATCGTTCCACTCCCATTTCATCAAACGAGAATAGAGATCTAATCTGATTTTTTGTATAACGGTGCTGCTCCCTGACAAAGCTAGAAACAATCTTCATAAAGCATCACCCTTTCTGAGGGTTATAATACCGTTCCTCGAAATCTTCGCCAAAAATGCGCATACCGATTTTATCAAAAGCCTCACATACAGCAGAATATTTTGTAGTATCCGGGCATCCTGCGAACAGCTTATGCTTATGCTGTTTTGCTGCATCTTCATAAAGATACATAATTACCTTGCTTTTGAATGTATCCAAGAAAAGGTCGGTGTCAGCAATTGTATCGTCTGTGTCGCTAACAGTAGTAATAATTGTTTTCGGAAGGAAGAACGGTCCCATCAACTTGTCCTCATTCACACGATACTCTGATGCAAGTTTTTCATTAATTGCTTTTCTGAGGATATTCCATTCAACCACTTGAATGTCATCCTCTCCAAGCATAATGCTACCTCTAATCTTGGACTCGTTTTCATTGATTCCGAGATATTCAAAAGACCATCTGCGCTTAAATGCGGTGTCCATAGGAAATACACCCTGATCCGCACTGTTCATGCTCGCCCAGATAAACATATTGTCCGGAATCCTAATCTGGCAATAGTTATCCGGGTCACCGCCCAGTTCAGCTGCCAGATATTTCTTGATATCTTCAGCAACTTCAATTTCGTATTCACTTACACCCAATGCATCTCTATCAAGTAACTGGAATACATCTCCGAAAACTGCGGCAACTTTAGCACGATTAATTTCTTCTACAACAAGAATAAACGGTTGCGGATTGTCAGTTCTCCCGCTCTTTATCGCTTTGACATAGACACGCATAAATGGTCCCGGAACAAAATCATAACGGATATTTCCTTCGTCGTCTGTTACGGGTTTATATGCGCCAACGAACTGTGAAAAGGTATAATCCGGATGGAATGTTACTCTTTCATAACCACCAGTGGTGTTTGCCAAAAGCGCACGGCAATCATCTTTCAATCGAAAACTCTTTCCCGTTCCTGGTGCACCAAAGACAATCCTGTTTCTTGGATACTTGCACTTGATGCCGGTATAGAAATTCACCTCTTCAAATCCCTTGTCAGCCACAGTATCTTCAGTAGCACCAAAGTTTTCGGGCATCGTATGTTCAGCAAGTTCGCTTACATGACCAGTGTGCAACCAATCACAGTTTCGCAGATAAAAATACAAAAACTCCGGTCTAAAAGCACACGCATATTCGCCCTTGCCTTTATCCTGCTGAACAAAGCCTTCTCTCATTGCTTTCGCAATACTTGTAATCTTGATCTGCTTTGAAATTGGGGTTTCGATAGACGCGGCAGCCGAGGCCATAACCTTCCATGTACAAAGGATAGTTTCTCCATCACGATTGTAAACTCCCAAGAAAATCGCCTTTTTACCCTCTTCACCGCGATCATAAACATAGTTGAGGTATTTTGCCTTCGGCTGAATTCGCTGTTCATCCTTTAACCCGCTTCTACCGCCAGGAGTCGTTCCTTTTGCACAGATAAATACATCTCCGATTCCATCATTTCCTTCTGGGAAGGTTACATGGAAAACATCATCGTAATCTATTACCTGCTCAATATAGGCGGGGAAAGGGAACCTATTAAACGCAGAATCAAGGCTTGCCAATACCTGCTCGGCAGAAAAATAATTGTTCTTATCATATTCAACAGATACAATTTTGCCACCTTTATCTGCAAATTGATATTCTGGCATTAATATGCCCTCCCTTCAAGTCGATATTATTCGGTTGTAAAATACTGACGCATTATCTCACTTGCGACTATATTAGCCATTTTTACCGGAACAGCATTTCCAACCTGACGCCACTGGTCTCTAAAATCTCCGCATAATTCATAGTCGTCATCAAAAGTCTGAATTCTCTTAATTTCATTGATACGAAGGAATCTGTTTCTCCAATGAAATGGACCCATATTATTGGAAAAGCTGGCCTGTATTGTCCATGACGGTCTATCCGGGGATAGCTTCAATAAGAATGACCAATACCTAGACCGCCATTTAAAGATCGGATTTGGATATCCTCGTTCAGCCGTAAAATAAAGATAATTATCTCCAGGGGGAACGAGTTTTAACAAATCTTTGTGTTTGGAACCTGCCTGCATTTCTTCATCCTCTGGCAGAGGACAATCCAAATCACCAATTGCTTCTTTACAAGTTACCCACGGCTTCTTATTTGAGGATGCTGCGTCTGGCTTTTCTGGGTTGTAATGAGTCTCCTCTGGAAACACAAATTTAGGTCCGAAATCTCTACGTACACCCACACAAATGAATCGTTCTCTCGTTTGAGGAACGCCATAATCCGCTGTGTTAACAACCTTGTAAGTGATATCATAACCGTACTCTTCAGCACGTTCTTTCAACAAATCAAAAGCAGCCTTGTGTGGCTTATAAACAAAACCAAATACATTCTCGAAGAAAAACACCTTAGGCCTTATTTCGTTCAATGCTCTAAAGTATTCATACAGCGTGAAGGAATTCTCGTCCTCAAGTGCACGTTTTTTCTCCGTACGATAGAATCTGGACTTTGAATAAGCAGGACAAGGAGGCCCACCCACCAAGACATCTATATCTGACTTTTTCATGTCTATTTGCGCAAGACACGCGTCATAGTCTATTTTGCGAATATCATCACATACTACAAGTTTTCCAACTTTATTTTTCTCAAGCGTGTCACAAGCGGGTTTCCAAAAATCAGTTGAGAAGCAGATATCAAATCCAGCTTTTTTGAAACCGCAGTCAATACCGCCGCCGCCTGAGAATATGCTCAGTACATTTGGCATTACTCTAAACTCTCCTTCAAATATTCTATCATTGCTTTTCCCATCAGGCATGGAACCGCATTGCCAATCTGCTTTTGGACAGAACGTCTGTTACCGCAGAATTTGTATCCTTTAGGGAATGTTTGGATTGCTGCAACTTCAGGTGCACGTAATCTTCTGTTATCCCAATGGAAAGGACCAACCCAAGGTCCTGGTTGGGCACACACCGTCCAAGATGGCTGATCCGGCGATAATTTCAGTAGGAAGTTCCAGAAACGCTTGTCTGCAACAAACTTCGGATTCGGATATCCTGCCCATGCTGTTAATGCTTTGTAGTTCATTCCAGGAGGAACTTCGCAGAGATCATCATAATAGGTTCCTCCTCTTGCATCCTCGTACTCTTCGTAGTATTCATCGCCATCGAAACCTGCGATAGCTTCTCCAGCAGTAACATAAGGCAACAATCCGCTTTGTTCACACTTTTCAGGTGCGTCATGAGTTTTGATCGGTTCATCAGTCTTAAACTCGCCCTTGGTTCCAATAATAAAAAGACGTTTTCTCTTTTGAGGCACACCGTATTCCAAAGCATTTGCACGAACGATTTTGTATTTATATCCTGCTTCTTCAATGATACTGATAAATGTATCTACGATTACTCGATTCGTTGGATGCAGCAGACTTTCTACATTTTCAAATACAAACCCATCTGGCTGGAGATCTGTCACAACACGCAAGTATTCATTTACAAGAGTCGCTCTAGGGTCGTTAATACCACGGCGAACCTGATTAGTTACCCAGTAGCCTGCCTTTGAGAACGGCTGGCAAGGTGCACCACCAATAACGATGAATTTCTTCGGTTTTTTCTTTTCGACAATTGACTTAAACACATCACTTTCGATTTCATGAAGGTCTCCTTCAAAAATCTCAGTGTCACCGAAATAATCCTCATTTGCTTTTAATGTTTCAATACAGTCAGAATCAAAGTCCGTGCTTGAGATTACAGGGACTCCAGCCATCACGCTGGCAATGTCTAATCCTCCCGCACCGGAGAATAGGCTAACTGCAACTATATCTTCGTTCATATTTACTCTCCAATCATCACATGGCACTTTTGCCACTTTTTACCCAGGCATCAACTTCAGACAATTTGAATTTCCATTGCCGACCGATTTTATGCGCTGGAATATCTGTTTTCTTTATCCAATTACGAATAGTATCTTTATTGACCCCTAAGTAACTAGCCACTTCATCCAGGCTTGACCAAGGCTCATTGATGTACTCTTCCATGGCGGTACCTCCTCTTATAATCTTTCTTAGTATAGTCGAACAAGAGAAAATAGTCAAGAAGTAGTAATGTTTTTTAGGTTTATGTGTGAATAACTATGAATAGTCTTGTTATAGCATTGTTAATACAAAATAGCATTGAATATGTACAAATAAAGATTTCCGTGATATAATGTACATATCCTAAACAAATGAAATGAGGTGGAGTTATGCCGTACAACCAAATAGCTGCAAATGGTACAATCATTCTTGGAGCAAATCCGGCAACGTTATCTGCTTTCGATATTAAAAAACAGATTGAAACAGACCTGACTAAAAACGATTACACCTTTAAATGGAATTCCCGTCGTTCTCAGCCATATTCCGGCGTATTGTATGATGGCGATAATCAAATCGATGTGTATATCTACGCATGGAATATGACCCCAGCGTACAGATCCAATCCATCTGAAAAAAGAATCCAGATACAAGCGGGAGTAGATAATATTGGAATAAACCGTCCAATTACATCCACACAGAAGACTATCATTCTCGGCCTTTATAATTCTGTATCTGGAACACCGCTTTATGCTGCCTGGGATCCTTCCGTAAATGTTGGCCATGGTCAGAAATCGTGCTATGTCCAGATTGAAGATGTTGCCAAAGCCATTACTGATGGTATATATCAAACTACCGACCGCAATGGGGCTCCAATATTCACTATTGCCCCAGACTTTCTCGCTGATTACATTTCATCCCTTCAGCCAGGAAATGCAATCAACGTACCAACTGGACCAGCGCCTCTGAAAACCAGAGTTAGAACAGCGGACACTGCAAAGCATAAAAAGCGCGTTCTCAAATCTGTCCAGGCGTTAAAAGCAAAAATAGCCAGTTTATCAAGTACCGAGCAGGAAACTGTGACAAAGGCACGAGTTGGACAGGGGTATTTCCGAGACTTGTTAATCAATAAGTATTCCTGTAAATGTGCCCTGTGCAGTATTTCTACAAAATCTATGCTGACAGCAAGCCACATAAAAGAATGGGCTGCCAGCACAGACGCTGAAAAGCTTGATGAAAACAACGGGCTTTTACTTTGCGCCCATCATGACGCATTGTTCGATAAGCATCTTATTACATTTGATAATGCTGGGAATGTCCAGATTTCACCAACACTTACTGCACAGGAGCAGTTGGATTTAGGGCTTACAACGTTACCAAACATCACTGTCACTCCAGCAATGTTGCCGTATTTAGCGGTTCATCAAAGCAAATTAAGGAGATAAACCGATGGGGGTACTTCCAACAAGAAAGTTGTTGGCTGATGCCGTTATTCATGTGCTTGGACAGACAACAGAACCGATGAAGGCTTGCGATGTTAATGACAGAGTCGCTGAGTTTCTTCAAATACCACAGGCTGTTCTGGAAATTGAAGATGCCAATTGTACTGGAACCGAGTTTGCCTACCAGATGCGTTGGATTCGAACCAATCTAAAGAATCAAGGACTAATCAGTAGTCCTAAACGAGGATTTTGGATTCTACAGAATAATTCTACCAAATGATATGTCCCCAAAAACGGACAGCTAATCTGTATCCTCGACCCTACAAGCCAATACAGTTAATCTGTATTCTCGACCTACCGAAAGCAAATCTGTATTCTCAACCCTTACCGAACAGGGCGGTTGATTTGTTTCCGAGATAGCAAAAAAGGGATTTCCACCGTCCGGCATTTGATTGCCTGGATAGTAGAAATCCCTTTATTTCTGGGCATTTTCACCCTTTATTTGCTTACCCTTGACATCAATACTACCGTCTCAACGTGGCGAGTGCGGGGGAAGAGGTCCACGGCCACGGCACGGCGGGCGAGGTAGCCCATCTCGGCAAAGCGCTTCACATCCCGGCCCAGCGTGCCGGGGTCGCAGGAGACATACGCCACCCGCCGGGGAGCCATGGCGGCGATGGAGGCGATGACCTCCGGGGCCAGTCCCTTCCGGGGCGGGTCCACGCAGATGACATCCGGCCGCAGCTGCCGCAGGGCCAACTCCGCCGCCACGTCGGCGGCGTCGCCCCCCAGAAACTCCACGTTCTCCACACCGTTGCGCCGGGCGCTGGCCCGTGCATCCCGGATGGCCTCCGGCACGATCTCGCCGCCGATGACATGGCGGGCCTGCCGGGCCAGCACCTGCGTGATGGTGCCTGCGCCGCAGTACAGATCCACCGCCAGCTCCGTACCGGTGAGACCGGCGAACTCCAGCGCCTTGCCGTACAGCACCTCCGCCTGGGGGTGGTTCACCTGATAAAACGACGGCACCGACAGCCGGACTGTCCGACCGCACAGCACGTCCGTCAGGGCGTCCTCCCCCCAAAGAGTACGGTAGCGATCCCCCAGAATGGCATTGCCGGGGCGGGTATTGACCCCCAGCACCACGCCCACGGTCTGTGGTGCCGCCTGACGCAGCAGGGCCACCAGTTCCGTCTCGTAGGGGAGGCTTTCGCCGTTCACCAGCAGGCACACAAGGCTCTCGCCTTTACAGTTGCTCCGCACATACAGGTACCGCACCAGCCCCCGGCCGGTGGTCTCGTCGTATCCCGGCACATGATACTGCGCCAGATACTGCCGCAGGGCCGCCGCCAGTGCATCCGCCTGCGGCTTCTGGAGGAGGCAGTGCTCCACCTCCACCACCTGATGGCTGCGGGCCCGATAAAAGCCCACCCTGCCGTCGGCGGACACCGGGTACTGGCTCTTATTGCGGTAGCGCAGGGGCTGTGCGGCGCCCAAGATTTCCTCCACGGTCACGTCGCTGCCGCCCAATCGGGTCAGGGCATCCTGAACCCGCTGGCGCTTGGCCCACAGCTCCTCGGCGTAGTCCAGATGGCGGAAGTCGCAGCCGCCGCAGCGGCCATAGTAGGGACAATCCGGCTCCTGCCGGTGGGGGGAGGTGCTATGGCGCAGGACCGGCTTGCCGAAGGCCACGTTTTTCAGCACCTTCATCACCAGAATGTCGCAGTCCTCGCCCCGGACGGCGTCGTGGACGAACACCACCTGCCCGCCGATGCGGGCCACGCCCAGCCCCTCGCTGGAGTAGCCCTCGATGGTACTGCGGTATATATGATTTTTCTCCAATGCGGGCATAGCGGCCCTCCTTTGATATGGGGATTTTCTTCTTATTTCCGATGGGTGACTTGGCGACTCCTTGCGAGATTGACTACCCGGGGGCATTACGGATTCCCACGGACAGCTTGTGAACCGGCCGTGGGAATCATGCATTCAGAGAAGCATACCGTAGTGCAGGGGCCATGCGGCTCAGCAGAGGCCCGTCAGCGGGGAGAAGGTGCTCACCAGGCCACCTGATACGCCTGCGGCCCCAGCCGAAGCACGGCATCGCCGCACATCCTCCAGCGTTGGGAATCCTGCGGCATGGCGATCAGGAGGGACATCTGGCGATACCAGCGGTTGGTGGTAAAGCCGAAGGCATACCACTCCTCCCCGTCGGGAAAGCGCAGGGTGCTGCCCAGCGGGCGCACCGGCCCCAGTTGGCCCAAGCACCATGACAAGCTCTCCATCTGCATGGACGCCGCCTCCTATCCGGCCATCGGCGGACCGTTAAAACTCGAACTTCTCGATCAGCTTACGCAGCGACTCGGCAAAGGACGCCAGCGTCTTGTTGTCCCGGCCCTTGCTGCGGCGAATGAGGCCCAGCAGGGCATCGCCCAGCTGCACCAGCCGCTGATAGGCCGCCGTGGTGCGGGGTGCGCCCTCGAAAGCGGGCTTCTTCCGCTCCGGCAGGTAGCCTGCCTCCAGCTGGCGGCAGGTCAGCAGGTCATAGGACTCCGTATACTGGGGAGCGTGGGCGGCAAAGCCCAACTGCGTCACCGTCTGAGCAAACACCGGCGCCACCTCTCGGTCGCCGTGGACCACGAAAACGTGCTGGGGCTTGGGTTCCTTGAACTGGCTGATCCAATTCACCAGATGGTCGTGGTCGGCGTGGGAGCTGAGGCCCTGGAAATTCACCACCTTGGCCCGGACGGCTACCTCCTCACCGAACAGCTTCACACTGGGAGCGCCGTCCAGCAGGGTACGGCCCAGCGTACCGGGAGACTGGAAGCCTACGAACACGATGCTGCTCTCCGGCCGCCACAGGTTATACTTCAGGTGGTGCCGGATGCGGCCTGCGTCGCACATACCGGAGGCGGACAGGATCACCTTGGGGGTGCGGTCCATATTCAGCAGCTTGGACTCCTCCACCGTCTCCGTCAAGTGCAGGCCGGGGAAGTTGAACATATGGGTGCCGTCCTGCACCAGCGCCAGTGCCTCCTCGTCCAGATAGCCCCGCAGGTCGCCGCAGAAGATGGTGGTGGCCCGCTTGGCCAGAGGACTGTCCACATACACCGGGAAGTCCTTCACGGACTTCACCAGATTCTTATCCTTGATCTCCCGGATAAAGTACAGCAGCTCCTGGGTGCGGCCCACGGCGAAGGCGGGGATCACCACGTTGCCGCCCCGGCCCAGTGTCTCGTCGATGATCTGGGCCAGCTCGTCGGTATAGCTCCACACCTCCGTGTGGTTGCGGTCGCCGTAGGTGCTCTCCATCACTACATAGTCTGCCCCGGTGAAGAACTGGGGGTTCCGGATGATGGGCTGATCCACGTTGCCGATATCGCCGGAAAAGACGATGGTCCTCGTCTCGCCGCCCTCGGTGAGGGTCAGGCGGATGCTGGCAGAGCCCAGCAGGTGGCCGGCGTCGATGAACACGGCGTCTACGCCGTCACAGATGTGGATCTGCTGGCCGTACTCGCAGGTGTCCATGAATTCCCGCACCCGCATGGCATCCTCCACCGTGTACAGCGGCTCCTCCATGGGGCGGCCCGCCCGCTGGTTCTTACGGTTTTTATACTCGGCGTCGCTCTCCTGAATATGGGCGGAGTCCTGCAACATGATATCCAGCAGATCCGCCGTCAGGCGAGTGGTGAGGATACGGCCCTGAAAGCCCTGCTTGATCAGCATGGGGATGCGGCCGGAGTGGTCGATATGGGCGTGCGTCACCAGCACATAGTCGATCTGGCCCGGGTGGAAAGGCAGGCTGGCGTTGTCGATCTCGTCCCGGCCCTGCTGCAGGCCGCAGTCAATGAGGATGTGCTTACCGCCCACCTCCAGACAATGGCAGCTGCCGGTGACACATTGATCTGCTCCGTAAAAGCTCAGTTTCATGGCGTTGTTCCTTTCTTGTCCTTTCTTGCGGGCCAAAGCCCGGTTTTGTGTCTCCTCCGACGGGTCGTTCTATCTTGCTCTATTTTGTCTGTGTTTTATCCGGTTCACGGCGGCCCATGAGGTTCTGTCCCACCGTCCGGATGCCGTGTCCGGCGGACCGCAGGCCCTGCCCCGCCGCCTTCATCAGCTCATCCTTTACGTCGATGGCCAGCCGCCCGAACACCTCCGTCAGGATCTGCTTCTTTCTTTCGTCGGCTCCGGCATACTCCTTCCACAGGGCCGCCCAGCCGGAGAGCCCGCCCTTGCGCAGATCCTCGAAGGTCTTGGCACGGCCACCCATGGAGAGGATGCTGTACAGGGCGTCGCAGAAAGCTTCCCGGTCCTCCTGAGACACGGAGTCCAGCCACTCCCGCAGCACGTCGTCGGACATCTGCCCCAGCTGGGAGCGCTGGCCCAGATGCACGAACCGGTTCCCCATCACCTGCCACGACAGTGCCTCATGCTGCATGGCGGCGTGGCTGGTGCTGTCAATGACGTCGTAGTCCTCGGCGTGAACCAGCAGCACCCCCACGATGGAGGATTCCGGGATATAAGTGTGGAGCCGATCCTCCACCCGCCGGTAGGCGGGGGTATCCAGCAGGTCGGCGTGGAAGCCCGGCCCGTCGTTGTTATAGGCCGCCAGCAGGCGCTTGCCCTGAAGCTTCTCCGGCAGATGGACCGCCGCCCACGCCGCCAGATTCCCACCCTTGGAGTGGCCACCGATGCGGTAGGGACGGTGCTTGCAGGCCCGGATCACCTCCTGAGCGTACTCCGTGGCACGGGCCTGTGCCGGCACCGTCTCCAGATAGCTCATGTTGAAGTTCTCCTTCCAGCCCACCAGACTGGTATCCGTCCCCCGATAGGCGATGAACACGCTGCCGTCCGGCAGCAGGAAGGACACGGCGGCAAACTGCATCTGCTTCGCCTCGTCATTGCGGCTCTCAAAGGCGAACAACCGGGTATCCCGGAACCGCTCCGTCTCCGCCGCCGCCCGCATCACCGGGATATAGTCCAGCGACGACAATCCCAGCTGTTCATCCGCCGCCGTCAGCCGGGCGCATACGTCCCCGATGGGCATGGCGTCCTTGGGGTTCTTGCTCCACAGGCGATCGATCTTCCGAAGGTTGATGTAGGCGATGATGCACAGCACCAGATTGTCCACCTCATTGAAGGGGTCCTGCTGCAACGTCAGATCTCCTCTCCACTGGAGATAGTCGAAAACCGTATATTCGTTCTTTCCGGCCATAGCTTCCCTCCTGCCCGTATAATGGTACAGGATAAAGTATACCACACTCCCACTCCCGGCGCAAGCAGAAGGATGACTTGTCTTTTTCCGGCGGCGGGAGTATGATGCGTCGTATCATATATGTTGCTGTGAGGAAGCTATGTATCGTGATATGACCCGTGGCAGCATCACACGGGGGCTGCTGCTGTTTGCCCCGCCCATGGCAGCGGGGGACCCGTGTGGCGCTGGCCTATGCGCTGGCGGGGCCGGTGGGCGTCAACGGCATCTGGGCCGCTATCCCAATCGGCTGGTTTCTGGTGGACGCCATGGGATACGGCTACTACTTCCTCCGGCGCAGAGCGCTGCTCCCTGGGGAGAGAGACGTCTGATTCGAGGAATCAAAAAGAGCGGTGCGTCATCTATGAACTGCACCCCATTTGTTGGACAGTATGGTATACTGTTCAACAAATGGGGTGTGTTTATATGCCAAAGGGAATACCACAGAATCAAATTAAAACTAAACGGCCTGAGCCCTGTGCAGTACAGGATTCAGACCGTTCAGGCCGCTTATTCTTGTTTTTGTCTAACTTTTGGGGTCGCTTCCATGCGGGTGCGGCTCTTTTATTATTTTACTTCTTCAGGGCTTCTCACTACACGTCTTTAAGGGACGCTTTTCTTCCGCTTCCCCGTCGTGCTTTTGCAGCTGCTTTTGCAGCACCGGGATCAGCTTGGCCATATCAATGGGCTTTGCCACATGGTCGTCCATGCCTACCTCCAGCGCCCGTTGACGGTCCTCGGCAAAGGCGTTGGCCGTGATGGCGATGATGGGGATATTGGCCCGCCACGGGTCTTCCAACCGCCGGATCTTCCGGGTGGCCTCGTAGCCGTCCAACACCGGCATCTGCACATCCATGAGGATGGCGTCATACATCCCCGCCGGAGCCTTCTCCAGCATTTCCAGACAGTGGGCACCGTTTTCCGCCCGATCCACCAGCAGACCCTCCTCGCCCATAAGCTCAGTGGCGATCTCGGCGTTAAGGTCGTTGTCCTCTGCCAGCAGGATACGCCGCCCGGCAAGGCCGGTCTTATCCACCCGCTCTGCGGCACACTTGGACACGGCATCCTCCTGTCGGGCCAGACGGCAGGGGATGTGGACGGTGAAGGTGGAGCCCTCCCCCAGCTTGCTCTGGATATCGATGCTGCCGTCCATCAGATCCACCAGCTTCTTCACGATGCCCATGCCCAAGCCAGAGCCCTCCACGCCGCTGACGGTGCTGGAGCGCTCTCTGGCAAAGGCTTCAAAAATATGCTGCTGAAACTCTTCACTCATGCCGATGCCGTTGTCCGCCACGGATAGTTCCTGCACGCACCAGCCCTCTCGGTCGCTGGGCAGCTGGCGGATGGCACAGCGGATATGCCCGCCATCGCCGGTATATTTGATGGCGTTGCTCACCAGATTCAGGATCACCTCCAAAATACGGGAGGTATCCATATACAGATAGGGATTGGGCGTATGCTTCTCCACTGTCATGGTCTGGTGCTTGCGCTCCAGCTCCGGCTGCACCATGACGACACAGGACTCAAAGATGCTGCCGGCCTCCACCGCCGTCTCCTCCAGCGTCACCTTGCCGCTCTCGATGCGGGAGAGCTCCAGCACGTTGTCAATGATGGAGAGCATTTTCTCGCCGCTGACCTGAATGTTCTTCAGGTAGCCCTGCAGCCGCTCCGGCTCCTGCCGGTGCTTCTCCGCCAGATCGGCATAGCCGATGATGGCGTTCATGGGGGTGCGGATATCGTGGGACATATTGAAGAGGAAGGTACTCTTAGCCTGATTAGCGGCATCGGCGGCTACCACGGCGTCCTGCAAAAGCACCTGCTGCCGGGCCTCCGCCATCCGCTGCCACCGCAGGTACAGGTAGATGCTCATGCTCAGCAACACTGCCACCATACCGCCGGCCAGAGCCACACTTACGGTGGTCTGACTACTTCTCTTCAAAAATTGATAGGTGGTGTCCATGCCGATCTCCACGCACAGAGCACCCATGACCTGGCCATTTTCATCCTTCACCGGGTAGCAGGCCGTGAAAATGGGACCCCACGTGGTATCCACTACATCACGAGAATACACGGGCTCTCCAGACAGCGCCGTCTGGATATAGGGGGCCATCTCCTCCTCGATGCGGGTGCCGGGGTAGGCAAAGTCCTCCGCCCCCAGATCCAGACCGTCGATGAGGTAGACAGGCTGCCCGTCTTCCCCCAGCTTGGCGGTGTAGAGATACCGGGTGGAGTTCAGGGTCCGCAGCTGATTGAGGGTCTTTTGCAGTTCCAGATAGCGAGGCGAGGTCATGTCGTTCCAGACGGCGGGGTCGTCGAAATCCTCCCGTGTGAACTCGTCGGACGCCAGCCGGTGGATGGCGTCGGCGCAGGTGGTATCACGGGTCAGCACCGCCTCCAGCATATTGCGGCTGAAATTCTGGTACAGCACATAGGTATACACTGAGATCAGCAGCAGGACCATCAGGAGCAGGAGGCCCATGGTGGCCCCCAGCTGCCGGAATTTCTTCGTCATAACGCCGCCCTCATAGTTCCGCTTGCTTGCTTGCTTGCTTGCTTGCTTGCTTGCTTGCTTGCTTGCTTGCTTGCT
>OLRC01000743.1_pt1 | contig 23396 bp, 15 predicted proteins | sample 1672081 | NCBI WGS metagenome assembly OLRC01 (sample SAMEA3136643, study PRJEB25190) | human gut metagenome | biome: human gut; feature: human-associated habitat; material: faeces | place: Austria | collected 2013
ATGAGCCGATTCTGGAAGAAATCCGCAAGCTGCCCAGCGGTGCGAGTATGGATCAACTGAAAGACCGCTGGTATCGCGGGCGGGACGGCAGCGACTATCACTACCACCAGAGCAGATATCACGCCTTTTATGCGCAGAAAAAAGTTATGCTGAGAATCTTTTAGAACAGACGTTACTTCGAGACTGTTCACCAGAAATCTCAGCATAATTTTCTACAAGGTCTTTAAAAACGACTTTAAGTCAGGGTCGTCGTTCCAATCCGGCATGGCAGGCGTATTCATCCTCGTGTCCATTGTTTCTAATGCCTTGCGCCGGGCTTCGGGATTAGCTTTTGCGTAAACCTGTGTTGTCTCAATAGATTCGTGCCCTAAAAAGTCACGAATATAAATGAGATTTTTGCCTGCCTCAACAAGATGCATTGCTTTAGAATGCCGGAGACAATGCGGTGTAATCTGCGGAAAAAATGAATCCACCGCAGTATTTGCTTTGTGGATATATTTTGCTAGCACGTAAGAAACACCGCTGCGAGTCAACTTTTTCCCTTGCGGATTTGTAAACAGCTGGTCATTGCGGCGTTCTGGTATATCAAGATGGTTCTCACAAATGTATTGGCGCAATACCTGTGCACACGGTTTGGTAAGCGGAACATCTCGACTTTTTCGCCCCTTCCCTAATAAATGTACAACCGGTAGTGAATCTATTCGGATATCGCAGATTCTTAAATCGCAAAGTTCCTGCACTCGTGCAGCTGAATCGTAAAGGAGAAGAATCATCGCCAGGTCTCTGCGACCTTTTGGCGTGGAAATATCAGGCTGTTCCATTAGAATATCAGTTTGCTGGTTACTCAAATATTGAACCGTCGGCTTTGCTGCTTTTTTGCTGTCAATTGAAAGAATGCGCTGACACAGAATCATTTCATCCGGGCATTCAATTTGTACATATTTCGCAAATGACTTCAGCGCAGCAAGTCGTTGGTTTCGAGAAGATAATCGCGTTTTCCTTGTGGACTTTCACGGTCAACAGATGCAAGGATACTTTCGATTTGGCTAAGATCTAATTAATCGCTTAAGGCTAAGTATGATGGGCTACGGAGTCTGAAGCCAAAGGTAAACGATAATTTTGAAGCATTAAACACTGAACTTTCAAAGACGCAAGCGCAAATAATTACCTTCGAGAATCGTTTACACGAAGTTGATAAAAGTTTGGCGTGTTATGATGAAGAAATTGAGCATTTAAAGGAGAACTTGTTATTTACAGATTCGGACATCCGAAATAATAATGACGCTGCGCGGCTCCAAAAATTTGGCTCTGAGACAGCGGAAGAAAGTATATCAGCCAATATTTGCCCTGTTTGCAGGCAGCACATTCAAGACAATTTGCTTGATGCAGAAACCGTAAACAGTTTTATGAGTATAGAAGAAAATATAAGACATCTTAAAGAGCAAAAAAAGATGTTGGAATTTACATTAGGAAGCCGCAAAGAGGAGCGAGAAAGATTTGTCAGAGAAAAAAATGACTTAGAAGCTAGACTTCAGTCGTTACGACGTTTGGCATATGCGTTGCGGTCAGACTTGTATACTACGGTAGACACAGAGACCTCCGAGACGATCATGTTTAAACGCATAGAAATTAACACACGTGTTTCGAGCCTATCGAAATTGAGGGATACAATTACTTCTCAAATTGAACAATTGAAGGCACTGTCTGGCAAATGGAATGAGTACCTTGACCAAAAAGGAAAATTGCCACGGAAGGATATCTCAGAATTAGATGTGGAAAAGATTTCCCTTTTAAAGAAGTATTTCATTGAAAATCTAAAGAAGTACCATTATAGAAGCTTGTCAAACTTTAATGGGATTGATATTTCGATGAACTCATCGCTTTTGCCAACTATTGATGGGTTTGATATGAAGTTTGATTCTTCTGCGAGCGATGGAATTCGTGTGATTTGGGCTTTTACAATGGCACTCCTACAGGTTTCAGTCGAGAAGCAAGGTAATCATCCTGGAGTTATTATTTTTGATGAGCCCGCACAGCAAAGCATAGTGCCAGAAGATATGAAGAGTTTTATTGAATCAGCACTGGAGATCAAAGGCCCGTTTCAAATTATTACTGCTATTACGTTGAACAGCCAAGAACTCATAAATATCATCGAGGGATTAGATGCCTCATGTAATCATAAGATTCAAATCGAGGGAAAAGCGTTTAAACGATTAGGTAAATATGAGGAAGCGCATTTATTACAATAAAAGAAAAAATGTTCTTATAGAATCAAAATAAAGAAGTGCTTTTGAAAAACATTAGAGAGAATGGCTTTAAGCGAAGTTAAAGCCATTCCATAATAGGGTATCTTTTTTATCACACTCAGACAAAAGGATCCGCAACTTAGGTTGTGGATCTTTTTTATTGCCTCATCTTCCCGCAAAATTCTGAATTGTGGCAGGTGAGTGGGCCGTTTTCTTGAGAAAAATCAGAATTTTTTCCGCTGTTTTCAGAACGCTTTGAGGAAGTGGCTTCTGATTCAGCCGGAAAATGGATGCTTGAGTTTGCTATCGCCCTGTACGAGAAGAACACCTTGCAGCAATAAAAGAGAAAAACCTCTCCAAGCGAAGCTTGATTATTTTTTCTTTTACTGCTCAATAAAAAGCCGAAAACCCTTGAAAACAAAGGCTTTCGGCGTTATTATCTGGCGCGCCAAAAGGGATTCGAACCCCCGGCCTTCCCCTTAGGAGGGGGACGCTCTATCCAGCTGAGCTATTGGCGCGTATATCAAATGAAATTGTAAATAGTGAGGATTGAACAACCGCTTAGGGTACGTGTGCCCTATCCGGCTGCGCTACTGAGACATTTTCCCCGGAAATATACGGATACTTTATTATTATATCGATTTCTCTGCCAAAAATCAAGTAGTGATTGGCCAAACGCGGTTGATTTTTGACGGGAAATGTGTTATTATAAACTATATTCGTATGCACACAACACGGAAAGGATATAGAGTTTATGGCAGAGGAAATGAACCGCAAGGACGCCGCCCAGGAGAAGCTGACCGACCGCAACTACGTCTACGTCCGCTATGAGAACGACGATGACGATGAAATGGACATTTATGACATCATCACCCTTTGCAAAAAAGGCCTGCTGATTGCAAAGCGCTACATTGCGCTGCTGCTGGTGTTCTTTGTGCTCGGCGGTGTGGTCGGCTTTGTCAAGGCCAAGGTATTTAAGGAAGAGAAATATACCTCCACGGCGTTGCTGTTCGTTGACCTGAACCGTGATGTGATCGACACCAGCAACGATATGAACGAGTCCTCCAAGATCAGTATGCTGGCAAACTCCTTCTCGCAGATCGTTTCCAGTGACTCCGTCATTGCGCCCATCGCCAAGCAGTACGCGCTGGACAGCGAGGATATCGATGTGGAGAACGAGGACGCCGTCAATACCAAGGTGGACAATCTGCGCGAGAATATTACCGTGACGGTTCCCAGCGACACGCAGACCATCAATGTTTCGGTGACCGATGACGATGCAGAGCGCTGCCAGAGCATCTGCGAGACCATCGTGGATACCGGCATCAAGGCGATGGACAGCGCTACCAACTACGCCACCATCAGCATCGTTTCCCCGGCCAGCGAGGGCAAAAAGGAGAAGAGCGAGGCCGCAGGTGCGGCAGCTTCCGCCCTCACGATGGCCGCCATCTTCCTGGTCGTTGCGATTCTGATTGTCGCCGTGCGTGAACTGGGCATTGCCTACAAGGCACACGAGGCCGCCAAGCAGGAAGAAGAAAAGAAAAACTGATTTTATAGCATAGTCTGCAAGCGCATCGGCGGTAAGCCGGTGCGCTTTTTTGTACGATTTTTGCGCGGATGTTTGATTTCCGTGCGTTCCTTGACAAATTTTGGATAGGGGCGTATAGTTAAAAGTGCTTAAAATACTGCGGAAATGAGGAAAAATTTCTGGCGGCAAATCGAACGGCAAATATTTAAAGGAGGAAATCATGAAAAAGTATGTGTTGAGCATCCTGGTGGCGCTCTGCATGGTGCTCTGCTTCGTCCCGATGGCGGCGTTTGCAGACGACATGCCGACTGTCACCATCAACGTGGGGGGGGGGTAACGTAGATGACGACGATTACCAGATTAGTGATAGTGAAATCAAACTCCGCAAGAGAGACGTAATTTATGAACTCACAGGAACAACGAGTAAGCCAATCTGGATCTGGGGAAGCAATAATGCGGCAGATATAGACCAGGCATTCTATATCCGTGCAAATGGTGTGACCGTAAGCGGCGGCATTACCGTTCAAAACAGTCCGGTTAAGATGGTGCTGGATGTTGTAGCAGGAACGGACAATACAATTTCGCGTGTGTATGCGGATGATTTGACGATTAAAGGCGCAGGCACGCTGAGAGCGTCAGACATTGGAGTGACACAGAAAACAACTTATATGCCCAGTGCATTACACATTACGGATACTACGGTTATTGTGACAACTCCGGCAAGTGCAAGCGATTCTAGTGAGTGGAACGGTCCTTGTGTGCTGGACGGCAATGCGAATGTGACTTATATAGGCGGTGGAAGATATCCTGCACTGAAGGTTGGCGTTAAGTCCGGTGACTCGACGCATTCCGTGACGCTGAAGGATAACGCAAAGCTGTATTGCCTGCAAGACGACATGGATGCACCGTCGCCGTCCTCTGTGAATGGCTTGGACATTTTCCAAGCGACACCAATTTTGTTGCAGAATAACAGCTACTTGGAAGCGCAGGGGAAAGCCGGTAGTGGCGAATATGTAGGCTATGCCATTACATCCAAGGGAGATATAACCGTAAAGGATAAGGCCGAAATCAAGGCGACAGCATATGGTGTGGCAATCGGCACAGGGGGCAGTGTCGAAATTTCCGGCGGAACAGTCACTGCAGACAGCAAGGGCAGCAATGGCATCTATGCGGACGGCACATTGACAATCTCCAACGGTGCAACGGTGAATGCTTCCGGCTATTGGCCCGCACTGTTTGGAAATGGTGGAGTTTCTATTTCTGATAGCCAGGTTGAAGCGACTTCAAGCAATGATATAGGAATTTTCTCTCGCGACGAGATTGCGATAACGAATAGTATTGTGAAAGCTAATGCAGCAGATGATTCTGATGGTATTGGTGCATGGAACACAATTTCCGTAAGAGGTTCCTGGATTGAAACGACCGGCAGTGAAGATTACAACGGCGGCATCACCGGCAGTGTTCTTTTCAACGGCAATTCCGGCACGGTCATCGGCAATGCGACACTGCTTGGCGATACAACGCTGGACAAGGGCAAGACGCTCCTTATCCCGGAGGGCACGTCCCTGACGGTTGGCGAAGGCAAAACCTTCACGAACCGCGGCACGGTCACAGTGCAGGGCAGTTTCTCCGCGGACGGTGGCACGGTGGATTGCACGAGCCATTCCGGCGGCACGGCCACCTGCGCGGCGCAGGCGCTTTGTGATGCCTGCCATAAGCCCTACGGCGACCTTGCCCCCGCAAACCACACGGCGCTCACCCATATGGAGGCCAAGGCAGCTACCACCGAGGCCGAGGGCAACATTGAATATTGGTACTGCGAGGGCTGTGGCAAGTATTACAGTGACGGCACCGCTGCGACTGAAATTACCAAAGAGCAGATTGTGACGGCCAAGCTGAAACCGCAGGAGACAGCAACCCCGACCCCTGCGCCCACAGAACAGCCCGCTGCTACGGCAGCACCTGCTGCTACGGTGCAGGCAACGGCCACCCCGCAGCCGACGGCAACGGCCACTCCGCAGCCGACGGCGGCGGCTACCCCCGCGCCCACCCCGAAGGCAGTGCCCACGATTCCCCAGACGGGGGATAACAGCAGTGTCACGCTGCTGTTCGCGCTGCTCCTGTTGAGCGGCGGCGCATACCTGGGTATGGCGGCATCCAAAAAAGCAAAACAGTAATATACAGCCAAATGGCGGCAGGAAACACCCCTGCCGCCATTTGTTTACAATTTCTCGGTGGATTATTCCTTGCCGGCGTGGTACACTAGTTGCATTGACTCGCCAAATGTGTAGGGGCGCACAGCGTGCGACCGCGGGACTTTGCGGCTGCCGTCGTGTGCTGCGGGCGAACAATGTTCGCCCCTACATCTCAACATAAGAAACATACTACATTTTTTATAAAAAGGGGAGCTTGCCATGTGTACCGCTGCAACGTATAAAACCGAAGATTTCTACTTTGGCCGCAATCTGGACTATGAATTTTCCTACGGCGACGAGGTCACGGTCACGCCGCGTGCCTATCCGTTTGCCCTGCGCTGCATGGGGAATTTCCGCACGAAATACGCCATGATCGGCATGGCCTACGTGGCGGGGGAGTACCCGCTGTATTACGACGCTGTCAATGAGAAGGGCCTCGGCATTGCGGGGCTGAACTTTGTGGGCAACGCGGTCTACCATCCGGCGGCTGAGGGTAAAAACAACGTCACACAGTTTGAATTGATCCCCTGGCTGCTGGGCAGCTGCGCCACCCTGGCCGAGGCCCGCACGCTGCTGGAAAAGACAAACATCGTCAATATTCCATTCAGTGACCAGCTGCCCCTGGCCCAGCTGCATTGGCTGATTGCCGACAAGACCGGCAGCATCGTGGTGGAATCCACCGCCGACGGCCTGCACATTTATGATGACCCGGTGGGCGTGCTGACAAACAACCCGCCGTTCCCGCAGCAGCTTTTCGCGCTGAACAACTACCGCGCCCTGTCGCCCCGCACGCCCGCCAGTACCTTTGCCGAGGGGCTGGATCTAACCGCGTACAGCCGCGGCCTGGGTGGGCTGGGCCTGCCGGGCGACCTGTCCAGCCAGTCCCGCTTTGTCCGTGCGGCCTTTGTGCGTATGAACGCCAAATCCGGCAGCGGCGAGGCCGAGAGTGTCAACCAGTTCTTCCACATCCTGCACTCGGTCGAACAGCAGCGCGGCTGCTGTGAGCTGGACGGCGGCAAGTATGAGATCACGCTCTACACCAGCTGCTGCAACGCCGACAAAGGCATTTATTACTACACGACTTACGGCAACCACCAGATCACCGCTGTGGATATGCACCGGGAAAACCTGGACAGCACCAAGCTGACCCGCTACCCGCTGGTGCAGGGCGAACAAATTGCGCTGCAAAACTGATTTTACGCACAAAACGTGAAAAAAGCGCTTGCATCGTACAGGAATCTATGCTATACTGTACGGTGCATGAGACTTTTCACGTCATGGCGGCGTGGATAGAAATAGAAGGAGTGCTAATCAATGAACTGGTATGAGATCGCTCTCGGCGTCGTCCTCGTCGTCGTGTCCGTTTTGATCATCGTCTTTACCCTCGCTCAGGAGCAGAAGGGCCAGGGTCTGTCTGGCGCGATCATGGGCGAAAGCTCCGCCACGATGGCTGCTGGCCGTGAGCGCGGCGTGGACGCCAAGCTGGCCAAGCTGACCAAGGTCTGCGGCATTGTTTTCTTTGTCGTCACGCTGGTCGTCTGCGTCCTCAGCGCACGCCTGTGATTTTGGCAGGGTAAGCACAAAACAAAAGGGTCCGCCAAGCGCTTTAGGCCTTTGCAGGCAGCGCCCCGGCGGGCCGTTTTTTGTGAAAGTATATAAAGAAGTCAAACTGGTAGGGCACCGCCGGACGACGGTGCGACGTAAATTAAAGGAGTACACATGACACCGTTACAGAAAAACATTTTAAACGCCGTCAAGCGCCGCCCCATGACGCTGCGCGAGCTGCAGAACAATTTGCAGGTGGATAATTCCCGCCTGCGCACCAGCGTGTCCGCCATGGTCGCCACCGGCGAGCTGTCGATGCGCAACGGCACCTATGCCCCGGGCTTTGCCACCTATGTGAATGCCAATGCCCCCGAGACCATCCCCTGCACGCTGGTCAAGCTGGCGGCCCGCTTCGGCTTTGCCAGCCGCGACGACGGCGAAGGCGATATCTTCATCCCGGGCCGCGCACTGCACGGCGCGATGCCCCAGGACAAGATCAACGTCAAGCTGTTCGACCATCCCCGCGTGGAGGGTTCCTCTGAGGGTGAGGTCGTCGAAGTCACCGTGCCCAACAACCGCTTTGCCGGTACGGTCTGCCTATCTGAGGATGGCCGCCTGGCCGTTGAGCCGGACGGCTGCCGCGATGTGAAGTTCCTGCTGGCGAAACAGGGGAGCGAGGGCGTCCACCTGGGCGACAAGGTCGGTTTCCTCATTACCCACCGCGGCAACCGCCACAGTGATCACCGTGCCGCCGTCGTCGAGAAGTTCGGCTCCTCCGACTACGCCTCCGAGTGCGCCAAGGCCATTCTGTACGGCCGCAACGTCCGGCTCGAGTTCCCGCCCGAAGTGCTGGAAGAGGCCCACGCCTATGACGACGCCACGATTGACCCGACCGAGGCCGCGAAGCGGCTGGACCTGCGCGGCATCCCCATCTTCACCATCGACTCCGCTGAGACGAAGGACATCGACGATGCCATCAGCCTGCAAAAGCTGGACGACGGCTACGAGCTGGGCGTCCACATTGCCGACGTCAGCCATTATGTGCGCCCCGGTTCCGCCTTGGACGAGGAAGCCTTTGAGCGCGCAACGAGCATTTACTACGCCGACAAGGTCATCCCGATGCTGCCGACCCAGCTGTCCAACGGTATCTGCTCGCTGAACGAGGGCGAGGACCGTCTGGCGTTCTCCTGCCTGATGCGTCTGGACGAGAACGGTGAGATCCGCAGCTACAAGTTTGTCAAGAGTGTGATTTGCAGCCGCGTCAAAGGTGTGTATAAAGAAATCAACGCCCTGCTTGAGCCGGAAGAGGGTGCAGACCTGACCGACTTGCAGACCAAGTACGCCGCCGTGCTGGACCAGCTGCCCACCATGGATGAGCTGTACCGCAAGCGCCTTGTGCTGCGCAAGGCCCGCGGCGGCATGGACATCGAGTCCAACGAGGCAAAGCTTGTCATGGACGAGAACGGCCGCTGTGTGGACATCGTCAAGCGCGACCGCGGCACCTCCGAGTGCATGATCGAGGAGTTCATGCTGCTGGCGAACCAGTGCGCCGCCAACGCGGGCCGCACGAACAAGGTGCCCTTTGTCTACCGTGTACACGAGGCTCCCGATGCCGAGAAGATGGAAAAGCTGTCCGCCACACTGCTGGCCTGCGGCCTGAACGCCAAGTTCAAGAACCCCATCCCGACGCAGCTGGAGCTGGCCGCCCTGCTGGACGAGACCCGCGACCAGCCCATTCAAATCCCTGTGCACACTGGCATCCTGCGCAGTATGCAGAAGGCCCGCTACGCCCCGCAGCCCCTGGGCCACTACGGCCTGGTGCTGGCGGACTACGCCCACTTTACCAGCCCCATCCGCCGTTACCCGGATTTGGCTATCCATCGTATTCTGAGCGAAATGCTCACCGGCGCATCGGCCAGCCAGCTGCAGAAGGACTTTAATGAGTTTGCCCAGCAGGCCAGCGAGAAGTCCAGCAAGCAGGAAGTCGCTGCCGTGCGTATCGAGCGCGACGTTGAGGATCTGTACAAGGCCGAGTATATGCACGGCCATCTGGGCGAGGTCTACACTGGCACGGTAGCGGGCATCACCCCGCGCGGCGTTTTTGTCGAGCTGGACAACACGGTCGAGGGCTTTGTGCCCGCCGCCCAGCTCTGCAAGGGCGAGCCGCAGGTCATCGACGGCGTGAGTATGCTGGACCCCCTGACCGGCAAAAGCTGGATGCTGGGTTCCTCCATGAAGATTCAGGTCGCCGCCGCCGATGTGGCGCTGGGCCGCATTGATTTTGAGTATATGGTGGAGTAAGGTTTCACCCTTATGAAATAAAAAATCTCCCTGTCCACGCCGGGCAGGGAGATTTTTTGTGGCTTATATCACTTTATGTTCCATCCACTTCCCACGGAAGAACCGCACGCCGAAGCACAGGCTGCGGCAGATCCAGTCGATGAACATACCGAACCAGACGCCGGTCAGGCCCATGTGGAACTGCAAGACGAAAACATAACTCAAAATCACGCGGAACAGCCACATACTGATGATGCTGACCGTCATCGTGTACTTGGCATCGCCGCCCGCGCGCAGGGCGTTGGGCAGGGTAAAGCTCGTTGCCCAGAAGAACACGCTGAACAGATTGAACCAGTGGACCACATGGGTACACATCGTCGAGGCCTCAGCCGAGAGGCTGAACCAGGTCACGACCTCGGGCATCAGGATGAACAGCGCCAGGTTGGCCAGCGCCAGGCCGGTTATGGCAACGCCCATCAGGGTCATGGTGTAGCGCTGGGCCTGCTTTTTCTCGCCCGCGCCCAGACATTGGCCGATGACGGGAATCGTCGCTAGGCTCATCGTCGCGCCGGGAATGTTCGCCAGCGTCGAAACGGAGTTCGCCACTGCGTTGGCCGCAATGGCCGAGGTGCCCAGGGTGGACGTCAGGCTGCTGACGCAGAGCTTGCCGATCTGGAACATACCATTTTCAAGCCCCGAGGGGATACCGATGGACAGCACCTTCATGATCGGCTCGCGCCGGGGGCGCAGGTCGGCGAGGTGCTGGACCCGCAGCGGGTTGTGCATATTCTGGTTCTGCCACAGGATGAACACGGCGGCGAACACACGGCCAATCAGTGTTGCCAGCGCCGCGCCGATAACGCCCATGCGGAAACCGTAAATTAAAATGGCGTTGCCTGCGATGTTGATGATGTTCATGACCAGGCTTGCCAGCATACTGATGCGGCTGTTGCCCTGCGCCCGGAACAGCGCCGCGCCGCCGTTGTACAGCCCGATGAAGGGATACGACACCGCACTGATGAGGAAATACTGCTGGGCAAACCGCATGACGTCGTCGTCGATGCTGCCAAACACGCCGCGCAGAATCGGGCGGGAGAGCAGCATACAGACAACGCCCACCGTGATGGTGGAAATGCCCAGCACGCTGTACAGCTGGGCGGCGCTATGGCTGGCATTTTCCTCGTCCTTGCGGCCCAGGTATTGGCTGGCAATGACCGCGCCGCCGGTGGCCAGGGCAGACAGAATTTGAATAATCAAAATATTTAGGCTGTCCACCAGTGAAACGCTGGAAACAGCGGCTTCGCCCACGCCGGAGACCATCAGTGTATCGGCCATGCCCATGGTCACGCTGAGGGTCTGCTCCAGCAGCAGGGGCCAGATCAGGGTAAAAAGCGCCCGCTTGGTGAAGAGCGGCGCTTGCGGCTTTGCAGCGGCTGCCATGAAATTACTCCTTTTTTTCTTGGATTTTACCGTTATTATACCGCAAAATTTATACGAAATCAACGTTTTGACACTTGTTCAAAATATAGCGTAAAACATTGTAACGGCAGCGTTTGCAGCCAAAATGGCGAAAAATCAAATCGCAAGGATATTGCCCACTTTACAAAAAAACAAGGCCCCGGCCGCAGAGGGACGCGGCCGGGGCAGGGGAACACAGCAGCTTGGAGGTTGCTGCGGGCTTGTTAAAGTTAGGAATAAATCTGGTTTAGAAGTCGACCTCGGTGTCGTAGTAGCAGCACTTCAGCAGCTTTTCCATCTCTTCCTGGCTGGGCTGGCGCGGGTTGGAACCGGTGCAGGCGTCGGCAATCGCGTTCTTGGCGATTTCGGGCAGTCTCTCAAGGAAGACATTCTCCGGCACGAAGCCCTGCTCTGCGGGGTAGGAGTCGGGGCCGTAGTGGCCGATGCAGTGCGGGATGTTCAAATCGTCGTTCATGCCGCGCAGGTATTTGATGAGCAGATCGACCTTCTCGTCGTCGTTCGCGCCGCCCAGGTGCATCTTGTCAGCGATAACGCCATAGCGTGCCTTGGCGGTCGGATCCTTCGCGTTGAAGGCAATGACCTTGGGCAGGTACATGGCGTTGGCTGCGCCGTGGATGATGTGGGCGCCGTAATCAGCAAAGGCCGCACCGGTCTTGTGGGCCATGCTGTGGACGATGCCCAGCAAAGCGTTCGAGAACGCCATACCGGCCAGGCACTGGGCGTTGTGCATTGCATCGCGCTTTTCCATATCGCCGTTGTAGCTGCCGACGAGATCCGCCTGGATCATCTCGATGGCGTGCAGGGCCAGCGGGTCGGTGAAGTCGCAGTTGGCGGTGGAAACATAAGCCTCGATGGCGTGGGTCATGGCGTCCATACCGGTGTGGGCGACGAGTTTCTTAGGCATGGTGTGGGCCAGCTCTGGGTCAACGATGGCGACATCGGGGGTGATCTCAAAGTCGGCGATGGGGTACTTGATACCCTTCTCGTAGTCGGTGATGATGGAGAACGCCGTGACCTCGGTCGCGGTGCCGGAGGTGGAAGAAATGGCGCAGAAATGGGCCTTGCGGCGCAGCGGCGGGATGCCGAACACCTTGCACATATCCTCAAAGGTGATATCGGGGTACTCGTACTTGATCCACATGGCCTTGGCGGCATCGATGGGGGAGCCACCGCCGATTGCGACGATCCAGTCGGGCTGGAATTTTTCCATAGCGGCAGCGCCCTTCATGACTGTCTCGACCGACGGGTCAGGCTCGATGCCTTCAAACAGCTCAACCTCCATGCCGGCCTCTTTTAAGTACGCCTCCGCACGGTCCAGGAAGCCGAAACGCTTCATCGAGCCGCCGCCGACGCAAATCATCGCGCGTTTGCCGGGCAGTGTTTTCAGTGCTTCCAGCGCGTTGGGGCCGTGGTACAGGTCACGAGGTAAAGTAAATCTAGCCATAGGGTTATGCCTCCTTATATAAATAAAATGCTCTTTTTTGACTTTGATAATTAAATGTCAAAATCTATTGTATACAGTATACACCCTTTATGTCTAAATGGTCAATCGACAATACGGAGAATTTACTGCCGATAATTCGTCATTTTGCCCATCGCGGGCTCATACGCTTATTGTATGGGGAAGGGGGCAGAGCGTATGCGTCATATTACGCCGCAGCAAAACGCAAAAATGCGCCTGCGCACGCGGCTTTTGGCGGCGGTGCTGGCGGTGGGGTGCCTGGGCGGGCTGGTCGTGCGGCTGTTCATCCTGATGCTGCGTGACCCCGGCGGCTACGCGGCCCGTGCCGCCGACCAACAGCTGCGCGGGGCCACGCTGCCCGCCGCCCGCGGGGAGATTTACTCCGCCGACGGCACGCTGCTGGCCGCCAGCAAGACCTGCTGGACCATCCGCGCCGCCCCGCGGGAAATGGCCGACGACAAAGTTGAACCCGCTGCCCGGGCGCTGAGCGAGATCTTGGAACTGGATTATGACGATACGCTGGCAAAATTCAGCCAGCGCAGCTCCAACGACTGCCTTTTGCGCCGCCGTGTGGATAAAGATATGGCCGATGCCGTGCGGGACTGGTGCACGGCCAACGGCGTGGATGGCGTGCAGATACGCCAGGACACCAAGCGCGTCTACCCGGAAGGAAACTTTATGGGCGGCATCCTGGGCTTTACCGATGTGGACAACGCGGGCCTGTGGGGGCTGGAACTGCGCTACAACGATGAATTGACCGGGAAGAATGGGCGCATCCTGACCGCCAAGAACGCCTGGGGGTACGACCTGCCCACCCACTACCAAACGCTGGTGGACGCCGTACCCGGCAACACACTGACGCTGACCATCGACGCGAACATCCAGCATTGGCTCGAAAGTGCCCTGGCCGCCGCCGTGGAGGAGCACCATGTCGCCGAGCGGGGCGTCGGCATCGTGATGGACGTCCACACCGGCGCGGTGCTGGCCATGTCCTGCCAACCAGACTACGACCCCAATGCGCCGCGCACTCTTATAAATAAGGAAGTCCGCGACACCGTGAACGCCCTGAGCGGCGAGGAACGCAGCACCGCACTGCAAAAAGCTCAGCAGGCCCAGTGGCGCAACAAGGCCATCAGCGACCTGTACGAGCCGGGTAGCGTGTTCAAGCTCATCACGGCGTCGGCGGCGCTGGACTCCGGCGCGTGCAGGGCCACAGATTATTTTACCTGCGCAGGTAAAATTTCTGTCGCAGGTACGCGGTTCCGCTGCGCCAATGGGCACATCCACGGCACCGAGACATTTGCCCGGGGGCTGGCGGTCAGCTGCAACCCCTGCTTTATCCAAATCGGCGCACGTCTCGGGAAAGAACGTTTCTGCGATTATTTTGCGGACTTCGGCCTGCGGGAGGCAACGGGTATCGACCTGCCGGGCGAGATACGCCGCAGCGAGTATTACACGGCGGATAAAATGGGCCCGGTGGAGCTGGCGAGTTGTTCCTTTGGGCAGAGCAGCAAGGTCAGCTATTTACAGATGCTCACAGCGGTTTGTGCGGTGGTGAACGGCGGTGAGCTGATGCAGCCCTATGTGGTGGCGAAAATCACGGCCCCGGACGGGACTATTATAAAGGAAATGGCGCCGACCGTGAAGCGGCGGGTCATCAGCGAGGAAACCTCGGCCACGATGCGCCGCTTGATGGAGGGCGTCGTGACCGGCGGCACCGGCAAACAGGCCGCGCTGGAAGGCTACCGTGTCGGCGGCAAGAGCGGTACGAGCCAGAAGCTGGACAGCGCCAACGAGGGGGCGCGCATTGCAAGCTTTGTGTCGGTCGCGCCCATAGACGACCCGAAAATTGCGGTGCTGATCTGCTTGGATGAACCCCACAGCTGGACCACCAGCGGTGGGGCGCTCTCCGGCCCGGTGTGCGCTGAGGTACTAAGAAAGGCGCTGCCGTATTTGGGGGTGGAGCCGGAAAGCGGCGGCTGATGGCAAACGCGCACGCAAAGCCCCGCAGACACAACCTAAAAAACCTCTTGACATTCCCCAAACCTGTGATATACTAGTAAAGTACGCAAACGAATAGTTAGAAGGCGAACAATCCACAATCTAACTGATTATCGCAAAATCAACAGGGAAGGGAGGAAATCATGCACGAACCATCGCCAAATGACTGCGGCTGCTGTGCCGATGTTCACTTCGGCGCACTGCTGAACCAGAGTGCGCGGGTCATACGCAGGGCGCTCGATGCCCGCATTTCCGGCGTCAACCCGGATCTTTCCGGTGTGCGGGGCATGGTGCTTGGCGACATCGTCCGCGCCAACCGCAACGGGCGGGATGTCTACCAGCGCGATATTGAACAGTGGTTCAACATTCGCCGTTCCAGCGTCACCGCCCTTTTGCAGGGCATGGAGCAGGACGGTTTCATCACCCGCTGCGCCGTCGAGAAGGACGCCCGCTTGAAACGGCTTGTCGCCACCGACAAGGGCCGCGCCTGTCATGCGGAAATTGAAGCCAGCATCGCACAGTTTGAAAGTGACCTGCAGAAGGGCATTGACCCGCAGCAGGCCGCCGTCGCCCGCGCTGTGCTGGAACAAACCCTGCGCAACGCGCAGCACATCCTGGAAGAGGGAAATACCAACTAAGAGAGGGGAAATATCACTTGTTAAAAACACTCGGACGTGAAACCAAGGGCATTCGGCTCGTCTCTGTGTTGACGCCGCTGTTTATGATTGCGGAAGTCATCATGGAAATGATCATCCCGAAGCTCATGGCCTCCATCATTGACAACGGCGTCACACCGGGCAATATGCAGGTCATCTACACCGTCGGCGCTCAGATGATCGTGGCTGCGCTGTTCGGCCTGTTGTTCGGCATCCTGGGTGCGGTCAGCGGTTCCCATGCGGCCACCGGCTTTGCCCGCAACCTGCGCCGTGCGATGTTTGAAAACATCCAGACTTTCAGCTTTGCCAACATTGACAAATACTCCACTGCGGGCCTTGTCACCCGTATGACCACTGATGTGACGAACATTCAGAATGCCTACCAGATGCTGCTGCGTATGTCCATCCGCGCACCCGCCAGCATGATCGTGGCGCTCATCATGTCCTACACCATCAACCGCCAGCTGGCCAACATTTACTTGATCGCCGTCATTCTGCTGGGATGCGCACTGGTGTTCATCATGACCCGTGCCACCAAGTATTTTGGCGAGGCTTTCCGCAAGTACGATGACCTGAACGAGAGCGTGCAGGAGAACGTCTCCGCCATCCGCGTGGTCAAGGCCTATGTGCGTGAGAAGTTCGAGGGCGAGAAGTTCCAGAAAGCCAGCGAGAACGTCCGCCGCCTGCTGATGCGTGCGGAAATGATTCTGGCCTGGAACGCCCCGCTCATGCAGCTGACCGTGTACAGCTGCATCCTGATCATCTCCTGGATCGGCGCACAGCTCATCGTCAGCTCCGGCGCAACGACCTTTACCACCGGCGACCTGATGAGTATGCTGAGCTACTGCATGAACATCCTTATGAGCCTGATGATGCTCTCGACGGTCTTTGTTATGATCACGATGTCTATGGCCTCCGCCAGGCGCGTGGCCGAGGTCCTGGACGAGCAGTCCGATCTGACCAACGGCGAGGACCCCATCATGGAAGTTAAGGACGGCTCCGTCAAGTTCGACCACGTCAGCTTTGCCTATAAAAAGGATGGAAAGAAGGCGCTGGAGGATATCAACCTCGATATCCAGTCCGGCCAGACCATCGGCATCATCGGCGGTACCGGCTCGGCCAAGTCCAGCCTTGTGCAGCTGCTGCCCCGTCTGTACGATGTGACCGAGGGCAGCGTGACCATCGGCGGCGTCGATGTGCGCCGCTACGATTTGGAGACGCTGCGCAACAACGTCGCCATGGTGCTGCAGAAGAACGAGCTGTTCAGCGGCACGATCGCCGAGAACCTGCGCTGGGGCAACCCCGACGCTACCGACGCCGAGATCGAAGATGCCTGCAAGCAGGCCTGCGCCGATGAATTTATCGAGCGCTTCCCCGATAAGTACCAGACCCACATTGAGCAGGGCGGCAACAACGTCTCCGGCGGCCAGAAGCAGCGCCTCTGCATTGCCCGTGCGCTGCTGAAAAAGCCCCGCATCCTGATTCTGGACGACTCCACCTCCGCCGTCGATACCGCGACCGACGCGAAGATCCGCCACTCGTTTGCCGAGAAGATCCCCGGCACGACGGTCTTTATCATTGCCCAGCGCATTTCCTCTGTGGAGAATGCGGACAAGGTGCTTGTGCTGGATAACGGCAGGGTCAGCGGTTTTGACACCCCCGCCAACCTGCTGAAAAACAACGCGATTTACCAGGATGTCTACAACAGCCAGACCAAGGGCTCCGGCGACTTTGACGAGAAGGGAGGGGAGGCATAATGGCACAGCAGGCAAAAGTTGTCAAGATCGGCCCCGGCGGGCGCAATAACGGCCCCCGCCCCAAGGTCGAAAACCCCGGCAAGGTGTTCAAGCGCATCCTTGCCTATGTGATGAGCCGCTATAAGGCACAGGTCATTGTGGTGCTCTGCTGCATCCTGCTGGCAGTGTTCGCCCAGCTGCAGGGCGTTATGTTCTCCCAAACGCTGATTGACGGGTACATCCTGCCGCTGCTGAATTCCGGCAGCACGGATTTCAGCGGCCTGGCCGCCGCCATCGCCCGCGTGGCAGCGTTCTACTGCGTCGGCATCTGCGCCGTATTTGTGCAGAACCGCCTGATGGCAAAAATCACCCAGGGCACGCTGAAAGACCTGCGTGACGAAATGTTCACCCATATGCAGACGCTGCCCATCAAATACTTTGACACCCACGCCCACGGCGATATCATGTCGGTCTACACCAACGATATCGACACCCTGCGCCAGATGATCAGCCAGAGTCTGCCGCAGCTCGTCAACACCATCGTCACCATCATCGGCGTGCTGTTCTCGATGATTTACCTCAGCATCCCCCTGACGCTGCTGGCGCTGGCTATGGTCGGCGTTATGCTGTTGGCAACCAAGTACCTGACCGGAAACTCCGGTAAGTTCTTCATCAAGCAGCAGCAGGAACTGGGCAAGGTCAACGGCTATATCGAGGAAATGATGAACGGCCAGAAGGTCGTCAAGGTTTTCTGCCATGAGGAAGCCGCCATCAAGGAGTTCAACGAGCTCAACGATGAGCTGTTCCACAGTGCCGACAAGGCCAACGCCTACTCTCTGGTGGCAATGCCGGTCAACGGCCAGCTGGGTAACCTGTCCTACGTGCTCTGCGCCATCATCGGCGGTGCGCTGGTCATCAGCGGCTTTGGCGGCAGCCTGTCGCTGGGCGGTCTGGCCAGCTTCCTGGTGCTGACCCGCCAGTTCAACCAGCCCATCAGCCAGATCTCCATGCAGCTGAACTCTGTTGTCATGGCATTGGCCGGCGGTGCGCGTATCTTTGCGCTGCTGGATGAAAAGCCGGAAGTCAACGAGGGCGATATCACCCTTGTCCATGCGAAGTACGCCGCTGACGACACCGTCACCGAGACCAACGAGTCCACCGGCATGTGGGCGTGGAAGCACATCGGAGCTGACGGTAAGCCCCAGTATACCGAGCTGAAGGGCGATATCGTCTTTAAGGATGTAGACTTCGGCTACGATGAGAAGAAGATCGTCCTGCACGATATCAACCTGTACGGCCGCCCAGGCCAGAAGATCGCCTTCGTCGGCTCCACCGGCGCAGGCAAGACGACCATCACGAACCTCATCAACCGCTTCTACGATATCCAGAAGGGCCAGATCTTGTACGACGGCCACGATATCAAATCCATCGAGAAGGACGCGCTGCGTTCCTCGCTGGGTATCGTCTTGCAGGACACCCACTTGTTCACCGGCACGGTCATGGAGAACATCCGTTATGGCCGCCTGACCGCCACCGATGAAGAGTGCATGGCAGCCGCCAAGCTGGCGAACGCCGATACCTTCATCAAGCACCTGCCCGACGGCTACAACACGATGCTGACCGGCGACGGCACGAACCTGAGCCAGGGTCAGCGCCAGCTGCTCGCTATCGCCCGTGCAGCGGTCGCGGATCCGCCGGTGCTGATCCTCGACGAGGCAACTTCCTCCATCGACACCCGCACCGAAAAGCTCGTGCAGGACGGCATGGACGGCCTGATGTATGGCCGCACGACCTTCGTCATTGCCCACCGCCTGTCCACGGTGCGCAACTCGGACTGCATTATGGTGTTGGAGCAGGGCCGCATCATCGAGCGCGGCACCCACGACGAGCTGATTGCCCAGAAGGGCCGTTACTATCGCCTGTACACCGGCAATTTTGCCGAGAACAGCTAAACCGTCGAAAAAGGTCGCAAAACAGCCTGAAATCAATCAAAACTGCCGGGATAGCATCCGCTGCCCCGGCAGTTTTTGTGCAAAATGCCGCAACAGCGCCAAAAAGTTGACGACGAGGGAAAAATTGGTTATAATAGTATGCGTAGACACGCAAAAAGCGCTGCCTGACCACGCGGCCAGAGGGAAAACAGGCCGCCTTACATACACTATTTTTAACAATACACAGGAGGGGATTCCATTATGGCACCCAAGAAGAAAATTGCACAGACCGTTATTACCGAAGGTAAGTTCTACACCATCAGTGCCGCCAACGGCAAAGTCGTTGAAGTCGCTGACTATAACATCGACAACGGCGCAAAGATCCAGCTGTGGGACAACGCCAACGCCGAGTGGCAGCAGTGGAACTTCGTCGCAGCAGGCGACGGAGTTTACCGCATCCAGAACCGTTTCACCGCAAAGATGCTTGACCTGGACATGGGCGGCGTCAGCGACGGCACCCGCGTCCACCAGTGGGAGGGCGCACAGGCTTCCAGCCAGCTGTGGGTCGTTGAGCCGACCAACGATGGCCGCGTGAAGATCAAGTCCAACCTGGCCGGCAAGCTGCTTGACCCGGGCATGGCTACCGAGAACGGCACCGTGCTGCAGATTTGGGCTGACGTCAACGGCGACAACCAGTTCTGGACCATCAACGAAGTTACCCGCAAGCCCAAGACCAGTGTGAAGGCTTCCGCCGTCAAGGCCAAGGCTGCCGCCGAGAAGGCCGCCACCGAGGCTGTCAAGGCTGCCGAGCCTGTTGTTGAGAAGGCTGTTAAGGCCGCTAAGCCCGCCGTCGAGAAGGCTGTCAAGGCTGCAAAGCCCGCCGTCGAGAAGGCCGTCAAGGCCGCCGAGCCTGTCGTTGAGAAGGCTGTCGAGACCGCAAAGCCGGTCGTCGAGGAGACTGTCAAGGCCGCGAAGCCCGTGGTCGAGAAGGCTGTCAAGGCTGCCGAGCCTGTTGTCGAAAAGACGGTCGAGGCTGTGAAGCCTGCCGCTGAGAAGGCTGTTGAGGCCGTCAAGACTGCCGCTGCCAAGGCCAACACCCGCAAGGGCGGCAAGGGCAAGCGCCGCAAGTAATTTGCTTTGAACTTTTTCCTGCAATTTTTGTGCTGTAACGAGAAAACCCCGCCCCGTCAGGATGCAGTTCCTGAAGGGGCGGGGTTATTTTTTGCTTGTGGCTGAAAAGCCTTCCCCCTGCGGGGGAAGGTGGCCCGAAGGGCCGGATGAGGGGCGAGTGTGCCAGTATTGCCCGCGAACGAGCTGCGGCGGAAATGCTGCCCTCATCAGTCACCTGCGGTGACAGCTTCCCCCACGGGGGAAGCCTTCAGACTTACCCCAGCGCCGCAATGCTCTCCTTGATCTTGGCGGCTTTCTCCTGGGCGGCGGCCAGCTTGGCGCGGGTCTCCTCGACCAGCTTTGCGGGGGCCTTCTCGACGAACTTCGGGTTGTTCAGCTGGTTTGTGAACATCCCCAGCTCCTTCTCGGCCTTCGTCAGCTCCTTGTTCAGGCGGGCAAGCTCCTTCTCGCGGTCGATCAGCTCCATCATCGGGATAAAGCCCTTCGCGTCGGGAGTCGCCACGTTGACCATGCCGTCGGTGCTGCCTTCGTACTTGGCAGTGACCGTCACGTCTGTGGCAAAGGCGAAACGGGCCAGATACGCGCCGCCCTTCTCGAATGCGGCGGGGCTGGCTGTCTCAATGACCATGCTCGTCTTTTTGGCAGGGTGGACGTTCATCTCGGCGCGCATGGCGCGGACCGCCTTGATGTAGTCCATCAGTTTCTCAAAGTCGGCGCAGTCCTCGGCCCAAACCTTCATGTTCTCGTCGCCGGGCCACTTCTCGTTCATGATGGTCTCGGCGCTGCCAGGCAGGGCCTGATAGATTTCCTCGGTAATGAACGGCATGAAGGGGTGCAGCAGCTTCAGCGCCTTGTCCAGCACATAGACGAGCACCTTGCGGGCGGCGTCGGCGGCGGCTGCGTCCTCGCCGTTCAGGCGGGTCTTGCAGATCTCGATATACCAGTCGCAGTAGACTTCCCAGATGAAGTTCTCGACCTTCTCGGCGGCCAGGCCCAGCTCGTACTTGTCGAGGTTTGCGGTGGCCTCGGCGGCGACCTTGGCAAGCTCACTCAAAATCCACTTGTCGCTCATGTCCAGCAGGTCTTCGGCAGGCAGGCCCGGCTCAAAGTCCTCGGGCAGGTTCATCTGCACAAAACGGGAAGCGTTCCACAGCTTGTTGGCAAAGTTGCGGCAGGCAAGCACTTTTTCGTCGCTGTAACGCATATCATTACCGGCGGTGGAGCCGATGATCAGCATCATGCGCAAAGCGTCCGCGCCGTACTGCTCAATGACTTCCAGCGGGTCAATGCCGTTGCCCAGAGATTTAGACATCTTGCGGCCCTGGCTGTCACGGACAATGCCGTGGATGAGCACCGTGTCAAACGGTGCTTTGCCGGTGTAGGCAAGGCCGGAGAAAATCATACGGGAAACCCAGAAGCCGATGATGTCGTAGCCGGTGACGAGGGTGTTGGTGGGGTAGAAGTAGTTGTAATCCTCGGCGTTCTCGTTGGGCCAGCCCAGGGTGGAGAACGGCCACAGGGCGGAGCTGAACCAGGTATCCAGCGTGTCAGGGTCCTGGGTCAGTTTGGTACTGCCGCACTTGGGGCAGGTGCAGGGAGCCTCTTTGGCAACAACGGTCTCGCCGCAGTCGTCGCAGTACCAGGCGGGGATCTGGTGGCCCCACCACAGCTGGCGGCTGATGCACCAGTCGCGGCCGCCCTTCATCCAGTTGATGTAGTTCTTGGTGAAGCGCTCGGGCACGAACTTGATCTCGCCCTTCTCGACGCTCTCAATGGCAGGCTTTGCCAGCGGCTCCATCTTGACGAACCACTGTTTGGAGACCATCGGCTCAATGACAGAGTGGCAGCGGTAGCAGGTGCCCACGTCGTGGGTCAGCGGCTCGGTCTCTTTCAGCGCACCGCAGGCTTCCAGGTCAGCCAGGATGGCCTTGCGGGCTTCCAGCGCGGTCATGCCGGCATATTTGCCGCAGTCCAGCACGTCCGGTTCATCGGCGGCAGCGCGGCCTGCAGCCTTCTCGGCATCGACGGCGGCCTTGTCGGCAGCACCGGTCATGTGGCCGTCATAGGTCAGCACGCGGATCATCGGCAGGTCGTGGCGCTTGCCGACCTCAAAGTCGTTGGGGTCGTGGGCGGGGGTGATCTTCACGACGCCGGTGCCCTTTTCCATGTCGGCGTGCTCGTCGCAGACGATGGGGATTTCACGGCCCAGCAGCGGCAGTACCACATGGCAGCCGTGCAGGTGCTTGTAGCGCGGGTCCTCGGCGTTGATGGCAACGGCAGTATCGCCCAGCATCGTCTCGGGGCGGGTGGTAGCCAGCTCCAGCATTTCGCCGGTCTCCTTGACGGGGTAGAGCAGATGCCAGAAGCTGCCCTCCTTGGCCTCGTACTCGACCTCGGCGTCAGAGATAGAGGTGTTGCAGTGGGGGCACCAGTTGACCATGCGGTTTCCGCGGTAGATCAGGCCCTCATTGTACAGGCGGACGAACACTTCCTTGACGGCGTTGGAGCAGCCCTCGTCCATCGTGAAGCGCTCGCGCTGCCAGTCGCAGGAGCAGCCCAGCTTTTTCAGCTGGCTGACGATGCGGTTGCCGTACTTGGTCTTCCATGCCCATGCACGGTCCAGAAAACCATCGCGGCCCACCATCTCCTTGGTCAGGCCCTCGGCACGCATGGCCTCCACCACCTTGGCTTCGGTAGCGATGGATGCATGGTCGGTACCGGGCACCCACAGGGCGGCATAGCCCTGCATCCGCTTGGTGCGGATGAGGATGTCCTGCATGGTGTTATCCACCGCATGGCCCATGTGCAGCTGACCGGTGACGTTCGGGGGCGGCATGACGATGGTGTAGGGTTTCTTGTCGGGGTCTGCCTTCGTGTGGAAGTAGCCGCCGTCCAGCCAGAACTGGTAGATGCGGTCTTCCACCTGGCTGGGATCGTACTGTTTTGCAAGTTCTTTCATAGGGTCCTCCCAGTAAAAAATGATGAAGTGGGACGAAAAAAGCCGTCCCACGGAACGTTCCATGGGACGGCTGTAATAACCGCGGTACCACCCAAATTGCGCAGAGCATCCTGCGCCCCTTGATGCCCCGGTAACGTGGGACAGCTCCGAGAGCGGCTTGCTCTTCAGCTCACCGCTCCTGCTCCAAAGTGACAGCACACCGCCGGGCCATACCGGGTTTTCAGCAGCCCCCGGCTCTCTGGATGGC
>OLRC01000780.1_pt1 | contig 22762 bp, 20 predicted proteins | sample 1672081 | NCBI WGS metagenome assembly OLRC01 (sample SAMEA3136643, study PRJEB25190) | human gut metagenome | biome: human gut; feature: human-associated habitat; material: faeces | place: Austria | collected 2013
AAATGCGCTGCGAGCGGAACGGAGTGGAGCGAGCCTACACGAGAAAAATTTGGAAAATCGCTTTGCCTTTTCGGAATTTTTCAAGTGCCTCTCTATATAGTACATTTTATCGATTTTGGAAGAAATGAGAAAACGGCTTTGCCCCACAACACAGATTTGCACGTTGCATCACTGTGTTGTTGGGGCAAGGCCGTTTTCCTATTTTGCGAAAAGGCACACTCATTTTCCATTTTTCGCGAGAAATCTGCATTTTCGTTCGATTTTTCAAAAAACAGGAAATTTTCTGTGCCCTATGGGGCAAAGATATTTTCCTTTTTGGTCGTACAAAATCCAGCCCCAGAAAGGGGCGCTAACTGTATGCCATACCCCGGCAAATCTCAACCGATTCCGCACGAAACGCCGTTTTTAAAGCACGAATTTAGGGATAGGCGTAAATGGGGAACGCCGTGGGCCGCCATTTACGGTTTTCGTGCGTCATAAATGGCGTTTCGTGCGGAATGGGTTGCAATGGGGCGGGGATTTTTTACAATAGGGGTATGGTTCACTTTTCTGAACTGCGAAGCCGCTTAGATTGTAAAAAAGGAGAACTGAAAAATGAGAAAGTCCGCATCCAAACTCTTGGCTACGCTACTAACGGTCGCCGCACTGGCAGTCTGCGTGCCTGTTTCTGCGTTTGCAAAATCCAGCAAGCCGCTGAGCTACCTGTACACCTACCGCCTGAATTTCGATGGCTATGATACGATGTCCATCTCCCCGGATGACACCGGCTACCTGACCGTGCCCGCCCTGCCTGATGGCTATGCCTACTGGATGTGCAACGGCCGGCACTTCACCCCCGGCCAGCAGCTGACCTATGACTCCCTGGACGATTGGATGTGCCCGGGCGTTGACCTGGACGATGACCTCGGCCATGGCCGCTACATCAGCTCCTACTTTATGCCCATGACCGGCGAGACCGTTTTTGTCCACTACTACACCGACACCACCGCCGTCAAGATCGACGCTGTCAGTGTGGGCGGCTCGACCGAAGTTCCCGCCACCACCGACGGCAAAAAAGTCGTAGAGTGGGCCAACGCAGATAAGACCATCCGCATTGCCGTACCCAACACCGTCTCTTACGATGATATGTTCTGGCACTGCAATGTTGACGAGAGCGACTACAACCTGAACCTGTACGCCATCTTCGAGGATGACGCCACTTACACTGACCCCACCCAGCCCGCTGCCCCTGCCGCTGCCCCCGCCGCTTCTTCCGAGGACAACACCCCGGTCGTTGACACCCGCACGGCCCAGCAGAAGGAGATCGATGAGGCTATTGCCAACGGCACCTGGGGCATCGAGTACACCACCTGCCAGAAGTGCGGTTATCACAACTGGACCCGCCATGGCAACGTCTACGTCTGCGACACCTGCGGCAACGAGACGACCACCGTCGTCGGCCCCAAGGGTGTGAAGGGCTATGTCGGCAGCGGTGCGATCGCCGCTGTTGCGCCCAAGGTTTCCGTCCCCGAGACCCGCTACGCCACCGCCGCCGAGGCACAGGCCGCCGCTGACAAGCGCGAGGCCGCTTACGCTGCCGCTGTAGCCGCGTTCCAGAAGCAGATCGACGCGCAGAATGCCGCCTACCTGGCCGCGCTGGGCAAGTAATTTGACCCTTCCCATATAAAACACCCCACCCCCGCACCGCATTGTACTAGGCTTCGGACAATGTGTGCGGGGGTGGGGTGTTTTTTGGGTAATTAAGGCAAAACGGTAGGGGCCGGGCACGGGAGGGATAAATCTCTCCCCTACTTATTATAGGTCATACGCATACATCCGGCTCCAGCCTTCCACGGCGGTCTGGGGGATGAGGACGTCGGCCTGCCAGATGTTGTTGTCCTGGGTGGCCTCATACACGCCGTTGTAGCGGTGGGCCACGGCTTCCACCTGGCGCAGGCCAATGCCGTGTTCCTGGCCGTCGTTTTTGGGCGGCAGAGCACCCGCCGGGGGCAGCGGGTTTTCGCAGCGGATGCGGCAAAAGTTCGCCGCCGGGCCGATCGTAAACTTAATGCTGCGCACATTCTGGGGCAAAACGCTGTTGGCGCGGATGGCGTTATCCCACAAATTGCCCACGACCGTGCAGCAGTCGATCTCGTCCATCAGGCGGGCGGGCAGCTCCAGCCGCAGGCTGACCTTGCAGCCGGCGGCGGTGGCTTCCTCGATTTTGGCGTTCAGGATGCCGTCCAGCGCGGTGTTGCCGCTTTGTATCACAAAGGTGTCGCGCTCCAGGCGGTCGGCGGCACCCTCCAGGTAGGCTTTCGCATCGTCGATGTGCCCGCTCTCCAGCATGGAGCTTGCGGTCAGCAGGTGGTTTTTCATATCGTGTTTCCAGCCGCGGGTGGCGTCGTGCTGCTGGATCAGCCGGTGGTACTGCTCGACCTTATAGGCTTCGATGCGGGCCTGGGCTTTCTCCTGCGCCAGGGCGTAGGCATTTTCCGAGACGTGCAGCAGCTGGCGGTAGGCAAAAACGTTGATGACCAAAATCAGCACGCCGATGACCACGGCGGGCACCGGCCCCAGACCGCCCCACACGCTCTCCACCAGCACAAGCATATTTGCCACAATGCTGAGGGCCGGGATGATTGCAAAATTAAGCCAATCTTTTTCCGTCAGCGTGGCGGACAGCCTGCGGTGGGCGATGAACACATCGACCGCCAGAATGATAAAGCGTGTCATGAGCGCATACAGGTAAAAAACCAGCGACCCTCCCTGTGTCATCAGCTCATACGTAGAACGGTGAAGGCAGGCTTCCAAAATTGCCTTACTCACCGTAATGTCGATGGCAAACGGCAGCACCTGCGCCACGCAGAACCACAATATGCGATACCGCATTTTATCCCGGAAGAGTGCCAGCACGGTGGCCAGCATAAAAAGTAGTGTGACCACCATGCCCCCCACCGTAGGGAAATAGTGGTTAAACGCAAAAATGACCGCCGCAATAGGCAGCACAAACAGGTAGTACACTGCAGCGCGCTTGATGCGGCATTCTTTTAGCATGCTGCGGCAGAGATAGAGCAGTGCAAAACCGTCCAACATATCGATGCCAATATCCAACAGAGTCTCTAAAATCTCCATTTTGCAACCCTCCTTATGCTTTCAGCGCCAGCAGGGCGCGTTGTATGGCGGTGCTGTATGTGGGGGTCGTGGGCGCTTTACCACCCCCCGCCAGCAATAATGCGTCTTTTTCCACGGCCGTGACCTTGGTGGTGTTTACGATATAGCTGCGGTGGCAGCGCACAAACGGCGGCTGGGGCAGGTTTTCCAGCGCCTGTGTCAGCGAGAGATTGTATTTTTGCCGGGTCTGGGGCGTGACCACCACAATGTTGTGGAGCCGGGCCTCGATATAAAGGATATCGTCGTAGTAATAGCGGTCGCAGGCTGTGCCGCGCTTGAAGGTCACGCAGGCGTCCGCCCGGCGGCTGATGGAGCGCTTTGCCAGGAAGTCCATTGTCTCCCACAGCTGCTTTTGCTCCACCGGCTTGGGCAGAAAGCCCGCCGCGTGGACCGAGAAGCCATCCATGACCAGATCCGTGTGGCAGGTGACAAAGATGATATCGATGCGGCTGTTGCAGGCGCGCAGGCGGCGGGCAAAGGCCATGCCGTCGATGCCGGGGGTCTCGATATCCAGCAGCACGGCGTCGTACCCCTGGAACGCCTGCATGGTATCGGCAGTGATGCAGCTTTCCGCGCGGATGCCCAGGGGTTGGTTTTGTTCTTCCCACCCGTGCAGCAGGTTTAACAGTTCCTGCATATCGCGCGGGTTATCTTCCACGACTAATAGATTCATAACGGCCTCTTTTTTGTCATTTTGTCGGGTACATTTTGCACACTAACCCTTATTATAGTACAATATCCCGCCGCACCCTGCAAGCGACTCCGCACGAAACGTTGAATTTTACGCACGAAATTGTTGGAATGGGTGGAAATGGGGGTATAATTGGGCAATAGTCCCCACGCCCCATAGTTGTAGGGGGCGGCGTCCTCGACGCCCCGCGCGTTTACCACCGGCCGCCGTTTCGGGTAATTACCAGGCTCTCTCCCCCGCAGAGGGAGATAAACACGGCGGACCTGCATTTCATCCCGATTCGCCGTCGTTTCATCCCGCTTTGCCTGCAAAATCTTCCCCCTTGCGGTACACTGAAACCAACACAGGGGGCTACACCCCACCGAACCACAAAGGAGAATGCAGCTATGAAAAACACGAAATCGGTTCATCCCCACAAGCTGGCCGCTGCGGCGGTCATCCTTGCCTGTATGCTAGGTGCCGGGCTGACCGGCTGCAGCACCACCACCAAGCGGGCGGCCCCGCAGAGCGTTACCGCCAGTGAAGCCGCCACGCCGGAAACCGCCCCCACTACCACGCCTGCCCCCACCGCGGCGGCCACCCCGGCCCCGACGGAAGCGCCCATCGTGCCCACCAGCGTGACGCTGGAACAGGAGGGCGGCATTTTGAACAAAGGCATGACCTGGACGCTGCACGCCATCGTCCTGCCCGAGGACGCCGCCGACAAGACCCTGCACTGGACGTCCAGCGACGAGGGCGTTGCCACCATCGACGACAACGGCATTATCACGGCGCTGGCCCCGGGCCAGACGACCATCACCGCCGCCAGCACGGCGGGCGAGGCGTCCACCACCTACAACCTCGTCGTGCAGGAGGTCGTCAAGTGCAGCTACTGCGGCCTGACCGGCCACGCCGCCGACAACTGCACCGCCGCCAAGCAGGCCGCCATTGTGCAGCAGCAACAGCAAGCCGCCGCCCAGGACTACGCCGTGACCGCCAAGGGCGACCGCATCTACCCCGAGGGCAGCCCCGACATTCCCGAGGGCGGCGTGGTGCAGCGCCCCGACGGCTCGTTCTATGTGAAAGGCCCCCGCAATGTGATCTTTGGCTACGAGGAAGGCGACCCCGACCCCAATATGCCAGCATGGACCGGCCTGTGCGTGTTCTGCGGCGACGACGACCACGACGTCTACCACTGCCCCATTCTGGACGCCCAGGAAAACCCGGACGCGTTCTTGATCGAAGATTGGGAGAAGTAATGCGTTTTTTATAAGTCTTCCCCCTGGGGGGGAAAGGTAGCCGAAGGCCGGATGAGGGGCGGACTTGCCACGTCAACCCAGTCATGGGCAATCATGGCAAAGCCGCCCCTCATCAGTTCGCTTCGCGGACAGCTTCTCCCGAGGGAGAAGCCATTTTCTTATTGATACACGATCGCGGTCTTTACCTTATTCGCCGCATCGGCCCCGGCCAGCGTCCGGGCCAGGGCCAGGGCAAAGGGGATCGCCGCGCCCAGGGCTTCACCGGTGATGATGTTGCCGTCGATGGTGATGGGCAGGCCGGTGTAGCTGGCCCCGGCGGCGGTCAGGTCGGCGTCCATGCCCGGGTAGACCGTGGCTTTTTTGCCGCCCAGCACGCCAAACGCCGCCAGCGCCGTAGGCGCGGCGCAGATGGCCGCCACGATTTTGCCCTGCGCGGCAAAGTCGGTGCAGACCTTGCGCACCGTGGCGTCGGCTTTCAGGTTCGGCACGCCGGGGATGCCGCCGGGCAGGATGCAGGCGTCAAACGCCGCGTAGTCCAGTTCCTCGGCCAGGGCGTCCGCCACAACGTTGACCTGCCGGGCGCTCTTGACGATGCGCTCTCCGCCCACCGCCGCGATGGTCACTTCGACCCCCGCGCGGCGCAGGATATCAACGCAGAGCAGCCCCTCGCACTCCTCCAGCCCCGGGGCAAAAAAGATGACAGCTTTAGACATAATACACACTCCTTGTTTAAGTAAACGGGTGAAACGACTTTGTGATGCGCCAGATCAGCGGCAGCGGGGTTTGCAGGCCGCGCAGGGTCTGCACCAGCCCGACGAGGGACAGGGCATCTACCAGCAGCGTCAGGGTCAGGCCCAGCTCGCTGCAATGGGGCAGAAAGCCAACGCAGGCACAGACTGTGGCCAGCGCCAGCACCACAAGGCCCTGGTTCAGGTGGAACTTTACAAAGGCATCGTGCCGCTGTTTGCAACAAGCGGGTATCAGGATCAATACATTTAAATAGCACAGCGCCGCCAGCAGCCGGGTCTTGCGCAGCGGGGTGTCCGGCGCGGGGGCGGGCCTGGCCGCCAGGGCGGCGGGCGCAGGGGGCGCGGGGCGCTTTTTCTTTTTGTGTGATTTTGCCACGGGTTACCTCCATCCAAACAGGAATTTGAAGCAGCGGCCCAGCTGCCGCCGCCAGTCGGCCTCGCAGTGTTTGCCGTCCAGCTGGCAGTAAGGGTAGACCGTCGCGCCCTGCGCAGTCAACAGGTTGGTGACTTCCAGCGCTTTGGACGTGTACTGGGCCAGCGCGTGGCGGCCCTTGCCCTCGCGCTCGCCCCAGCTGATGTAGACCCGCGTGCCGGGGGCCAGCTTTGCCTTTTTGATGTCGGCCTTGACTTCGGTAAAGCTGAACCGCACCGACGGTGACAGGCAGGCCGCGCGGCTGAACGTCGCGTTGTGGGCCGTGACGCCGTACAGGCTCATCAACCCGCCCATGCTGGACCCGCCGATGGCCGTGTTGCCGCGGTCGGACAGCGTGGGGTATTTCGCGTCGATGAGGGGTTTCAGCTCGTTGACCATCCAGTCCAGATACGCCTTGCCCCGACCGTGGATGGCGTTTTCCTGCCAGGTGAAGTCGTAGGGGCTGTACTCTTCCAGCCGGGCGTTGCCCTCGTGGTTGCACTCGGGCGCAACGATGATGGCCTCGCCGTGGGCGTCCATGTATTCTTTCAGCCCCCAGCAGGTGCCGTAGGTGGCCGTGGAATCAAAAAACAGGTTATGTCCATCAAACATATAGACGACCGGGTAGCGCTTGCCGGAGGTCTGCCAGCCGTCGGGCAGGTAGACGAAGGTGTTGCGATCCAGCCCGAAGGGTGTGATATGGGCGGTGAAGGTTTCGACCATAGGGCATCTCCCCTTTTACACAAATTTTCTATTATTGTAGCGCATTTGCCCGGCTTTTTCAACAAAAATTGTGCGGGGTGGGTTGTATTCTGCGCGGCAAAATGTTACTCTACTTTTAACAAAAGAAGAGGAGTGTGCAAAATGGAAAATATCCGCGCATTTTTAAAGCGCAAGGACGTTATTATCTCGGCGCACCGCTACGGCATCGACGCCATGGGCGCGATGGCGCAGGGGCTGTTCGCCAGCCTGCTGATCGGCACCATCATCAAGACGCTGGGCCAGCAGACCGGCATTGCATTCTTGGTCACGGCGGGCGGCTATGCGGCGGCGGTCGCAGGCCCGGCCATGGCCGCATCCATCGGCTACGCGCTGCACGCGCCGCAGCTGGTTTTGTTCAGCCTGATTGCCGTCGGCGGCGCCGCCAATGAGCTGGGCGGTGCAGGCGGCCCGCTGGCCGTCTACCTGATCGCCATTGCGGCGGCGGAGATCGGCAAGCTGGTCAGCAAGGAGACGAAGGTCGATATCCTCGTCACCCCGGCTGTGACGATTTTGGTCGGCGTAGGTCTGAGCGCACTGTGTGCCCCGGCCATCGGCGCGGCGGCGTCCGCCGTGGGCAGCGTCATCATGTGGGCGACCGAATTGCAGCCGCTGCTGATGGGCATTCTCGTCTCGGTCCTCGTCGGCATGGCGCTGACGCTGCCGATTTCCAGCGCGGCCATCTGCGCGGCGCTGGGCCTGACCGGCCTTGCGGGCGGTGCGGCCGTAGCCGGCTGCTGCGCCCAGATGGTGGGCTTTGCTGTGATGAGCTATAAAGAAAACGGCATCGGCGGCCTGGTCAGCCAGGGCCTGGGCACCAGCATGCTGCAGATGCCCAACATCCTGCGCAACCCCCGCACCTGGATCCCGCCGACGCTGGCAGCGGCCATCACCGGTCCCATTGCTACCTGCTTGTTCCACCTGGAAATGAACGGCCCGGCCGTGTCCAGCGGCATGGGCACCTGCGGCCTGGTCGGTCAGATCGGCGTGTACACCGGCTGGGTCGAGAGCGGCAAGGTCATCACCGCCTTTGACTGGGCCGGCATGGTGCTGGTCTGCTTCATTCTGCCCGCCGTACTCAGCGTCATCTTCTGCGAGGTGCTGCGGAAGAAGGGCTGGATCAAAGAGGGCGATCTGAAATTGTAAGTAAAGAGGCTTCCCCCGAGGGGGAAGCTGTCTGCGAAGCAGACTGATGAGGGGCGGGTTTGCCATTATTGCCCATAAACGGGTTGTAACGGCAGGCCCGCCCCTCATCCGGCCTACGGCCACCTTCCCCCAAGAGGGGGAAGGCTTTTTACACGAAACCGCGCCAGGTCTGCTCGGCCTCGCTTTGGAAGCAGCCCAGTTCATGGCAGAGCTGCATGGCCCCGGGGCTGGCCGTGGGGTAGTCTTTTTCGGCGCGCTTGCAGTCCAGCACGCCTTGACCGCTGCCCTCGGCCAGCATTGTGGCCAGGTTGCGGGTCGATTTGTCCATCATCGTCCGGGTGCGGATGCCCATGCTCACGCTCATCCTGGCAGCAGCGCTCTGGCCGTGGGCCTCGGCCCCGATGGCATCCAGCGCCGTGTGCGCCGCCTGGTTGAAACGCCGGTACTCCCGCTTCTGGCGCATCATCTCATCCTTCAATTTCTGGTCGTGGGTCAGGCCCATCAGCTCATCCAGCGTGTTCTTGCCCATCTCGGTGTTCTGGACAATTTCCTGCAGCATTTTTTCATTATCGGTCTGCATAACAAAATCCCCCTTGTGTACGTTTGGCGGTCAATGCCAGTATGTACACAAGGGGGATCGTTTATTCAGTTACAGGCGCTGCTGTGCCAGCGAGAGGGTCATGTCCCAGGACGCCGTCTCGCCCCACTCGGCGGAGGCGATCTCCACCGTGAAGCTGCCGCGGCGGGACAGCGAAATGTTGAACTCCCGGCGGGAATCGTTCATCGCCTCGCGCACGGTCTGGGCCATCCTGGCGGCGGGCGTTCCAATGGTGACGATAGCGAAGAAACCGTCGTTCAGGCGCGCCAGCACGGCCTTGTCGTGGTCAGGGCCGACAGCCAGCTGTAAGATACCCGCCGCCATGTTCAGGCAGCAGTTGGCGGCGGAGTCGTTTTCATGCTCGCGCAGTTGCCAATACTCGTTGACGCGGACCATCACGACGCCGACCGGCGTGCCGCTCATGGCAGCGCGCTCGGCAATGGGGCGGTACTGTTCGTTCAGGTAGACTGCGTTGTACGCGCCGGTCACGTAGTCGCGGCGCAGGTCGTCCTGCATCTGGCTCAAGGTGCGGATGAAGGAATCCTCCGCCCCTTCGGCCTGCAGGCTGCGGGGCAGCGGCATCTGCATCAGCAGCATACAGGGGGTGCCCTCCACGTTGATGCCCTGGGCCAGCACGGTTTCCAGGCCGTCATTCCCCTTCACGACCTGCATACCGCGGCCGGTGCTGTCCAGCGCAGGCATGGCGGCCACCTTGTTCAGCGGCTGCAGGGTGGCGGGGTCCAACAGACCCATGCGCGGGTCTGCCAGCGTAACATTGTCAAAAACCTGCTGCAGGGCGGTCATTTCTGCCTGCAATTCGGCAATGGTGTAGTCCTGTTTCATTTTGTTTCCTTCTGCCGTGTGTTCCGGCATTGTGGCCTATACAGCTTTTCTCTCGTAACTCATATAGTTTACCACAATGCCGGCAATTTTCCTAGCCTTGCATTGCACAAAGATTTTTCGGCCAGGCGAAAAATACCATGCGAACTACACAAATTATTTATCGGTATGACGGAAGTACCGCACCGCCATGGTGCGCATTTCCTTTGCCAGCGCGGGGGTCAGCTTTTTGGCGTCGGCGCGCCACTGCCAGTTGCCCTGGGCCATGCCCGGGGTGTTCATGCGGCTGGCAGCGGGTTCCTCCAGCCAGTCGGCCATCGGGATAATCGCCAGCGCCGCCGTGCTGGCCTGCACGCCGCGCAGCATACCGCGCACAATGCCCTCCTGCTTGGTCAGAACGAAGTATTCCTCCACCTGCTTGCGCTGGGCAGGGGTCAGTTCCTCGCCGAACCAACCGGAGAGGGTGTTGTTGTCGTGGGTGCCGGGGTAGGCCACGCAGTTGCGCGGGTAGTTGTGGGGCAGATCCACGCTGTCCTCGCCGGTAAAGGCGAACTGCAATACTTTCATGCCGGGGAAGCCGCTCTCCGCCAACAGCTGGCGGACCGAGTCGAACATCTCGCCCAGGTCCTCGGCCACGATGGGCAAGCTGCCCAGGGCGTTGTGCAGCGCGCGGAACAGATCCATGCGGGGACCCTGCTCCCAGCGGCCATTGCGGGCGGTCGTCTCCCCTGCCGGGATGGCCCAGTAGGTGTCGAACCCGCGGAAGTGGTCGATGCGCAGGATGTCATAGATGGACAGCGCATGGCGGATGCGGCGGATCCACCAGGCATAGCCGGTGCTGCGGTGGTAGTTCCAGTCGTAGAGCGGGTTGCCCCACAGCTGGCCGTCGGCGGCAAAGTAGTCCGGCGGGCAGCCTGCCACGCGGCGGGGCTTGCCCTCGGCGTCAGTCTCGAACAGTTCGCGGCCTGCCCAGGCGTCGGCGGAATCCGCTGCGACGTAGATGGGGATATCGCCCATGATGGCAATGCCCTTGGATTTTGCATAGGCGTGCAGGCTGCGCCACTGGCGGTCGAACTCGTACTGCAAAAATGCCCAGAACTCGATCTCCTCGGCGTGCTCGGCTCTGAACCTGGCCAGGGCTTCCGGCTCACGGACGCGCAGGGCGCGGGGCCACTGTTGCCAGTCCACCATGCCGTTGTCCTCTTTGATCGCCATGTACAGGCAGTAATCGGGCAGCCAATCGCTGCTCAAAAATTGGAAACGATACCAATCGTCCGAGTAAGGGGTGTCATAGCCGGGGACCGGGCGCTGCCGCATAAAGTTGTGGTAGGCCTTGCGCAGCACGGTAAAGCGCTTTTCATACAGGGTGCCGTAATCGACCTTGGCGGCATCGCCGCCCCAGTTGATGTTCGCGTAGTCCTTTTTGGTCAGCAGGCCGTCGGCGGCCAGCAGATCCAGATCGATAAAATAGGGGTTGCCCGCAAAGGCCGAGCAGCTCTGGTAGGGGCTGTCGGCGTAGCCCGTGGGGCCGACCGGCAGAATCTGCCAGATCGTTTGCCCCGCCCTAGTGAGAAAGTCCACAAAATCACGAGCCGGTTTGCCCATGCTGCCAATGCCATACCCGCCGGGCAGGCTGGAAATCGGCATCAAAATACCACTGCAACGTTTAAATTCCATGATGTTCCTCTTTTCCTTCGATAAAGGCTTCCCCCTTGGGGGGAAGGCATGGGGTTTATTACTCCGCCGTCTCCCCTGCCCCCAGCGCTGCCAGCGCCGCCTTTACAAACGCTGTGCGCTCGGCTTTGGTGCGGCTCTCGCTGCCTTGCAGGGCCAGTTCATTGGCGGTCAGGGCGTCGGCAGTTGCGGCGTCCAGCGCGGTGCCGGGCAAAATGCCTATACCCGCCTGTTCCACCTGCATGGCCCCCAGCGCCGTTGCATCCGACGCCGTGTTCCAGGGGGTGATGACCCCCAGCGTCTCAGTCAGGGCGTCCTCGCCCTCGCCGTTGGAGTAGAGCCACAGCGCGGCACCCTTGGCGGCTTTCAGGCCGTCAGCGCTGGTACCTGCGTTGATGGCAATGCAGCCAACGTCAGCCAACACCGGGTAATCCAGCAGACCATCCAGGTTGTACTCCTCGGTGGTCAGATCGCTCTCGTCAAAATTGCACTTGAACGGCACCAGCACCATGCCCTGGCAGGCGTCGCTGCCGTACTCGGCCAGCAGGTCGGTCAGTTTGGCACGGCGGAACACCGCATTGGCCTCGCTGTCGGCCATGTTGTCCCATTCCAGCACCACGGCGCTGTACACACCGTTCAGCGGGCCTGTCAGGGCGTCGGCAGTGTAGGTGCCGTCGGCAGCCAGGATGGCGGCGCTGTACCCGGCGGCGCGGTCGGCAGGCTGGGCAAACACGCCGGTGGCTTTCACGGCGTCGGGCTTTGTCTCGGGCAGGGTGTAGTCCTGGCCGGAGAGCGTTACCACAGCAGCTTTCGGCGCAGCCAGCCAGGCGGAGAGTATCTCGACGAAGTCGCTCCACTCGTCCCAGGTCGCCCCCTGCAGCGCCGTCACGGCGTCATCGCCCAGCAGGGCGGTCAGCGCGTCTTTGCTGGCCCAGTAGCCGTACAGGCTGCGGCCCAGCGGCAGGGTGTTGGCGTTGTCAGTGATGTCAGCCCGGGCGGCAGCTGCGGCCAACAGCGTGTCGCTGGTCACATCCAGCAGGCTGCCGCCGGAGGCGTGATCCACCAGCAGCAGGTCGGCCGCGCCGGCGTCGTCCGTCTCGGTCAGCGCTACCCCCTGGGCATCGGCGTAGGCCCTGGCCGCCGGGGCCAGCGACGCCGACGCATAGACAGTCAGCGATTGCGGCGCGGCGGTGGGAGCCGTCTCAATGGTCGCGGTATTTTCGGCGGGCAGCACGGCGGCCTGTACGTCGGCCAGCGAGCACCCCGCCAGCAGCAGCGCAGGCAATGCCAGCGCCGCAGCAGTTTTCCTAGTTTGCATTACGCAGTTTTCCCTCATAAATGGTTGTAAAATTTCAGGCTATCCTTTATTATATAGGATAAGATAACTTTTTTCCACACCTGTTTTATGTTATAATAAAAAAAATCGCAAAATTTTGAAAGGTTCTGCCTATCGTGACACAAAAATTATACGAAACAGATTCCTATGTGCAAACGTTCACCGCGCAGGTGCTGGCCTGTACCCCGGTACAGGGCGGCTTTGCGGTCGTGCTGGACCGCACGGCCTTCTTCCCCGAGGGCGGCGGCCAGCCCTGCGACACCGGTACATTGGGCGCAGCGCGTGTGCTGGCCGTGCATACCGACGGTACCACCATCACCCACACCACCGACGCCCCGCTGACTGTGGGCGGCACCGTGGAGGGCTGCATCGACTGGCCCGCACGGCTGGACGCGATGCAGCAGCACACCGGTGAGCATATTTTAAGCGGTACGCTGCACCGATTGTTCGGGGCCGAGAACGTCGGGTTCCACATCGGCACGCCCTATGTGCGGATGGACACGAGCATTCCGCTCACCGCCGCACAGCTGGCCCAGGCCGAGGCTGAAGCCAATGCCGCTGTGCGTGCCGACACCCCGGTGCGCTGCTGGGTGCCCGACCCGGAAACGCTGGCCCACACCGAGTACCGCAGCAAAAAAGCGCTGGACGGCGACGTGCGGCTGGTGGAGGCCGGCGGCGACTGCTGCGCCTGCTGCGGCACGCACCTGGCCCGCACCGGCGAGGTCGGGCTGATCAAGATTATCTCGTATGCCCACTACAAATCCGGTATGCGGCTGGCCGTGGCCTGCGGGCAGCGCGCCTATGACGCCGTTGCAGGCATCTGGGCCGACACCGAGGCCGCCGGGCGGCTGCTAAGTTCGCCCGTTGGCTCCCTGGCTCCGGCACTTGAACGGCTGCAAAACGGCGAGGCGGTACTGAAAGCCCGCCTGGCCGCGCTGCAAAACACGCTGGCAGATGCTTACGCCGCCGCAGCGGAACCGGGCCAGCCCGCCGTGCTGTGGGTGGACGGTGCCGACGGCGACGGCCTGCGCCGTGTGGCAATGTCCATCACAGCCAAGACCGGCGCGGCCTGCTGCACTTTAGCCCCCGGCGGGCAGGGCCTTGCCTATGCGCTGGCCTCTGCCCCGGGCGGCGATCTGCGCGAGACCTGCAAAGCGCTGAACGCGGCCTACCAGGGCCGCGGCGGCGGCAAACCAGGCTTTTGCCAAGGCAGCCTGGCGAGCGGCAGTTTTGAACAAGTGAAAGTTTTTTTGTTGAATACATTGTAAGGAGACACCCCACCATGCGAATGCGTTTTAAACCCTATGCCCGGCCGGAGCTGCTGGCCTGCGATTTCCACGTTCACGAGCCGCTGACCCACGGCGGCCACTGGCACGAGCTGTACGCCCGGCCCGACCAGCCCTGGCACCTGGAACTGGGCTGCGGCAAGGGCGGATTTTTGGCCCAGATCGCCCCGGCCCACCCGGATATCAATTACCTCGGCATCGACATCACCGACAAGGTGCTGATCCTCGCCAAGCGCAAGGTCGAGGCCGCCTATGCAGAGCGCGGTATTCCCGCCGACAACGTGAAAATCGCCAGCCTGGACATTGAGCGCCTGGGCAATGCCTTCACGCCAGACGACCGCGTTTCGCGCATCTACATCAATTTCTGCAACCCGTGGAGCAAGAACGCCGGCAGCAATAAGCACCGCCTGACCCACCCGCGCCAGCTTTTGCAGTACCGCAGCCTGATGGATGAGGGCGCAGAGATTTGGTTCAAGACCGACGACGACGACCTGTTCCGGGACAGTCTCTCTTACTTCCCCGCCGCCGGGTTTGAAATTACCTGGCAGACCTTTGACCTGCACAAAAACGAGCCAGACTGGAATCTGCGCACCGAGCACGAGGGCATGTTCAGCGAGCAGGGCATCCCCATCAAGGCGCTGATTGCCCGCAAAGGTCCCGACAGCGCCGTGACCTGGGTGGAGCCGAAAGCTCTTGCCAAACAGCAGGAGGGCGAAGATGCCGCCGAGTGAATTTGTCGTTAAGACCGTCTACTGGTTTTTCCTGTACGGCTGCATCGGCTGGGGCGTCGAGGTCGTTTACGCCGCCATCAAAGAGCACAAGCTCGTCAACCGCGGGTTCCTCTGCGGGCCGATCTGCCCGATTTACAGCTTCGGCATGGTGGGGCTGGTGTACAGCGTCAGCCTGATCCCGATGCCAAGCAGCGGCAGCATGAGCGCCGTTGCCATCTTCTTTATCGGCATGATTCTGACCACCGCCATTGAGCTGGTGGGCGGCTGGGCACTGTTCAAAGTCTACCGCATCCGCTGGTGGGACTACTCTAACATGAAGTTCAACCTGGGCGGCTACATCTGCCCGCAATTCTCGCTTTTGTGGGGGCTGGGCAGCGTGCTGATGATCAAAGTCGTACACCCGCTGCTGGCCCGCGGCTCCAACCCGATGCCGTTCAATGCCATGCTGATTTTGGACATTGTGCTGTTCATTTTCTTTGTGGTGGACGTCATTGTTTCCACCGCCGCCGCCATCGGCCTGAACAAGTACCTGCGGGAAATCGATGAGTTGCGTGCCCGCCTACGTGTGACCAGCGACAAACTGACCACCGTGCTTGGCACCAGTGCCATGACCGCAGACACGATTCTGGACGAGCAGAAATTGCAGCTGGCCCTTGCCAAGCTGGAGGGCCGCGAGAACGCTGCCGAGCTGCGGGCCGAAGTCACCGCCCGCGTGGGCGAACTGCGGGAGAAGCTGACCGCCGCCGACCACGACTTTATCGGTGCGCACCGTCTGCTGCGGGCTTTCCCGGATATGAAGAGCCTGAACTACGCCGACACGCTGGCCGCGACCCGCGCCGCCACCCAGCGCCTGCGTGAGCTGGCCGCCGCTGCAAAGGCCGCCGCCAAAGAGACCGCCGCGAATGCTGCGGAAAAAATCAAAAAGGCATAATTTTCAACAAATACGCCCCGAGCTGTTAACAGCTCGGGGCGTTGGTTTATGTTGTACTAAAGCAAGCGGCCGGAATCCCCCAGTCCGCTTCGCGGACAGCCCCTTTGACAGGGGGGCCATTCAAGCCTCCCTTGTGTTAAAGCGAGGTCGGAGAGATTCCGCCCGCACCGCCTCTTATGCCTTCTTCCTGTCGAACGCGATCTGCAATACCAGCCAGGCCGCTACAAGGCAGACTACCGAAATCAACCCCAGCATCTGCCAGGAGTGGGTCAGGTTTTCAACAGTCGCGTCGTACATCGGGCCGTCCAGCCCGGCTTGCAGCCAGGCCATGCGGCTGTTCAGGTCGGTGGATGCGCCCAACGCACCCATGCCCCAGCGGCAGACGATGATGTTGGAAATCGTCGCCGCCGCACCGGTCACAGTGAACATAACATTGCTGAACACGACCTGCCCAATCATCAGCACCAGCACAGCCAGGATTGCGCTTTCACCGTTGGTGAACAGCGCCGAAATCAGCAGGCCAACGCAGCTGGACGAGAACATCGTCAGCAGCAGCGTGACAAAAATCTCCATGTCGGTTTCCAGCAGCAGGTGGTTCTGCGGCACATGGACGATGGACACAAACCCCAGCGCCAGAATGGCCGCCTGGGCAATTTCCACCAGCAGCAGCACCGCCGCCTTGCTCAAAACAACGGCCTGCAGGCTGACGCCGACCGAGGCTTCGCGCAGGATGATCTCCCGCTCCTTACAAATTTCGCGGTAGGAGTTCAGCGTGCCCATAAACGTCGCCATGGCGGCCAGAATGAACAGCGCCGTGCGGCTGCCGATGTTGACAAGGTTCGAGGTAAAGCAGTTGGGGTCCGCCGTCAGCTTGACGACCAGCACCATAAACGGCGATTGCAGCGCCAGGCTTGCCAGCAGCAGCTTGTCGTTCCAAATCAGCTGCAGATTGCGCTGGATCAGCACCCCAAGCTGGCGCAGGAACTTCAAAAATTTTACTGGCTGCATCGTTTATCCGCCTCCTGCGCTGCCTCCGGGCAGGCCGCCAGCAGGCGGTTGAACTCGGGGGTCGTGTAATATTTTTCGCGGTACAGTTCAATTTGCTCCGGATCGCGCAGCTTTTCAAAGATATCGCTGGTCATTTCCACATCAAAATAGTCGTTCAGCTTCTCGGGCGCACCGTAGTAGCACAGCACGCCGCCCACGCCCAGAAATGCGATTTTGTCACATAGGTTGATGTTGGACATATTGTGTGTGACCATCAGCACTGTGCAGTTCTGGTGGCTCAAACGGCGGCACAGCTCCATCATGCTGCGGTCCAAATCAGGGGAAAGGCCGCTCGTCGGCTCGTCCAGAATCAGCAGCCGCGGGTTGGCCAGCAGTTCCATCGCAATCGAGACACGCTTTTTCTGGCCGCCGGACAGGCGGGAGATAAACGTTTTCTCGCGGCCCTGCAAATCGACCGCCTCGATGGCGTGGGCCACAGCGGCGGCGATTTCGGCGCGGGTCGCGTCGTGGGCAATGCGCAGCTTGGCCGTGTAGGTCAGGCTTTGCTCCACGGTCAGGTTGTCATGCATGATGTCCTTTTGCGGCACATAGCCCAGCGCGGCCTCAAAGGCGTTGCGGTTGGAGCGGGTGTCCAGCCCATCAAACCGCACGCTGCCCGCCGTGCAGGGAGCTGTGCCGGTGATGCAGGTCAGCAGGCTGGATTTGCCCGTGCCGGACCCGCCCACCAGCACCACAAAGCTGTTCGGCTCCACCTGAAAGCTCGTTCCGTCCACGATGTTCAGCGGGCGGCCTGTGTTGGCATTTTTTACCGTTTTGTACACATTTACAAGTTGGATACTAATGCCGCTCTGGTGCGCGTGGTAGTGCAGCATCCCGCCGGTAAAGGCGAAAACCTGCGCAGGAACGTTGATGACCGCGCCGTTGCGCAGCACCGTGCGGGTCACACGCATGCCGTCCACATAGGTGCCGTTGGTCGAGCCGAGGTCGTGCAGTTCGTAGTGGCCGTCTTTGTACAAAATCTCGCAGTGGTGGCGGGAGACGCGGTCGCTGACGAGCTTGATGTCGCAGTCATCGCCGCGGCCGATGAGCACCCGCTTCTTGCGGCGGACATCCACCTCCCGCAGGACGGCGTCGGAGGTCTGTTCTTTTATCGGGGCCGCGCCGTCGCTCTGCACGTTGGTGATTTCTTCCACGCGGAAGGTGATTTCCTGCGTGTCGGCGTCGCCGTCGGTGTTCAAACCGATGACATCGCCGCTCTGCAGGACGCTCGTCTCGCCGGAGCCCAAATAGCGATTGTTGAACCAGGTGCGGTAGTCGCTGCCGTCGTCGGTGACGACCCACCGGCCGTTCTCGAAGGAGACGGTGAACTGGTTATCGCCCACACTGTTGCGGCGCAGCACGTATTCGCACTGGGCGCTGCGGCCAAAGCGGTAGCTGCCCGCAGGCAGTGTGATACGCTGTTTGTTGCGCAGTTCCGTAATTAAAATGACGATCTCACTTGTCATGGCGCAGCCCCCTTACCAATGGAAGTCTGCACCGCAAAACGGCACAAATTGCAGCGCGGCGCCGCCCAGGCGCAGCACTTCCCCGCCGGTCAGCGGCTGGGGTTCCAGCAGGGCATCCTCGCCCAGGTAGCAAAGTTCCTGGGAGGAACCGGGCAGCAGCGTGAAGGCGTTCTTCTCGGCGTCGTAGACCACGGCGGCCTGGCGGGCGCTCAAGGGCGCGTCGGCGCTTAAGGTAACCGGCGTGCCGTCGGCGTCCAACCCCAGAAAGCTGCGGCCGATGCCCAGCCGCAGGTCACGGCCCTTGGCCACGCCGTCCAGCACCACCAGCCAGCCGGCCACCGGCCCCGCCGGGGCCGCCTTGTCCACGGCGGCGGGCTGCTCGGCCTCGCCCTCATGGACGATGGAATGGTCTTTCAGCAGTTCGGTGTTGCAATAGGGGCATTCGGGGTATTTGTCGCTGTCGTAAAAATGGCCGCTTTCGCATTTGGATAGCTTCATAAGAAGGCTCCTTTGTGTGGTTTTTCGATGCAGAGGGGGCGGCGCTCTCGACGCCCCGCGGAGAGAGCAAGCCTCCCTACAAAACTAACCGTATCGTCGTCTTGCCGATGCGCAGGGTATCGTTATTTTGCAGGCGGTGTTCGCCCTCAATGCGTTCACCGTTCACATACACCTTGGCCCGGTCAGTCAGCGTCTGCACCAGCAGCGAGTCCCCCTGGGCCGCCAGCACGCAATGCTGCGGCGAGAGCTTGCGATCCGGAATACACAAATCGCACTGAGCTGCATCGCTGCCGATGATAAGGCTGCTCTCCACCATGCCGGCCCAGCGGCTCTCGGCGATGGAGGGCCGCTGGCTCCAGAACAGCGTGACCCAGCGGCGCGGCAGGGCGTCCGGCTCCCCCGCCCCGGCCAGCAGGTGTTCGGCCTCGGCCTCTTTTTCTGCAGCGCGGTCACGGCGGCACACGCCGTACCAGCTGCCGAACAGCGTCAGCAGCAGCACGGTGGCCAGCAACAGCGGCACCCGGAACCGCGCAAAATAAAATTCCTTATCTCGCGGCCAGACGACCACTTTAAACGTCGCCGTCTGCCGGTTGCTGCTGACGTTGGCGGCGCTCATCTTGCTGGAGACCCGGTTCAGCGCCACGGTGTATTCGCCCTTGTACAGCGGCTCGATCTCCAGTGTTGCGGTGCGGCCATCCTCGGCAATTTCTACCGATTTGACCTGCACGCGCCAGTTCCAGATATCCTTGGAGCGTATCTCGTAGAGTTGTATCTTGTCGGCATTCTCGTGGATGGGCTGGTTGAAGGTCAGGCGCAGCTTGTCGCGCCGCAGCGTCTCCACGTTCGTGACCTGGGGTTTTGTGAGTTTGTAGCCCATGTAAACGGTCTGGCTGTTCTTGATGGCACTGCCCAACTGGGGCATGGCCAGCGTCAGCGTTTCCAATCGCTCGCCGTACATGCTCTCGGGGACCTCGGTGCGGATTTCCAGTGCTGTGGCAAAATAGGCCTGCTTTTTCTTCAGTTCATCCCCCAGCGTCGATGCTTCACACAGCACCAGCTTACCGTCTGCCGCCTGTGCCAATGTTTCAAAAAACTTCGGTTCTTCGGTCATCAGGTAGACGTAGGCCGCCATGCCGATCTGGTCGCCGACATCGCTGGCCAGCGTGCCGAACAGCGCCATATTGGACAGCACCTGCCCGGCATCGGTCACGATCATGGCCGCTTTACGGGGGGCCAGCGCCTGGTAATCGCTCTGTATCTCACTGTATACGGCCGAGACAAGCTGCGCTGTATCCATACTGCCCTCAGCCTGCTGGATATGTGCCAGTGCCTTGTACATCAGGTCTTTGTCCGATGTGGCGGGCAGCACGCATTCGGTCGCCCCCGCCGTCGTGTACAGCATCAGCTGGTCATTCTCGCCCATCACCGCGATGAGCTTGCGCACGCCGCCCAGCATTGTGTAAAAGTCTGCTGCGCTGATGCCGCTGCTGTTATCCAGCGCGATGATATAGCAAATTGGGTCATTGGCAATGCCTACTGACCGTACCTCGAGCTTGCGGTCGCCCAGCGTCAGTTCCGGCCCGGCGGCCTGCACCTGGATGGAGGAATAGGGGTCGCCGTCGCCGTTCAGTGCGTAGAAATACACATCCAGCTCCGGCACGTTGACGTAGGCCTGTTCCATTTTAAAGGTGCCCGCGCCGGTAACGCCAACGGTGGTATCCGCCGCCGCGCCAAAGGCGCACAGTGCCGCCAAGGCCAGCACAGCCAGCAGGCAGCACCAGAGTTTATGCAGTCTCATGGGCATCCCTCTTTTCTGATCGACAGCGCCTATACGCCAAGTTTTTTATGTAAGGCACGCAGCGCCATGATAGCCTTGCGGCGGCGTTTGGTCTGGGGCCTGGCGGGGGCGGGCATGGGGGCCGGGGCCGAGGCGGGCACGGCGTCCCCCCCGTCCTCATCGTCGTCTGCCAGCGTAAAGCTGGGCATGACCGGCTTGTGGGGCACTGGTGCGGGGGGCGCACCCTCGTCCAGAATCGGCTCGCCCTGCTGGCGCAAAATCGGATAGGAGAAAATTGCGCCGGGTATCTCAACTTCCTCGTTGGGGTCGCCGGGCTGGGCTTTCGGCTCGGTGTCAAAATAGTCGGGCGACGGCGTCACAACGGTGTTCGTGCGCGGCTCATCGTCGTCCATGCCGGGGGCCACCACGCGGTTCGTCGTCTCGTCAGCGGCGGCGGGCTGGGCCGAGGCATCGGGTTCCGGCTCGCTGTCCCGCAGGGCCGAGGCCGCTGCATCCACCTTGAGGGCCGACAAATCGAGCTGCGGCTCGGCATCGGCCTCCTCCAAATCCTCTTTGTGGACGATCAGCGGCGCGGTGCGGCTGGCGTAGTCCTGGGCCTTCTGCAGATCTCCAATGACTTTGGCCAGGTAGTCCATCATCTCACCGCGGGCTTTCTCCATCTCGGTGATGCGGCTCTTCAGGTCTTGCAGCCGCAGGCGGTGGGCGTTCTGTATCTCCCGCGTTTCATCGGTGGCAGACTGCACCATCTGGCGCGCCTGGGCAATGGCCTGTTCCCGGGCCAGCTGGTCGATGGCCTCGGCTTTCAGGTTCGTGTCCTTGATGATCTTGTCAGCGTCATCCTTGGCCTGCTGACGGATGCGGGCGGCCTCGGTCTCGGCATCGGAGATGACCTTGTCGCGGTCGGCCAACACCTGCTGGCGGGCCTGGTCATGGGCGCGGCCCTTGACCCGCAGGGCGGAGTTTGCCTCCTCGCACTGCTCGGTCAGTTCCTTATTTTCCCGCACAAGGTCGCTGTTTTTCAGCCGCAGCATATCCACCTGATTTGTCAGCGAGTGGTTGCGCTCTTTGACAGTGGAAAACTGGGTTTCCAGGTTGGCGCGGTAACTTTGCAGCTTGTCTACCTGCCCGGCCAGCGTTGCGTTCTGGCCAGAAAGCGTCTGGTTCTGCATCATCAGGTTTTGGGCGTGGCGGCGCAGGGCGTCGTTCTCCTGCCGGGCGGCGCGGGCCTCGGCGGTAGCTGCCGCCAGGTGCTGCTCATAGTCGGCGCAGAGGTCCAGCATGGCCTGGCGCACATCCTCCGGCTCGTAGCCGCCGAACCGCGCCTTGCGCATACCGCTCTGTTCTATGTAGTTGTCGATGTCAATTTTGGGCATTGGTAGTTTCTCCCAAGGTAAATTTACACATACTCGATTTTATTATAGAACATGATATGCTGTAAAGCAAGTAAAACCCACAAAAAAGCCGCCCTTTCCTTGCGGAAAGGGCGGCGAAAAGCCTAATGGTTCAGTTCAAATCAAGCGTTGGCCTGAGAAGCAGCAACAGCGCAGGCGACGGTCATGCCGACCATCGGGTTGTTGCCAGCGCCGATCAGACCCATCATCTCGACGTGAGCCGGGACGGAGGAAGAACCAGCGAACTGGGCATCACCATGCATACGGCCCATGGAGTCGGTCAAACCGTAGGAAGCGGGGCCTGCAGCGACGTTGTCCGGGTGCAGGGTACGGCCCGTGCCACCGCCGGAAGCGACGGAGAAGTACTTCTTGCCGTTCTCGATAGCCCACTTCTTGTAGGTACCGGCGACCAGATGCTGGAAGCGGGTGGGGTTGGTGGAGTTACCGGTGATGGAAACCTCAACGCCCTCAGCCTTCATGATGGCAACGCCTTCCAGAACGTCGTTGGCGCCGTAGCACTTGACAGCAGCGCGCTCGCCGTCAGAGTAAGGGATGGTCTCGACGACCTTCAGCTCGCCGGTGGCGAAGTCGTAGTCAGTCTTGACGTAGGTGAAACCGTTGATACGGCTGATGATCTGGGCAGCGTCCTTGCCCAGGCCGTTCAGGATGACGCGCAGGGGCTCTTTGCGGACCTTGTTGGCGGTACGGGCAATGCCGATAGCGCCCTCAGCGGCGGCGAAGGACTCGTGGCCAGCCAGGAAAGCGAAGCAGTGGGTGTCCTCATGCAGCAGCATGGCACCCAGGTTGCCGTGGCCCAAACCGACCTTGCGCTGCTCAGCGACAGAGCCGGGGATGGTGAAAGCCTCGAGGCCCTCGCCGATGGCGGCGGCGCAGTCAGCAGCGCTCTTCAGGCCGCGCTTGACGGCGATAGCGGTGCCCAGGGTGTAAGCCCAGACGGCGTTGTCGAAGCAGATGGGCTGGATGCCGCGGATGATCTTATCGCAGTCGATGCCCTTGG
>OLRC01000787.1_pt1 | contig 22645 bp, 19 predicted proteins | sample 1672081 | NCBI WGS metagenome assembly OLRC01 (sample SAMEA3136643, study PRJEB25190) | human gut metagenome | biome: human gut; feature: human-associated habitat; material: faeces | place: Austria | collected 2013
CCGAAGGCTGCCAAAAAGTAATCCGGCACGCAGCCAGGAACCCAAACAGACAAATCTTCTTGCAGGCTACAGGCGGCTTGCCGCCTTGCAACCAGTGAGAGTGTATCAATAGATATGCCTCTCATTGGCGCCACGGGAATTTTGTCACTCGAGTACCGATGATATCATTTTTATGAAGGAGGGAAGCGAAGTGCCAAGAAGAGGCCAGATCGCAAAGCGTGATGTTTTGCCCGATCCGCTTTACAATTCAAAGCTTGTAACACGGCTTATCAATAGTGTTATGTATGATGGCAAAAAGGGTGTCGCCCAGAAGATTGTTTACGACGCCTTTGAGATCATCCGGGAAAAAACCGGCAAGGAGCCCCTTGAGGTTTTTGAAGCCGCGATGGAGAACGTAATGCCTGTTCTCGAGGTCAAAGCACGCCGTGTTGGCGGCGCGACCTATCAGGTGCCCATCGAAGTTCGCCCCGAGCGCCGTCAGACGCTGGGCCTGCGCTGGATTACGCTTTACAGCCGCCAGCGCTCTGAGCGGACCATGAAGGAACGGCTTGCAAATGAGATCATGGATGCAGTCAATTCCACCGGTTCCGCATATAAAAAGCGCGAAGACACGCACAAGATGGCAGAAGCCAACAAGGCGTTTGCACACTTCCGCTGGTAAGCACACACCTGCGCTGCATTTTGCTTGGCGCGGGGGGCGGCGCTATGTGCGCTCCGGTTTGGAGCGCGCATGCAGCTGGCCACAGGTTTTAATTCTTGAGCGCCGTGCCGCGCGCATGGCAATTGGAGGTTTATATGCCAAGGCAGGTATCATTACAGCTCACCAGAAACATTGGTATCATGGCCCATATCGACGCCGGCAAAACCACGACGACGGAGCGCATCCTGTTTTACACGGGTGTGAACCATAAGATTGGTGAAACGCACGACGGCGATGCGACCATGGACTGGATGGAGCAGGAGCAGGAGAGGGGCATCACCATCACCTCCGCCGCTACCACCTGTTTCTGGAAAGGGCATCGCATCAATATTATCGACACCCCCGGCCACGTGGACTTTACCGTTGAGGTTGAGCGCTCTCTGCGCGTACTTGACGGATCTGTCACTGTATTTTGTGCGAAGGGCGGCGTCGAGCCCCAGTCTGAGACCGTTTGGCGTCAGGCTGATAAGTACCATGTGCCGCGCATGGCCTATGTGAATAAGATGGATATTATGGGCGCCGACTTCTACAATGTTGTCGACATGATGAAAGATCGCTTGAAATGCAACGCGGTGCCCATCCAGCTTCCGATCGGCTCTGAAGCCGATTTTCGCGGCATCATCGACCTTGTCACCATGCGTGCGGAAATGTACTATGACGACAAGGGCCTCGACATCCGTGATGAGGATATTCCGGAGGATATGCGTGAGCTGGCGGAGAAATATCACACAGAGCTCATGGAGCATGTTGCTGAGCAGGATGAAGACCTGCTTGAGAAATATCTCGGCGGCGAGGAACTGACGATTGAAGAGATCAAAAACTGCATTCGCAAGTCCACCATTGCCAATGAGATGGTGCCTGTTCTGTGCGGCACTTCTTACCGTAATAAGGGCGTGCAGATGTTGCTTGACGCAATCGTTGATTTTATGCCCGCGCCGACGGACGTGCCGGATATCAAAGGCACGAATCCGGAGACCGGCGAGGAGGAGGATCGTGTCTCCTCCGACGACCAGCCGTTCGCAGCTCTGGCCTTCAAGATCATGACTGACCCGTATGTCGGTAAGCTCTGCTTCTTCCGTGTGTACTCCGGTACGCTGGACGCAGGCACCACCGTCTACAACTCTGTCAAGGATAACAACGAGCGTATCGGCCGTATCCTGCAGATGCACGCCAACAACCGTAAGGACATCGACACCGTTTACGCGGGCGATATTGCGGCTGCTGTCGGTCTGAAGAATACCACCACCGGTGACACGCTGTGCGACGAGAAGCACCCCATCATTCTGGAGTCCATGAACTTCCCGGAGCCCGTTATCCGCGTTGCCATCGAGCCCAAGACCAAGGCTGGCTCTGAGAAGATGGGCATTGCGCTGGCAAAGCTCGCTGAAGAGGATCCGACCTTCCGCACCTGGACCGATGAAGAGACCGGTCAGACCATCATCGCCGGCATGGGCGAGCTCCATCTGGAGATCATCGTCGACCGTCTGCTCCGCGAGTTCAAGGTCGAGGCCAACGTTGGTGCTCCCCAGGTTGCCTATCGCGAGACCATTCGCAAGGAAGCCAACCAGGAGACCAAGTACGCCCGCCAGTCTGGTGGTAAGGGCCAGTATGGTCACGTTAAGATCAAGCTGGAGCCCAACCCCGGCAAGGGTTACGAGTTCGTCAACGGTGTCGTTGGCGGCGCTATCCCGAAGGAATATATCCCCGCTGTTGACAATGGTATCCAGGGCGCGATGAAGTCCGGCGTTCTCGCTGGCTATCCCGTCGTTGATGTCAAGGTTACCCTGTGGGATGGTTCTTATCATGAGGTCGACTCCTCTGAAATGGCGTTCTCCATCGCCGGTTCTATGGCATTCAAGGATGCTATGAAGAAGTGCGATCCCGTCATCATGGAGCCCATCATGAAGGTCAACGTTATCGTGCCTGATGAGTACATGGGCAACGTTATCGGCGACCTGAACAGCCGCCGCGGCCAGATCACCAACCAGGAGTCTCAGGACGGTACCGCCCGCGTGACTGCTATGGTTCCTCTGTCCGAGATGTTCGGCTACGCCACCGACCTGCGTTCCAAGACCCAGGGCCGTGGCCAGTACTCCATGGAGCCTGATGAGTATCAGCAGGTTCCCAAGAGCGTTGCCGACAAGATCATGGCCGAGCGCGCTCACAAAGTGTAATTTTTAAGTCATACTTCATAAATTATACTTGCAATTTCTCTTTAAATTTTGTATGATAGTCTTACGCAAGACTACCAATATGTTTTAATTAAAGGAGGACACTTCCAATGGCTGAAAAGGAAAAATTTGACCGCTCTTTGGAGCACGTCAACATTGGTACCATTGGTCACGTTGACCATGGTAAGACTACCCTGACCGCTGCCATCACCAAGACTCTGGCTCTGAAGGGCGACGCCGACTTCATGGATTACTCCAGCATCGACAAGGCTCCCGAGGAGAAGGCTCGTGGTATCACGATCAACACCGCTCACGTTGAGTACCACACCGAGAAGCGTCACTACGCCCACGTTGACTGCCCGGGCCATGCTGACTACATCAAGAACATGATCACCGGTGCTGCTCAGATGGACGGTGCTATCCTGGTTGTCGCTGCTACCGATGGTCCCATGCCCCAGACCCGTGAGCACATCCTGCTCGCCCGTCAGGTCGGCGTGCCCAAGATCGTTGTCTTCATGAACAAGTGCGACATGGTCGACGACGAGGAGCTGCTGGATCTGGTCGAGATGGAGATCCGTGAGCTGCTGAACGAGTACGACTTCGATGGCGACAACACCCCCATCATCCGTGGTTCTGCTCTGAAGGCTCTGGAGTCCACCAGCACCGATCCTAACGCCCCCGAGTACAAGTGCATTTGGGAGCTGATGGACGCTGTTGACAGCTACATCCCCACTCCTGATCGTGCTGCTGACAAGCCCTTCCTGATGCCCGTTGAGGACGTCATGACCATTTCTGGCCGTGGCACCGTCGCCACCGGTCGTGTCGAGCGTGGTACTGCTCACGTCGGCGACCAGATGGAAATCGTCGGTCTCAAGGAAGAGAAGATGACCACCACCATCACCGGCCTCGAGATGTTCCGCAAGAGCCTGGAGTTCGCTCAGGCTGGCGATAACATCGGCGCCCTGCTGCGTGGCGTTGACCGTGACCAGATCGAGCGTGGCCAGTGCCTGTGCCAGCCCGGCTCTGTTCATCCCCACACCACCTTCGACGGCCACGTTTACGTCCTGAAGAAGGAAGAGGGCGGCCGTCACACCCCGTTCTTCAACAACTATCGTCCTCAGTTCTACTTCCGTACCACCGACGTGACCGGCATCATCTCCCTGCCCGAGGGCACTGAGATGTGCATGCCCGGCGATAACGTCGACATGAACGTGGAGCTGATCACCCCCATCGCTATCGAGACCGGTCTGCGTTTCGCTATCCGTGAGGGCGGCCGTACCGTTGGTTCCGGTGTTGTCATCGCCATCAACCAGGACTAATTGAACGAAGAACTGTGACCCCAACGGCACACCATCGGTGCAGCCAAGGGTGAAATAGTATGAGATAAGGCGCAAGCGGTTTCCGCTTGCGCCTTATTTTTGTGCCTTGCATTATTTTTGCACCGCTTAGGGGGATGCTTTCCAATCGGAGGCGGCATCTTCTTACAAAGCGAAGAACTGAGCAATGCGACGTGGGGGAGAGCGGGGCAGAAGAAAGTGCAGCAAGGCGTTCTAATAGGGACGAGATCCTATGGAGCGTGAAGGAGAGGAATGTATTCTTTTAGGCCAGTGAGAAAAGAGCGGGCCGGTTGGGGGAAAGCATAAAGCGCGGAGGGCAGAGCTCGGTGTGTGATGTTTAGTATAAGATGCGCTTCTCGTTCTATATAATAGAACGAGAAGCGCAAAAAGACGAGAGCGATGACACCACTTTTGTATGCAAAATAGTATGCCCACAGGAACTTTCTCTGAAATATACAAAACAAGAAAAGAAATATGTAAATAACGACAAAATACGGCAGAGGATATTGACAAATGACTCATTTGGGAATAAAATACGGGCATCGACATTGTAGAACGGCGAACGGAAATATCCGCTTACCGATGCGGCGCAAGGGAGAAGGTGTCGCATGAGTAAGCGGGCAGAGAGCCTGCTGCAAGTCAGAGAGAAAATCTGAAAAGGAGAAAACACTATGTCTGCTGGAGTATTCATTCTGATTCTGGTAGTGGCGATCGCAGCTCTGGTGCTGATGATCGTCAAAGCAAAGATGCATCCCGTGCTGGCGCTGTTTATTGCTGCGCTGGGTACCGGTATCGCCCTGGGTTACGGCGTCACCGATTCCGTGGATTACATCAGCAACGGTTTTGGCGGCACGCTGGGCAGCGTGGGCATCACCATCATCCTTGGCGCCATCATTTCCATGGCCATCGAGGATACCGGCGCCGCCAAGGTCATTGCAAACTTCTTTATCAAGCTGTTCCGTGGTAAGCGTATGGAGCTGGCTCCGGCCCTGACGGCCTTCATTATGTCTATCCCTGTTTTCGGGGATATCACCATGGTGCTGACGGCGCCCATCGCCTCTATGCTTTCCAAGCGTAAGCACATCTCCATGTCCACCATGGCTTCCTTCACCGGTCTGGGTCTGTTCCTGACCCACGGTCTGGTGCCTCCCACCCCCGGCATCCTGGCCATCGCACTGATGTTCGGCAGCGATCTGGGTATGACCATCGTCTGGGGTCTGGTCATCAGCTTCGTGGGCTTCTTCGGTACCTACTTCCTGCTGCGGAAGTGGACGGAGAAGGAGTGGATCGAGCCCAATCCCGAGTTCGTTCGTGGCATGGAGGAGACCGATTCCGACAGCGTGGATGACATCCTCATCAAGGATCCCGGCCTGCCCCACACCGGTGAGGGCTTCCTGCCCCTGCTGCTGCCTGTGCTGCTGATCTCCGTGTCCTCCTTTGCTCAGATGTATGCCGCCGAGGGCAGCGCTATCTACACCATCTGCACCACCATCGGCAACAAGGTCATCGCTTTGTCCATCGGCCTGCTGTACTCCTTCTATCTGGGCTACAAGCAGCGCAAGATGGTGCTGGGCGTGTACGCCGACACCTACAATGAGCCCAAGGCAAAGCTGGGCGAGGTCATGCTCAACAAGTGGGTGGCCCGTGGCTTGGTGGTTTGCCTGTCTCCCCTGCTGATCACCGCTATGGGCGGCGCCTTCGGCAACGTGCTGAAGAATTCCCCCGCTCTGGAGCCCCTGTCCAAGCTCATCGCTGACAGCCCCATCCCCGCCATTCTGGTGCCTTGGGCCATCGCCGCTATCATGATGACCTCCGTAGGCTCCATGACCACCGCCGGCATGACCGCAGCCGCCATCGTGCTGCCCATGATGCCCGATCTGGGCCTGTCTTCTCTGGCCGCCGTGCTGGCCATCGGCAGTGGCACACTGATGGGCAACCACTACAACAACTCCGGCTTCTGGGTCATGGGTCAGTTCTTCCACCTGAATACCAAGCAGTCCGTGAAGTACGTCACGGTACCCTGCGCCGTGGCTTCCGTGATCTGCCTGATCGCCGTGGTCATCCTTAACGCCGTAGGCGTCTTCGGCTGATCTCTGCGTAACTGAATCAAACGTGCATTCCCAGCCGGGGACGCTCCGTTCACCGGGGCGTCCCCGGCCGCTTTTTTCCGGGGGACCGGAACCATAGAAAGGAGAATCCTGTCATGAGCATGAACATCCGTTTTGACAACAAGGTGGCCGTCGTCACCGGCGGTACCGCCGGCATCGGCTTGGCCTGCGCCCAGCTGTTCGGCCAGTTGGGGGCCAAGGTGGCCATCTGCGGCACCAATCCCACGAAGCTGGCTGCAGCGCTGGAGGAGCTGAAGGCGCAGGGCATCACCGCCTTCGGCGAGACCTGCGACGTGTCCGACGACGAGTCCCTGAAGGGCTTTGCCCGCCACGCCGAGGAAGCACTGGGCGGGCTGGACATCTGGGTCAGCAACGCCGGTGTCTATCCCCAGTACAGCATCATCGACACCCCGGAGAACGTCTGGGACAAGACGGTGGACACCAACATGAAGTCGGTGTATCTGGGCGCACGCATTGCGTATGAGGCCATGAAGGATAAGGGCGGCGTCATGCTGCTGGCCTCCTCCTTTGCGGCGGTGTTCCCCTCTGTGGGCAGCGGTGTGTATGCCGCCACCAAGTCCGCCGTAAAGTCCATGGTGAACACGCTGGCAGCGGAGCTGGCCCCCTACGGCATCCGAGTCAACGGGTATATCCCCGGCGTCATCGATACGGACATGACCCACGCACTTACCGTCAGCAACGGCGAGGCCATGAAGAGTGCCATCGCCATGCAGACCTTCGGTGAACCCATGGATGTGGCGTGGGCGCTGGCGTTTCTGGCATCGGACTATGCCCGCTATATCACCGGCACCACGCTGGAGATCAGCGGCGGCAAGATGGGCGTGCAGAACCCCGCCAAGGCGTGGAAGGATAAGGAAACCAGAGCGTAACGCACGAAAGGGAGGAATTTAGCATGAACGTACAGAATAAGGTCATCGTTATCACCGGCGGTGCGGGCGGCATCGGCTCGGCACAGGCGAAGCTGCTGGCCCGGAATGGGGCCGAGGTCTGGATTCTGGATCTGGTGCAGGAGAAGATCGACCAGCTGGTGGAGGAGCTGAAGCGTCAGGGCGGCAAGGCCCACGGCGCCGTGGCGGATGTCACCAGCGAGGAGGAGTGGAAGACCATCGTAGAGCGCATCGTCTCCGAGAGCGGACGGCTGGATGTGGTGGTGAACAACGCCGGCATCAACATCCGCAAGCCCATCGAGGAAATGGTGAAGGACGAGTGGATGAAGATGATGGAGGTCAATACCGCCAGCGTCTTTCTGGCCACCAAGTATGTTCTGCCGGTGATGCGGAAGCAGGGGGGCGGCGCCATCATCAACACCTCCTCCATCTGCGGCCTCATCGGCCACATGAACACTCCGGAGGCCTACACGGCCACCAAGGGCGCTATCACCCTGCTGACCAAGTCTGTGGCCGCCCGGTATGGCAAGGACAACATCCGCTGCAACTCCATCCATCCCGCCACCGTGGACACGCCCTTTGTGGCGGCTCTGATGGCGGACCCGGTGAAGAAGCAGGCCCGGCTCAACGAGATCCCGCTGGGCCGCCTGACCTCCGTGGAGGATGTGGCCAATGCGGTGCTGTATCTGGCCAGCGACGAGGCGTCCTTCCTCAACGGCGTGAACCTGCCCATCGACGGCGGCGTGACGTGCTATTAAAAAATTGCGGAAGGAGTGAATGGATCCTTCCGTGAGAGATTTTGTCGTCTGCTGTGCGGCACTGAGGCAAAAGAAAGCGGAGGGGGAAACCATGTTTCCCCTCCGCTTTGTGAGACGATCGGTATACAGTTGGATCGCAGGACCCGTTACAGGAGGTCATCGGCGGGCTGATAGCCGTAAAGACTGCGGGAGATGTCGGCGGAGGCCTGCCTCAGATCGTCCAGCAGTCCACCCCGCAGGGCAGTGCGGACACGGGGGGTCATGCCGGAGATGCTGATGGAGCAGGAGACTTGCCCCGGTGCGGAGAACACCGGCACTGCCACGCAGGACAGCCCCACCTCCACCTCCTCGTTGTCCATGGCGTAGCCGTCGGCCCGGATGTGCCGCAGCTCCGCCTGAAGCTGACGGGGGTCCACAATGGTGTTGAAGGTCAGTGCCTTCAGCGGTCCGGCGAGGATGTGCTGCTGCTCATCCTCCGGCATATAGGCCAGAATACACTTGCCCACGCCGGTGCAGTGGAGGTAGTTCTTGGTGCCGATCTGGGTGTTGATAGACAGCGACCGGCTGGACTCCACCTTGTCCACATAGACGACGCTGTCCCCTTGAGCCACGCCGCAGTGGGCGATCTCGCCGTATTTCAGGCTGATCTGCTCCAGATAGGGGTGGACGGTGCGGATGATGCTGTTCTGGACCTTGATGGTGTTGGAGAAGCTCAGCAGCTTCAGGCTCAGCACATACTTCTGGTTATCTGCGTTCTGCTGCAGGTAGCCCAGCGTGGTCAGGGTGTTGATGAGGCCGAAGGCGGTGCTCTTGTTCAGTTCCAGTGCATCAGCGATCTCCTTGACGCTGCGCTCTCCGCCGCCGCACTGTTGAAGGTATTCCAGAATGGAGAAGGCCCGCTCCACCGACTGGATGGTTTTTGTGGTTGCCATATCTTTTCCTTCCTTGTTCGTTCTGTATCATAGAACATTGCGAACCGATCTAATTCAGACCATTATAGACCTTCTCACAGATAAAGTCAACTAATACCGGAAAACAGTCAAGTTTTTTAGAAAAGCAGAAGATATCCTATTGACAAAAGGCACCATGGATTTTATAATATTTTCAGAATGGTAAACGGCATTATAGAATAACAGCCAACCAAGCCGCAGCCTGCGGCCAGTAACATAAGAAAAAGAGATATGTCATATTTGAAGGAGGAAACACAATGGAAAACCGTAGTAAGGCGATCCTTGGCATGGAGGACAGCGCATTTGCCCGCTCCCTGTTCAAGTCCATGGGCTACACGGACAGCGAACTGAAGGAGGGCAAGCCCCTGATCGGCATTGCCAACACATGGAACACGCTGGTTCCCGGCCACTACAATCTGGACAAGGTGGCTGAGTATGTGAAGAACGGCATCTATGCCGCCGGCGGCACCGCTGTGGAGTTCGGCACCATCGCTGCCTGCGATGGTGTGGCACAGGGCCATGAGGGTATGCACTACATTCTGCCCTCCCGTGAGATCATCTGCGACTCCGTGGAGATCATGGCGCAGGCCCACCGGCTGGACGGTCTGGTGCTGCTGGCCTCCTGCGATAAGATCGTGCCTGCCATGCTGATGGCGGCGGCTCGTCTGGATATCCCCTGCATTGTCTGCGTGGGCGGTCCCATGCTGGGCGGCATCGAGTTCGACGGCCGTAAGTCCGACCTGACCTCCATCTCCGAGGCCCTGGGTATGCTGAAGGCCGGTAAGATCACCGAGTGCGAGTACAACTCTCTGGAGAACACCGCCTGTCCCGGCTGCGGCTCCTGTTCCTTCCTTGGCACCGCCAACACCATGTGCTGCGTGTCCGAGGCACTGGGCATGACCCTGCCCGGCGGCGCTCTGATCCCCGCTGCTTACGCCGGCCGTCTGCGCCACTCCTTCGAGTCCGGCCGTGCCATCGTGGAGCTGTGCAAGAAGGGCATTACCGCCCGCCAGATCCTCACCAAGGAGGCCATCCGCAACGCCATCAAGGTGACCATGGCCATCTGCGGCTCCACCAACGCCGTGCTGCATCTGCCTGCCATTGCCAACGAGGCGGAGCTGGATATGAACGTGCTGGAGGAGTTCGAGGCCCTCACCAAGACCACGCCCCAGATCGCCAAGGTCAATCCCGCTGCCAAGCCGGAGATGGAGGCATTCTACCGGGCCGGCGGTATCCCCCGTGTCATGCAGCATCTGGGCGGCCTGCTGGATACCTCCGTCATGACCGTCAGCGGCAAGACGCTGGCCGAGAATCTGGCCGGCTACGTCTACGAGTATCCGGAGGATCCCACCATCATCAAGACGGTGGAGGAGCCCTTCTCCAAGACCGGCGGCGTGGCCGTTCTGCACGGCAACCTCTGCCCCCGTACCGCCGTGTCCAAGCCCGGCGCCATCGATCCCTCCATGCACCGCTTTGTGGGTAAGGCCAAGTGCTACAACAGCGAGGAGGAGGCCGAGGAGGCCATCCTGGGCGGCAAGATCCAGGCCGGCGACGTGGTGGTCATCCGCTACGAGGGCCCCAAGGGCGGCCCCGGTATGCGTGAGATGTTCAAGGCCATGAAGTATATGTACGGCGTGGGCCTGAGCAAGTCCGCTGCCCTGATCACCGACGGCCGGTTCTCCGGCACCAACAACGGCTGCTTCGTGGGCCATATCTCCCCGGAGGCTGCCGAGGGCGGTCCTCTGGCCATCGTTCACGACGGCGACGAGATCCTCATCGACGTGGATGAGGGCGTTCTGGAGCTGCACGTCTCCGACGAGGAGATCGCTGAGCGCTACAAAACACTGGAACTGCCCAAGAAGAACATCCCCAACGGCTATCTGCGGCTGTATGCCAAGGTGGCTGCCTCTGCCGATGAGGGCGCTATCATCAAGGCGTAACTCAGCATCCGACAGATAGAAAAATGCCGCACCGGCTGCTGCCGGGCGACGGATACGTTAGGAGGCAATGTAATGTCTGATAAGAAAGTCATGAAAACTATGGACGGTAACGAGGCCTGTGCCACCGTTGCCTACCATTTCACCGATGTAGCCGGTATCTACCCCATCACCCCCTCCTCTCCCATGAGCGAGAAGGTGGATGAGTGGTCTGCCGCCGGTAAGAAGAATATGTTCGGCCAGCCGGTGCGGCTGGTGGAGATGCAGTCCGAGGCGGGCGCTGCCGGCGCCCTCCACGGCGTGGCGGAGGCCGGTGCGCTGGCTACCACCTTCACCTCCTCTCAGGGTCTGCTGCTGATGATCCCCAACCTGTACATCATGGCCGGCCACCGGATGCCCGCCGTGTTCCACGTGGCTGCCCGTTCCGTGGCCCAGCACGCCAACAACATCTTCGGTGACCATCAGGATGTCATGAGCTGCCGTACCACCGGCGTCACCATGATGTCCACCGGCAGCGTGCAGGAGGTCATGGATCTGGCCGCCGTGGCCCACCTGACCACCATCAAGACCCGTGTACCCTTCATCCACTTCCACGACGGCTTCCGCACCAGCCACGAGATCCAGAAGATCGAGGTCATCGATCTGGAAAAGGTGGAGAAGCTGCTGGACCGTCAGGCGCTGGAGGACTATCATGCCATCGCCATGAACCCGGAGCATCCGATGATGCGTACCACCGTGCAGGGCCCCGACGTCTACTACCAGTCTCAGGAGGCCAACAACGGCGCCTATGACAGCATCCCCGCTGTGGTGGAGGGGTATATGCAGGGCATCAACGAGATCACCGGTCGGGACTACCACATTTTCAATTACTACGGCGCCAAGGATGCCGACCGTGTCATGGTGATGATGGGCTCCGCCTGCGAGTGCGCCCGTGAGGTGGTGGACTATCTGTGTGCCAAGGGCGAGAAGGTGGGCCTGATGCAGATCCATCTGTTCCGCCCCTTCGACATGGAGTACTTCCTGAACGCCCTGCCCAGAACGGTGAAGAAGATCACCGCCATGGACCGCTCCAAGGAGCCCGGCGCCATTGCCGGCGCTGTGTATCTGGATGTGTGCGCCGCCTTTGCCAACCGCAGCGACGCCCCGGAGATCTACGGCGGCCGCTATGGTCTGGCCTCCAAGGACGTGACACCCGCCCAGCTGAAGGCCGTGTTCGACAACATGAAGGATGAAAGCGGCAAGCATCTGTTCACCATCGGCGTCAACGACGATGTGACTCATCTGTCTCTGGATGTCCATGAGCCTCTCATCACCGAGTCCGCCGACACCGTGTCCTGCAAGTTCTGGGGTCTGGGCTCCGACGGTACGGTGGGCGCCAACAAGAACTCCGCCAAGATCATCGGTGACTACGCCGGTATGTATACGCAGGCCTACTTCGAGTACGACTCCAAGAAGTCCTACGGCATCACCAAGAGCCACCTGCGGTTCAGCAAGAGTCCCATCCGCTCCACCTACCTCATCAAGGCGGCGGATTTTCTGGCCTGTCACTCCCAGTCCTACATCACCCGCTATGACATGATCCACGAGATCAAGGACGGCGGCACCTTCCTGCTGAACACCTCCTGGACCGAGGAGGAGCTGACGGAGAAGCTGCCCGGCGACGTCAAGCAGTACATCGCCCGCCACAACGTGCAGTTCTATATCGTGGACGCCAACCGTCTGGCCCGTGAGCTGGGCCTGGGCAACCACGCCAACATGATCCTGCAGGCCGCCTTCTTCAAGCTCTCCGGTGTGATGCCGGTGGAGGACGCCGTGCGCCATATGAAGGAGGCTGTGCAAAAGACCTACGCCAAGAAGGGCGAGAAGGTGGTCAACATGAACATGGCCGCCGTGGACGCCGGTATCAACAGCCCTGTGAAGGTCAACGTTCCCGCTGACTGGGCGAATGCCGCCGACGACCGCACCGTGGACGAGAGCCTGCCGGATGTGGTGAAGAACATCGTGGTCCCCTGCAACCGTCAGCGTGGCGACGATTTGCCCGTGTCCGCCTTCCTGCCCTATCAGGACGGCACCTATCCGCTGGGTACCTCCAAGTACGACAAGCGTGGCATTGCCGCCTTCCTGCCCCAGTGGGACAGCAACAAGTGCCTGCAGTGCAACCAGTGTACCTTTGTCTGCCCCCATGCCGCCATCCGGGCCTATCTGGTGGACGAGGAGGAGGCCGCTGCGGCTCCCGCCGCCTTCACCACCGTTCCCGCCAAGGGAGCCAAGGGCTTGCAGTACCGCCTGCAGGTCAGCACGCTGGATTGCACCGGCTGCGGCAGCTGCGCCGCTTCCTGTCTCGCCAAGGATAAGGCCTTGACGATGCAGCCTGTGGATGATACTATGTATGATGAAACCAATTGGAACTATGCCCTGTCCCTGAAGGACAAGCCCGGTGTGTTCGACCGCAAGACCCTCAAGGGCAGCCAGTTCAGCCAGCCGCTGGTGGAGTTCTCCGGCGCCTGCGCCGGCTGCGGCGAGACCCCCTATGCCAAGCTCATCACCCAGCTGTACGGCGAAAAGACCTACTGGGTCAACGGCGTGGGCTGCTCTCTGGCTTGGGCCGGTGCATTCCCGTCCCTGCCCTATACCAAGAACAAGGAGGGCCGTGGCCCTGCCTTCTACGGTACCCTGTTCGAGGATCAGGCCGAGAACGGTCTGGGCGTGGTGCTGGCTACTAAGCAGCGCCGGGCCTACGTCAAGCAGGTGGCTCAGCAGCTGCTGCCGCTGGTCCCCGGCACGGAGCTGGAGACGGCCATCAACGCTTGGCTGTCCTCCTTCGACGATCTGGATGCCAACGATGCCGATGCCCGCAAGCTGACGGCGGCTCTGGAGTCTGCCTCCCTCACCGGTGAGGCTGCCGAGCTGGCCGAGAAGCTGCTGAAGAACAAGGATCAGCTGGGCAAGAAGGTGGTATGGCTTTTCGGCGGCGACGGCTGGGCCTACGACATCGGCTATGGCGGACTGGATCACGTCATGGCCTCCGGCGAGGACATCAACGTCTTTGTGGTGGATACCGAGGTGTACTCCAACACCGGCGGCCAGTCCTCCAAGGCCACGCCTGTGGGCGCCTCCGCCAAGTTTGCTGACGGCGGCAAAAAGACTGCCAAGAAGGATCTGGGCCGTCTGATGATGACCTATCCCAACGTGTATGTGGCCTCCGTGGCCATGGGCGCCAATCCCGCTCAGCTGATGAAGGCCGTCACCGAGGCTGTGGCCCACAAGGGTCCCTCCATCGTCATCGCCTACGCCCCCTGCATCAACCACGGCATCAAGGCCGGCATGAACAACGTGCAGGCCGAGATGAAGAAGGCTGTGGACTGCGGCCTGTGGCCCTTGTACCGCTACGATCCCAACAAGACCGAAAAGCCCTTCTCTCTGGACTATAAGAAGCCCTCTGTGCCTGTGGAGGAGTTCTTCAACGGCGAGGTCCGCTATGCCGGTCTGAAGATCAAGTATCCGGAGACGGCGGCCAAGCTCTTTGCCGAGGCTCAGGTGGAGGCAGATGCCCGCTATGAGACCTATGTGGCGCTGGCACACAGCTACAACAAGGACTAAAATACAGATAGAAAAAATCACAGCGTGACCCACCGGGACAGACGGCGCAAGCCGTCTGTCCCGGCTGTGTGTGTACGCAGCCCCCTGCGGGCGGGAAGGAATCCGGTATGATCGAATCATTTCTCTCGGTAGGCACACAGGTGCTGATCCTGTTCCTCATGATCGGCACGGGCTTCGTGCTGGGGAAGCTGCACCTCATCACCCACAAGGGTGCGGTGTCCATGTCCAATCTGCTGATGTATGTGGTGTCCCCCTGTATCCTCATCGTGGTGTTCCAGCGGCCGCTGGAGACGGAGACCTTCCACAATTTTTGGGTAGCGCTGCTGGCGGCGCTGGTGATCCACGGCATCAATATTCTGGTCAGTGAACTGGTCATCCGGGATCGGGATCCCATGCGAAAGAGCTTCTTCCGATTTTCCGCCATTTTCTCCAACTGCGGCTTCATGGCGGTGCCGCTGCAAACGGCCATTCTGGGTTCGCTGGGTGTGTTCTACGGCTCGGCCTATCTGCTGGTGTTCACCGTCCTGACTTGGACGCTGGGCATCCAGCTGGTGAAGGGCGGCAAGATGGCGTTCTCATGGCGCACGCTGCTGCTGAATCCCGGTGTGATCGGCGTGGCTATCGCCATGGTGCTGTACCTGCTGCAGATCACCTTGCCGGAGATCATTCTATCCCCCATTACATATCTCTCCGACATGAATACGCCCCTGCCCATGGTGGTCATCGGTTATCAGCTGTCTCAGGCGGATTTCCGCCGGGCGCTGCACGGGGCCAGCTTCTGGGTGTCGGCGGCACTGCGACTGGTGATTTTGCCGCTGCTGGCACTGGGGGTGTGTATGCTGATGCGGCTGGATTCCGGCGTGACGCTGGCGGTGGTCATTGCGGCCAGTACGCCTCCGGCGGCGCTGCTGGGGATGTTCGCCGCCAAGTTCGATAAGGATGTGTCTCTGGCACCGTCGCTGGTGGCGGTGCAGACGCTGCTGTCCATGATCACTATGCCGCTGGTGCTGGGACTGGCGAAGTTCCTGGTTTGAGTTTCTTCTGTATTATAGAATTAAAGTCCGGAAACCAGCCGTTTCCGGACTTTATTTTTACCCTCGGCGGCGATCATGGCAAGACCGTCTCTCACCGTATCAGCACGCCGCAGACCAGCGCCATATACTCCGGCAGGCATCCCTTCCGGCTCCACAGAAGCGGCCAGCCCAGCAGCTGCTCCGCCGCAGCGGACACGTCGCAGCCCAAAGACTCCAGCGTATAGCCGATGCCCTCCGGATACCGGCAGGGCCGGCCCTCCGGCCGGGTGCAGTGCTCACACAGATGGCACCCGCCCACGGTGAGGATATCCGACCGGGGATACTCCTCCCGCAGCCGGAGGATCATCTGCCGGGCCGTCCGGGAGAACAGCTGCCGTAGTCGCTCCGCCAGATCCTCCGGATGATAGCTGCGGGCCTGCTCCTCCGGGGAGAACCGGAGCTGCACGCCCCGCAGGCACACCTCCCGGAATCCGCTCCAGTAGCCGGAGACGGAGAAATCATAGGGGGGACATACCCACACCTGCCCGTAGTTATCACACCCCCGGCACCCGGCGTCATAGTGGTCGGTATCCACATACCGCTCCACGAATTGAGCCACCGGCAGGGTGGGGGAGGTATATTCCCGAATGTCCATAGCGGCACCTCCATAGGGGAGAATTTTTCTGTATCCATGGTATGGATTAGCTTACCACGCTGGCAGCAGGGCCGTCAAGCGGGGATATTCAGGTTGTAATGATTATTTATTATTTTAATAATAAAACGGAATCCTCTATTGCCAAGAATGGAGGACATCTGCTATAATATGCGTGAAAAGTGCCGGGCTGTCGGCAGAGCATGATGCATTTGGAACTTGACGGGAACTTAGCGAGGGAACACATGAGAAACTTGTACTGCAACGTGGAGGCGCTGCGTAAGCAGGTCTTTGCCGCTGTGGCAAAGCTGGCCTATGAGGGTGGGGACTACTGCTCCCGCATGGAGAAGCTGCCCTATGAGATCATCCCCGGTGAGGTGGGGACCTATCGGGAATCCATTTTTCTGGAGCGGGCCATCGTTGGTGAGCGCATCCGGCTGGCCATGGGTCTGCCGCTGCGGGACGTGACGGAGGAGAACATGATCTCCGACGGCGTGGAGGCTAGCGCCATCTCCGAAAAATACTACGATCCACCGCTGATCAACATCATCAAGTACGCCTGTCACGCCTGCCCGGACACCCACTACGAGGTGACGCAGGCCTGTCAGGGGTGCTTGGCCAAGCACTGCTATCAGTCCTGCCCCAAGGGCGCCATCGAGCTGGAGCATGGCCGGGCCCGCATCGATCAGACCAAATGCATCAAGTGCGGCCGGTGCAAGGAGGCCTGCTCCTATCAGGCCATCATCAAATTCCTGCGGCCCTGTCAGGAGGCCTGCGGCATGAACGCCATCGGCAAGGACCAGTATGGCCGGGCGGACATCGACCATGAAAAATGCGTCAACTGCGGCCAGTGTCTGGTGAACTGCCCCTTCGGCGCCATTGTGGACAAGGGCCAGATCTTCCAGCTGATCCACGCCATCAAGAAGGGGGAGAAGGTCATCGCCATCATCGCCCCGGCCTTCTGGGGCCAGTTTGGTGAAAAGGTCACTCCCGGACAGATCCTCACCGCCATGAAGCAGCTGGGCTTCGAAGGACTGGAGGAGGTGGCGGTGGGCGCCGACCTCTGCGCCGTGGAGGAGGCGGAGGAGTTCATGGAGCACGTCCCCGCCAGACAGCCCTTTATGGCAACCTCCTGCTGCCCGGCATGGTCCGTCATGGCCAAGAAGGAGTTCCCCGGCTTTGCGCCGTACATCTCCATGACCATGACCCCCATGGTGCTGACGGCTCGACTCCAGAAGCGGAAGCACCCCGACTGCAAGATCGCCTTTATTGGCCCCTGCGCCGCCAAGAAGCTGGAGGCCAGCCGCCGCAGCGTCCGCAGCGAGGTGGACTTCGTGCTGACCTTTGAGGAGCTGCGGGGAATGTTCGCCGCCAAGGATATCGACTTCTCCCAAATCCCTGATACGGAGGCTCACTATAAGGCGTCGGCTCCCGGCGTGGGCTTTGCTGCCTCCGGCGGCGTGGCTAAGGCCGTGGAGAAGGTGATTCAGACCAAGAATCCGGATCGGGAGGTCAAGACGGTGTACGCCGAGGGCTTGCGGGCCTGCCGCCAGATGCTGCGGGTGGCCCGGTCCGGCAAATACGACGGCTATCTGCTGGAGGGCATGGCCTGCCCTGGCGGCTGCATCGCCGGCGCCGGTACGGTTCAGCCGCCGGAGAAGTCCCGGCGGATGCTGGAGCAGTACAAGGCTCGGGCGGCGCTGGACAACCCGCTGGATTCGGAGTATATGGAGGACATTGAGCTGCTGTACGAAGATCCGGAGAACTGGGACCGTGTGTCCCGGCACTGATAGGCGGAATCTTGGATAGAAGATCTCGATGGAAGAGGCAAAGAGGGACACGCTGGTGGGCGTGTCCCTCTTTTGCTGCGGGGGTTTTGTTCAGAAGATTTTTCCCTTGTCTCCGATAGCCCACTTTTCCGGCTGCTGGGAAAAGCGGGCCGCCGGAGGCACGTTCCCATCAAAGTCACCCGTCGGAGACAACAAAAACGAGACGTATCATGACAGCTGAAGGCTATCACCATAGAGATAGCCTGTCATTTCCCAGCGATAGACCCACACGCCCCTTCACCTGAGTGGGAGCGGCAGCGGGTCTGTTGCAGAGTCAATTCCCTTTACAGCCCATAGCGAACGCAACTCTTGAGAGCAAAGGAAGTTTTGAAACCATCGGTTTCAAACGGCTCTTTTGCCCACTTTTCCAGCTGCTGGGAAAAGTGGGCCGCCGGAGGCACAAAAGGCAGAAAGTTACCCGCCGGCGGCAGCAAACAGCCCCCTCCGCAGACAAAAAGGAAGAGACGATGGCTCCATCGTCTCTTCCTTTTTAACATGTGCAGCATGAGCACTTACAGCGCCGTGATATGGACGCACCGGGCGTCACAGCGGCGCAGGGCAATGACGGCATCCAGCACCTCATAGGCCACCGGATCACCCAAGGGACTGATCTGCACCGCCCGGACGATCGTGCCGGGGATGAAGCCCAGCTCCAGCAGCCGCTGACGCTGGGAGTGCGTCACAGCCCGGATGGCGGCCCACCGGCCCGCCGGCAGGGTATCCAGCGTATCTGCCACGGAAAAGACCTCCTTTTAGGGGAGTGGTCTATCCTATGCCGCCTGTAGGGCGGCGGTCACAGCCACGTCTCGTCGAAGCCATAGGGCAGCAGCTCCTTCAGGGCGAAGTGCTTGGCCTCCCCCTTGCCGTTGAGGCAGATGACCTCCATCTGGGGGGCGAACTCCTGCATCACCTGCCGGCAGGAGCCGCAGGGGACGCAGTAGTCCTCACTCTTCCCGGCGATGACGATGCGTTTGAAATCCCGATGGCCCTCACTGATGGCCTTGAAGATGGCGGTGCGTTCGGCACAGATGGTGAGACCGTAGGCGGCGTTTTCAATGTTGCAGCCGGTGAACACCGTGCCGTCGCTGCACTCCAGCGCCGCACCCACGGGAAAATGGGAATAGGGGCTGTAAGAACGGTCCAGCATGGCAATGGCGGCCCGGCACAGTTCCTGTTCTGTCATGGGATGACCTCCTTTTGCACTTAGGTGGGAAAGCCCTTCTGGGGTCATTGTAGCGCATTTTGCCCGGCCCGTCAAGGCAGGCCTCAGTCCTCCAGCAGCAGGCGCAGTGCATCATCCGTGGGAAGCTCCAGCTCCGGCACGGCGGCGTTCAGTTCCTGTATCTGCTGGACAGTGAGGATATAGATGCCGTCCTCGTCCGGCTCCAGTCCCTGCCGGGACAGCCACTGGCGGGCCTGCTGGGCCAGCTCCGGGTGGCCCATGAGCACATAGTCCGCCGGGCCGGAGGATTCCTGCTCCTCTGTGCCGCCGGAGGCGAAGGCCAGATCACCGTCAGAGGGGGTGACCTCATCGGTGAAAGTATCCTCGTCGGCGCCGACAGAGTTGTTGGCGGAGGAATCCGGCAAAATACCGCTGAAGGGGGAGTCGCCGCCCTTCTCCGCCTGCTGATGCACCAGATAGACACCCAGCACCACCACAAGGCACGCCGCTATGCCCATGGCAGCCCGTAGCCACGGCTGCCGCCGGCGGCGCTGGGGGGTGTCATGGACCCGGCTCATGATATCCGGAAGCAGGTCCTCCGGGACGGGAGCGGTATCGGCCCGCAGGGCCTGCTCCATGGCCAGCAGCTGCCGGTAGTAGCTGCGGCAGCCGGGACAATCCCGCAGATGGGCGAGTACGGCGTCCCCCTCCGGACCGGTGAGTTCCCCGTCCAGCAGGGCCTCGATCTGTTCCTGATTGCAGTGCATACTCACCCCTCCTTTCTATTTGGTAAGACGGCAGAGTCGGAGAAGAAGTTCCCCTGCCGTAGGAGAATTTCCCGCAGCTGGCGGCGGGCCCGGCTGATACGGGATTTCACCGTGCCGCTCTCCAGCGACAGAGCCTGTGCGATCTCGTCGTAGCTCATTTGCTGCACCACCCGCAGCAGCAGCACCTGCCGGTGTTCCGGTGACAACTGATCCAGCGCCCTTTGCAGGGCCTCCTGCTGCTCTCTCTGCTCCGCCAGAAGCTCCGGCTGCCGGGGATCCGGCCGCTCCGGGGCCTCCTCCAGCGGAAGGTTCCCCAGATGGTGCTTTTCCCGACGCAGGAAGTCGATGGCGGCATTGGTGGTAAGCCGGTACAGCCATGAGGAGAAGCGGCTGTCGCCCCGGAAAGCCGGCAGGCCACGCCATGCCGCCAGAAAGGCGTCCTGTGCCACCTCACGGGCGTCTTCGGCGCTGCCGCACATCCGCAGTGCCAGCCGGTACACCGGCCCTTCGTAGGCCACCACCAGCTGCTCGAAGGCGTCTGCGTCACCGTGTCTGGCACGGGCGATCCACTGCTGCTCGGTCATTTCAGGTCCCTCTTGATACCGGCAGTGATGCGCTCCATATCCTCCAGCGTGTTCATCCGCACGATCTGCTCCTTATAGTAGTTGGCGTGGGGAACGCCCTTGAGATACCATGCGTACTGCTTCCGGGCCTCCAGCATGGCGATGTGCTCCCCCTTGTCCTCGGCGGCCAGACGGATCTGCCGCACCGCCACATCACAGCGCTCCGCCAGCGGCGGCAGCGGCGGGACGGGACGGCCCTCCAGCGCCGCCTGGGCCTGCTGAAAGATCCATGGGTTGCCGAAGCTGCCCCGGCCGATCATGGCGGCGTCAGCGCCGGTAAAGTGGAGGATGGCCACGGCATCCTCCGCCGAGAACACGTCGCCGTTGGCGATAACGGGGATGGACACCGCCTGCTTCACCTGACGGATGGTGACCCAGTCCGCCTGCCCGGCGTACATTTGGGCGCGGGTGCGGCCGTGAACGGCCACCGCCGACACCCCTGCCTGCTCCAGCATCCGGGCCAGCTCTACGGCATTGATGCTGCCTTTGTCCCAGCCACGGCGCATTTTCACCGTCACCGGCACCGGGCAGGCCTTCACCACCGCCTCGGCGATGCGGGCGGCCCGCTCCGGGTCCTTCATCAGGGCGGAGCCGTCACCGTTGGAGACCACCTTGCCCACGGGACAACCCATGTTGATGTCGATGAAGTCGGCGCCGGACAGCTCGGCGGCCATGCAGGCGGCTTCCGCCATGCAGGCGGCGTCGCTGCCGAAGATCTGCACCCCGGCAGGATGCTCCCCCGGCCCCAGACGCAGCAGACTGCGGGTCTTGCGGTCCTGATAGCACAGGGCCTTGGCGCTGACCATCTCGGTGACGGTAAGCCCTGCCCCCAGCTCCCGGCAGATCTGGCGGAAGGCCAGATCGGTGACCCCGGCCATAGGGGCCAGGACCAGCCGGGAATCCACATGGATACGGCCGATGTTCATGGTGTCTCCTCGCTTTCGGGTGATATTGCTCCCCAGTATAGCACATGGCGGGGAAAAAGAAAAGACGGGGAAAAAGAAACCGGAGGGAAGCACCGCTCCCCTCCGGCAGGTGTCATATTTTTTCCGGAAGAGCCAGATCGTCGGTGCGGACCCATTCCTCCACGTCCACCACGGTGAACTCCTCCGGCGTCCGGCGGATCACCACACGGGCCAGCCCCGCATTGATGACCATGCGGCGGCACATGGGGCAGGAGGTGGCGTCCGTCAGCAGCTCGCCGGTCTGGGCATTGCGGCCCACCAGATACAGCGTACCGCCCACCATGTCCCGGCGGCTGGCGGAGATGATGGCGTTGGCCTCGGCGTGGACGCTGCGGCACAGCTCATAGCGCTCGCCCCTCGGCACCTGCATGGCCTCCCGTGTGCAAAAGCCCATGTCCACGCAGTTTTTCCGCCCACGGGGGGAGCCGTTGTAGCCGGTGGAAATGATCTCGTCGTTCTTGACGATGATGGCGCCGTAGACCCGGCGCAGACAGGTGGCACGCTCCAGAACGGTCTGGGCGATGTTCAGGTAGTAGTTCTCCTTGCTGATGCGGTTCATAACTTCCCCTCCTGACGGAATTTTTCCTCATTATATCGGATTCCCACCGGCGGCGCAAGCATAAAAAATTTACATTTTTTGCCCGCCGCCGCCCCTCGACCGCCATTGACAAACAAAAGTGTGCGGGGGTATAATACAAGCACACCCGTGTATATGAAAGGAGATCATGAACATGGCATTTTTTGAAGAACTGGGCAAGAAGGCACAGGCCGTCGCCGGCGTAGCGGCGGAAAAGGCCAAGGATCTGGCGGGCGTCGCCTCCGAGAAGGCGAAGAGTGTTTCGGATTCCGCCAAGGCCAGCATGGAGATCATCTCCGAGCAGCGTGAAATGGAAAAGAATTACCGTGCCATCGGTGAGTGGTTCGTGTCCGAGTATGAGGGCGAGGTCCCCGATGCCGTGAAGGATGTGGTGGCCGCCGTCATCGCCTCTAAGGAGCGCATCGGCGAGTTGGAGGCCGCCAAGGCCGCCAAGAAGGAAGGGGAGTCCTGCCCTTGCAGCTGCGAGGAGCAGCCCGCTGGGGAGGAGACCCAGCAGAAGGTCTGCCCCGTGTGCGGTGAGTCCTCCGACGGCAAGTTCTGCCCCAAGTGCGGCGCCCCCATGGGCGA
>OLRC01000791.1_pt1 | contig 22581 bp, 17 predicted proteins | sample 1672081 | NCBI WGS metagenome assembly OLRC01 (sample SAMEA3136643, study PRJEB25190) | human gut metagenome | biome: human gut; feature: human-associated habitat; material: faeces | place: Austria | collected 2013
AGAACAAAAAATCTGATGCGCTCTGTTAAGCATTTTAACTGCGAATTAGTATAAGGCTTTCCCTTTTATGGAAGGACGATCAATCTCCGTTTCATCGGATTGGCGTCCTTTTTTTATTTCCCAAAACAGAAACCAAAAGAAAAAAGCGTCGGTTTTCACCGACGCTGTATGGCGCAATCGTAGAATGCTCGGGGCAGAAAATTCCCACGGCACACACGATACAATGCTTATTGCTGCTGCCTTCCGGCCCTGACAAGGTTCACACCCTCGCATTGCATGAGCTCCATCCGTCATCACATTCTACCGGAATATTGTACTCGATTTGCGCACAAATTGCAACCCCATTTTGCAAATTTGGGCGGATCGTGTTTACGCCGCGCTCAGCTCCATGCGCGCGAGCAGCCGCTCCATCACCTTGACACAGAGCATCAGCAGATCCTCGCGGTTCAGCGTCTGATCCCGAAGCGTCAGCGTCACCGGCGGCGCGGCGTTGAGCGTCAGCCGCTTGTCAAACCCGTTCAGCGCAGTGAAGAGCTTCTGGCCGTCCACCTGCGCGTTGAGCGCAAATCGCATGTCGATGCGCCCGTCCGCCTGATTCACCCGGTCGATGCCCAGCTTTTCGCACATCGCCTTGAGGTAGGCCACCGCGACGAGGTTCGCCACGCAGAGCGGCTCGTCGCCGAAGCGATCGACCAGCTCCTCCTCAACGTCGTCGCGCTGCGCGGCTGTCGTGATGGAGGCGATGCGCTTGTAGACCTCTAGCCGCTGCCTGTCGCCCGTGACGTATTCCGCCGGGAGATAGGCGTTGACGTGCACATCCATGCGCGTCTCCACGTCGCGGTTCGGCTTGGGCGCTTCGCCCTGCGCCTCCAAAACCGCTTCCTCCAGCAGCTTGCAATACAGATCGTAGCCGATGTTGGCGAGGTGGCCGCTCTGCTGCGGGCCGAGCAGGTTGCCCGCGCCGCGCAGCTCCAAATCGCGCATCGCGATGCGGAAGCCCGAGCCGAACTCCGTAAATTCGCGAATCGCGTCGAGGCGCTTCTGCGCCGTTTCGGAGAGCACCTTGCCCGGCCGAACCGTGAAATAGGCGTAGGCCAGCCGGTTCGAGCGGCCGACGCGCCCGCGCATCTGATAGAGCTGCCCCAGCCCGAAGTGATCCGCGTCGTAGATAATCAGCGTGTTCGCCATCGGGATATCCAGACCGGATTCGATGATCGTCGTGCACAGCAGCACGTCAAACTTCTGCTGGCTGAAATCCAGCATCACGTCTTCCAGCGCGTGCTCGCGCATCTGGCCGTGCGCAATCGCGATGCGCGCCTCCGGCACGAGCTTTGAAAGCTGCTTGTAGCACTGGTCAATCGAGCCGACGCGGTTATAGAGGAAGAAGACCTGCCCGCCGCGCCCGATTTCGCGCAGAATCGCGTCGCGAATCACGCTGTCCTGATATTCCATCACGTAGGTCTGCACGGGGTAGCGCGCCTGCGGCGGCGTTTCCAGCAGGCTCATGTCGCGGATGCCGACCATGGACATGTGCAGCGTGCGCGGGATCGGCGTGGCCGACATCGTGAGCACGTCCACCGTCTTTTTCATGTTCTTGATGCTTTCCTTGTGCCCGACGCCGAAGCGCTGCTCCTCATCGACGATAAGCAGGCCGAGGTTTTTGAACTGCACATCCTTGGCCAGCAGCCTGTGCGTGCCGACGATGATGTCGATTTCGCCGTCCTTGAGGCGGCGCAGGCTCTCCTTCTGCTCCTTGGCCGAGCGGAAGCGGCTGAGCACGTCCGCGTGCACGGGGAAGCCCTCCATCCGGCGCATCAGCGTGTTGTAGTGCTGCTGGGCGAGGATGGTCGTCGGCGCGAGGATGGCGACCTGCTTGCCGTCCATCACGGCCTTGAACGCCGCGCGCAGCGCAACCTCCGTTTTGCCGTAGCCCACGTCGCCGCAGAGCAGGCGGTCCATCGGCAGGTCGCGCTCCATGTCGCGCTTGATCTCCTCCGTGGCCTGAAGCTGGTCGGGCGTTTCGTCGTAGGGGAAGTTCTCCTCAAATTCCTGCTGCCACGGCGTGTCCGGCCCAAAGGCGTAGCCCCTGTTCTTCTGCCGCTCGGCGTAGAGCTTCACGAGGTCGAAGGCCAGCTCCTTGAGGCTTTCGCGCACCTTCGATTTCTGCTTGTCCCAGTCCTTGCCGTCCAGCCGCGAGAGCTTGGGCGCGGCGCCCTCGCCGCCGCCGATGTATTTCTGAATCCGGTCGAGGTGATCCACCGGGATATACAGCTTGTCGCTGCCGAGATACTGCACCAGCAGGTAATCGCGGCTCGCGCCCTCGCTGGTCAGGCGCTTCGTGCCCTGATAGATGCCGATGCCGTGCGTCTCGTGCACCACGTAATCGCCGACGTTCAAATCGGTGAACGAGGCGATTTTGCTGCCCTGCTGCTTTTTCGGCTTGCCCTTGGCGCTCTTCGCGCCGTAAACGTCGCCGCTGGCGATCACCGCAACCTTGATTTCCGGATACTGGAAACCGCCGGAGAGCGTCAGCGGATAGATGCGGCATTCGCCGCTTTTCGGCGCGGCCGTGCCCAGCTCGTCAAACGCCGCCTTCACGCCCTCGTCCTCAAAGGATTGGCGCATGCGTTCGCCGCGCGCCGCGCCGCCGGAGAGCACCAGAATCCGCCAGCCGTCCTGCTGCCAGCGCGCGAAATCGGCGCACATGTCGTGCGTCCGTCCGCCGTAGCTGCCCGCGCCCATGCCGCCCATCGGACAGAGCAGCGTCGGCTTCAGCTTTTCCACCGGGCGCAGAATCGTCGTCAGCGCGAGCAGGGTCGTCTGCCGCATCGCTGCGAGCGCCTCGTCCTGCGTGAGCATCAGGCTGTGCTGCTCGGGCAGCGCCTCGCCGCGTTCGAGCGCCGCCGTAATCGCCTGCCCAAACTCGCCGGTTCGGCTGTCCATGCGGGCAAAGAGCGCTTCCGGCTCGTCGAGCACGACAATCGGGCGGTTCATGTAATCCAGAATCGTCTCCGTCTGCGGGTAGAGCAGGTTGATGAATTTTTCGAGCATCCGGTTGCTCACGCCGTTTTGCATCTGGCTGACCGCCGCGCGCAGCTTTTCGCCGAAGCGCTCCATCGTGCGGTTTTCGCGGGTGAAGGCCTCCGGCGCGGCGATTTCGCCCTCCTCCAGCGGCAGATCCGCCAGGGATGCGTCGTCGCTTTTTCCGCTCTCGCCCTTTTTAGCGACGGCTTCCTGACGCGCCAGCGCCTCCAGCAGCAGCCGCGCCAGCGCCTCTGTGCCCGCCTGCGGCACGGGCGCTTCGCTCGCGGGCGGGATGACGACCTCCTGCATATTGCCCTGACTGCGTTGGCTCATCACATCGACCGCGCGGATGGAATCCAGCTCGTCGTCAAAAAACTCGATGCGCACCGCGCTCAGCGCATCGGCCGGGTATACGTCGATGATCCCGCCACGCACGGAGAACTGTCCCTTGCCCTCGACCATGTATTCCCGCGTGTAGCCCGCCGCAAGCAGCCGCTCGATCAGCAGGTCGATCGGCGTCACGTCGCCCACGCGCAGGGAGATCGTGTTTCGGTTGAACGCCTCGCGCGGCATCATCCGGTGGAGCATCGCGTCCACCGGGGCGACAATCGCGCGCGCCTCGCCGCTCAACGCCCTGCGCATCGCCTCGATGCGGCGATAGGCCACCTCGCGGCTGGCCGCCACATCCTGATAGAACGTGATTTCCCGCGCGGGGAGCAGGCACACGCCGCCGCCCAGCAGCGCGGAAACATCCTCCATCGTCTGCGTCGCGCTGCGTTCGCTGTCGCACAGGAAGAGCAGCGGCCTGCCCGTCCGCACCGCCAACGCGCAGGCCGCGTGCGCCTTCTGCGCGCCCGCCATGCCGCTGGCCGCGATCACCGCGCCGCTGTTTTGGCTTTCCTGCGCCATCTGCTCAAACGGCTTGTAGCCGTCGAGCACATCAAAGAGAAAATGCGTCTGCATGGTAACTCCTTTACGACGGGGCTCTGCCCCTCAAACTCCGGCAGGAACCCGAGGTTCCCGCGCCTCCCGCATCGCCTCGCGAAGATACGTTACGCCGGCGCGTTCGCCATCCGCATGGCGCTTTCCAGCCCGTTCTTCATCAGGTCATCCACCACGTCCGCCGCGCGCAGAAACGCATCGAACTGCGTCTTGCGATCCGCCTCGGTCTGGTAATGGCTGAGCACCCAGTCGGCCAGCTCCCAGCCCTCCGGCTTTTTGCCCACGCCGACGCGCAGCCTCGGGAAATCCTGCCTGCCCAAAAGGCCGATGACCGAGCGCATGCCGTTATGCGTGCCCGCGCTGCCCTTTTCGCGCATGCGCAGCTTGCCCAGCGGCAGGTCGATGTCGTCGTAGACCAGAAGCAGGTGATCCATCTCCGGCTTATACCACGAAACCAGCTCCGTCACGCACTGGCCGGAGAGGTTCATAAACGTCTGCGGCTTGACGAGCACCAGCTTTTCCCCGCCGACGAATCCCTCGCCGATCTGCCCGTGCATCGCGTTTTTGGTGAGCTGAATATGGTGCTTTTCGCTGAGCACGTCGATCACGTCGAAGCCGACGTTGTGCCTTGTTCTGGCGTATTCCCTACCCGGATTGCCCAGACCGACCACAATGAACATATATGCCTCCGTTTCCCAAAACAGCCTATGCGGGAACGCCGACAAGGGCGCTCCCGCTGAAAAAAGCTGATTGTTCGTTTTTTAGGGCGAATCGTCAAACGCCGCCCGTTTGCTTACGCCTTTCCCGCCGCCTGAATCAGCCAGTTCGCCGGGTGGATGTTCGCACTGCCCGCACTCTCGTCCGTTTCGTCGATGACCAGCAGGCTCTTCACGCCGTCCAGACGCTTCTTCACCGGTTCCTTCGTGGAGATGAGCACGCAAACGCCCACCACCGTCACCGAGAATTCGCGCATCATGTCCACCATGCCGCGCGCCGTGCCGCCCGCGCGCATGAAGTCATCCACAATCAGCGCGCGCTGGCCTTCCCGCACGGCGCGGCGGGAGAGGCTCATCGTCTCCACCCGGCTGCCCGAGCCGGAGAGATAGTTGATGTTCACCGCCGGGCCCTCGTATACCTTGCTGTCCCTGCGGACGATGACCGTCGGCACGCCCAGCGCCCGCGCCGTCATCATCGCAATCGGGATGCCCTTGGTTTCCATCGTCAGCACGAAATCCGGCTCCGCGCGGTAAAACTGAGAGGCGATGATGACGCCCATCCGCTCCACGACCTCCGGCATGGCCAAAATGTCGGCCATGTAGATGAAGCCGCCCGGCAGAACGCGCCCCGGCGCGGCCAGCATCTGCGCCAGATCCTTCACCGTGCGATAAGCGTCCTCCGGCGCGAACACCGGGCGATAGCGAACGCCGCCGGCCGCGCCGGTCACGGTATCAAGCTGCCCCAAATGGAACTGCGCGAACACCCCGCGCAGGATGTCGATATCCTCGCTGAGCGTGGACTTCGCCGCGCCGAACATCTCGCAGAATGTGCCGAGCGTGAAGATTTTATTCGGGGATTCCACCAGAATCCTTGTCATGGCGGCAAGTCGCTCGTTGCGGCGGATGCGGTCCATGTCCATCCCTCCCAAATACGAATGTTAAAGTGATTTTGTTCTATTATAATTCAGCTTTTCAAATAAATAAAGCCCTGAATTTCATTTTTTTCCGAATTTTATCACAGTTTATCAAAACGTTCAGCTTTTTTTCGCATTTTGGTTGATCGACGGCCTTTTCCGGGCGTATAATAGAAGGCGAAAACAGATTTCTTTTATGCTAAGGAGGCGCCTTATGACGCATATCAAGGATTATACGGGCAGGCGCGCGCACCTGATCGGCATCGGCGGCAGCTCGATGAGCGGCCTGGCCGGGATGCTGGTCAAGCTCGGCGTGCGCGTGACGGGTTCCGATTCCGCCCGTTCCTATACGACCGACGCGCTCGAACAATCGGGCATTCATGTCTTCATCGGCCAGCGCGCGGAGAACGTGGACGGCGCGGATATCGTCATCTATTCCGCCGCCATCGCGAAGAGCAACCCCGAGCGCGTGCGCGCTGAGGAATTGGGGATTCCGCAGATGGAGCGCGCCACGCTGCTGGGGCAGCTCATGGAGGGCTATCGCCACGCCGTCAACGTCTGCGGCACGCACGGCAAAACCACCACCACCTCGATGATCGCCGAGGCGATGCTGGATACCGGCTTTGACCCGACCGTTCACATCGGCGGCCAGCTCGATTACATCGGCGGCAGCACCCGCGTCGGCGGGCACGATACCTTCGTCGTGGAGGCCTGCGAGTTCAACGCGAGCTTCCTCCAGTTCCACCCGACCATCGCCGTCATCACCAACATCGAGGAGGATCACCTCGATTTCTATAAGGACATCGACGACATCGCCCATGCGTTCGCCCGATTCTGCGCGCTTCTGCCGGAAAACGGCGTGTGCATCGGCAACGGCGACGACCCGCGCGTGGCGGCGCTGCTCGGGCGGCAGACCTGCCGCACCGTCAGCTATGGCTTGGGGCAGGATAACCAGTGGCGGCCGCTGAATCTCCGGTATGACGAGACCGGCTGCGCGGAATTTGATTTCGCCCTCGCGGGCAAGCCCGTCGCGCATACGCACCTGCGCGTGCCTGGGGCGTTCAACGTCATGCACGCGCTGGCGACGATGGCCGCGTGTGTCGAGGCGGGCGCACAGCCGGAGGCCGTCGCCGCGTCGCTCGCGCGTTTCGCCGCCCCGCACCGCCGGTTTGAATACACGGGCACGGTCTGCGGCGTGAAGCTCTACACCGATTACGGCCATAACCCCGCCGAAATGCGCAGCGCGCTGGAAAACGCCGCGAAGCAGCCGCACAAGCGCCTGTTCGCCGTCATGCAGCCGCACACCTATTCCCGCGTCAAAACGCTGTTTCAGGATTACATCCACTGCTGCGATCTGGCCGACGACGTGCTGGTGACGGATATCTTCGCCGCGCGCGAAAAAGACCCCGGCGATATCCACGCGACCATGCTCGTGGAGGCCATGCAGAAGGAAGGCGTTCCCGCGCATTATACCCCGACCTTCGACGACGCGGAGGCCTATCTGCGCGCGCATTGGCAGCCCGGCGATCTGGTCATCACCATGAGCTGCGGCAACATCAATCTGCTCAACGATCAGCTTCAAAAGCACGGCGAGGAGGGCTGACGCTGTATACCTCCATTTTGGCGGCACGCACCTGCCTTTCCGATCTCACGCCGCTTTTGACCGACTGCGGTTGTCTCTGCGGCGGCGCGTGCTGCAAGGGCGACGAGCAGACGGGCATGCTCCTTTTCCCCGGTGAGGAAGCGCTGTTTGAAGGGTGCACGTTCGGCCGTGTCATCCCGGCGAATTTCACGCTGGCGGATCGTCCCGTTCATCTCTTTGTCTGCGATGGTTTCTGCGTCCGCGAGCAGCGCCCGTTGGCCTGCCGCCTGTTTCCACTCTTTCTGCATTTCAAAAAAGACGGAACCCCGCGCGTCAGGCTGGATACCCGCGCAAAGTCCGTCTGTCCGCTATGCAGTTACGGCCTTGTCGGCCTGCGGGCGGAATTCGTTTCCGCCGCAAAGGACGCTTACGCCGCGTTGATGAAGGATGACGAATGTGCCGCGTTCCTTCGCGCGCTGGATGACACGCTTCGTTTATAAGCTCACGCTCTGCGTATACCCGTCCGCGCCGCCCAGATACAGCACGCCGTTGGCAATCGACGCGGCTTCAAACGAACCGTTTGCGATGGTCGTCGCGTTTTCGCCGTTCACGTCGCAGGTCATCACGCCCCTGCCCGTCAGCTCAATCACCTTCTGCCCGTAGACGAACAGGCACGTCGCGCCGTCCCTGCGGATCGTCGCCATCTGCCCGTTCATCACGCGAATGATGCTCCCGCCCGCCCGCACCAGCAGCGCCTGCCCGCACATCGCCGCCTGATCCGCCGCGCCCGTGTAGACCATCTCGCTCTGCCCGGTCTGGATGCCGAAGGAGACCACGCCGTCCTGCGTCACGCAGAGCAGCGCCTTGCCCGTCGCGTCCAGCGTGAAATCGCTGACGCCCGTCATCAGTTCGCTCTCCTCGCCGGAGAGCGTTCTTTCTTTCAGCGCCGCGTTTGCATCCAGCATATACATCACGCCGTCGCACAGCGCAAACTTGAGCGCCACGCCCACGCGCGCCAAAACCTCGCGGCTTCCGCTCTGCGTGTTCAGGCGGATCACGCAGTCCTCGCCGCCCTCGCTGGCGACATAATAGAGCTTGCCGTTGGTCAGGTGCAGAAATCGCGGCACGTCGTAGGCCATCACGCTGGCGGCCGCGCCGTTATACGGCTTCTTCACCAAAATCCCGCCCTGCGACGCATCCGCGCAGTAGAGCGCGTTTCTGTCGCCCACGGCAATGCCGCCGCCCGCCAGACTCGCCTGATACGCGCCGTTCACGCGGTATTCGGCGCTCTGCCGCTCGCTGTTGTCCGCCGAGGCTCTGGCCACCTGCGCCGTCACCGCGTTGCTGGCGTACAGCCGCGACTGCGTGGCGCTGCCCGCCGCGCCGTCCGCCGTCAGCCCGTTCGCCTGCTGAAACTGCCGAACGGCCTGCGCCGTCGCCTCGTCATAAGCGCCGCTTATAAAAGAGGCGGACAGGTACCCCAGTGCCGCCAATCGGCTCTGCACCTGCCGCACCTGTTCGCCGCTCATGCCCGCCGTCAGCACGTCGGATACCGTCACGGTATCCGATGCGCTCGACAGCTTGTCCCCGACGCGCACGCCGTTTGCGTCCAGCGCGTCGCCCGAATAAATCAGCTTGAGGGACTGCGGCCCCGCCGCGCCGTCCACCTTCAAGTCGTTCATCGTCTGGAAGGCCTTCGTCGCCTCCACGGTCTTCTGGTTGAATTTGCCGGTCACATATTTGCTGTTCAGATAGCCCAGCTCGACCAGCCGCTGCTGATATTGGCGCACGTTGTCGCCTTCGCTCTCCCACTGGATCACCGTCGTCATATCCGGCACGGCCGTCGGCGAAACGGTCGTCGAGCCGCCCGACGCGCCGAAATATGCGTTGTAACTCACCGCGTTTCCGCTGTACAGGATGGAGAGCGTGCCGCTGCCCGCCACGCCGTCCGCCTTCAGCCCGTTCGCCTCCTGGAAGAGCTTGACCGCGCGCTCCGTTCCCGAGCCGAACTGCCCGTCCGGCGTGGTGCTCAGATAGCCCAGCGTCGCCAGATAGCGCTGCATCACTTCCACCTGATCGCTCTTGTCGCCGCGCCGCAGCACGGTGTACGCCGTCTCCGGCTGATAGGTCGTCTCCGGCTCGTCGGCGATGTCGTCGTCGGTCGTCTCCGCCGCAACCGCATTGCCGCTGTTCAGCTTGTTCATCGTGCCCTTGCCCGCTATGCCGTCCGCGCCCAGCCCATTCGCCTTCTGGAAGGCCTTGACCGCCGCCGTCGTCTCGCTGGAATAGCGCCCGTCGATGCGCCCGTTGTAATAGCCCAATTCAAACAGCCGCGCCTGCAGGGTGTATACGTCCTCGCCCGTGTCGCCCTCGCGCATGGTGCCGTTGCCGCTCGGCTCAGCCGTCGCGGCGGCCGGTTTGCAGCTTCCGTTCAGCTTTTTGAGTGTGCTTGCGCCCGCCGTGCCGTCCGCCGTCAGGCCGTTTCGGCTCTGGAACGCCGTCAGCGCGTTCTGCGTCTCCGCGCCGAATACGCCGTCCGCCACGCCGCTCAGATAATTCAGCTCGATCAGCCGCTCCTGCAAGGCGTAAACGTCGTTGCCCGTCATGCCGACCGTCAACGTGCGCGTTTGATCCGGGTTCGCCGTCGCCACCGGGCTGGCCGCATATTTCGCGCTGGCGGAATACAGCTTCGTCTGCGTCTGGCTGCCCGCCTGCCCGTCGCCGCTCAGGCCGTTCGCACGCTGGAAGGCCTTAACCGCGCTGGTCGTCGTCGAGCCGTAAATGCCGTCCACGCCGCCCGCGTAATAGCCCAGCTCGGCCAGCCGCCCCTGCAGCTTGCGCACCTCGAGGCCGGACGCGCCTTCCTTGAGCAGCGTGTAGCCGCTGTCCACAGCGCTCGCGCTGACCGTCTTGGGCTGCGCCGACGCGGAATAGAGCTTGTCCTGCGTGGCGCGGCCGGCGATGCCGTCCGCCGTCAGGCCGTTTCGGCTCTGGAATTCCGTCACGGCGCTCTGCGTGCCGGTGGAGTATTTGCCGTCAATCGTGCCGGTATAATAGCCCAGCTCGGTCAGCCGCGCCTGCAAATCGCTCACGTCGCTGCCCGTCGAGCCGACGCGGAGCACGGGATAGCCCGCGTTGTAATCCTGCGTGGAGGTCTGCCAGCTCTGCGCGCCCGGCGCAACGGTCGCCGCCGTTTTGGGCGTCGTCGTCGGCAGGCTGCCGCCGGACCAATCCTCCCATGTGCTCTGGTCGCTGGATTGCCACGTGTCCGGCGTGGGGGTCGGCGTGTTCTGCGGCACCGGGGTCGGCGTATTCGTCGGCAGCGCCTGCACCGTGCCGAACGGAACCGTCCCGTCGCTGATTTGCAGCGGGTCGAGCGTCGGGTCGGGCTGGATGAAGCAGCCCGTCAGGCCGCCCAGCATGCCCGCCAGCATCGCCGCCAGCGCCATTTTTTTGATGTTTCGTTTCACGCTTCCCCCTCCGTTCCGTCAAGAATCGCGTCCACCTCGTCCAGCGATGCGATTTCGTATGCAATCGGCAAGCCCTTGTCGTTTGCCGCGCCCTTCGGGTTGAACCAGCAGGCGTCAATCCCCGCGTTCTTCGCCGCCGCGATGTCGCTGGTCAGCGAATCGCCGAGCATCAGCGCGCGCCGCTTATCCGTCGCCCGCGCCAGTTCCATGCCCTTTTCCAGCATCAGCGGGTTCGGCTTGGCCGCGCCGACCTCCTCGCTGATGACCAGCCCGCTGATATACGGCCTCAGCTCACTTTTGGCCATGCGCCCGCGCTGCACCTGCGCGATTCCGTTGGTCACAATCACGACCGGGATTTTCGCGCTCCAGCGCCTGACCGCCTCCACCGCGCCGTCGAGCGGCACGCTCTGCTGACCCAGCGCCTCAACGAAAGCGTCGCACATCCGCTGCGCGTCGCCGTCCTTGTGGATCGCCGCCAGAAACTGTTCAAACCGCCGCACGCGCAGAACGCTCTGCTCGATTTTGCCCTGCTCAAGCAGCTTCCAAAGCGCCTCATTGATGGCGGAATAGGTCGCCAGCAGCTCCGGCGTAGACGAAAAGCCCATCTCTTCGCAGGCGATGGCGAAGGCGTTTTCCTCCGCCTTGTTGAAATCAAAAAGCGTGTTATCCGCGTCGCACAGCAGCACGTCGTAGCGCATATTGTTACCTCTCTTACATTTTTTGGGCTTTGCCCCAAACCCCAGCAGGGGAATGATTCCCCTGCACCCCCGCTTCGCTTCGCGAAATCAAAGAAGATAGATTGATTGTATCACATTTATGGCATAAAGAAAAGCGGTGCAGGGTTCTTTCCTCCCCCGCGCCGCCGGAAATGATTTCAATTTCGAATTCTGTTTTCAATACCGGATGCGCTGTAAAGCACATTTGTAACGACAACCCGCTCTTCTTCGATCACACTCATCATTCACGCTTCTCTCTATACTGCGCGAACACCTCTGCCGCGTCGTGAAGATTGCCCTTCTCTGCATCTGCAAGGCCGCGCGCCAGTTTCTCGTGAAGCTGCGCCTCCGTCATCTTATCCATGTTCATCGCGTTCGGCACCTGCGGCAGCGTAACGGCGAATGGAATCCCACCCGTGAGCGATATCTGATTCAAATACATGTTGATCGCCGTTGACATCGGCACACCCAGTTTGGAAAGCACTTCTTCCGCCCGCGCTTTCACCATCGGGTTCACCCGAACATTCAAAGTCGTCGCTTTTTCCATCTGTTTCTCGCCTCCTTATATCATCATTGTAACGCAAACGTCTTTACAATTCAAGTTTTTCTTTTCATTTATCCAAAAAAGCGGCGCAAAGGGCTTTCCTCCCCCCGCGCCGCCGGAAATGATTTCAATTTTGCTCAGTCGTCCCCCAGCAAATCGCTCCGACTGCCGGAGACCAGATCAATATTCTCGTAGCGTTCTTCGTCGTCGATCAGCTCGCTCAGCCCGTGTGCCACGCAGAGATCCGGCTCGTCGGCCAGCGTCGTGCGAATCTTGAGCTGATCGCTGATAACCCCGTCCAGCCCGAAAAGCTGCGCGCCGCCGCCGCTGAGGGTGATGCCCTCGTCAAAGATATCGCTGGCCAGTTCGGGCGGTGTGCGCTCGATCATCCGGTGCAGCGCGCTCATCAGGTCGCGCAGCGGCTCATCCAGCGCCTCGATCATCTCTTCAGATGAGACCGTCACCGCGCGCGGCAGGCCGGAAACCAGACTGCGCCCGCAGGCGTCCATTTCCAGCTTCACGCCGCGCATCCGCGCCGAGCCGATGTCGATTTTCAGCTCCTCCGCCGTCCGCGCGCCGATGAGCAGGTTGTGCTTCTTGCGCAGATAGTCGATAATCGCGTCGTCGAACCGGTCGCCGCCGACGTTCAGAATATCCCAGACAATCTGATGACCGAAGGAAAACACGGATACGTTCGTTCGCCCGCCGCCGATGTCGATGTTCATCCGGCCATACGGCTGGTCGATGCGCATGCCCGCGCCGATCGCGGAGGCCACGCTCTCATCCACCGGCACGACGCTGCGAACGCCCGCGTCCACCAGCACATCCACCAGCGTCTGCCGTTCGCTGGGCGCCATGCCGCCGGGCAGCGCCAGCAGCAGCTTGGGGCGGAACGTCGCGCGCTTGCCGATCACCTTGCGCATAAAGTAGCGCAGCATTTTGCTCACCAGATCGAAACTGCGGATTCGCCCGTCGCGCAGCGGCCTTTCCACAATCAGCCCCGCCGGGGTGCGGCCGTACATGCGGCGCGCTTCCTCACCGACGGCGACCACGTTTCGGGTCTGCCTGTCATAGGCCACATAAGCCGGTTCGCTGAGCACAATGCCCTTGCCCCGCACGACGATGTGCAGGGTCGATGTGCCCAAATCCATGCCCAGTTCATCCACGCCAAACATTCGTTGTTCTCCTTTATGCTTCCATGCTTTTATGCTTCGGTCTTCGCGTATCGTCTCTTCGTCGCCTCGCCGCCGCGCAGGTGGCGTTCCGCCTTGTTTTTGGCCATCACGGCCGCCACTTCCCTGTGCAGCGGCGCGGACAGGCGCGCAAGCCGCAACTCCATATCCTTGTGCACCGTCGATTTGGATACGCCCAGCACGCTGGCCGTCTTTCTCACCGTAGCGCCCGTCGCAGCGATATATTCCGCCTCGCGCAGCACCCTGCGCTCCATCGCCTGATTCACGCGCATCCCCCCAGACAGTCTCGCTATTCCGGGCTATCCTATGCGGGGACGCGGCTTTTTTCCCTTGCAACCGTTCGCCTATCTTCGCGGCGGTCAAAGCGTTGTCTGCAAGGCAATAACTTTATTATAATAACGCAGCGCGGGGCAATCGTCAAGTTTTGGCATAAACGTTTTGAGGCTCTGCCTCAAACTCCGGCAGGAACCTGAGGTTCCTGCACCTCCCACACCGCCTTGCGAAGATTCAGGTCGGGTGTTTTGCTTCCCGCCTCCCTCTTCGAGGGAGGTGTCGCCGCAGGCGACGGAAGGAGTGATGTCCTTGATTTCAAAAACCTCCCCGCTGTCAGGGAGGTTCGTCGATCTTTTTACGCAAAATACCCCAGCGCTTTTTCCTCGTCGCCGTCGTAGAGCACGCGCATCAGCGTCAGCCCGCAGGCGGGCGCGGTCTGCCCGAGCAGCAGGCGGTCGCCGGTTGCAATCGCGCGCGCGATGCAGCCCGGCTCGCGCTTTCCCGTGCCGACCTCCATCAGCGTGCCCGCGATGATGCGCACCATGTTGTAGAGAAACCCGTCGCCCAGCACGGTCAGAACCACGTCCTCGCCCTGCCGTTCCACCTGCGCGCGGTAGATCGTGCGCACGGTGCTCTTGGCGACGCTCCCGCTGGCGGCAAACGCGGCGAAATCGTGTCGGCCGCAGAGGCTCTGTGCTTCCTCGTGCATCCGTTCCGCGTCCATCGGCATGGGCGCGTGCGCCTTGTACTGCCTGCCGATGGCGCAGGCGTGGCGCGCGTTGCAGAATGTGTATCGGTACACCTTCCCGCAGGCGGAAAACCGCGCGTGGAATCCCTCCGGCGCGAGCATGCTTTCGCGGATGCGGATATCCGGCGGCAGCATGGTGTTGAGCGCGAAACAGATTTTTTCCGGCGGGATGCGCGTCGCGCTGTCAAAGTGCGCGCACAGGCCGCAGGCGTGAACGCCCGCGTCCGTCCGGCTCGAACCGACCACGCCGATCGTTTCGCCCGTCAGCCGCGCGAGCGCTTCCTCCAGTGTCTGCTGCACGCTCGGGCCGTTGATCTGCCGCTGCCAGCCGCTGTACGCCGTGCCGTCGTATTCAATCGTCAGCCGGAAGCGCTTCTGCCCTTCCGGGGGATGGTCCGCCGGGCTGGGGATGTGGCGGCTGGTCAGCCTCAGCTCATCCAAGCAGCCTGCCCTCCGCCACGATGATGATGAGGAACGCCGCCATCGCCAGCGCGCCGTAAAGGTCGAGCTTGGTGTATTTCAGCTCGCGCAGGCGGGTGCGGTGATCGCCGCCGCGGTAGCAGCGCGCCTCCATCGCCATGGCCAGCTCGTTCGCCCGGCGGAAGGAGCTGACGAACAGCGGCACAAGCAGCGGAATCATCGCCTTCGCGCGCTCGATCAGGTTGCCGCTTTCAAAGTCCGCGCCGCGCGCCATCTGCGCCTTTTGAATCTTGTCCGTCTCCTCAAGCAGCGTCGGAATGAACCGCAGCGCGATGGTCATCATCATCGCCAGCTCGTGCGCCGGGAAGTGAATCTTCTCCAGCGGGTGCATGATGCGCTCCAAACCGTCCGTGAGCTGCACCGGGCTGGTCGTCAGCGTCAGCACCGACGTGCCCATCACCAGAAAGACGAGGCGCAGCGCGAAATAAATCGCGTTGTTCAGCGCTTCTTTCGTCAGCGTGAAAAAGCCCAGCGTGAAAATCGGCGTTTCACCCTGTACAAAGAACAGGTTCAGGATGAACGTGAAGATGATGATGAATCGAAGCGGCTTGACGCCCTTCGCCAGATACGAAAATTTGATGCCCGAAATGCGCACGACGATGTAGAGAAACGCCAGCGCAATCGCGTATCCCGGCAGATTCGCCACGATGAACACGCCCACGATGTAGAGAATCGTCAGAATCAGCTTCATCCGCGGGTCCATCCGATGAATCACCGAGTTGCCGGGGAAATACTGCCCCAGCGTGATGTCGTTAAGCATGGCGGCCTCCCTTCCCCACGATCGCCTCAACCGCCGCGCGGACTTCTTCAATCTTGTAAATGCCCTCCGGCACGTCAAAGCCCTTTTCGCGCAGCTTCTGCGCCAGCTCGACGGCCTGCGGCACATCCAGCCCGATGGCGCGCAGCTCCTCCCCGCGGGAGAAAATCTCGCGCGGCGTGCCGTCCATCGCAACCTTGCCGTGGTTCATAACGATGACGCGCTCGGCCAGCGCCGCCACATCGTCCATCGAGTGGCTGACCATCACGATCGTCGCGCCGGATTCGCGGTGCAGATCGCTGATCAGCCCCAAAATCTCCTCGCGCCCCCGCGGGTCAAGGCCGGCGCAGGGCTCGTCGAGCACCAGCGTCTGCGGCTCCATCGCCAAAACGCCCGCAATCGCCACCCGGCGCATCTGCCCGCCGGAAAGCTCGAAGACCGAGCGCTGGGCGAGCTTGTCGTAATCCAGCGCGACGCGACGCATCGCCGTGCGCACCCGGCGGTCGATCTCTTCCTCGCCCAGCCCCAGATTCTTCGGGCCGAAGGCGATATCCTTGGCGACCGTCTCCTCAAACAGTTGGTTCTCCGGGTATTGAAAAACCAGCCCGACGCGGCGGCGGATGGCGCGCCTGTCGGTGCCCTTCTCCGCCAAATCCATGCCGTCCACGGTGATTTTACCGCTCGTCGGCAGAATCAGCCCGTTGAGGTGCTGCACCAGTGTGGATTTTCCGCTGCCGGTGTGGCCGATCAGGCCGATGAACTCGCCGTCGTGAATCGTCAGGCTCACGTCGTCGAGCGCCCTCGTCTCATACGGGCCGCCCTGCATGTATACATAGTTCAGATGTTCGATGACAATCGACATACTTCCTCCACCATCTCGTCCACGGTCAGCACATCCGCGCGCACGTCCACGCCGTCCGCCCGCAGGCTGTGCGCCAGATCGGTCATCGGCGGCACGTCAAGCCCCAGCGCGCGCACCTTGTCCACCTTCGTGAAAACCTCGCGCGGCGTGCCGTTCATGGCGATCCGCCCGTCGTCCATCACGATCATGTAATCGGCCGTCGCCGCCTCGCTCATGTAGTGCGTGATAATCACCACGCTGATGCCTTCCTCCCGGTTCAGCCGGTGCACGGTGTTCATCACCTCGCGCCGCCCGCTCGGGTCGAGCATCGCCGTCGATTCATCCAGAATAATCACATCCGGCTTCATCGCCAGCACGCCCGCGATGGCGACGCGCTGCTTCTGTCCGCCGGAGAGCATGTGCGGCGCTTTTTTGGCATATTGGCTCATGCCGACAGCCCGAAGCGCGTCGTCGATGCGCACGCGGATTTCCTTGGGCGGCACGCCGTTGTTTTCAAGGCCGAAAGCCACATCCTCCTCCACAACCGTCGCGACGATCTGGTTATCCGGATTTTGAAAGACCATGCCCGCGTGCTGACGGATATCGAAGACGAGGTCGTCGTCCTTCGTGTCCATCCCGCAGACCCAAACCGTGCCGCTTCCCGGCACATACAGCGCGTTGAAGAGCTTGGCCAGCGTCGATTTGCCGCTGCCGTTGTGGCCGAGAATCGCCAGAAACTCGCCCTTCTTCACGCGCATGCTCACCTCATCGACCGCGTTCTTCTCCGCTTCCGGGTAACGGTAGCAGAGGCTGCTGGCGATGATGCGGTTTTCCTCAACATTTGTCACCGATTTATCCTCCATACGGGTACATTCTGTTTTGCGCCTTATAACTCCCTCAGTCAGCTTCGCTGACAGACCTTCGGCGTGACGGAAGGAGACAAAAAACGGCACCCAAAGAACATGTCCTTGGGCGCCGTGAAAGCATAGCAAAAATCCTTGCCGTCTTCTTCCATCCAGACTATACTGTCGGTTTCGGAATTTCGCCGAATCGAAAGCCGCTTTGGCTCGTCGCGGACTATACCGGTCGGGAATCTCACCCCGCCCCGAAGACGGATTGATTATAGCATAAAACCCTTCAAAAGAAAAGAGGAAATTGTTATTGATTAAACGTGACGACCTCTTCCTCCGGCGGTTCGCACGGCTCGAGCTTGGTGACGTAGAGCACCGGGCCGACGCCCTTGTACTGCGTCCGCTCCTCGGCCTTCACCTCGGCGGTTACCATCTGCCACGTCTTCGGCTCGGGCATCGGCAGCCCGTTCGCCTTGGCGATAAAGCCGACGAAGCGCACGTCCTCCGCGCAGCAGACCATGCCCATCCGGCCGGGAACAAACTCGTCCTTGCCGATGTTGCGGCCGCGGTAGATATAGCCCTTAAACCGCACGGTCTTTCCGTCGTATTCCTCCGGGTTTTCGGAAGCGTCCAGATAGAAGATGCCGAACTGGTGATCCTCAATCTCGACGATCGGCGCGTCCATGTCGTAGGGCGGCGGCATTCCCGCGCCGTAATCCTCGCTCGTGCCGTCGTCGTTTTCGAAGTAGAGGGACGCCTGCGGATTCATGCTGCGCACGTTGCGGTCGCGGATGAGCTGGCGGGTTTCCTCCGTCGCGCGGTTGAAAACCACCATGTCCGCGTCCGTGATATGCTGGAGCATCCGCTGCCCCATGTTCTTGGCGTACAGGTCAAATGTCTCGGCGTTCACCGTCGTGATGATCTGGTAGATTTCCAGCACCTTCGGCGTGCGCTCAATCGCCGCGTCGAGATCCCACATGCCGTTCATCTCGACGATCACGCGGTCCGGGTGATGCTTGCGCACAAACGCGCGGAGCGTGTCGCCGTTGTATTCGTCCTCGTCCTCGATGCACTCCACGACGCTGTGCGTCTTTTTGAGCATATCAGGTTCGTATTCCGTCTCGCCCTCTTCGCACTGGATAATCAGTGTGCTCTCGTCGCGCGTGAATCCGGGATCCTGCAAAACGCTGGCGATGAAGGACGTTTTGCCGCTTTCAAGGAAACCGGCAAACATGTAAACCGGAATGGCCATTTCGTTCCTCCGATCAGGCGACGCCGAACAGGCTCGCCAGCTTCTCGTCCACGAGCTTGCTGCCGATCACGCACAGGCGGCCGGTGTAATCCGCCGGACCCTTGCGGATGTTCTGCTCGCCCGGCGTGTAGTCAAAGTGAATCCAGCCGCCGTCGGTGCAGGGCACAATGCCCTTCGCGCGCAGCACAATGCCGTACTCGCCGTCGTCGAGCTTGGAGAGCATCGCGGAAAGCTCGTCCTCGCCGAACTTGCGCACCGTCTCCCTGCCCCAGGAGACGAACACCTCGTCCGCGTCGTGGCCGTGGTGATGGTGGTGATGGCCGCAGCTGCACACGCCGTGCTCGTCGTAATGATGATGATGCTCGTGCTCGTCGTGCTCATCGTGGTCGTGATGATGCTCGTGCTCGTCGTGCTCATCGTGATCGTGATGATGCTCGTGCTCGTCGTGATCATCGTGGTCGTGATGATGCTCGTGCTCGTCATGCTCATCGTGGTCGTGATGATGGTGGCAGCACTCGTCGTCGTCATCATCATCATCATCGTCGTCGTGGTGCTCGGCCATCACCGTCGCCAGCATGTCCTCGGCGAGGCTGTGGTCATCCTGCATCGCCGCGAGAATCGTCTCGCCGCTGATGTCGTCCCACGGGGTCGTGATGATGCGCGCCTTCGCGTTGTGCTCGCGCAGCAGCGCGACGACGGCCTCCAGCTTCTCCTGGCTCATGCCCTGCGTGCGGCTGAGCAGAATCGTGCCGGCGTATTCAATCTGGTTGAGGAAGAACTCGCCGAAGTTCTTGACGTACATGCGGCACTTGCCCGCGTCCGCGACGGTCACAAAGCTGCCCATCTCGGCCTCCGGGATGTCCTTCTCCACGCCCTCGACCGCGCGGATCACGTCGGAGAGCTTGCCCACGCCGCTCGGCTCGATCAGGATGCGATCCGGGTGATACTGGTCGATCACCTTGCGCAGCGCCTTGCCGAAGTCGCCCACCAGCGAGCAGCAGATGCAGCCGGAGTTCATCTCCGTCACCTCGATGCCGGCCTCCTTCATAAAGCCGCCGTCAATGCCGATCTCGCCGAATTCGTTTTCAATCAGAACGACCTTCTCGCCGGAAAGCGCCTCTTTAAGCAATTTCTTGATCAGCGTCGTCTTGCCCGCGCCAAGAAAGCCGGAAAAAATATCAATTTTCGTCATGGTAAGCATCTCCTTATGGGTTTACATTTAGGGCTGCGGGGGAACGCCTGGGACGCTGTCCCAAGCCCTGCCAAGAGCCTGCGGTTCTTGGCACGCCCGCCCGATTCCAAAAGCATATTGTACACCGTTTTTTCGGAAAATACAAGGATTTCAGCCGAAAAAACAAAGTTGGTCAAATTATGCTTGTTCTCTCTTTTTCGCTGTCCGCGTTCAGATTCGCGCCGCGCCGGTTTCCCGCGCCGCCTTCGCCACCGCCTCGGCGACCGCCGGACCGACGCGCTTGTCAAACGCCTTGGGGATGATGTAATCCGCGCTCAGCTCGTCCTCGGCCACAAGCCCCGCAATCGCGTAGCTCGCCGCAACCTTCATCGCCTCGTTGATGTCCTTGGCGCGGCAATCGAGCGCGCCGCGGAAAATGCCGGGGAACGCCAGCACGTTGTTGATCTGGTTTTTGTAGTCGCTGCGGCCGCTGCCGACAACCGCCGCGCCCGCCGCCAGCGCCTCGTCCGGGTGGATTTCCGGAACGGGGTTCGCCATCGGGAACACGCACGCGCCCGTGTTCATGCTCGCGACCATCTCGCGCGTCACCACGCCCGGCGCGCTCACGCCGATGAACACATCCGCCCCGCGCATCGCGTCGGCCAGCGTGCCGGTGATGCGGCGCGGGTTCGTCCGGCGGCTCATCTCCTCGTGCGCCGGGTTCAGCCCCTCCATGCCCTCGCAGAGAATACCGAACCGATCCACCATAATCAGGTCCTTCACGCCGAGGTTCATCAGGTGCTTGCCGATGGCCACGCCCGCGCTGCCCGCGCCGTTGATGACCACCTTCGCCGTCTCCATCGTCTTGCCGACGACCTTCAGCGCGTTGAGCAGCGCCGCCGCGACGACGACGGCCGTTCCGTGCTGATCGTCATGGAAGACGGGAATATCGCAGATTTCCTTCAGCCTGCGCTCGACCTCAAAGCAGCGCGGCGCGGCGATGTCTTCCAGATTGATGCCGCCGAAGCTGCCGGAAATCAGGTAGATCGTCCGCACCAGCTCGTCCACGTCCTTCGTGCGCACGCACAGGGGGAAGGCGTCCACGCCAGCAAATTCCTTGAAGAGCACGCACTTGCCTTCCATCACCGGCATGCCCGCCTCCGGGCCGATATCGCCCAGACCGAGGATCGCCGAGCCGTCCGTGATGACGGCGACCATGTTCGCCCGCCGCGTGAGCAGATAGCTCTTTTCATAATCATCGCGAATCGCGAGGCACGGCTCGGCCACGCCCGGCGTATACGCGAGGGAAAGTTCTTCGCTGTTGGTGACATGGGTGCGCGGCGTGATTTCGATTTTCCCCTGCCACTCGTAGTGCTTTTTCAACGCTTCCTGCTTGATATCCATAAAAGAACGTCCTTTCTTGGGGCGCTGCCCCAAATGTTCCCAACATCCCCCATCATACTTGAATCGTCCAAAAAAATCAATCCCGTTCGGCAGGAAAAAAGCGTGAAACCATCGAAATGTTTGCAGGGTATGGTGTTTAGGAGGTTGTTTATGAAACTCACTCGTCAGCAGGTGCTCGATCTGCTCGTTCGCGCCGAGGCCGCCGGTCTTCTGCCCGCCGATGGGCCGACCTCGCTGTTCGTCGCCCAAAAGCGCGGGGCTCCCCTTCAGCTCGCGGTTGCCGCGGCGGATTCCAAAATCGTCGTCCGACAGAGCCGCCTGCCCTTTTCGCGCCCCCTCGTCTTTTCCAGAGCGGAACTGGCGCACCCCTGATTCTACATTCGATTTTTATAATTTGGAGGTTCTACCCATGAGCAATTTTGAATTTTATACGCCCACCCACGTCTATTTCGGCCGCGATACCCAGCGGCAGGTCGGCGACCTCGTCCGCGCGCAGGGCTGCAAAAAGGTTCTGGTTCATTTCGGCGGCCAGAGCGCGCGCCGCAGCGGCCTGCTCGATCAAATCGAAGCGTCCCTCGATGCGGCGGGCGTCGCGCACGTCCAGCTCGGCGGCGTCGTCCCCAATCCGCATCTGTCCCTCGTCTATCAGGGCATCGACCTGTGCAAAAAAGAGGGCGTTGATTTCATCCTCGCCGTCGGCGGCGGCAGCGTCATCGACTCCGCCAAGGCCATCGGCTACGGCCTGTGCATGGATGGCGACGTGTGGGATCTGTACGATCACACGCGCAGGGCGGAGGGCTGCACGCCCATCGGCGTGGTGCTGACCATCGCCGCCTCCGGCAGCGAAATGAGCAATTCCTCCGTCATCACCAAGGAGGAAGGCGGCATCAAGCGCGGCTATAACGACGAAATCTGCCGCCCGAAGTTCGCCATTATGAACCCGGAGCTGACCATGACCCTGCCGGATTACCAGACCGCCTGCGGCTGCACCGATATCCTCATGCACACCATGGAGCGCTATTTCACGCAGGGCGATTCTTTGGAAATCACGGACAGCATCGCCGAGGGGCTTCTGCGCACCGTCATGGCGCAGGCCGTCATCCTCCGCGACGATCCCAAGAATTACGACGCGCGCGCCGAGGTCATGTGGGCGGGCAGCCTCTCCCATAACGGCCTGACCGGCTGCGGCCACAGCGAGAGCGACTTCGCCTCCCACCGTCTGGAGCACGAGCTGGGCGGCATGTTCGATGTGGCGCACGGCGCGGGTCTCGCCGCAGTCTGGGGAAGCTGGGCGCGCTATGTCTATAAGAACTGCCTGCCGCGCTTCGTCCGCTTCGCGCGCAACGTCATGGGCGTGGAGGCCGGCCTGTCCGATGAGGAAACCGCCCTTCGCGGCATCGAGAACATGGAGGATTTCTTCCGCTCCATCCACATGCCCACCAGCCTCAGCGAGCTGGGCGTTCATCCCACCGAGGCGCAGCTTTGCGAGCTGGCGCACAAGTGCAAGATTGCCGTCGGCGGCCTGCTCGGTTCCGCCAAGCGTCTGGATGAATCCGACATGCTGGCGATCTACAAGATGGCCAATCACTGATCTTTGTTCAAGTCTGTAAAGCTTCAAGCTTTCGCTCACGCATGTATTTTTTCGCAATTTCCCATATAAATAAAGGGAAGCCGTTCCGCGCGGCTTCCCTTTTTCAATGATT